>Ga0335072_10008803_pt1 | contig 14599 bp, 15 predicted proteins | sample Lox_Sample_21_FD_206725 | JGI IMG/M metagenome (GOLD analysis project Ga0335072, IMG submission 206725) | Soil microbial communities from Loxahatchee National Wildlife Refuge, Florida, United States - Lox_Sample_2.1 | ecosystem: Environmental > Terrestrial > Soil > Wetlands | place: USA... | reverse complement strand
CAAGCAATACAACCTTTGAGCTACCTGCTGGAGGTCGCGCAGCATATGAATTACCGGCATACAGGCCTATGGCTTACAGTGGAGCGTTATGCGAGGCTCCTGAGACATCGGTCGCCCATCATGAGCCACAGCAGACTTCGTTCGGAGGCGATGAATATATTGTGTCGCCAGTAACCTCATATCACGGATTTTTCGGCTCTGGATTAAGCATGTCAACCAGGACTCAGCATCCGTGGCAGACCTCACTCTCCTCCTGTTGCAGCTCCTCTATGGACCTACCAGGTCTTAGAAGCCCTGTCGAAAGGCCGAGTGAGCTGGATGGGTCACCCTCAACGTGTTCTTCATTTTCCGTCTCGACACCTACGGTCAATGCAAGTCGCATCCCGCCAGTAATAGGCGAGGAGGGGTTAGCAAAGCATGTTGCAATGTCAGCCGGCATTTCTGATAGCCCTGGTCTCTCTTTCGGCATTACCTCTCCCCAAAAACCTGCTTCTGGGCAAGAGCAATCACCAGGATGTTCTTTTGTGGATGACATGGACTTTTGCACTTCACCCACGTCCTTGCTGCCCCAGCATGAGTTTCCCAATGAACTGATCGAAAATGCGCCAGCAAAAGATGTGGGCCAAGCACATTGCAGCACTCGCCAATCCACTCTATGCGAAGCTACAGGCAACGCATCATCACCTGAAAATAGTACCAGCCTGGCGAGGACCTGCTTGGATCCCCCGGTCTCGAGTCCGTCAAGAACAGACGATTCGACTCTTGTTCGTGACTGTCATGTTACCATATCAACATGTCCATGCCACGGTCTACCTGTGCGACCAGACATGCATTTGTCTGATCTATGCGCTATGGCAAGGACCAGCGGCGGAGATTCAGATCTTTTTGTTCGGGGCAATCAGAAAACGCTTGCCCGCCGCATACAGAGCATGTTCAGCCTGCTGGTCGAATTGGCCTCGGAAAGACTTAAAAAGCGCGTCAGGTGCGAGCCTAAGTTACGAGGCTCCTTAGCTCCTGCATTAGAGGCACGTCCAGATATTCGAGTCGGCTTGAAAGCGCTTCGCGATTTGCATATCAATCAGTCGTTGCCACCACTTTGTGGGCTTGTCTCTTTGGTATTCATGGCATTCTCCGTTCTAATGCTCACCGTCGATGAAAACGAACTCTCGCAATGCACCACTGAGTTGTACCTCGACATTGCGTCCTGGCTGGATGCACTGGCTCCACCAGACGAAAAGCGAGCCTTCCGCGCTATGTTGGATGTGCTCTGGTTGCCCGAAGCTGGTTTTTGGTCCGCGTCATTTGGGCGACGTGAGTTCTGTCCATTCACAATCCCAAAGCATTATTCGGCACAAAATTTTCAATCCACAGCATTGGCTGATGATTACGGACTGCGCACTGGCATGACTGCACGGATATGTCAGCGCTACGTTGATCGTAAGTAAATGGAAGTTTTTTTTTTCTGACACTGCTGACTGTGTGTACAGTGATCCATCACGCTGCCGAATACCAACGTTCCTTTAGCTCTTGCTCAACCGACCAAAAGCACGCTGATGACTTGCCTCCGCAACTAAAGGAGTCGGTCATGGCCGACTTTATAAGGCCGTACATGGAATCACCTCTCCACAAAGAGATAAAAGAGGTAGTCAGGTCGACTGCATTAGCCTTGGACAATGGACAACTTTTATCTCTGGATGAGGTAGATATGCACTTGAAGTCCGAGGTCGCGAAACGTCACAGCTATTTTGGCAGCGTTGGCAGCAGCACTTCCGGGATCTTTTCGAAAGTGTGTCGGAACGTATCTGCCATGTTTGCAGCCCGAAAGGTTACGTGGCTCCTACGCGCCTTCCAAGATTCTGCAAACCGGGTGATTTCCCAAACCTGGGCAGAAGATATCCCCACCCTCAGCACCTTCACGCAGAGACAGTGCTGGGGAACGACTTCGAGTCTAGCTGGCGTATTCGACAACTCAGAGATCAGGAGCTTATTGAATGTGGATCAAGCTCCTGAAAATGATGTTCAGAGTTTGTTCCAGGAACGCATATCGGCCACGGGCAGTCCGACTCCTGCGCAGAGAAGGTCTCGAGACAAGGTCTCGCAAGATTCTCTCCCCTCAAGGTGCAACTTGTGTCCCAGAATTTTCGATGGAAAATGCCGCCGAGATCATCTCCGCCGACATTTGAAATCAGTTCACGGTAACCGGCTTCTAATTTGCAAGTTGTGCTGCCGCAGCTTTAAGTATCGCACGGATAACCTCACCAAACACTTCAGAAACGTTCATCCGGGGCATCCTCCCCCGAACCCGCCCAAGCTTCGGAGGCAAAAAGCTAGTGAGATTTAGTTAGAATAATGCCTACAGCAATGACATAACGACGAAATGAAATTGGCTTGATTTCTTCATTAGTTTCGCAAGAACCATTCTACTTCGAGGATTGTGCTTGACATTTTCAACTGCTTGTTGTAGCCGCGACGTCTTCCCTCTTGCTTATTGCTTTCCAAAGACGACTCAGAGGCTACACTTCTCAATCTTATTCATGTCAATTACGAACCATGTAGTCCAAGGCCACGAAGGCCCTCAGGGTAAGAAACTTCATACGACAAAGCAACGCCCGTGTCTCCGGAAAAGTTGGGGGTGTCGGCGAGACCCCGTCAACGGGGAACCTACGGGCCGACTTGGCAGGAGGGATTTAGCGCGTGAGGCTCTTGTTGCAAACTGGCGGGGCTGTATGGAGGGGTTAGGGCGGAATACAACTTGAGCAGGGCTAAACAGTTGAGGGAGGGCTTGATTCATTGGATCGATTGACATGTAACCCAGACGAGTCACAATGCGTACACGCGAATTTCTGGATGCGTCCGAGCGAGCCAACACGTCACTTTAGCCACTTTTGGCTTGGGTTCTGTTTCGTATTGCATACGTAACACACATAACAATACAAGACGATTTCTCAGTTACCCGTTCGCGAGCGACTATAAATAGACCTAGGAGACACTTTGAGTCCGCCAGGCCACGGCGCGTCGTGCTTTTCGACTTCAACGTCCTCCGTATGCCATCGGACTAAGTCATCCTCCTCCAGATCCTTTCAGGACAATCTGTTGGTGGCGTTCTAGGTAGGACTGACCGACGATGTTGACGCGAAACATTGTTCTGCTCAATTGGCCCTAACCAATTTTGACTCGAAGAGCGCATCCTCTCGAGTGTTGCGTCTCTGCCAAGAATGGAAACAACAGTCTCCGCCTACGAGAGGACTGTCGACGTTCATTACTATGCTCAGTAGCTCCGTGGTCCTCAGCTGTCTTACGATTCTGAGAGGATTTTGATCCCTCCCAGAATAGGGCTGCTGGCGTGTTTGCAAGGTCAAATCGAGCTGAGGGTAGACCATATGTTGACATGGAGAACTGGAGCCTGTATATGGTCCCTCTCATGGCCTCTGGCTTGTATCTTTTCTTCCAAAGACATTTGCTATTTGCACAGATCCATTTTTCATCCTCTACGTTCACCTTTTCTCTCCGCTAGAGCCTCAAGATGTCGTCAGTCTCTCATACCGAAATGCCTCTCTCTGCTTGGCAACAACACAAAGAGAACTCAGGTGTTCAAGACAAGGTCTATGATTCTACGGAAACACGCCAAGATATGCCCTCCTCGGCTCACGAACATCACCAACAGAAAAGGAATGAGCCCAAACAGGAGAACAACAATAGCAGGTATGCTGGTGCTGGCGCTCCTTGGACTCTCGATGTTAGACTTACACTCGATTTTAGGCCGGACATGCCTGCTTCCGCCCTCACCTCACAGGCGATGACTCGGTTCGAAGAGCAGCCTGACAACAACCTTCAGCCTCTCGACGACCGCGTCACGGAATACCGGAAGGCAAGTCCTATCCTGGGCGAACAGAAGAGCGCGAAACAACATCCCAATCAGATGGCGGGCAGCATGAAGCACTGGTCGGACGAGTGGAAAAGGCTGGAACGCAACTAGCTGCAGCTTGACGGGCAGCTATAGGAGGCAACTTCGGACATTGACCATTCCAAAAGCTGCCTCTTCCCCAGGGCGAGGTGTTCACCTGTCTCTTGCAAAGATCTCGCTCCGGCGCACATATCGAGTGATCAGGTCTCGAATCTCATCACAGTGCCACTCCAATATGCGTCGCACTTGTCGGTAATCCTAAAGGAGTATATTCTTCATTGATTGGACTCAGGTCTAGCTGAAAGCAAAGCTTCATACCCACTTGTTCCTTTCACTCTGCGAATATCCATCATTCAGGTCACCCGGTCACCAGTGGGGCGACTTTGCTGCACTAAGTCCGCCGCTGTGATCAGCGTTATGGTTCCGAAGATGCAGGGTCAATTGCACCAGCTTCCCATCAGTGTCTTTTGTCCTTACTCTACCCTGCACTCCCATCCCCCCTTCAGTCTCACGCTTCTCCTATGTTCCTCCTCTCTCTTCATCCTGTTCCTCGTTCTGCTACACCGTCCACTTCCTTTGTCACCCTACTCCTCTTGCTCTTCCATCCTTGGTGCCAGCCCAGTTCCACCCAGTTCCGTTGATCAGGCAGAGCTTAAGGTATACAAATATTGAATTGCTACAAGGTAAAGACAGTGTCATCTATCGCACTTTCCCGATAGACCAAAAGCGCTAAACGCCCGCGCTATGCAGAAGCCACCCACGTTCCCTTTTCCATGTCTAGTCCTCAACACCACCCCCTTCACCGCACCACCCTTCACCAGCACCACCCTCCACTCACCCGGAGATAGTTGGGCAGACATTCGGTCCGGCTGGCCTGCTTGGCACATCCGCTCCCACAGCCGCCGCTGCAGCAATCCACAAATCCCCAATAGCTGTCAAGACCTTGTTGCACCTCAAGTCGTTGATCCCGTTGACCGCGTCACCCGCGAAATTACCCTCTCCGGCAACGGCGATATTGAGCAGGGCCGGGATGCCAGGGAAGAAGGTCATCAGAGTCTGGCTGGCAGCTGTTCCGGCTGAATCGAGTCCAGCGGTGGTGCTGAGAGTGTTGAGGAAGCCGGGCTCGGCGTTGGCTGCGTTGAGCGCCACCTGAGGGTCGAGGGTGGGGTCATTGAGGAATTGGTTCACGGTGTTGACAGATTGGACCCAGCCCTCGATGGCTTGAGCGACAGCTACGCAGGCCTGGTTGGTGCCGCAGTCGGCGACGGCGTCGCGCTTGGCCATTGTGTTTCCGAATTTGGCATAGGGTGCCGCGATGGTGCTGGCGGTGAAGGAGAGGATGATGGCGATCGTTGAGGACTTCATCTCTTCAATAGGAATGAATAGATTTGGAAAAGAGAGTCTGAAATGAGAAAAGAGAGAGTAATGATTGTGGAAAGGAAATCAATGAAAATTGGTAAAAGGAAAAGTTGTTGCTATTGTCTGATGAGAGACTACTCTTAAGGGCGATCTGGGCTGGCCTTTATGTGTCTTCAAAAGGAGTCTTAGGAAAACGAATTGTGGTGGTTCGGTAGTCCCAATCCGACGTTTTTGCCATTTACAGCCGCAGCGGTCGCCTGACCTGGGATGATTGAAGTGAGAAAGTCCCCATTTAGTGGACTAGTGAAGTTTGACTGCACGTCTCCGGTAAGCAGGTACGACACTTGGTGATGCTATATTCAAGTAGGGCTGCTGTTTCACCGCCTTTGAATGGCGCAGACGTTCTCGCCGCCAGGTACCGCCGCAGCATCTTGCGCTGTCACGCGATTATGGAAAGGCGGGGTTCCTATTCGTATACCCTCATATCAGCAGCTAGTTCAGATGGAGCAGAAAGAGGAATGGTACCGGGAATAAAGATTTGACGTGGATACTTCTCGGAGGAGAACTTGGGATTCGGAGAGTTACACCATAAGAGATGCTGACATTCGACCGACTGGGTATATTTCCGGCCGGGATGCGAGCCTTACCCACCAACCCGCATTGGCTCAGCAAAGATTTGAATTCAGGCCGTATTGCCTGATCAGGACTCCCTCGTTTCCTCCTTCTTACATTACACCGACGACCTCGTAGAGTAACTATATCCTCAATGGTTTACCTTTGGTGCCTGACTTCAAGGCGCAACTCTATCCGCCCGCATATTACTTAGGGGCGCCTTGCTTGTTTCCGACATGCCCGTCAAAATTCTAAATCTGGGAGTAAGCCAGACTCCACACCTCCCAACACCGCTGAGATCTTGCAGGCGTAGTACGTGTGTTGCTGCCAGATGTGATGGCTACAAAAGTCGAAATTCCAAGAGTGCCAGAAAAATGCCCGATCGGTTACCCACATCTCGAACACTGTAAGATATGCACTGATATTGGTTCACTCCGTCCCAATCCTGTCTCCTCATTATCATCTCTCATCATTTCAGGCTTGGCCTTCGGACTGCTGTACCTCTGCCTCCTCTCTCATCCTCATTAAAACCCCCTCCGCAACCCTCGTCCCCTCCAGCCCCGCCGGCATACCAACATAAACCGCAACCTGCAACAGTACCTCCCGAATCTCCTCCTCCGTACACCCATTCCTCACCGCGCCCCTCACATGCACCGCCAGCTCCGTCATCCGGTTCAGCGCACACAGCATCGCAATATTCAGCATGGAGCGCGTCTTGTGCTCCAGGCCCAGTCTAGTCCACATCCAGCCCCAGCCGGCTTCAGTGGCAAGTTCCTGCATGGGACGGGAAAAGGTAGATGAGTGGGCGGCCAGGGAGCGTTCGACGTGCTCACGGCCGGCCACGGCGGTTCGGACTTCGAGGCCCGCGGCGTAGAGAGTCGCATGTGCAGCTGCAGTCTCAGCTTCCGTTGGTGGCGTCATATATTGGACGGGGGCAGGATGAAGATGGGTGACCAAAGCAGAGACGGGGTAATTACTTGGCTTCTCCAATGGCCTTTTCACAATTGACAGGACGTTGCTTACTTGAGACAGATCGTGGATTCAATCCTTGAAAGATCTTGACATACCTAAAGACTTGGCTGTTTCAGACAGAATGAATATTAGGAAGAATTTTCCATCAATTTGTTCAAGACAGAATCACACCTGAACTGTGTGATCAACTGAAATGGGGGGCCCCAACCTCCGACCGCTCGCCGCCTTTATTTCATAGAGCTTACCGTCCCATTAGTGTATATATTCGTCTCATCCCACGTCCTCGCCAACGTTGCTAATGTAGCTCTGGTCCAGGCTACCGTCGAGATCCACCACACGCTTTTGTCCTCTCTTCCTCAGACGCCCTGACTGTTCCCCCCGGGGGCGCATTACTAGCTTTCCCGGGGTGCCACAGCTTTCACCTCGACCGCAACATCCCCGACATATCCTAATGATTGGCCCCTACTACCCCGTCCAACAGGCCTGGCGCAGACGATGACACTGGGGCTTCTGGGCTCGGCATCTCTCCCATGCAGGTCGCGCAAAGATACCAGAGCACGATCCTATTATCATCCTTACCACTACTCCCCCTTTCGGCGCCGATGCGACTTGTGGAATCTTTGACTACCTAGAGCCACGACGTCGCCAATAACGAAGATCCCTAAGCCGTCGACAATGCAGGTGGCACGACTCCTTCACCATTGACCTGAACGCCCCTGGTCAGCTGGAAAGACTTAGATTGGCGTCGAATAATTGGTGTATATCTTCTCTGTCGATCGTCTAGTGCTTTGAGGATAACCATCTTTAGCTGACGGCGCGATGGCTCACATTGGCGTGTGGGCTGAGGGCTGGCGCGACGCTCGGTGATCCCGAGAGAGCGAAAGGGTAGTGAGGCTTGTCGAGATCTGGGTCGCTAGTATACTGGCATCGAATACAGGTGTAGCTTCAGCAGGATATGAGCCATGTCGGAGCAAGAGTTTGATGTCGTTGTGGAAAGACAAGTGGTATGTGAGAGTATACAAACAACACTAGAAGCTGGCCCACGACTTCGCTAGGCCAAAGGGTGTGGGCCAAAGATTGTGTCAAATCCTCTGGTGATCAGATAGACATCACCATCAACGACGATGGCTAGACCCCAACGTCAGCCCGATCCCTGACTGCTCGATTGGCCTACTGGGCGAATAGTACGCCGAGTCATTTCCGTCGTTGCTTTGCGCTAGTCGATGACAATCTCCTCGCTATAATACCCACTTTCTCCAGCCTGATACGTAAACAAAGCTCTTGGATCTTTGTACACTGCTGCAGCATGGTGTGGGACGCCATAGACTGGGCGGTTGGCACCAATGATGTCCTCGGGAGAATGCCGCTTGAAATACGGATGGAGCAATGGGATGCATATGCACATGATGCCGATGCACGGCTCAAGCATACTCCAGACGTACATGTCGACAATAGCTAGAGGATTTGGCGGCGTGAGCTTCTGTCCTCAATATGACACGTGCTAACACCAGGAGACTTACTGTTACTGTTACCGGCCGATGGATGAACATACTCGTTGATTGCCAATGACATCTGGGCTATACTCGCGACCACAGCACTGGATGGATTAGCCATCTTCCTGAAGCAATGAACAAAGAAGCTACTCACAGGCCACCCAAGGTGAAGACACCTGCCATGGCGAGCTTGTTCCTTGCACTCATACGGAGCTTTCGTATTGTGAAAAGCGGCAGACAGAGTATCATGGCGTCCGCCAGCGCATCAGTAGCGCACAGCAAAACGTACAGCAGATGCCAGTTGACTCTTCGTGAAGCATTAACGCTGATGTCCCAATTGGCTGCTATTGGCCAAGTTCCGAAGATCGCGACAAGGAAGAATGCAATAGCCCACGCCGCCACGAAACATTTAGTGACGGATATAGCACGTGTGATGTTCACGGTCTGAAAGCTGCGTTTGTAGAATTCGAGAATCGAGAACTTGACGCAAAATATCGATGCCACATACGCGAAATTGAGGACATAAGCTGCCTGACTTTGCTGTCAGCTTGAGTTCAGCGAGCTTTGCAAACTGAAATCAGATATTGTTGCTTTGGTATATGCCCATCGACTTTAATAAGCTCTCGGTTCTTCAGCGGTAGGCTGCTACGGAGCTACACAGTGCTTCGTTGCCGTGTTGCTTCTTGCAAGACCCACTCTTTCACTTGTGGAAACAAGGAAAAGCCCCATGTGGCATATGTCTCAGCATCGAATTGCGATACCATGTCCAGCACCTTGACGAACTTTGTGGTAAAGGTTTGTACCTTGAGGAAAAGCAGAAGCGCTTGATCCGAACAGCTCGGCAGGTCAGCGCATCTTAAAAGAGCGCCAAGGATAATATATGGGATGGCAGAAAGGACCGTAACAGTCTGCGAAGGTCAGCGATGCTACGACGAAGATTTTTGGTCGACAAACTGTAGCTGCCACAAGCCAGTAGTCGTCAGCCTTGCGGGGAGCTGAACTCTTCGACCGAGCACGGAATCGGAGAATCGTAAAGAATGCCGCTAAGAAAGGGAATAGAATAGAAGCTACAATGAGGGCGGTCTCCTTGTGATTGAGAGCCATTTTCAACGCCTGGAATCGCTCGTGATAAGAAAGAAATGGGAGTCATAGCATTCTGAGCATTGGAACAAGGCTACTGATATGGAAAATGAGGACTGCGATCTGCTCCAGCCTTCTTGTCAATTGTTCCCGACATGTTGGCTATGTTCCACAGACATTTCGGCCCCGAGTTTTCTCTGGAGCAACTCGGTGGAGAGTGACAGCCTTATTTGAGGAAGCAGTGGTGCTTGACGCGAATCCATGCAAGTCGATGGGGCCGCTGAAGTGCACGGCCATGCCGGAGGGTCCAAAAAAGAGCTGGTGTTATTGACCATGCCGAGTGTAAATACGATCTGCATGTACCTTGTGAAAAGGCTGCTGACAAAGTGCTTTGAGATCTGTTTTTCGGCGTCTCTTCCACCCCCACCAACCCTGCCCGAGCCTGGGTAGGGTACTTGGCGAACCCCAACCCCGTAGGCTTCGGGTGGGGTCGAAGCTTATAATCCAACGGAATATACCGATGCTATGGCTGGCGACAACGAGATTAAAAGTTCTTTCATTCTAGCCAATTGTCAGGGCGACTGTACTTGGCGGACAGTGACCGACTCGAGATCTGGCGCATGCGTCTCGCATGCAGTACGTATCTATAGCACTTGCGTAATGACGGTGGTTCGCCAGCAGTCGCCACCGCATGCCACCTAACACAGTGGTATGCCGACCTGCTGCAGCACAAGTCTGGCCACCACTCTGGGTTAGGGCTTCCACCCTGGAAACTAGGAATCTACTTCTAAGAACGGAGGGGCTCCTCGGGACATACTCATGGGAACTTAGTCCCGGAAATTTTGGCCTCCTGAGCACTTATTCCTAGAACCTATTCATGGAGGAAAGTGTTCTTGGGGAAAGCAGCTCTTCAGATCGACCTACTATCCGGGTTGCGGAGGCCATAGTGAAGTCAGTTCACTACAACACGTCTAGTCATGGATTACTCTCGGAGATGCTTTCTTCGCAAAACGCAACGGCAAAAGTTGATTGACGGAAAGGGTTCACGAGGACGAGAAGGACGAAGAGATTGACATAGGCGAAGAAGGTTCTAGTTATCGATCCTAACTTCAAGCTGTTCCTTAAAGCCTGTAGGGGACTGTTCCAAAACAGGAATTCAGACGTAGTGGTTGCCCTTGTGAGCTGTTATCTTTATCTTGGTACATCAGACTACCTGAAGGACGCAGTCGGTCCCTCTCTCCGCCACGAAGCACAAAACTCTTAGAATACCAGAGACATCATTAAACCCGTCTTGTACTTCCGCCCTATCCCATCCACTACCCTGAGCACCCTCCTGAGAACAAGTGGGGAAGCCCATCCCGGTTCCAGTGCGGCCAACAGCTCGGAATCCGTTCCCCACCCCACCTCCACCGTCTAATGCACCCAAACAGCTTAAAGGGACGACTCGGCGTCGACAGCGAGGAAACGGGGATAGCATAGATTATGCCATATTGGCGGGTCTAAAGCGAAGGTAGATAGACTGCGATAGACTTTGACACTTCCACAGTAACCTACGAATGTACGTGCATATCAAGGAAGGCCAATTATAGAGTGCCCATTCAAGGTCTAGGGGTGCCTATTCAGGCCCTACAGAATGGCTGTGCAGGGTCTCAAGAGGGCTTGTTAGTTTTCCAGAGAGTGCTCATTCAGGCTTAGAGTGTGTGCTGTGGCGCATTACGTCAGCCGCAGGCCTTTTATCCCTTCGCCGGTCGCGCTAATGCTCCGGGTAAGGCCTTTAACTAGATTCTAGGCGGTCCTCAACTAGAGAGGTTGCGCACTTCTGAAAATGCTCGCATAACCCCTGCGCAGATATAGGGATGCTAAAATGCATAGCGCCACCGGCGAGGCGGATAATTTGGCTTCAAGGCAACTGCGGAGACACCCCGCGGAACCCCGTCTTCTCACTCTTCGTCTTAGAATGCGTGAACCCATCAGGATAATAATCGCGAACAAGTTCTAATGTGCGCGGACCATGTCGAACGCAAAGTACAGCGGTAACCCCGCGGAGAGCGGGAGCATGTTACGGTACCTGAAGCGACAAGGATCCGACAACTCTCACCCCATGGCGCATCCGAAGAAACCGTCTTCAAGACCAGACAAGTCCACAGGGCCAACAGCCTCATCTTCGGGCGCTCCACTCCAACCTCCAGAACAAAGCTCATTCACAATCCCCAACCCTGCGAATCCCAGCAAGCCGATCCCCTGTATCCGGTCCCGGCCTGCCACTTCACCTCAAGACGCACCCCCAACTCTGATCTTCACTCACGGCGCCGGCGGCACACTCTCCGCCGCTGCTGTCGTGCACTTCACAACCGGCTTCGCCGCTTCACTGCCAATGCTGGCGTTCCAGGGTATTATGAACCTCGGGGCCAGGGTTAAGGGGTTCGACGCTGTCTCGGAGGACTCCAAGTCTTCAGGTGCTGAGACTATTCCATGTTTCGGCGGCAGGAGCATGGGTGCACGCGCAGCCGTTATAGCGGCCACCGCTCAGTTTGATACTGCCGTTGGGGGTACGAATGTATCTTCGTTGATATTGGCAAGCTACCCCCTTGTGTCAGAGAAAGGGGATTTACGAGATCGTATCTTGCTGGAGGTTCCAGCAGAGATGAGCGTGTTGTTCATTTCAGGGGATAGAGATAGTATGTGTGATATCAGGAAATTGAATGAGGTGAGGAGGAAGATGAAGGCGAAGAGCTGGATTGTTGTAGTGAAGGGCGCCGATCATGGGATGAACGTGGCAGGGGGCAAGAAGGCCACGGAGGCGGTGGGGGTGGAGACTGGGAAGGTGGCAGCTCAGTGGTTGATAGATGAGAAGGGTGAGGCGGGGGAATGTGAGATCTGGTGGGATGGGAAGAAGGGAGAGGTGAGACGGAGTGAATGGAGGGAAGACAATGTGATGAAGGCGGAAGCGAAGGATGAGGGAACGCCAGAGGAACAGGGAGAGCTGCCTTCGTCTAACAAGAAAAGGAAAGTGTTCACCTCCAACAACGATGCCGGAGACACGACCCAACGATCGAGAAAGCGGAAGGGAAAGTAGGTCGAGAGCTAGACTGGCCTTGGCTCCAAGAAGAAAAATCCCAGCAAGAAACGAAGAGAATGAGAAGTCTTCCTCCTCCAACGATGAGGCAGGAGATGCCAGGCAAATATCAGCTGGATGCCCAACGGAAGCGCAAGACTAAGTTCGTCCGCGACTACCTATTCGCCACCATATTCCCAGATCAAGAAACCTCTACCGATCTCCTCCCTTTGTGAACCAAAACCACCCCACCACCACCCTCCTTGCAACATATCCTTGCCTCAACCTCCCCGCACAGCTGAAGAAAATAACCAGATGGCCACCATTCTCCAAAGAGGCAAAACACCATATCCTATGGGAGGAAAATTCTAAGCGAAAAAGACTCTCAAACACTCCTCGCCCACTGGAACCCACCCACGCCATCAAAGTCCCAGAACTGCAAGCAACAGGACAGCCGCCCATCACCCAGAGCGAAGACTACTTGATGCATGTGTGACATTTCGGGGCCAGAAAATTGTAGATGACACAAAACGCGCAACCGATCAGCAGGACAAATGCGAAGGGTAGATTAATCGTAGATAGATCTTATGAAGATTTTGATACCCACATCCCGCCTATGTTTCCAGGATTTTGTCTGGACAAGCCATCGGGCTGAAGGGGTCGTGGGACGGAGCTGCAAAAGGAGAGGGCCAGAGTCCAAATTCGGATACTTGAAAGTGCACAAGAATACCTTTCTGCCAAAAATTAGTCGAGTTGGTGAACCTCCGCCATAATGCCATGCCCTCCAAATACTGCCGCCCACTTATGTGAACTTCATCTGTCAGGCGCAAGGTGTGCCATCGCGGAAATATGCCGAGCTTGCTTTGGCTTCGATTCGTGCCTGCCCGAAGCAATGCCTGTGACCATGGACTGTAGCTAGGAAGTTGCATACCTCATTGGTAACAAAGCACTTACCCAACTCGTCTGTTTAGATTTGCAACCGTACTGATTCCAGATTTTGTGAATCCATGCAATGTCCATCTTGCCAACCACAACATCGCATCTACTTCTCAAGATAACGTGACTCGTATCCAATGCAAATGACTCGCACCATCCTCTCCGTCAATGTAGTCACCCAAGGCTCTTGATTCCAGCAATGGTAACGCTGGCATGATGGTATGTCTCGTGGTCCTCGCTGCAATTGAAACTTGTTCACATCGTACCCTGTCTGACCCTTCCGTTCAGGCCTGCTGAGTATTCGACACAACGCTGAGCACTCTGCGCCATGTAACGACGACTGTTGCTGAATCGTCGACAGCTGCCTGCACTCTATCCACTTACCAGCCGTGGTATTACCTCCCACCTCGATGAACATCAATGTTTCATCATCCATCGTCCATCCTCACCCCACTTGAACCTTACCTCCTCATTCCGACGTTCACACTCATACATAGCCTCACAGAACCCTTATGCGATACCTACCAGTTCGTCTCAAGTGGCCTCAACAATGTTTCACAGTATCATTCCCACCACGCCTCCTGACATCCACATCGTCGTTGCCCTCCAGTGTGACATCGTCCTCCATCTTGTCCAAAGTCAGTGCAGCAGCCGGTCGCATGTCCTCGGCTCAGACACGGGTACAAACACTTCCAGTTTTGGGGCATGGTACGTCGCACGTACCACTCCACACCACTGTATAGCCGCTCATACCTGGACATTTAGATACTTTCAGTTCATCAACACCAATGTTCGCGCGAGACTGGCCAGCCTATAACGGTGGAGTCTGGCACACGGACATAATCGATACCGTAAGTGGCTATCTATACCTCCCTGAATTGAGATACAGATGACATCTTCGCAGACCCTCTTTGTTCCGTTAGGCCTCGGTGTCCCACGGGCGGAGTCAGTTACAAGCTGTCTTCTTGACAGAATGCCTTTTCATCATTCTCCAGGTTCGTTCTGAGCAGACCGCTGCCTGCTTTTTCCCTTGTCACGATGATACACAAGACAAAGCATCTGACCATTCTAAGCGCCTTGATGCCGCGTCTCCGTCTGAAGTACCTTTGGGTACTTCCAAATCTCCCAAAACTGGCGCAAGTGGAATGCTGACCCTGCTTTGCATCCATACTGATAAATCCTCAAGCT
>Ga0335072_10008802_pt1 | contig 14599 bp, 14 predicted proteins | sample Lox_Sample_21_FD_206725 | JGI IMG/M metagenome (GOLD analysis project Ga0335072, IMG submission 206725) | Soil microbial communities from Loxahatchee National Wildlife Refuge, Florida, United States - Lox_Sample_2.1 | ecosystem: Environmental > Terrestrial > Soil > Wetlands | place: USA... | reverse complement strand
CCTCGTGCGCGAGGATCTGAACGTGCCCCTTCGAGCGGGTCAAGGCAATCCCGACATGGAGGTTGCCGACTTCACGCGCGTCGATGCCGCGATCCCCACCCTGCGAACGCTGGTGCAGCGCGGAGCGCGCGTCATCGTTCTCTCGCACTTAGGCCGGCCCGACGGGAAGCCCAATCCGAAATACTCGCTGCGGCCCGTCGCGCCAGCGCTCTCGCAGCGCCTGGGCGTGCCCGTGGCCTTTGCCCCGGACTGCATTGGCCCCGTCGCTCGCGAGGCGGTCGCCAAGATGACCGACGGCGATGTGCTCTTGCTCGAGAACGTGCGCTTTCATCCGGGCGAAGAGCAGAACGATCCGCAGTTCGCGCGCGACCTTGCCGCGCTCGGCGATCTCTACGTCAACGACGCGTTCGGCACGGCGCATCGAGCTCACGCCTCCACCGAGGCGATCGCACACCTATTGCCGAGCGCCGCGGGACTCTTGATGCAGGCCGAGCTCACCGCGCTCGCGCGTCTGACCGACAATCCCGCACATCCCTACGTTTGCGTCATCGGAGGCGCTAAAGTCAAAGACAAGGTCGGCGTCTTTACGCGCCTGATGACGAAGGTCGACGCGTTTTGCGTCGGCGGCGGCATGGCGAACACGTTTCTCGCAGCGCGCGGAACGCACGTCGGCAGCTCGCTGCGTGACGACGATCTCGAGCCCGCGCGAGCGATTCTCGCGCTCGCCGCGAAAAGCGACATCACCCTGCACCTGCCGATCGACGCCGTCGTCTCGCCGTCGTTCGACGCCGACGATCGCGCGCACGTGGTCGACATCGAAGACGTCGGCGAGGCGATGATCCTGGATATCGGGCCGCGGACGGCGCAGGCGTATGCCGATGCAATCGTGCTCGCCAAAGAGATCGTGTTCAACGGTCCGATGGGAGTCTACGAAAAGCCGGCCTTTCGAGGCGGCACGAAAGTCGTCGGCGAGGCGATCGCGCAAGCGACGCGAGCGGGTGCGACCAGCGTGGTCGGCGGGGGCGATGCCGCGGCTGCCGCGCATATGCTGGGCTTTGCTTCGACGATGACGCATGTCTCGACCGGCGGCGGCGCGACCCTGGAGTTCTTGGAGGGACGAACGCTCCCCGGCGTAGCGGCGCTCGAGCAAAACTGATGCCGCGTACGATCGTCGCCGGCAATTGGAAGATGCACAAGACCGCTGCGGAAACCGCCGCGTTCTTCGAAACCTTCCTCCCCCTCGCCGCGAGGCTTCCCAAGCACATCGGTATCGTCATCGCTCCGCCGTTCACCGCGCTTTCGGCAGCGCACGAGATCTTGCGCTCGCATCCGCACGTTGCGCTCGGCGCGCAGAACGTGCACTGGGATCTGCACGGGGCATTCACCGGCGAGATCTCCGTTCCGATGCTTCTCGAATTCAGCGTGCGGTACGTCATCGTGGGACATTCGGAGCGCCGTACGTTCTTCAACGAACTCGACCGCACCGTAAATCTGAAAGTGAAGACGCTGCTTGCGCACGGCGTCACGCCGATCATCGCGGTCGGTGAAACGTTTGAGGAACGGCAAGCCGGCAACGCGGATCGGCGTGTCGTCTCGCAGACGGTCGCCGCGCTCGATGGGCTCGAACCCGAAGAAGTCGAACGTGTCGTGCTCGCCTACGAACCGATCTGGGCGATCGGCACCGGGGCGAACTGCGATCCCGTCGAAGCCAATCGCGTGATGAGCGTGATACGCAGCAGCGCTGCGGGCCTGGGCGACGTGCCGATCCTCTACGGCGGCAGCATGAAGCCGGAGAACGTCGCGGCATACGCGGCGCAGCCCGACATCAACGGAGGTCTCGTCGGCGGCGCGTCGCTCGATCCTGAAGCGTTTGTGACCTTGATCGCCTCAGCTGCGCGCCATGCATAAGCCGCTGGTACTCGCCGTGCTCGACGGTTGGGGCTGCAGCGACTCGGACTACGGCAATGCGATCGCCGCGGCCAAGCTGCCGCACTGGCGCGCCTTCTTCGAACGCTATCCGTGGACCACGCTGGAGGCGTCAGGTGAAGCCGTCGGCCTGCCCAAGGGCATCATGGGCAACAGCGAAGTCGGGCACATGAACATCGGCAGCGGGCGCGTCGTTCCGCAAGGCGTCGTGCTGATCGACGCGGATATCGCGTCGGGCGCGTTTCAAGTCAATCCCACGCTGGTCGAATGCATCGAGCACGTGCGGCGCGCGGGATCCACGCTGCACCTGATGGGGTTGCTCTCCGACGGCCAGGTTCACAGTTCGATCGCACATCTCTTTGCGCTGATCGACGCGGCCGTCCGGGCGAGCGTCCCGCTTGCGGTTCACGCCTTTCTGGATGGGCGCGACGTTCCGCCGCGCTCCGCACAGACGTACCTCGAGATGCTCGAAGGTAAGCTCGATTCGCTCGGACGGCCCGGATCGATCGCGTCGATCGGCGGCCGATTCTACGCGATGGATCGCGATAAGCGCTGGGAGCGCACCGACGCCGCATTCGACCTTCTCGCGCACGGCAAGGCGGCCTACCGCGAGCCGACGGCGCAAGCCGCGCTCGACGCCGCGTATGCGCGCGGCGAGAACGACGAGTTCGTCGTACCGACGATCGTGGGCTCGACGCGCGCGGTGCGCGACGATGACGCGTGCATCTTCTTCAACTTTCGTCCCGATCGCGCGCGGCAGCTCACGCTGCGGTTCAACGAACACGCGTGGAGCAACGGCGTCTTCGCGACCATGACCAAGTACGAGGAGACGTTCCCCAACCCGGTGCTCTTCGGCCCGCGCCCGCAGTACGACACGTTCGGCGAAGTGATCTCGAACGCCGGCCTCTCGCAGTTGCGTTTGGCCGAAACCGAAAAATATGCGCACGTCACCTACTTCTTCAACGGCGGACGAGAGGACGTGTTCCCCGGCGAAGACCGTAAGCTCGTGCCCTCGGATCGCACGGTCGAGACCTACGATCTCGCGCCGGCCATGCGCGCCCGAGAGATCACCGACATCGCCGTGCACGATATCGAGCGGCACGAACACGACGTCATCATCGTGAACTACGCGAACGCGGATATGGTGGGACACACCGGCAAGTGGGAGCCCACGATCGAAGCCGTTGAGCTCCTGGATCACTGCCTGCAACGCCTCGCCGATGCCGTGCTCGCCGCCGGGGGCCTGCTCGCGATCACCGCCGATCACGGCAACGCCGAGGAGAAGCTCGATAAAGACGGCAACCCGCTTACCGCGCACACGACCAATCCCGTCCCCTTCATCCTCATCTCGAGCGACGTCCACGGAACGCTTGCGTCCGGCGGAAAGCTGGGTGACATCGCGCCGACCCTGCTCGCCCTCGAGGGACTTGCGGTACCCGCCGCTATGACTGGAAAGAATTTGTATGATCGATCGCCGATCGCCCAACGATAAGCTGCTCTCGGTCGACGCCTCGCGAATCGAAGAGACCGCCGGGGGTCCGATCGATCTTGCGATCATCTTGGGAAGCGGACTCTCCTCGGCGTTGCGCGACGAATTCACGCACGTGTCGATTCCCTACGATACGCTCCTCGGGATGCCCGTTGCGACGCTGCGCGGCCACGCCGGGGAAGTGCTCGTCGGCACGTGGGAGAAAAAGCGCGTCGCCGCCTTCGCGGGCCGCGTGCACCTCTATCAAGGCTTCTCACCCGTGCAGGTGACGACCAACGTTCGCCTCGCCCATGCCGCCGGTGCCCGTATGGTGATTCTGACCAACGCTGCCGGCTCGCTTTCCGAACGACTCGAGCCGGGCGACATCATGATGATCCGCGATCACCTGAACCTGACCGGGCGCAACCCGCTGGTCGGATGGCCCCACGACAATCCGTTCGTCGACATGGCCGAGGCCTATTCGTCGCGGCTGCGTGCGATCGTGACCTCGGTGTCAAAACCCGAGCACCGCGTGCGCGAGGGCGTCTATGCCGGCCTGCTCGGCCCCAACTACGAGACGCCGGCCGAGGCGAACTACCTGCGGATGATCGGCGCCGACGCGGTCGGCATGTCGACCGTTCTCGAGGCGATTTTTGCACGCTTTCTGAGCATGGGGGTGCTGGGATTCAGCATGATCACCAACGTCGTCGCGGCCGCCGGCACCAGCCATCTTGACGTGACCGAGCAAGGGGCTCGCACGGGGCCGCTCCTGGCCGATCTGCTCAGCGCGTTCCTCAGGAAGATCTAATTTAGCGCCTTCTCATTTGGGCTCAAGGGCGCTATCAGGAAACCCCGTCATACTCGTGCGTAATGAAGCAGGCGTACGAGGAGCGCACGATGTTCAAAAACTTGCGAACGGCGTCCGACGAGATGATCCTGGCCGAAGCTCTGATCTACTTCGTATTCATCGGGACGCTGGCGCTCGGCGCGACGCTCGCGTCCCAACTCATCCGCTAGTTTAGGGGGCGGCGCCGTATTTGCGCACCAGCATCACGCGCAGCGTGGTCGGGCCATATGGAACGTCACCTCGCAAGCCCACCTGGCCGTTGATGAGCGGTGCCGGAATCGCCGCCGAATTGGCCCCGTAGAGGACGTACTTCAGCGCGTTCGACCCAAAGAGATTGTCAGCCGAGACTTGAATCGCCGTGTCCTTCGCAATCGGCTGACGATAGGTTGCGTGACCCACGACATAGGCTGGGATGTTGAAGGTGTTGTTTGAGCCGTAATACGTCAGCCCGAGCTCAGCAAATTGCCCCCACGATCCGCGACGGTGAATCGCAGCGTAACCCATCGAGTAGGCTTCGCTCTTGTTCGAGATGCCGTTGTAACCGGATCCATTGCCATAGTAGTTGGTGCCGGGAATGACGGCAAGGTTGGTGGTGTACGCGCCGGCCGCTGTGAGATAGAAGTTGCCCGAGATGTTGTACGCGTATGCTCGCGCCAGATCGCCCGCGAAAGTATAGCCGTATCCGACCGGGGGATCGCGGCGCAGCCCAACCTCGACGCCTTCGTAGCGGCTCTGCGCAAGGTTCTCGTTGGTGCTGACGTAGACGGGATAGGCCACGCCTTGATAGGTGTAGGTCGTTCCGGTATCGCTCACCGAGGTCGCGAACTGATTCCAGATATTGGTAAGATACGTATCGACCGAGAGAATGTTCCCGCCCGGCAAACGGGCGTCGGTGCCAAGATCGTAGGCAAAGGAGGTTTCGGGTTTGAGCGTGCCCGAGTTCTGCGAGATCGTATATGCGCCGGATGTCGGCGCGCCGAGCTCCGCCGGCGTCGTGGTGTTGTTGTCGACCAGCGACGGGTACGCCGGCGCGATCGAAGACCCGGCAGAGAACCGTACGGCAACGTCTGTGGATGGTCGATAGACGAAGCCGAGGCGCGGGTCGTCATGTGTCGAGGTCGTGGTCTGGAAGACGAAGGCCGTCGCCGACGGCGAGACCGGCGTGAATGTCGTACGATATGTATTGTAGTAGTTGGCGAGCGTAAGCTGGGCCTTGTCGCCGAGTTGCAGCACCGCGCGCACGAGGTAGTTGTCCATATCCTGGCGCGTACCGGGCGCGATCGAATACTGCGTCGCGCCGGTATTTGGTGCGACCTTATACGAATCGGTCAGCATCGTGTCGGCATCGTAGGCGAAGCTAATGAAGTCTTCACTCTCGAACGGATGCTCGTACTCGATCGAGCTTCCGTGCAAATAGTCGTGGTCGCCCATACTGTTGACGTACGCACTCGCCGCGGGAATCGTCACCTCTTCGCTCTGGCCATTAAACGAAGAGGTCGCGGCGCCCAATTTGGCCGTTCCGTACAGTTGCAGCGGCAAGGTGTATGCAGCGGCGGGGTCCGTCGAATCGGAATATGTCGCGCGCTCGAGCACGGCGCTATAGTAGCGTGCGAGAACGGTGTCAGCGCCCACGCCCGAGCGCATTTCGGCCTCGAACATCGGCTCGTTATCGTACAGACGCTGATCCGGCAATGTCGTCGCGTTGCTCAACAGGAACTGGCCGCCGTTCGTGAACGGCGTGCCCGTCGCGTCGTACGCCAGTCCCGGTGTAAACGTCGAATAGAGCTGCGTGAGACTCGACGACGGGCCATCATACTGCCCTTGAATGCCGATGTAGCCGGCCGTCAGCGTCGTGACATTCGAAAAGTGATAGGCCAGCTTGGCTAGTTCCCCGTTGCTCTGATACGTGGAGGTGACGTGTTGGCAGCAAGCGACGAGCGTCGTGTATGCCGCTGCCGGATTACTGCTCTTGAGCGAACCCGGCACCGGGTATGGCCCAGAATAACCCGCGGGCGCCGTCGAACTCGTGGTCGCGCCGCTGATCGCCGTTCCGTTGACTTTCGAGCCGGCCGGAAGCGTGACGTAGGCCGGATACTCGTTCAGCGGCCCGTCGGTGCCGCTGCGAACCAGCGCGACGAGATACCCGAGCTTCCCGTTAAACAGTGTGTCCGAAAGGCGCAATTCGCCGAACGAACCGGATTGATTGTCGAATCCGGCAACGAGCGCGCCTTGCGGAGTCAGCGACGGCGCGCCGGTAACAAAGTTAAGCGTGCCGCCGATCCCGTAGTTGATCTCGTTCGCGTAGGCAGTCGGACCCTTGACGACTTCGACATCGGAAAAGAGCAGTGAGTTGACCAGCATGGTCGGATAATCGCCCCTTGCGCCGTTGATCAGCGGATGTCCGTCGATCAACGTCGACTTTTCGTAATCGAGCGCACCGCGCAAGTTGGGCGATGTGATCGAGCCCGGCGACGCGGCGTCGGCGCTATTCGGCCGCGCTGAAACGACGCCGGGAATCTGATCGAGCACGTGACCGATCTGCAGCTGGCCCTGATCGACGAAAGTTTGTTGCGACAGTGTCTGAATCGCGGTGGCGCTGGTGTTGAAAGCCGCGCCGGCGCTCGTGTGCACGGTGGCAATTTGTTTGAGCGTGTCGAGCGTCGCGGCGGCAAGTGTGATCGCCAGCGGCGCGGTCGCCGGCACAACGAGCCCGCCGTAGGTATACGGCACGAATCCGCCCTTGGTTATGGTGATGTCGTAGGTCCCGGCCGGAACGTTTGCAATAGTGAAGCGTCCATGCGCATCCGTGCGGACCGCGGCGCCGCGCTCGGGCCGAAGATTGACACTCGCACCGGCGATCGCTGCGCCGCCTGCGTTACACACCGTTCCCGTAATCGAGCCGCTCGCCTGCGCTTGCGCCGGCAGCACTGCGCTCACTAGAAAGGTAACGGTGAGCAAAAGCCGCACTAGTTTGTTCGTGTTCATAAAATGGAGCCTCGCCCTTCTCGTCGTCTCGACTGTTCCGTGTTATGCAAAGTCAGCTACGACTCTTGTCGTAACCATTGATGACCAAAACCGGCAACCGGTTAGCGGGGCGAGGATCGAGCTCGATACGACCCCAGTGGAGCGCGGAACGACGGATGCACGCGGGATCGCGCGTCTGCCGCTCCCGCCGCCGGGAACCTACGCCCTGCATATCACTGCTAGCGGTTTCCGCACACTCGCGCAAACCCTTGCGGTTCGCGATCAAAAAAGTCTCACGTTCACGCTCGTGCCGTCTGCCGCCGCGATCAACGTCATCGGCTCGGTGACCGGGCATGCGCGCGCGAGTTTCAACGCCACACCGGTGGCACAGCGTGTCTATCCGCGCGAGGCCTATCGCGATCAGGGGCAACCCGATGTGGCCAGCGTGATGAACCAGACGCCCGGTGCGCTTGCGCTGACGAATGCCGACAGCAACACCGGCGTGGCGCTGACGCCGGCCTTTCCATCCGTTCGAAGCGGGTTGCCGTTCGAGACGCCCGTCTCCATCGACGGCGAGCCAATCCTTACGCCAAGCGGCTCACTCGATTTGAGCTTGCTACCGACCTACGTCCTTCAGGAAGTCGAGATCGTCAAAGGTCCCGGCGATGTCACGGGCTCGGGTGGCGGGGTCGGCGGGGCGGTCAACTTTCGCACGGCCGAGCCGACACTCGGTCAGCGCGGAACCTTCGAGACCGAAGGCGATTCGCGCGGAGGATCGTTCAGCGATCTCGCATTCGACGGCACGCAGCCCGGCGGCACGCTCGCCTATGCCACGATGCTCTCGGTCGACGGATCACCGTGTTGCGCGCCGGATCCGAGCGACTATTCGCGTAAAGCCGCACTCGCAAAGTTGCGCTTCAGTGCGCCCTCGAGCGGCCTGACGATCACGGGAACGGCGCTAACCGTGGCCGTCGATCGGCCGCTCGACGCCGTTTACGGCTTTCCCGGCGACGGTTACGAGCATCTGGGGTTCGGCGACCTGGCGATTTCGCTCGATCGCGGTGCAGACGCCTACTCGCTGCGAGCGTTCGCCGCGCAAACACAAACCGGCCTCGTCTCGCCCAACATCTTGCCCGTGCCAATCGAAAACGAGACGGGTGTGACGCTTGGGTGGCTGCACAGCAGCGGCAAACTCTCCTTTGACACGAGCGCTCGCGCACTGAACGCTACGCTCAGTGGAACGGACGAGACGCAGGCGCGCTCGACCCTGTATGAGAGTATCGCGTACCGGCCGGATCCGCGCAGCGAGCTCGACCTCTCGGGCACGCTGGCATGGGATCACACCTCCACAAGTTCGCTCTATGCTCCCGAAGCGCGGCTCGGATATTCCTACGAGGTTCGCAGCGGCGTCGCCGTGCGCGCGTCCTATGGAACCAGCGACGTATTGCCACCGCTCGAGTCGATCGATCCTTCCATTTCACTGCCGCAGTCGCCGGTCAGCACGATCGACGCGGTCGAACGGGCGACGGGCGCGGACCTTGGCCTAGAGTGGCGATTGCACGGCGGAACGACGACGCTTTCGACCGATTGGTATCGCAATTCCACGCAGAGCGCGTACGCGTATACCTTCGGCAACTGGACGAATGGGCCGCCGATGGTCGAGAGCGGCGTCGAGTTCACTCTGCAGCAGTTCAAGCGCATCGGGATGGGCTATATCGTGGCGTTCTCATTGCCGCGCGCCTACGTGTGGGGGAATACGGGGTCGACCGCCTATTCTTCGGCTAACCTCGGTTATTCAAGCGTACCCTATGGATACGAGACGATCGCACCGTTTCGTATCCCATATGCACAAGGGTATTCCGAGATCAGCTACAAGTGGCCGCACGGATCGCGCGCATCGATCGGCGGACTCTACGTCGGTTCCAATAATGCCTTCGGCGTGCCCGCCTTTGTAACGCTGAATAGCAATCTCGAACTCTCACTAGGTGCGCGCGCGAAGCTGCAGTTCTCCGCGCTCAACCTCACGAACGCCTACGGAAATCGTGCGCCCGTCTACGGGGCGATGCCACAGTTCGGTCTCCAGCCATTCACGCTGCGCTTCATGTTCCGCCAATCCTTCGGCACCGGCTCGTTATACGAACATTAGAAGCGTGGCGTCGCTGCGCTCATGCTGGTTATCCTCTCCAGCTTGGGAGCCAGAGGCGTTGCAGCCACGCGCTCTGCGAAATCGTCAGCGATGAGAGGATCGGGAAAAAGTAGATGAAGGCCAGCGCTACGAGCCCGAGATAGCCCGCAACGATCCAGCGCCCGGCTTTGGGGTCCCAGCGCCCCATGACCTGGAGGACGCACTGCATCATCACCGTATTGCAGATCGCGATGAGCGGGATGTCGACGTAAAAATGGTAGAGAAACGCGATGCGCGGCGAGAACATCCACGGCAACCATTGCAGCAGATACGCGAGGACCACGAGCGCGTAGCCGCGATTGCGCTGCACGAAGGCGAGCACGCCCACCAGCGGAACCGAGATCAGCCCCGGCCACAGCAGCATCGGATTCGGAAATGAGTAGATCATCGCCGCGGTCGTCATGTTTTGATTGCCCGACCCGCCATACTGCGCGCTGTAAAGAATCGGACGAAGATCGAGCGGCCAGGTCCACCACAGCGATGCGTACGGATGCGTCGCGCGCAGATGGTCATGGTAGAGGAATGCGTTGACCTGCATCGTGACGATGTCGCTCACCGTGTAGGGACGCGGCGGCAGCGTCTGCAGATCGCGTAGACCGATGAAGTGCGGAATGTACGCGAGCGCGTAGACGATTCCGACGCTGCCGACGACGGCGGTCGCGACCAGGTCGATCGGGAAAGACGAGGCGCGACGCGCGATCCAGGCGCGGATCGACACATAGCTCACCACGACGAACGCAACGCCGTACGCCATGACGCCGTACCATTTGCTGGCCACGAGCAACGCAGCTGAAAAGGCGAAGGCGATCAGCCACACCGCGCCCGGCGGACGCTCGCGCCATAGCAGGTAGGCGGCATAAAGCGACGTCGAGATCACGACCAGAAGCACGATCCGCGCCGCAAGCGTCTCGTGGCTGAAGCGCACGAAGACGACGATCGCGGAAATTGCGAGGCTCGCGACAAACTCGAGCCAGCGTTCGCCCCAGAGCCGCCGCACGACCGGACGCGACGGGAGCTCCGCGATAACGTCCCAGTAACGGCAAAACGCGTACAGGGTGAAGATCGAGAAGCAGACGACGAAGCCCTCGGGCGTCGCGATACGAGACTGCACGTAATGCATGCCGTCCAGGCCGAACAGCACTGCGGCATACGCTCCGAAGAGCGTCGAGCGCGTGATGCGCTTGGCCAAGTAGAAGCACAAAACCACCGCAACCGCACCGGCGACGACGTTGAGAAAACGCCAGCCGTACGACGTGTCGCCGGCAGGAAGGCCGCCGAACATGATCACCGAGAGGGTGATCAAGAGCTTGGTGACCGGCGGATGGGTGTTTTCGTAGATGTAGCGCCGCTGTAAATACTCCTCGGCGGCGCGAGCAAAGTAGACTTCGTCGAAGATCTTTCCCGGCGGCACCCAATACCGAACGAACAGCAAGATGAACGAGGCGATGCCGAGCGCCCCGGCGATCGCCGCGTCGCGCGCGCGCTGCGAGGCTGCGATCACGTGGCGAGCGGGGCCGGGGCGGGTGCGGGCAACGCGGCGAGGCTCGTCGTCTGCACGGCGACGGTGCCGAATCCGCCCGCAACGATGGCGAGCGTGGCGATGAAGGCGGCCGCGGTCAGCATCGACCGCGAGCGCCTGCGCTCGATCCGGCGGGTTTGCAAAGCGGCGAGTGCGCGCACGCGATCGAGCGCGACGGGTGGAACCGCTACGTCGAGCGCACCGCGCAGCGCTGCGCGCAGGTCAACCGGCATCGAAAAGCGCCCCGGGAAGCGTTGACGGGCGATGCGAGGCGAGCAGACTTTCCAGGCGCCTCCGCGCGAGCGCGAGATGGTAGCGCACCGTCCCGTCGGGCATCCCGACGATCGCGCCGATCTCTCGGCTATTCAATTCGGCATAGTAATGCAACGCCACGACCGCACGCTGCGCGGGCGGCAACTGCCCGAGCGCGCGCAACACGTCGACGCGAACCAGGGCATCGGTCAACGCCGACGCCGACGCGAGCATATCGGGCTCGAGACGATCGTACGCGCGCGTCCGCCGTTCGATCGCAAGCGCTTCGCGCACGACCATGCGATAGAACCACACGCCGAACGCGGCTGCACAGCGAAGTCCCGAAATCGCGCGAACCATCCGCGCGCACGCCTCTTGCGCTGCATCTTCGGCCGCCATTGGATGGCGCAGAATGGAGAGCGCGACGCGATACGCGTGCGGCCACGTCGCGGAGAGCAGCGCTTCAAGCGCGGCCGCGTCGCCCGCCCGCGCCGCCTCGATCGCCTCCGCGTCCCATTCCATGTTGGGCATCTCTTCATACTAGAGGCGCCAACTCCCCCAAAGTGTTGGCGGCTATTTGCGTCCGCCGCCGCGCGCGGCGAGGAGCGCGCCGATGGCGGCTGTCGCGCCGTGCCACAGCGATGCGCCATCGCCTACGAGAAGCGCCTCGGGCTGCAAATCCAAGACCCGGCGCAGTCCTAATGCCGCGCGCGCGACGTCGTCATACTTCTCGTCCGGCAGCAGCGAGAGCGCGCCGGCCGGCGCTCCGACGATCGCGTCGCCCACCAGAGCGGTCGCGGCCTTGCGAACATGGATCGCGAATTCACCCGGGGTCTTCTGGCCATCGAGCGTGACGGCGCGCGCTCCCGGGAAGAGTTCTTCGCCGTCGGCCAGCACGCGATCGACCGGTATGTCCAGAAGCGGCGCTTCTTTTTCGGAGGTGACGACCCGCGCGCCGAACCGCTCGCGCAGCGCCGGGGTCTCGCGCAGGTGGTCGCGATTCGTGATCACGATCCAGGCCACGCCGCCCAGCGCTGCGAGGTGCTCCGCATCGCTCGTTTCGAGCGCCAGTGGATCGACCGCGACGTTTGCGCCGGGCACGACGAACAGGTGACTGTTGAAGTACAAATTCCGATCGGGCTGCCAGCGCGACCACATATACGCATCGAGCATTGCGAGCTTCTGCATAACGCGTCCACGTTCTAGTCGATTCGGTAACTTCCGCTCGGATCGATCGTTACGCGGCGCGCGCCGACGACGGCGCTGCGAATGCGATGATCCCAGAAGGTGAGAATCCTGACGGCGATCGGCCGCAGGCTCGCGATGATCTCGCGCGCGCGTTGCGAGACGGTGACCGCGTCGCGCGCCCATTTGGGATGATCCCGCGGGAGCAACGACGATTCCGCGCTGCTTTCGCCGACCGCCGCGACGGCTTGCTCGGTCGGGACGGCCGCGGCATGCGCTTGGGCTGCGGGCGAGCGGGCTTCCTCGCCGTCAAGGCGCCGCAGCACGCAGGCTCCGCCGTAGCTTCTTCATCGCCGCAATGTGGAGCTGGGACGCACGCTGCGGCGAGATGCGCATGCGTCGTCCGACTTCTCGAAGCGACCATTCGCCGAAGTAGTGATCGCGAATCACCTGTCGCTGCCGCGCGGGAAGCGCGTCGACGGCGGCGCCGATCGTCTCGCGCGCGCTGCACTCCTCGAGCAACCTCGCCGGATCGTTGCTCCAATCGGTGCGCAGGCGCTCGCCTTCTGGCAGCGGACGATCGAGTGAAAGCGGAACGCCCTGCCCGACCGCAAGCGTGGCCCGCAGAAACCCCGGCCGGCGTTCTTCCATCTCCGCGAGCGTCGGAACGCTCCCGCGTTCGCCGGCCAGCGCAAAGCGTTCGATCTCGCCGTCGCGCATGGCGCGGCGCGTCCGCTCGGCAACCGGGTCCATGCGGCGAATGCCGTTGAGCATCGCGCCCGAGATCAGATGGCGCGCGTAGTGCTCGAGCGACGTTCCGCGCCGGCAATCGTAGTTGTCGACCGCGCGGATCAGGCCGATGCTTCCGTCGCCCACCAGATCGTCGTAGTCACACGGCACGAGCCGGCTGATGCGCCGCGCGATGCGCTTGACCAGCGGCAGCAGCGCGCGAATCTGCGCCTCACGCTGCGCCTCAGTCATCGCCGTCGAGCTTGGCCGCGATCAGCGCCCCGAATCCGTACGGATCACGTTGCGCGATCGACTGCGCAAGGGCAGCCAGGCCGTATCCGCCGAGCGCATCGAACCCCGGCGCGAGCGGCTTGAGCGCCGTTTCCAGGAACAACGCTTCGAGGGTCGTCCCCACGCGCTGCGCGGCAAGCTTATCCACGTTGCAGGTTGTTGGCAATCCGCAGCATTTCATCGGCCGCCTGAATGCCCTTCGCGTTGGCCTCGTAGGCGCGTTGCGCGGTGAGAATTTGCATCATCGACTCGACGATCGACACGTTGGATTGCTCGAGCATCCCGAAGCGTAACGTGGGACCGCTGGGGCCGCCCGGCGCAATCCAGCGCGGCGCGCCGGATTCACGCGTTTGCGTGAAGAGCGCACCGTCGGTGTTTTGCAGTCGCTCCGGCGCGGGGAACTGCGCGAGCGAAACGTGAGCAACCGTCTGTGATCCGCCGGCGCCGCTCACGACGACGGCGCCATCCGGCGTAACCGTCGCCGAGCGCGCGTCGGCCGGAATGTGCACGCCGGCAAGCCGCCACCCTTGCGCGTTGCGTAACGTGCCATCGGCCGCGCGTGAAAACTCCCCGGCGCGCGTGTAGGCGCGCCGCGTGCCGTCGGTAACCAGGAAAAACCCCTCGCCATCGATCGCGACGTCGAATGGCCCGTTACTGCGTTCGAGCTTTCCGGCGGTAAAGAGCGGATGCTCGCCGATACGGACGGTCCCCGCTCCGGGCTCGCCCGGTCCGGCAAGCGCGGCAAAGTCGTCCTGCGATCCCTTGAAGCCGACGACGCCGGCGTTGGCCAGATTGTTGGCGATCGTGTCGAGGTTCTGTTGCTGTGCCGCCATGCCGCTTGCGGCCGCGAAAAGCGCGCGATCCACCTTACTTGATCCTCGCGACGTCGTTGCTGCTCTTTTGACGCACCGCGTCGATTGCGGCGACGGTCTTCTCGGCGCTCTCGAAGGAGCGCTGGGAGGTAAGCACGCCGACCATCTCGCTGATGGCGTCGACATTTGAGGTCTCGAGGAAGCCGCTGCGCAGCGTCGCATCGCGTCCGGCCGCGATACGGTCGATTTGCTTCCCGCCGAGCAGCACGCGGCCGCGTTCGTCGATCGTTGCGCCGCCCGGAACGCGCAGCGGCCCATGCAGACCGAGCAGTACGCGACCTTGCGCGTCACGCAACGCCCCGAAGCGGTCGCGCTCGAAGGCGCCGTCGCGCGTCGCGGAAACGCGGCCGCGGTGGTCTTG
>Ga0335072_10008801_pt1 | contig 14599 bp, 14 predicted proteins | sample Lox_Sample_21_FD_206725 | JGI IMG/M metagenome (GOLD analysis project Ga0335072, IMG submission 206725) | Soil microbial communities from Loxahatchee National Wildlife Refuge, Florida, United States - Lox_Sample_2.1 | ecosystem: Environmental > Terrestrial > Soil > Wetlands | place: USA... | reverse complement strand
GCGATTCAGAGAACGAGCCTTGGTCCTGTGAAGCAAAAAGCGTTCTGCGAAGGAAAAAACACTTCTCTGACAAGTGCGGGAGAAGTGTTGCTTGACTTTGCCTTCGTTGTTATAGACAGGATGACAGTTTTTTGATTTGGCGCGTTCTGGCCGCAAGAAGTGGCGCACCTACGGCGCTCGGTGGTGGCGTTGTTCACCCAGCGCTGGCGCGCTGGGCTAACAGTGTGCCGCGCCGCTGGCGCTGGTTCGGAGTGAAGGACGCTTCTCTCCCCTCGCGATAAGTCACGAGAGACTTGCAACGGGCGCTTTCGACTCTTTCACTCTTGGACTTTCCAGATGCTCTCATCACTCGCCTCTGCCTTGTATAATGCTTTGCCATGGCTATGGCTGCCTCGCCTCGTCCTGCCTTCGATGCCTCCGCGGTGCGCCTGGAGCGCGACCAACCTTACTTGCGTCTGCAATCCGTCAGCGTCTTCGTCCACGATTTAGATCGCAGCCTCCATTTTTTCGTGAATCAGCTGGGGTTCCAATTGGCCTTCGACGCGCGCACGGTCGGCCGCCCTTTTGTCGCCATTGCCCCTCCCGATGGCACCGCCAACCTCACCTTAGTGGTACCCGACCCAAAGTCGGAGCAGTTCAAACTGATCGGCCGCAACACCCAGATCGCTTTCATCACCGAGGACGTTCTGGCCAAGTTTCGCGAATGGAGCAAGCGCGGGGTGAACTTCCACATCAACCCGCGGCTGCGCCGGATGAAGTGGAGTGCGGCTTCTTCGCATGCTCCCGAATCGGCCTCGAGCGAGCCGGGGCCGGTGTGGGGCGGCGTGTTTGCCCGCTTCCGCGATCCCGACGGCAACAGCTACTCGCTGGTCAGTTTCGATGAAGTGACCCACGAGATTGAGGCGCAACGTCGCGCCGTAGCCGAAAAACTGGAAGCGGAGCGGCGCGCCGCACAGGAATTGGAAATTGCCAAGCAAGTGCAGGCGCGGCTCTTTCCGCAAAACTTGCCGGCTCTGCAATCGTTGGAATTCGCGGGAGTCTGCTTGCCCGCGCGCCACGTTGGCGGAGATTATTACGATTTTCTGCAACTGGGTCCTGCGCGGGTCGGCTTGGTGATTGGCGACGTTTCCGGCAAAGGCATCGCGGCGGCGTTGCTGATGGCCAATTTGCAAGCGAATTTGCGCAGTCAATGCGCCATTGCCATCGATCAGCCGCAGCGCTTGTTGTGCGCCGTGAATCAACTTTTCGGCGAGAACACCGCCAACGCCGCGTTCGCCACGCTTTTCTTCGCCGACTATGACGACGTCACCCGCCGCCTGCGTTACGTCAATTGCGGCCACCTGCCGCCTCTGCTCCTACATGCCGACCATTCGCTCGAGCGGCTGAACTCCACCGCCACGATTCTCGGTGCATTCAAGGAGTGGGAGTGTTCTTTAGCCGAATGCCAGATTGCCCCGGGCGACACGCTGATTCTGTACACCGACGGTATCACCGAATCGTTCAATCCCGCCGGCGAAGAGTTCGGCGAAGCGCGTCTGGAAGAGGCTTTGCGCCAGCACTCCCATTTGTCCTCGCAATCCCTGCTCGACGCCATCGTTGAGCAAGTCCGCCACTTCAGCCCCCACGAGCAGCACGACGACATCACCCTGATCACCGCCAAATGCCAAGCCGTGTAGCGTCACCCTGTAGCTCACCCCTTCAGGGGTGAGGCCTTTGGAGTTTTCGTTCTATAGTAATGTAGTAAAATAATCTTTAAGCTATGTCCAGACTGCGACGCATCGCCGAGGTAGATCGCTTTTTCTTCATCACGACCAACCTGCACGCGAACACTCCTCCCTTGAGATCAGAAGAAATGGACTTACTCCTACGGATTCTCTCGGATGTCCGCCAGTCCTTGGCTTTCCAGCTTTTTGGCTATGTTATCATGCCCGATCACGCACATCTGCTTCTGCTTACTCGCGTCAAGCTGCTCCCTCACATCATGCACCAATGGAAATTTAAGAGCGCCTATGCGATCCAGCAACTTCGCCGCGTCTCAGGTCCTTTCTGGCAACGTCGCTACTTCGATTTCATTTGTCGCCGAAATCGCGATCTATCGTTGAAGCTGGAGTATATCCACCAAAATCCGGTCGCGCGAAGCCTAGTCACCGTAGCGGACGCTTGGAGGTGGTCCAGTGCTGCGTCTTACCGAGAAAGGGGCGGTTCGCCGATCGAGCCTGACCTGATGGATTTTTCCGGGGATCCTGATGAGCTGCTTTGGCCCGCGCCGTTTCGAAGGCGGTAGATCCCGCCAACGCAGCGAAAAAACCTCACCCCTGAAAGGGGTGAACTACACGTGCCGTCATTTGCGGTGGGAGTTCGTTGGATGAATTTGCCATTGACGCGCCTTGCTCCCGGCGCTACCTTCTTATTCAACCGTTTTAACTCTATATGATTTTGGCAATGCGCCTTTGGCGCTGACCGAGGAATCCGCCATGAAACGATTGATCGCTTTGTTCGTGCTTCTTCTTGCCGCACCGCTGGCCTTCGCACAAACCATCCATGTCGACGCCACTCCGTCGCACTCCACCAACACCATCAAACCCACCGAAGCCCTCGGGGCCGGCATCGACCGCCTGCCCTACGGCGCCGCCGACAAGCTGTACGTTCCCGACACTATCAAACAGGTGCTCTCGGCCGGCTGGCAAACTGTCACCTATCGGCAGAACACCGAACTGCACATGGAAGCGTGGCACTGGAATCCCAACGGCACCTGGAGCGATCCCGCGGGAAAAGGGTATTTCGTCGGCAACGCCACGCCCGGCCCTGAACCCATTCGTCACTCGTATGGCTACCCGCTGCCTCACCGAGGTGTCACGCGCGACGACGGTACCGACACCGATGGCTACTCGCGCCTCACCGACGGCGATCCCGCCACCTACTGGAAGAGCAATCCGTATCTCGCCGAGCCCTACACCCACGAGTCCGACGCGCTCCACCCGCAATGGGTGATTCTCGATTTAGCCAAGCCGCGCCCCATTTCCGCGATTCGCATCGACTGGGCCGAACCGTATGCCACGCATTTCGTCGTGCAATATTTCACCGGGGAAGACGGCGTGCGCAAACCAACTTCTGGGGTGTGGCAAGCCTTCCCCACCGGAGAAGTCATCAACGGCAAAGGCGGCAATGGCGTTCTGCAACTCGCCACCGCTCCCATCACCGTGCAATTCATCCGCATTCTGATGACTTCGTCTTCGAACACCTGCGACACCCACAGTTCCGCCGATAAGCGCAACTGCCTAGGCTATGCCATCCACGAAATTTATTTAGGCACCACATCCGCGGACGGAAAATTCCACGACCTGATTCGCCACACTCCCGATCAGGACCAGACCATGACTTACTGCTCTTCCGTCGACCCGTGGCATGAGCCCAGCGATCTCGATGAACACGCTGGAGAGCAAGTTGGCTTCGACCTGTTCTTCATGCCCGACGGCTACACGCGCGGCCTGCCCACGATGATTCCCATCGCCATGATCTACAGCACTCCGGAAGATGCGGCTAACGAGATCAGCTACCTCGAAAAGCGCGGCTATCCGCTGTCGTACATTGAAATGGGCGAAGAACCCGACGGCCACTTCATGAATCCCGAAGATTATGCCGCGTTCTACGTGCAATTCGCCGACGCTATCCATCGCGTCGATCCCAAAATCAAGTTGGGCGGCCCCATCTTTACCGGCGTGAACAAGGACATTGAAACCTGGCCCAACGCAGAAGGCCAAACTTCCTGGACCGGCCGCTTCGTCGACTACCTGAAGTCCCACGGCAAGATCGACCAGCTGGCCTTCTTCTCGTTTGAGCACTATCCCAACGAACCCGGGAAGATTCAGTGGAGCAATCTCTACGATGAACCAAAGCTCGTCACCGGCATCATGCAAGTCTGGCGCCAGGACGGCGTGCCCGAGAATGTGCCCCTGCTCATCACCGAGTCCAATCTCTCCTGGGTCGACTCCGAAGCCTTCCCTGACATTTTCGGTGGGCTTTGGCTGGCCGATTACATCTGCTCGTTCCTCAACGGCGGTGGCCAGGCGGTCTACTTCTTCCACTACATGCCGGAACCCATCGGCCGCGGCATCAATAATTCGCATGGGACGTTCGCCATGTTCTCGGCAGATCGCAACTACAAAATCATCCAGCCTTTGTCGCAATATTTTTCCAGCCAGCTGATTAATCTGGAGTGGGTGCAACCCGGCAACGGCGAGCACAAGCTCTTCAACGCAGTCAGCGACATCACCGATGGCGCGGGAAATAATCTGGTCACTGCCTACGCGGTGCATCGCCCCGACGGCCAGTGGTCGCTGCTGATCATCAACAAAGATCAGGAAAACGCGCACACCGTGAAAATCACGTTTGATGACGCCACGCAGCCGCACGCAGCCGGTTTGTTTGGCGGGCAAGTCACGGTAAAGACGTTCGGAAAAGCGCAATATCAGTGGCATCCCGCGACGGAAACCGCCGATCCTGATGGCCCCATTGCCTCCAGCACCCTGAACGCCAATGCCGATTCCGGGTTCGAGCTGCCGGCTTCGTCGATCGTGGTGTTGCGTGGCAATGTGGCGTGGCCGCAGAGTGAAAAAGGGAAAAAGTAGAAGAGTGAAAGAGTGGCCGGCACGGGGAGTGGTGCCAAGAAGCGATGGTTGAGATCCTTCGTCGCAAAAAGCGCTCCTCAGGATGACAGGCGGGTTTTGTGTTGAGACAGGACCTGGTGAAAAACGAACGGCCCGCTTCAGAAAGCGGGCCCTACACAGGCGAAGAGAAAAACACGGGTCTGAAGACCCGCCGCTACAAAGGCGGAACGCGTTCGGGTTTCAGCTTACTTTTTCAGAAATGATTTGAAGCGCAAGAGAGAATCTACATGGGCTGACAAGACTCGCCGACCCCACATGCAGAACCGGCATGTGGGACACCCAGGCGAGTGCCTTTCCTTTGCGCTTGCTGACGTGCACTCTTGAACTCTTGCACTCTTATCCTTTTCTGTAAAGTCGCCACTAGCCACTCGCCACTGTCTTTACGTACCATCTCTCCATGCCCGCGATCCACTACCCGCCTGGGCCCGAGCAAGGCTTCTTCGACGGCTTGCGCAGCCCCTTGCGCCGCGACCCGCTCGGCTTCATGGCCCAAGTCGCCCGCGATTACGGCGACATCGTGTGCCTGCGCTTCTTTCACTACCGCACCTACTTGCTCTTCCACCCCGAGCAGATCGAAGACGTCATCGTCAACAACAACCGCAAATTCATCAAGGGCCGCATTCTGCGCGCCAATCGCCACCTCCTTGGCAACGGCCTGATCACCAGCGAAGGGGAATTCTGGCTGCGCCAGCGCCGCATGATGCAGCCTGCGTTTCATCGCAACCGCATCGCCCATTACGCTTCCACCATGACCGGCTGCGCCACGCACCTGGCGAACTCCTGGCATCCGGGCCAGCAGCTCGACCTGCACGACGCGATGATGCGCCTCACGCTGCAAATCGTGGGCAAAACGCTGTTCCACGCCGACGTGGAGCAACAAGCCCCGCAAGTCGGCGAGAACCTGCAAGTGTTGCTCGAATACACCTTCGATTTTCGCCGCCTGTTGATGACTCCGCGTTGGCTACCCACGCGCCGCAATCGCGAGGCCAAGCGCGCGGTGCGCAAGCTGACGCAAATCATCGACACCATCATCGAGCAGCGCCGCAAATCCGAGGAAGACGCGGGCGATCTGCTCTCGCTGCTCATTCACGCCCAGGATGAAGACGGCTCGCGCATGACCACTCAGCAACTTCGCGACGAAGCCCTCACCCTGTTTCTGGCCGGACACGAAACCACCGCCAGTACGCTTTCCTGGACCTGGATGCTTCTCGCGCAAAATCCGCGCGTCGAGGAAAAGCTCCACACCGAACTCGATTCCGTACTCGCCGGACGCACCCCCACGCTCGACGATCTTCCGCGCCTGCCCTACACCAACCAAATCATTACGGAATCGATGCGCCTCTACCCGCCGGCCTGGGCCATGGCGCGCCTGGCCATCGAAGATCATGCTCTCGGCGGGTATCCGGTGCCGAAAAACACGGGCATCGCGGCGGTCACCTGGATCGTGCATCGCGATCCGCGCTGGTATGACAATCCGGAAGCGTTTTGCCCCGAACGCTGGGCCTGTGGCGAACTGCTGAAGAAAATTCCGCGTTTCGCGTACTTCCCCTTCGGGTATGGCCCGCGTCAGTGTATTGGCAATTCTTTCGCGCTGATGGAAGCCCAGCTCGTGCTGGCGACGATCGCGCAACGCTTCCGTTTCGCGCTTCTGCCGGATCGACCCATCGTGCCTTTGCCGTCGATTACGCTGCGGCCGCGGTATGGGCTGCATGTGCGGGTCGACAGGCGCGATGCAACAGAAGAGTAATCAGTAATCGGTAATCAGTAATCGGAGGAGCCCAGGAGGTTTCAGACATTGAGCATGGTAATCGCACGTCGAGAAGGCCTCACCCCTGGAAGGGGTGAGCTACAGGGTGGTGGCGACACGGCTGTGTTCGATTACTGATTACTGATTACTTTCTTCTACGCCCCGCCTTCGGCGGCCATGCCCAATCCCCAAAAATCCGCTTCGTCGATAATCTCCAGGCCCACCAAGGAGCGGTCGGCCACCGACGGTTTCAACCACGCCACCCGCGCTCGCGCGCTTTTTGCCACGTCCACGCGTTCCACGATGACGATCTGACCAGCCTTCAGGTCCTGGCGGAGGTCGATGCACGCGCCGCGTTGGCTGATGTTCACCGTCGAACTCTTTTCCCCGGGTTCGTTCGGGAGCGAATCTGCGCGCACCACGCAGGCGATGCGGCGAGGGTAGCGCGGAGTACGTTGGATACACTGGTAAACCTCGGCCGCTCGTGTGGACAGGGCGATCAACTCTTCGCGCTGGCTTGGCGCCAGCAAACGCGTTTCCGCGGCCAGCACGGTAATCTCCGAAATCACTTCGGAGAGGAAGCTCTGCACTTCGGGGGAAAGATTACGCTCGGCAGAGCCAGCCAACAACTGCAACAACGATTCAATGCGCGCGCGCGCCAGCTCCAGAAAATGGTCCAGGCAGAACGAGCGACCACCCAGCTTCGTCCGCGAACCCTTCTCACACCCGGCCCAGTCACACGGCTCCGTCGTCTTTGCAGGCATCTTCTTCTATGCGCTATAGGAAATTTGGATTCCCGAGCGCTACCTTGGACGCCCGGGGGCATGCTCCGTCCTGCGTCTAATTTTCTATGGAGGAGCGATGCGCAAATGCACTTTCGTTGAGGCAAGTGCCGTACAGGTTACGGATTCTCGGAGTGGGGAGAATCGTAACAAGAGCATTTCTGAGGATTCAAGAAAAATGCAAATTCATGCAAGTGTTGAATCGGAAGAAGTTAGCGAAAATTGTGCTCGTAAGTGCGGATTCTAAAGGGATTGTAGGCTGCTTGTTTTGATAATGATACGCAAGTGCGGAATACAAAGGACTTGGACGAGCAAAATCCCACAAGTACACATAACAGAGAATTTAGGTCGACAGCCAAAGCAAGGGGAACCATCGGAATCGATATTGGAAGAGAAGCGCGAGCCATAAGAAGCTCCCAAAAAAGTACGCCTAAAAAAGAAAACCGCCCGCAGGAAGTGCGGGCGCAGTTTTCTACACGAATGAGTTTCGCTCTGGTTTCATATATTGTCAAGTACTAATTTGTGATACACGGTCGAAAGAATACGGTCGCATGGCTGTGCACAGGCTTCGCGGAACGCCTGCAACACTTCGGGAGCATTCCGTGTTAGATTAGGCTCACCGGCGGTTCTGCCGGCTCCGCGGCGGAGAATTCGAGGAATTTCCCATCATGAATGACACCCTTGTAAAGGAGCGCACCGGTCTGCTTGTGCCTAGCGCCGTACTTGCGCTCGGCCTAATCCTGGGTGGCTGGCTGCTCGGCGTGCAGATCAAAAACACGCGGCTCGCCGACCGCTACGTCACGGTAAAAGGACTCGTCGAGCGCACCGTCAAATCCGATCTGGCCATCTGGCCGCTCAGCTACAAAGAAGCCGGCGATGATCTCACCTCTCTTTACGGCAAAACCGAAACCGACAAAAAAGTGATTCTCGATTTCCTGCAGCAACAAAGCATCCAGGCGAATGAAATCGAACTGGGCGTGATTCGCGTGGTGGATACCCAAGCCAACGAATATGGCGGAGGCCAACGCGCGCCGCACCGCTACATCGTCGAACAACAAGTGACCGTGCGCACCAAGCGCGTCGATGTGGTCGCGGCCGCCGCGCAGAAAACCATGGAACTGCTGCAAAAAGGCATTGTGCTCAGCGGAAATAATCAGGGCTCCGGCCTGGCCTACAAATTCACTGGACTCAATTCCATCAAGCCCGACATGATCACCGAAGCCACGCGCAACGCCCGCGCCGCCGCCGATCGTTTCGCCGCGGACTCCGGGGCCAAAGTCGGCACCATTCGCCAAGCCAATCAGGGCGTGTTTTCCATTCTCGCCGCGGAGCAAAGCAGCGACACCGGCGAGGGCGGCGACCAAAACTTCGGCGGCTTTGGCGCCGAGGCCAGCCTCATGAAAACCGTCCGCGTCGTTACCACCGTGCAGTATTACCTGAACCAGTAAGTCGTAAGACGATCTGCGCTTTCCCGGGTGCCCCACCCTCGTCTTATGAGGGTGGGTCTTGGGTTTTCGTGACGACACAGACTGAAGTCTGTGCTACCTGTGGCCAAGCAATTTATTTTCATACAATTACAAGCGAATACGAAAAGCGACAAAAAATTCACTTGCCAAGCGCTATGGTGTTATAGTTGACTATAACACATGGCCGGAGACTGCAGCTCCTTGCCACAAGTTACTCGAAGGAGCACCCACTATGAAGTCGCTTCGTTGTCTACTCTGCACCGCTTTGCTGTTCTCGTTTGCTGCTGTTGCTGCCGCCCAAACCACTTCTGCCCCGGACGCACAAAAATCGTTCGATAACCTGAAGACCTTGGCGGGCACCTGGAAAGGCGCCTTAACCGTCACGCCCCCACAACCAGAGATGAGGGACATGAAAGAGCTGTGGGTTACGTTGCGTGTCACTTCTCGCGGAAACGCGATCGTGCACGAAATGAAAAATCCCGCGGCGCCCGATGACGTGAATCACGACGATCCGATCACCTTGCTGTACATGGACGCAGGCAAGTTGTACCTGACGCACTACTGCGACGCGGGGAACCGGCCGCGCATGGTCGCGCACACTTCGCCGGACGGTAAAACCGTGGAGTTCGAGTTCATCGACCTCACCGGCAACACCCAGTACGGCCATATGGATCACGTGGTATTCACGGTAATCGACGCCAATCATCACACCGAAGATTGGACCTTCATGATGCCCGGCGATAAACCGATGCACGCGCATTTCGATCTGCAGCGCGTCCCGCAACCTCAACCTGCTTCCGGAAAGGACTAAGGCCAGGCCACTGTGGACCGTGAGTGGAGCGACAATCAGCCGATTTACCGGCAACTGCGCGAGCGGGTCATCGCCATGATTCTGGATGGCGTGCTCAAGGAAGGCGATCCCCTTCCCTCGGTTCGCACCGTCGCCGCGGAGTATCGGGTCAATCCGCTCACGGTCCTTAAGGCGTATCAGGAATTGGCCGAGGAGCAGCTGGTGGAAAAAAGACGGGGATTAGGTATGTTTATCACTCCCGGCGCGCGGGATCTTCTGCTGAAAGGCGAGCGCCAGAAATTCCTCAGCGAACAGTGGCCGCGCATTCACGCGACCATCCAACGGCTCGGTCTTAGCGCCGAGGAACTGCTGAATCCCAACGGTCAGAAATCTTCCGCCAACGCTGGCGAAAATCCCGACAAGGAGAAGCCCTGAACTATGCCTCTCATCGAAGCTCACGCTCTCCGCAAATCCTTCGGGTCGACCGTGGCCCTCGACGGCATCGATCTGCAGGTTGCCGAGGGACGCATTCTCGGACTGATTGGTCCCAACGGCGCAGGAAAAACCACAGCGCTCAACGCGATTCTTGGGCTTACGTCCTATCAGGGCGACTTGCGCGTGCTCGGCCGCGATCCGTGGAGCGACCGCGCGCAACTGATGCACGATGTGGCCTTCATTGCCGACGTGGCGGTGTTGCCGCGCTGGATTCGCGTTTCGCAATTGCTCGACTTTGTTGGCGGCGTGCATCCACGCTTCGACCGCGCGAAAGCCGAACGCTTTCTGACGAAGACCACCATTGCCAAGCACAGCAGGGTGCGCGAGCTGTCCAAAGGCATGGTGGCGCAACTGCATTTGGCGGTGGTGATGGCTATCGACGCGCGGCTGCTGGTGTTGGACGAGCCGACTCTGGGATTGGACATTTTGTATCGCAAGCAATTTTACGATTCCCTGCTGAATGATTATTTCGACCGCAGCCGCACCATTGTGGTGACCACGCATCAAGTGGAAGAAATACAGGATGTGCTCACCGACCTGATGTTCCTTGACCGCGGGCGCATCGTGCTGTCTTGCAGCATGGAAGAATTCGAGTCGCGTTACGCCGAACTGCTGGTGCGGCCCGAACAACTCGACGCGGCCCGGGGTCTTGGCCCGATTTACGAACGATCGGTACTCGGGCGCACCACGCTGGTTTTTCAAGGCGTCGATCGTGAGCATCTTGCGTCGTTGGGCGACATCCGTACGCCCAGCGTCGCCGACGTGTTCGTCGCGGTAATGAGCCAGCAGCCTCGTACCGCGCAAGGAGTGCCGCAATGAGCAGCACACCCGATGCCGTCTCTCAAGCGTCCGTTTCGCCGGGAGTCGCGTCTCCCGCGGCTCTTGCGCCGACGCGCGCCTTTTATTGGTCGGTGCGCCGCGAACTCTGGGAGTATCGCTCGATCTATTGGGCGCCGCTCATCGCCACCGCGGTGTTTTTCTCTGGATTTCTGATCTACCTGGCGATGCTGCCGCGTCACATGCGAGAGATGCCGGCGTTGATCCCACCGCAGGCTCGGGCACTGCAAGCGTTGTTGCATCCTTACGAAGTTGTGGAAGGCTTGCTGATGGTCGTGGGCATGTTCGTGGGAGTGATCTATTGCCTCGATGCGCTGAATGGCGAGCGGCGGGATCGCAGCATCCTGTTCTGGAAATCGTTGCCGGTATCGGATCTCACCACGGTCTTCGCAAAAGCAAGCATTCCGCTGGTGGTACTGCCAGCGCTGGTCGTGGGGCTGAGCGTAGTTACGCACTTCGTCATGCTTGTGCTCAGCAGCTTGGTTTTAGCGGGCAGCGGCCTGCCGGTGGCCCCGCTATGGAGCGAAGTATCGTTCGTGCATAACTCCTTCGGACTTTTTTATCACCTGCTGACCATCCATGTGCTGTGGCACGCGCCCATTTATTGCTGGTTCTTGTTGATCTCCGCGTGGGCACGCCGCGCGGCGTATCTTTGGGCGTTTCTACCGCCGATCGCCATTGGCGTGCTGGAAAAAATGATCTTCAACACGGCGCACTTCGCCAATTTCGTCATGTATCGCTTAGCTGGCGGAACCGAAGCGATGTCCATGGGCCCCGCCAGCTCCGCGCTCCTGGGGGGACACCTCACGCCGTTGAGATTCCTCGGCACACCGGGCCTGTGGCTGGGCCTGCTGTTTGCCGCCGGTTGCCTGTTTGCCGCGGCACAACTGCGGCGTTATCGCGATCCGATGTAGAGTTGAAGAGTGCAAGAGTTCAAGAGTTCAAGAGTGGAAGAGTGGCGGTGAAGTTAGATTTGTGACAAGACGCGTTGGTTGAGATCCTTCGTCGCAAACAGCGCTCCTCAGGATGACATGCGCGTTTTGTTGGGATGGAGACAAGACGCAACGAAAAACGAACGGCCCGCCTCAGAAGGCGAGCCCTACAACTGCGTGGAGCATCTGCGAACTCGGCACGGGAAAAAGCCGCAGGCTCTCCGTCGCAAACAGAGCTCCTCAGGATGACAATGCTTCCTTTTTTGCGATCGAGACAAGAGCAATTGGAAAACCAACGGCTCGCTTCCCCTTCGCAAAAGCAGCTCAGGCAAGCAGAAAGCGGGCCCAACGTAGGCGCGCGGGCGGTTACCAGGCCTTGGACTTGTCGCGCTTCTCGGGTGAGCTTGCGCGCGGGCGCAGCAGTTTGCGGCACGGTTCTTCGACCACGTAGTACGAAAGCAAGGAGACCGCTACTGCCGCCAGGAACGCCACCAGTGGCCGCAACCACCACGAGTACGCGGGAACCCAGTTGGACGCGCCGAACGCGGTGGAGTGCAGCAAATACAGGCTGTAGCTGGCATCGCCGAGAATGACCAACGGGCGATACTCCAACACCGCGGACCAGCGTGGACGCAACGCTAAACCATAAATGATCGCTGCGAACGCCGGTGACAAGAACCCGGCGGAAATCAACGGGCGCGGGATCCGGCCGGCCAGCAACGTCAACGCGACAACGACAAGCACTCCCGACATTACCAGCGGCGTGGCCAGCTTCCGGTTGCTCTTTGCCGACAGATACAGACGCCCAGCGAACATACCGACCAGGAACTCCGGCAAGCGCAGCAAAGGATTAAAACTAAGAACATTTTTCCAGAGCAGCGTGGTCTCCCCGGAATTGATTTTGTCGATGCCATCGGGATGCGCGAGGACGTACCACATGGAAATCGCCAAGCTCACGAATGACCAGGTCACGATTCCCCAGAAACGCTTTCGCGGTGTACTTTCTTTGGTCCAGCCCAGCAACCACGGAAACAGTAAATAGAAAAATGCTTCGACCGATAAGCTCCAGCACACCGCGTTCCACGTCAACGCTGCCTGCGGGAACCACGACTGCAGCAGGCTTAGCGTCAGCACGCAAGCCGCTGCCAGATGTTGTTTGCTCCAAGCCAGGTAAGGGATGTCCAGATGGCGCACGGCGAAAAAGAAAAAGTGGGCAGTGACCAGCAGGGATAAGGCATAGGCCGGATAGATTCGCGCGAAGCGCGCTTGCCAGAACCGCCTCGGATTGGACGGCGCGTTCGCATAGGTGTACACCAGGATAAACCCCGAAAGCACGAAGAACAGGTTCACCCCGATATAGCCGATGCTGGCGAAATTTTGATACCACCACGGTCCGGCGGGCAGCAGGTTCTCCACGCGCATGTGGAAGAGGACGACATGCAATGCCGCGAGAAACCGCAGCGTGGTCAGCGCGGGGAGTTTGGGCCGAGCAACGGTGGTCGTAGGGCTCGCCAGGTCCATGTGTCAGTACAGACGTCCGAAGCGCACGAATGGTCTCATGCAGCGATTTGCCTTCCGCAGTGAAAAACGAACGGCCCGCTTCAGAAAGCGGGCCCTACAAAGGCGAACCCGGCAAATGAGAACAAGGCCAGCGCGTCTTGCGGGTGCCCCGCCTTCGTTGTCTGAGGGCCGGTCTCGCCTTCAAAGCGCGCGGAACAAACATTCATCGGGCGGTCCAGCCACCGTCGATGAGCAGCGTTTCGCCGGTGATGAGCGAGGCGGCGGGCGAGGCAAGGAACACCACTGCGCCAGCCACTTCCATGGGCTCGCCAATGCGGTGCAACGCGGCCACGCGCTCCACGGTGTCGACCAACCGACGCGGATCGGACAAAAATTCCTCGGTTCCCGGCGTCTTGATGAAGGTGGGCGCTACGGCATTTACGGTGATGCCGTGCTTGCCCCATTCGATGGCCAGGCATTTCGTCAGGTGTGCGATGCCGGCCTTAGTCATGCAATAAACCGATTCGGTGGGTAAGGCCACGAAGCCGGCCTGCGAACTCATATTGATGATGGTGCCTTTCTTCTGGCGGATCATCACGCGGCCCACGGCCTGGCTTACAAAAAATGTCCCTTTGAGATTCACGGCCAGCGTGGCGTCAAAGTCTTCTTCAGTGACGCTCTCTACGAGATTGCCGGGAGCGATTCCTGCATTGTTCACAAGAATGTCGATGCGCCCAAACTCCTTCACGGCGTGTTCGACTGCGCCGGAAATTTCATCCATTTTGCTGACGTCCATCTGGAGCGGCAATGCTTTGCGCCCCATGTTGCGAATTTCCACGGTGATGCCGGCGTCTTCGTGCACGTCGCGCAAACCCAGCGCTACATCGGCTCCGGCATGCGCCAAGGCTAGAGCAATGGCTCGTCCCAAGCCGCGCGCCGCTCCGGTGACCAGCGCGACTTTGTCCTGCAAACCAAATTGCGGATAGTCTGTCTGCGTCATCCTGATCCTCCAGGTAATGCTTTTTGTTCTGGGTTCATTGTAGCGTTTCTGCATCGCGGGGTGGTGCGGCTGCGTCGGGAAGCCGGTTGAAGAGGCCGCGGGGAAAAGAGGACGACGAGTCTTCAGGGGCTAAAGAGTCCGTGTGAGAACTGGACAAACACGCCCTCAGCGGCTAAAGCCGCACTGATTCCGTACGAGTTAAGGCACGACTAAAGTCGTGCCCTGACGAGAAACGCGAGTTCGCGCACAGGCTGAAGCCTGTGCTACTGGTAACCCAAGAGCACAGGCAGGAGTGCCTGTGCCACGGGATTGCGTAGCATTTGTGTCGGAGCTGAAGAGTCTGTGTGGCAACTGGGCTGGACAGTGCGGTTATACTGGCGCAC
>Ga0335072_10008800_pt1 | contig 14600 bp, 15 predicted proteins | sample Lox_Sample_21_FD_206725 | JGI IMG/M metagenome (GOLD analysis project Ga0335072, IMG submission 206725) | Soil microbial communities from Loxahatchee National Wildlife Refuge, Florida, United States - Lox_Sample_2.1 | ecosystem: Environmental > Terrestrial > Soil > Wetlands | place: USA... | reverse complement strand
GTCATAAGCACCGTCAACCACACCGTCAAGTACCGCAACAGGTAATGCCAATTCCTCCGGCACAAATCTGAGCAGTGCATCCTCAACTTCCACCTCAACCAGCCACATCTGGATCGCAGGAGCAGTAGTCGGGCCTGTAGTAGGCATAGGTGCAATTCTACTGATTATTCTCTTCATGAGAAGGCGGAGGCAACGCCAATCCGCAGGCTCTTCTGCGGTAGGCGTTGAAGAGAAGGCGAACTTCGACAAAGCACAGTTGCATGCAGATAGCCTTCAGCGTAAAGACCCTAGTGAGATGGTAGGGTCGCTAGTCGTTCTACCTGCGGAGCTGCCAGCCCGCGAGGATGTCGCTGTGGAGCTAGCTGGTCAGGGTAGAGAGGAGCCTATAAGATAATTTAGATCTAGCGCACTGATAAAATACTATCTGCTAAGAGGTCTTGATTATACCGAACCAGAGAAGAGTAGTTTTTCCATGACAAGTTTTGATATGACGACAAACAGATAATTCGCCACGCAAAACCAAGCATGCCCTCAAGCCTGCCTCTATCGCTGACGGTGCGTCAAATACTGATATACTAAAGTTATATCTTAGTCTCCCGCTGCACAGGGAACACATGCACCGCCTCGCCCTCAGAACTGCCACGCTGCGAATCCCCAATCTCCTAGCCCTTTCCGCGATACTTCCGCGGCTAGATGCCACACTACACTGGGGCCGGCACGCGATTAGGATCCAGCGCATCCTTCAGTGTCTCATTGAACCGCATCAAGGCCCCGTCATTCCACGCATATGGCCTGGCGACCTATTCTTGCAGCAGCAGGTGCGTGCGATGCTCTGCTCGCCGTAGCCCTCGCGCACCGTATCTTCGATCATGTATCAGACGCATTCCTGCGCGTTCATATGTGATGCCGCGTCGCCTATGTCGTAGACCATGTCGAAGATGAGGTGCATCTCCCGCGGGCCGATACAGGCAGCCAGGAAGAGGTCGAACTCGAATTGGGTGTGCTAGCGCTTAGTATGTCCAGGTGCCTTTAGTGCCGTTGCAGGGGGAGATAGGGCTGCTGAAGAGATGTGCGCCGTTAGGCAGCCATTTTAGCCAGTCGAGTTCTAGAACGGGGTTTTTAGTGGGTAGAGGCCTCTAAGTGATAAAAAGCTGGTGGTAACGGCATTGGAAACGGCTTAGAAATTCGTACCACTTAAGATGCTTAAAGCTATCTCTAACCCTAAAAAAAACCCTACTACAAAAGCTAATATTAAAGTACAACTACAAAAGGTCGTTATTTCAATATTAGTTTTAATAAATCCTAATTTAAATATTTCGTTTTGTGTTCTAGAGCTTAAGCTTATAAAGGAGTTGTAAGCTAATTACATATTACTTAATGTAGCAATATAAAGTGGAATTATCTTAATACTAATAATAATGTAGATATTAAACTACTCTGAATTGTTATTATTAATCTTACACTGTTTGAGCTTAAGACTATACGGGTCTCCTATAAAAAGTCCTAAACTAGGGAAAACCTTACCACTTTCATACTAGGATGAAAAACCCTAAGCTGCTTATCCCTGTGCTAACCTATAACTTACTTGCAGCCTGCACTTATTATATAAGTTGCCTTACCGCCACCTGCTTGTCAAAGAAAGAGAATATATATATATATCATGGAGGAGCTTCCTTGATCCTCATGGGGCCTAATTCTACAAGAGGATATCGACGACGAGACTCTCCACACCATCTACTGTCAGATAGCTAACATCCTCTTAGAGCTGCTAACGCATAACTTTGATAAGATCGGCTTTTTATTATTGATCTGTCATGATAATAGCACAACCTCCTGGCCTATTCTGTTTAGGCCGATGACTTTGAAGATGAATGAAGTAGATAGAAGTGGATATGTCAAAGTGGATGGTAAAATCTTCTATGCAATGAGGGCTAAGAATAGACTTCAGCTAACGGTATTGGATTCGTACATTATTTTTCACAGCCTTTTCGAACCACGATAGAATACATTGACAACCTCGTCTAGTAAAACATTACGCCTCTACGCGAGCAGAGGAATTCTGTAAACAACGCTGATGACGCTCGCTGCTAGTATATTCTCCGCTAACGACTGAAAGCTCTTACGCCTTACTTCGTTCTAAAGGATTACGATTCTAAATCCTTTAAATTACTTTGCGACGATTTTCGGCCTGAAAACATACTTATCAACAAGAACAACTTGAAGATCGTTGCTGTGATTGACTGGGAATAGACTTATGCAACCCATATCTGTTTCTTTTTTCTCTACCGTCCCGGTTGATACTGGCGAACCCGACTTCTTGGACTAATAGGAGCGAGACTCCCTACAAGACGAAGTTCTCAATATTCCTTAAGTCCTTAGAGGAGGAGGAAGCACAAAGGGGAAAAGAGATGGCCATAACAGTACCCGCAAACCAAAGAATGTCAACTTTAATGCGTCAATCTATGGAAGACGGAAGATTCTGGTTCAATGTACTAGTACGCGAATCCTTCAATTTTGACGAAGTACTATGGCCTAATATCGAACCGCTCCTCGAAAAGAATCGAGTTACGGCTGTTGGTATCCCAATTAAGGTTAAGGTAGAGACGTTTGTAAGGATGAAAATGGAAGACTTACGTCGATATAAACTAGATCTACAAGTGTTTAAGGACAAGAAAGCGGTTGAGGAGGAGAGACAAAGAAAGGCCGGCAAGGAGAAGACTATTGGAGAAGAGAGCCAAAGCTATTCACACCGCCTCCCGTCAAAAGGCCCGAATCGGCCCCCTTGAAACCAAGTAGTAGGGCGCCAACTTCGAGCCACTTTAATCTGAAAATAGTCTAAGTAGTCAGCCCATTCATAAGGCTCCTTGTCCCAATCCGGTTAGTCCTTATTCTGTCCTCAGGAACCAACGGTTTGCACTAAGCTTAAACGCTACTTTTCACCTCATCAGAGCACCACATCTCACATCACAGGTCCTCAATACTCCATTCAAGTTCTTTTCAATCTGCGATCATGGCTACAGCCTCCGAACTTGATAAAATCAAGTCAGCCCGATCAAGGAACGATTTGCCATCTTCCGTCGCTTATTTGAATCGAATCGTTCAGACCCTGATGTCGCGTCATCGTCCGATGAAGTAGAAGCTGTCTTTTAGCAGCTGCCACCACTGTTACGGATCGGCTTCTTGTGGTTACTCTGGTTACTAACGCACATAGTTGCCAAAAACCTGGTTCTCGGCCGTATCCAAGCTCTACAGATCGAACCAGTAGCTCGTATCCACCCTTCTAGAATAGCTGATCGAACCCTCTCTGGAGATCTTGCTACGTTATACAGTCGCTTGGATTCAAACCAACTGGACATTACATTAGCTATCCCCCTGGTGAAACAGATTCCTGGGAGCGAACGGACTTGGAATGATGCCAACATTTGGGATGCAGTGTTTGAGAGCGTCTATACCCGTATTGTCGATTGTTCACGGTTTGAAGTAGGAGATCGCACTCAGCAAGGTTCAGGCTATCGTGGCTTATGAGTAGTCAAATCTGTGGTTAAGCTGAGCATGGGAGAAATTGCCTCGGCATATCAACATTCTTATAGAGATTCAAACATTTCCGTTAGCCATGGATCATCAGCGAAGCACATCTCAAAGTCGTCCAAAACCTCGACAGCGCCAGGGTCCTCAGCCGACTGCAGAGTAGTCGGGGTCATCTCTGCCATAAATTTGGCCTTCGTAGCCCGAATGTGTGGAACAGCCTTGAATATGGCACCAATCTCCCCCTTCCTTGTATCGTCCACCAACCCCACAGCCTCAGGAAGCCTCTCGAAACTCTGAGCGAAGTCTTCCAGGATATGGAGCAGATCAACTCGCTTCCTCACCTCTTCCGTATCCCAGCCCGGCTCATCCAAGGTGGTCAGCTGGAAGAGAAGCGTAAGAGAGTTCCAGAATTGGGCAAAAACCTCGAACGAAATGCCGATCCAGTCGACAAGAGAGACTTGGTAAAACTCCTCATACCATCGCTTAATGGCGGTCAGGAGGGAGTCGAGTCCATCCAGTCTCCGTAGATCTATCTGGTCCCGGACTTGTTGTTTGTAGAGCAGCGGTTCTTTTCCAATGATTTCCGTGCCGTAAAGAGACAACAGTACGATTCCTATTCGGACTCAGCTTGGCTCGACAATTTTTCTGGGAGAGCCTGAGACTGACGCTCGGATTGCATCTCGGCTGGTATACTCTGCCGGATATCTTGAAGCTGCCGCTGCAATGTCTTGACAAAGTAGGCTGCTGTTGACCGAGTCATTTCGTCGCCCACTCCCCATTCAAAAGGAGAATGAGTTATCTGCTCGACAACAACATGGCATTTAGCTTGGAAAACAAGTAGGAGATCCAGTTTTGTTTCCTTTTCTTCCCTCAGAATGCGGACACAGTCGTCCATGTATGGTGTCCAGCGAAGCGCCTCCAATTGCCTCAAATTTGTCCACACCCTGTGCCAGGCATGGTTAGCAGGATATCGAGTTGTTGGGCGCTTGAAGGCAACTTGCATGGATGAAATAATGAACACAGCAAGAATAGCACGCCGCTCTTCCATGCTTCGTATTGGGCCTTCGGGTGGGTCAGTAGGGAAGTTCGCCTTCGCAGAAAACCGTCCCACATCTCGTGAGCCGGCTCTGTGGATTCCGAGTTCGAACACCAGTGCCACGGCTACTTGAGTCCACATATTCAAGTACGACTTGTTTTTGTGGTATTGGAACCTTGATTTCTGTCAGTAACCTACGATTGAACGCGGACAGGGGAAACGACCAGGCGAGGTAGCAAACGAGGCCCAACAAAAAGTCTAGACTTCTCTCATGCTCTGCAACGACCTTCTCTGAAACTATTTGACGGATGGTATCGAAGATTGTTAACTGCTGCGATGCCGATTTAGTGGTTAGAGACAAAATGACGAGCGAAAGGAAGGGCTTTTGGATACGAAGGTCAGAGGCGCTCATGGCTGCAGGGATATAAACAAAGGGGAAGAAAGGGAGGAAGGACTGACGAAATTTAGCTAGGTGCTTCTCGGTCAGAGTATCTGGGATTGTGCGCTCTGATACGTCGTCAGAGATTTGGTATGGGGATACATCGATGGTAGATTGAGGCGTTTGGGTGCCGACTTGAATGGGTTGGGTTGGTAGCAATGGTGTGTCGGAGAGTCCCGGATGCAGGTGGTTCGCGGTTGCTTGTGAACGTAGAAGGGAAACCAGCCCATCGACTTTCTGTTCAAGCCGGGCTGTCCTGGAAACCGGTGATTTATTAATACAGCGTCTGCGAGTGGAGGCGGAAGTCAGGCAGTCTTTCTTCAGACGCTGGCACCTATCCTGAGATGTGAGCTTTGCACCCAAAAGGTTACATTCGGTAAAGCCATTGCTTATTATTAGAAGAAACTAACCGTTCGCAAGTAAGCTCGCCGGGTTGGTAGATGCACCGGCATTTCACGCGGGAACAATTAGTGCACGCCCGCCCATAAGGTGCTAGAGTAACTGTCGAGGATGAAGCCACGGGATCCATCGTGAAGCCGATAGGGGGTCAAGAGAACGGGATATCCGAGTGTATCGACTTATCACATGATACCTGGAATGTTCTTGAGATGAGGGAGAATGAAAAGCGGCTTAGATCGGAAGCGTGGCGTTCAGCCGGTATTTGAAGCAAAGCCTGCTCCTGCGCCGCACGGCATTGGAACCAATCCCGTTTCCGGTTTCGGGGGAAACAAGACAGGCATTAGATGCTGGCTAATGACCGAATTCCGGGCGAGATAATCTCCCTAAACTTTTATAAAACGGTACCTTTGACTTTTTGACATGATTATGGAATTCTGCTATTTCGTTGTCTTGTTCACTCTCTCGTCATAATTACCTGTTTTCGTCTAATCCACCTACAAAGAAGCAAGAGCAATCCACAATGACGAGATTCTGGGATCTATTTTCACAGTTCTATCCACCGAAGCCTAAGTTTACGGAGTTAGATGTCCCAGATCTACGAGGCAAGGTAAACTCCTGTTCTCCTTCTGCGTGCAAGTTGGCAGAACTAAAAATTCTGATAAACAGGTCTACATCGTGACCGGTTCAAACACTGGCATTGGCAAAGAGGTGGCCCATATACTTTACTCAAAGAATGCCAAAGTATATGTCGCTGCTCGTTCTGAAGAAAAGGCCGGGAGGGCAATTGAGGCAATCAAGAAAGCCTTTCCTAATTCAGAGGGAGAACTAGTCTTCTTGCGCCTTGACCTCGCCGACTTAACCACGATCAAGGCATCCGCAGAGGAATTCCTTTCCAAAGAGACGAAATTACATGTCCTCTTTAACAATGCAGGAATTTGGGCCCAGCTAAAGGGTTCCCCCAAGACAGTCCAGGGTCACGCTTTAGAGATAGGAGTCAACAATATCGGGCCGTTCATGTTCACCAAGCTACTGACACCACTCCTTATTGCAACTGCCAGAACAGAACCATCAGACACTGTGCGCGTCTCTTCTGTTGGCGCCGAGCTCGACAGCCCCAAGCCTGGTGGTGTGCCTCTTGACAACCTCGACTTCCATGATGACAAGGGGGGCATTTTCAAATACAATGTCAGCAAGGCGGGGAACTACTTGCAAGCAGCTGAATTTGAAAAGCGGCACAAAGCAGACGGGGTTGTCAGCGTCGCACTGAATCCAGGGAATCTCGACTCGGACCTTGCCAGGGACCTGAGTTCCTTTGTCAGATTCCTGCTCCGATGCTTCTTGGCCTACCCTCCAATTAACGGAGCGTATACTGAGCTACTTGCGGCATTCTCCCCAGAGATTACTGTGGAGAAAATAGGGACATGGAGTAAGTTCTGCCTAGGAAAGTGTACCTATGGACTAACATGCTAATTCCTATTTTAGTTGTTCCCTTTGGAAGAATTAAGGGTATTCGAGAGGACCTGCTTGCGGCGATTAAGACAGAGGCCGAAGGCGGTAGCGGAATTGGATTTTAAATTCTGGGAGTGGAATGAGGAGCAGATCAAAGTGCATATCAAAGTCTAAGGTATAGTCACGTGACGATTGAGTAAAGAAGTGGGGCTGGTCAGCATCGAGGTAATGTCCGTCCCTGGGTGACGAGACGCCCCCCGTGACGAGACGAATCCACGCTTCGAGCATTTCAAGTCTCCCACTCCTGGGTCTATAAAGTTATAGTCAATATGTCACTGTTCCTCAGTCATTTCTGCACCGGCAACCGGTTTGCAATGAGAATGACAGAATTTAACGCGATTAGGTAAGTCACGTACATATAATATCAGCAGCGGATGGCTCATCTTCAGGCGGTTATGCCTGACACTCGATTGATTGTATATTAATTGACATATTGCATCCAAAGTGCTCCGGATGCTCCCCTATATGTAGAGGTATCCCAGCCACCTTAATTATTAGGTAATTACCCCCAGATTACGTAAGCACATCCTGACAGAGAAAACTACGGTGGTGTCGCCATGCTGTCGATCGTTTCGTTTATCGATCGAGATCTGCACCGCCTATACCCCCCCTCCCGCCCGTCTACTTATTTTCGATATTCAAGGCCATAATATTGAAGCCCCATCCAGTACAAATGTAAACACAAACTTTGAAGCCATTCTGCCTTCGGGAATGTGCGTTGCGAGAGTCTTACTGGGCAAAGGAGGGTCCGCGTCTCGGCTTAAGCTGTATTTTGTATCATGGCTATTCTTGTTCCGGACGACCTGTAGCGCAGGATGTGCCATTTTTTTCAGCTAAGCGTCGACTCGCTCGCCCACTGTTGTTAAGCTGCCGCCTCTCTGTCCACCATCACCACAGTAAGCCAACATGGATCGAGCCAGTCAGGTACTGGCAGAAGGCCTTCCTCATGGTATTCGTAGATCATACCGTGCCCTAGCAGAACATGGGACCGAAGCCAACAGTATCTCACTCCATCGGAAGAGAAAGCCCTCGTGAAGTTTTTGTTGCAAATGACTGATATTGGACAACCTGTGCGAATCAAGTATATCCCTTCCTTAGCCTTCGGTATCGCTAGCCAACGACCGGCAGACAAACCACGCAAATTCCCAGGCAAGAACTGGGCTTGTTTCTTCCAGATACGCAATCCATCACTCAGAGAGAGAAGAGTTGGGGCGCTGGACTGGAACCGCCGCGCACTGCAACTGTAAACACTTTGGATAACGGCACCAATGAGAATGACACGCCTGCTATCGATTGATATTTAGCCAGCAAAAGCAAAGCTTGAGAGTGTGACGGGCGAGGTGGCTTGCATCAAACCGGCCACGATTGGACGCCTTGGAGTGCAACCAGTTCCAACACATTAGTGCGAAGTCCACATTCCACAAGTCAGATGGCCGCAAGCTTTGTGGCAATGCTTTGCTAACAGACCAAGTATTTAACGCCTGCATTCCCCGCTTGCACCTGTCGCAAGCTGAATTTTTTGCAAGAACGAAAGAAGCCGATGAAATGCGTTTGTTTTGGTGTCTTTTTCTCCTTTATGGAGCCACTGTGGCGGACATGGCTGCCATTCTGTATCCAATAGGCTATCCAACCTTCAACTATATTGACGATGTCGACGTTTCGTACGAAACCACATTCATAGGAGGCGCTTATCTTGTGCTTAATTGTTATACCTCGAGCTCGAAAGAGGAAGTAGAATGGGTATATGCGCAAAATCCGAGTAAGCTGTGTTTTCTAGACTCGCATGCAAAAATAGGATCTAAAAATCTTTATACTATAGTTAACAGTAGTGGCTCATACTTATGGCTCTCTATTGGCTTAGCAATAAACAGCAATATACCTCTAGTATTTCCAGCAAGTTGCTGGTTCGATCTTGGGCCTAGCATTAGTGGTGACCCTAGCCCCAATCATGTCTACCAAGGAAATTTCACTATGATCTCAACAAGTGCGCCGACGAAGACCTGGGCACTAACTACCAGTTATTCTACAAACGGATTTAGTACTACAATGACGGCAACGAGCTCTTCTACTGAACAAGGATTTAGTACCACAATGACGGCAACGAGCTCTTCTACTGAACAAGTAACCCCACCCGGCAGATCGTTATCTAGCCTCAGCACAGGTGCAAAAGCAGGGATTGGCATTGGTGCTGCTGCAGGACTTCTGACCATTCTGGGTATTATTTCCTTCTTCATCCGTATGCGACGACGAGAGGCCCGGATGAAGGCCCAGTTGGCGGTATTCCAACGGGAAAGGGATATGGAGGGAACAACGCAGAAGGCCGAACTGGATGCTCAGATCCCAGCCAATCAGAAAATACAGGCGATTATAGCACATCCTGAGCTCCAAGGGAGTCCAGTATACGAGCTTAGTGGACAAAATGTTCATCCAGGCTGAACAGTTTATGCACTCTTCGCAGCTGGAGGTACGGATCTACATAGCGTATATACTATTATCTCACTTAAGGCTTCGGGGCGAGCAGCTACCAGCGTGGCTCGGGACAGTCCGCCCCCACAGTCCGATCGAGGCTGAGTAGCTACTGTCCATCAGGAAACCTGTTAGATAAACTAGGGCTTTTGCATATAAATGGATGAAATTGATTGAGTTTCTTGTTCAGATTTATGGGATGTGAGTTCCCTATATATACACAGCAAGGTATATATTTACAGTTCTCCAAAGGATCTGTATGATCCGTAGGAGCTCGTAGGAGTCCGTAGGTATCGTAGGAGTTTATACTTTGTAGGAATATTTGTCAAGTTCTATGGGCGGAGCACATGAACATGAGGATTATTGAATGTATTGATACTAGGTTATCTCATAGAAGAGGGACCAGCCCATAGATTTATAGTGGTGCTCCACCCTCTCAACAAGGATTAGCGGTAAGCCAGCTATCAAACAACCCCTTGACAGGGTTATATTGCGACAATATTGGATCACTACAGTTGTTATCCCACTGCGTTCTAGTTTCATTAGCCGTGGTCTGGCTACAGCAACTCCTATTGCCTATTCTAACAAAACCTTACACAGAAGCATATAGTTGATTGACTAACTAGAGTAAGCAAGAACAGTGTTATCTCAATTGTTGCTCCAAGTATCCGTATCAACCTTCTGCACACATTTCCCGCAGATGAGGTACATCATCTGCGCAATCAGTCATGAGTAAGCACTGGATCTCTATTTGCGGAATGCACTCTCAGCCTCTGCGAGTTCCGCCCCCGCTGTAAGTAATAAAGATCGGATGTCAGTTATGCGTTAGCGCCCGAAGTGTCACGAAATAGGCTGTGGATTGCAACATGCTAGCCGGTGCCGTATCCAAGGCCATCGGCACTGATTGGTCGCGTTCTCTATCGACGGAGACTTGACCGAGAACGCGTGCACAGCCACAAATTTGACCGCCACATGCTTGGCGTGATGTAAATTATGCTGCAATTATTATGTGAGACGCGCGTGGTGTTTCACCCTAACCAGAATCGTTGATTGGAGGTACCAACCAGCGTGGCGACCTTGCATGAATCAGGGGCTCACGGCGGCCACAGCGCTGTTGATACCTTCCAGCATTGATATGGGAATGTGCTGGTCAGATGAAGGCCATTAGTGAGTTTTGATAGTGGTATAACCCTAATAGTGGTGCTCTGGTGGAGCAGCCATGTGACGTTATGAAAGGAGCCTCTATGTAAAAGCAGGCAGGAGGCGGCGACGCGAAGGAAATTTTGGAGTTGAAAGGTTCCCTGGGGTACGGGAATGGTCACAGCGCACAACCGGCAAAGAGCTATAAGCATTATCGATGTGTGCGTAGAGTCTGAATTGATTGAAGTCAAAGTACCTATAGTTTGTCTCGTCACAGAGGGCGTCTCGTCACACAGGGATGGACATTAGAGTATTTGAGGTGTCAGAGACATCTTGGAGACTCGGACCGTCAATCTTGATGAATTTATGTCAATCTTGATGTGGGTAGATATGTCGCTATTATACAATGCAAGAGTCATTTCTATGCACTTATTGCCTAGATCCTCGACCTGCTTATCCATCATTGTTGGAATCACAGGAAAAAAGTGAAAATTTCTTGCGCAGCTTAATATGATTTTATTGCTTGATACCCCAACAATTAGGACGGGCACGCAGCCCCTATATATACACATTCGTGTTTCTTTGCCTTATCTATAGCTGAAGCTCTTTTTCAGCTGTAGGATCCAAAGGATTAGTATTCCTTAGGACCAGGATTCGGAATTTTCACAGCCACGGCAGCTGTAATTCCAACAAGGTTGTAGGCTAACATCATTGTCACGTGCTTAGTTCGACAGAAATGCTCAGTGAGAAGTTGTTAGACCTCAAAAGGGGATCCCGGAATTGAGCCTCAATTGATCCGACTATTCTCATAGAATCTAGTGCTCTTTAAGTACTGTACATCTTGAGTCCATCCTTCGTGCTTGCGTCAGTGTCTTAGTGCCTATCGTGTGGCAACCGTGTCCACGTCAACTTCGCCATCTTGAGGTTAGGTTGCAGGCTGACACTATTCCTATCTTTCACGTGGTCAGTTCGACAGAAGAACTAAGACACAACAAGCTAAGTATAATTGTCAAGATTGCTGCAGACGGTGACGTCATTCTAGAACGCAGAGGCGTTTAAAGAGATTACTAAAGGAATAATACTCAACTATCGTGGTCCCTACCTTGCTCTTTCATGCAAAGGGGTTGAGTCTGCTACGACCTTAAGGGTATCCTGTAAGTAACCTTTGTCAAAATTTACAGGCGGAGCACATGAACATGAGGGTTAATGTATTGATTCTAGGTTATCTCATGGAAGAGGGACCAGCCCATAGACTTATAGTAGTGCCCCGCCCTCTCAAGGATCAGGGGTAAGCCAGCTATCAAACAACCCCTTGACAGGGTTATATCGTGACAACCCTATCGATTAATTTGAGCATTTAGAATATGTGACTGACTAGCTACAGTAGTAGAAGCCAAATTCGGTGTCAGCCCGAACACACTATGATTTTATATTCTAACCCACATTTTTGATGCGCTAGCACTATTATGGCTAGCAGTATATCAGACCCTGCATTAGCTTACCTCATCTGCTCTAGGGTGTTGCACATGAACGCGCTGCCGCCACCTGCGACGTGCTGCAGTCGGGGTAATGGGTTATTATTCTGGCCGACTGGTGGTCACCTTGTCCTCTTGGCGCCTGCCTTTGTGTTGTGATGTAGCTGACGCTCGTCTCTTTTCGATGCCTACCCGAGCTAGCCTAATTCAGCAGCAACGGCGGTGAGGCAACCAACGAGAGGGCTGTATTTCAGCCCTAAGTTATCAAAGCCAGGATCTCCGCCCGGAATTGTGCGTGAGAAAACACCAAGACAAGAGACGGGCCAACCTGCTCAGCGATTTCTGTTGGATATAATGAAGCGCCAGTCGCGCCTGCTGAAGACTACTATATGTCAATTGCGTGCCTCTTGAGTCCTCTTCTTCCCCGGTCGTCGTACTTGCACACGTCCTCTGGATGTGGTTGGAATTATATGCCCAGCTACGAACTGCTGCCTACTAGTTGAATACAGTGTTTATTCTTCGGCAGGTCCTCGTTGCTTTCAAATCTACGCAGTCCGCTTCCGCTCAACAGGGACCGACCTAAGATGAGCAGATTTTCAGTCAGCTGACCTACCTTCACTGGCCTTTTCGAGCTCACACGCCGCAAAGCAGAGTATTGTTTGTAGCGTGATACGAGCTTCCCAACTCCGCAATGGATCCCTCCTGCGATGAGTGCATCAAGGTGCGGCCTCTATCCAAACCTTATTACAAACCCCACTCACGCACTCCCCAGGGCACCGTCCACAAAGGCCAACCCCTGGGCAAGGAAGAAATGATTCACGGCCTAAATACCTACGTGGTCGGCAACCACACCAACCCGCTGGGCATCATAGTAAATCTACTCGGACGTCTTCGGCCTGCCGCTGCCTAACAACAAACTCATCGCCGACGCCTACGCCAAAAGCGGCGAATGGCTAGTCTACCTCCCAGACTTCTTCGAGGGCGATCCTGTGCCGCTCAAGCTTGCTGACCTTCTGATTCCAATCGATGTGGCTAAGCAGTCGGCATTTGCAAAGTATACAGGCATGCTTGCTATGGCGCCGTCATTTATCATGTGGACGACAAGGCACAAGGAGGCGCCTACTAACAAGGTCTGTATGGATTTCTTGCAGGCGCTGAGACGCGCGACTCCTAGGAGCCAGAAAATTGGGATGGTTGGATTCTGCTGGGGTGGAAAGTATTCGAGCCGAGCTAGAGAGCAACATGATTGAGATTGATGGCGGAAAGGTGCCGCTTGTGGATACAGCGGTGGGCTTGCATCCGAGTCATTTGACCTTTCCGGATGATGTCGAGACTTTGGTTGTGCCTGTTAGCTATGGGTGGGGGCTGGAGGATACTGCCGTGAAGATTGAGCAGAAGGGCAAGGTGGAGGAGATCCATGCGAAGGCTAAAGAAGCGGGGAGAAAGTTGCCGGAAATGGAGCACAAGATCTATAAGCCGGGAAGGCATGGTTTTGCTGTTAGAGGCAATCCGGACGATCCGCTGGAGAGGGCGTGCCTAGAGGACTCTGTGGTGCAGGTTTTGAACTGGCTCGGGCGGTGGCTTTGATATTCAAGAGATTTTTTTGGAGTTCTGGAAGGAGTTGTTTCACGGAGAACAAGATCGTTTAAATCCATGATTCCGTTTTGTTGCAAAGGGTACGCCCGTCTAGGATCTTCATGCAGTGGGAGGGCAGCGAGTTTTTCATTTCCCTTTTTTGGTTCTGTTTAAGGGGAAAGCGGAGAGTTGAGGGGGAAGGTTTAGGAAAGTGAAAGAATCAAATGTATAGTATGAATCGGGTATCTGAGTTGGAACAGATCCGAAGGGGTATGTATGGCGTTGGATAGAATCATGTAGAGGATATTTTTTCTTCACATCTTGCATGTTATGTTATTAGAACGCCATTTCGAAAATAGTATTGATGGATGATGGAATCACGAGAAGCTATGAATGGCATGAATGAATATAGTACATATCTATCAATTAAGGAGGTTTGTCATAGTGTAAAATCTAATGGGATCTGGGCGACTTATGACTCCACTCCGGTGTTTAGATATATCCTTCTCCAAATCAACGAATAGCAGATATATATGTTATGTTATTTCTACAAAGGCACAATCTGACTCCTAACGGCATGAGAAGAATAAGGTCAACGCGTCAAATCGTATTGTTTGGCCTTTCACAGCAGGTCTATGGGAAGAGAAGACTTCCAAGTCTGATAAACAAGGTGCAGAGAGAAAACAGGAAATAAGAGATAGAGAAAACAAAGTAAGTCCTGCTTAGTAAGTTGTATGCGACCCTCAGAACGTTTCTTGATCACCTGGAGTAAAGACTGGCCATTCAGATTCCTCCTCCTTGGTTTAGAACATGTAGTGTCCAATGATTACTTGCAACTTATCCGCTGTTGGCGCTTTTTTCCCTAATCGTGTCGGTCTAAACCACAGCTAGCGATAATAGTGCTAGTGCACATAAAATGTTGGCCAAACATAAAATCATTGAGTGTTCGCACATGACACTAATTTCGACTCTTACTGTGATACAATAGGTCTACTAAAAGAACAAAGAAGCTTGGCAAGGCTAAAGCTAGCGG
>Ga0335072_10008799_pt1 | contig 14601 bp, 11 predicted proteins | sample Lox_Sample_21_FD_206725 | JGI IMG/M metagenome (GOLD analysis project Ga0335072, IMG submission 206725) | Soil microbial communities from Loxahatchee National Wildlife Refuge, Florida, United States - Lox_Sample_2.1 | ecosystem: Environmental > Terrestrial > Soil > Wetlands | place: USA... | reverse complement strand
AATTCGGGTCCCAACCGTTGAAGGCCAACAACCCCTCGGGCACTAGAAGCCCAGTTCCATATCAGGTATTTCTCGGCCAGCTCAAAAGTAGATAATTTGGCTGTGTCATCGTGGCGCTGGCCGCGGTCATCGACAGTATCTATTACCCACCAGGTACCGTCGTTACGGAGGTGTACCGAAGCGTCGCTGGAACTAAACATGATTTCACAGTCGTTGCAGTCGGCCGTGACGGCCACGTTTGTCTGCCGCGCGAGGTTAGACCATTCAAACCAGTTCGCGGATAGCCGCGCGAAATCTACCATTAGCCACGCACCTCTCTTAGGTATCTAGAGTCAAGTAGGGCATCCACTGGGGCATCTTTCCCGTCCGGCCCGATGATTCGGTATTGTGTCCCACCGCCTGGTTGGTGGAACCAGGGTGCTACTTGCGATTGTTCGATGTGGTAGCCCGATGGCAGCGCTTCAGGGTCGTTCACGACGTATTGAAAGTAGGGTTTCACAGCACTGCCGGGGGGGAGTGACAGTTCGGCGAATGGAGTTCCCTCCGGGGCAAGGTAGGCACCGCCGGGGAAACCGAAGCGGCCGAGAACGGTCCCTGCGGGCAAGTTGGCGTCAGGGACGACGGTGCCGGGTATCGCGTAAGGCTTGGTCGGAAGGCTGTCGTCGGGATAAATGAGGCTGCCGTCGGCTCTGGTGAACTCCGGGCCCGGTTCGATCGGTTGGTAGCCGTGGAATAACGGGTGATCCGAGGGCAGCGGTTGCGGTGGCTGGTCGGGTACCGCCGGCGGCGGGCTGTCGGGCATCGCGGGCACGTGTTCTCCGGGAGCGTGTTCCAGGATGTCGCCGCTCTGACCTGCTGGCGGCACGTGGTCGACCACGGGCGGCGGACCGGGATGGACACCGGGCACGGCTTGCCCGCCCGCGCCCGGTGGTATCGAGCGCGGTGGGAGGTCCGCTTCGGCGACTGCCGCACGTACTTCGGCCGCGCTGAGGGCGCGGGGCAGCACATTGTCGGAGGTCAGACCCGCGAGGGCTTCACGGCTGAAGAGGGTTTTCAGCCCTTGCCACGCGGCTTCGCCGCCGGCCTTGAGTTCGGGTCCCCCGACGGCCAGCGTGATGGCGCTCCACAGCGGTTCCGGGGTGGCTTCCACTTTGCCGGGATCCGGCGTGCGCATGCCGGTCAACTTGCCGTCTTTGAAGGTGTAGGAAGTGCCGGTGGCTTGATCGAAGAATTCGCCCGTGCCGTTCTTGAGCTGGCCGACGACCTGCACGGGCTGGCCATCGACGTTGTAGGTGAACATGAATCGGCCGTCGGGGGTGGTGCTAACCGACGCGGGGTCGATGTTGTTGTAGTCGGGTATCTTGCCCAGGTCGTCGATGGCGTGGGCGAGGTCTGCTTTCAGCCTGGGCAAGCTCTGGGCGGCGGCCTCTCCTTCCGGAGAGCCCGGCCCCTTCGTGTAGAGCGTCTCCAGGGCCTGGTCGAGCGCGTCGTGCGCGGCGCGCACTTTGCCCATATGATCCACCACGGCCTGATTGGTAACCTGGCGGATGTCGGCCAGCTCGCCGCTCTGCACTCCAGACGGCGGGGGAGAAACGTCGCTGTCGACCCCGTGGATGGCGGCGGGATCGTATCCCTCGTTTCGCAGGTTGTTCAGCGATTTTTGCAGGCAGTCGATGTAGCCGTTGCGTGTCGACTGAATCTGCCCCAGCGTGGCCTGGGTGTCTTTAATGGCGTCCTCTTCACAAGCACCGATCAAGGCATCGAGCTGTGACATCTCCTCAGCGGTGACGTGGACGTCTTTTTCTTGATCCAGCGCTTGGCCGATCAAGTCATCTAGCCGCTGTAATTCACCCTCAAGCGTCGCGATCTGCCCACTCGCGGATCGCTGCGCCTCGGCCAGCGGGGCGGCGATGCTTTCCAGGTCGACGCCGATCTTGGGCAGCTGTAAGGACTGCGCACCGAGCGTCTGGACGACGCGCCGCACTTCGGCGGAATCGTTGATCGGGTGGTCACCGTTCTCCCGATTCCAGGCCGCCTCGAAACGACGACGCGCTGCATCGAATGCGGCGTTCGCCTCGGTGGTGCATCGGCCCGCAGCATGGAAGGCCTCGGCCAAATCAGAGATCTGGATCGGCCGGCCGGCTTGCAGGCCTTTGTTGATCGCCCACGGATCGCCGCCGGCCGCGGCGACCAGCAGCCCGATGCTTATGTGACGCAGCTGCATCGCACCGCCCGCAGTCTTGCAGCGTTGCGCTTATCCGTTTCGGTTTGCGCGTCGACCAACATCCCCCAACCCTTCCTGAGCTGTTGGTCAGGCTACTGCCGCAAACGCAACCGTCAATTCACCTCGCGGATCTCGCCAGCGCCGGCTCAGATTGTGGGTTTTGTTCCACTGCAACGGATTCCACGTGATAAGAGAAATCGTCGCGCCCACAGTTGGTCGATCCGCTCTTGGTGGGCGAAGGGGGACTTGAACCCCCACGTCCCGAAGGACACTGGCACCTGAAGCCAGCGCGTCTGCCATTCCGCCACTCGCCCGGGAAAAACAACCGATGGACCATACCACTGTAGTAGTAGTAGTAGTAGCCGGCCCCAACCGCGCCGCAGGGCCTGAGGGCCATCCCAGCAGCGGGTTCTGCCTACGCAGACGGGGGCTGACCTGCTTTGATGCGATTCTCAGCATTCTCACGGTGCCGCAGCGCCAAGATGTCCCGATACCATGCTTGAGTGATGCGACACGCGGGCGAATCGTTTGCCTTGCGCCGCCGATATACCGAGACAAGTGCGGGCGAGCGCTGAAACATGGGTAGCCATAAAGGGCTCGTTCAGCGAATCGAGCGCAAGCTCGAGGCGACTGTTGGCGATGCGTTTGCCCGAATGTTCGGCGGATCGATAGTTCCGCAAGAGGTCGAGGCGCTATTGCGTCGTGAAGCCGACGACGGCGTCCGGCCGCTTCAGGGAAATCGCTTTTTGGCCCCCAACGAATACATCATTACCCTCGGTATGCACGACTTCGACAAGGTGGGCGGGGATCCGGATCTCACGTCGAGCGCTTTCGCTAGGTACTTGGCTGACTATATCTATGAACAGGGGTGGCAAACGTATGGTGAGGTGGTGGTTCGGTTCGAGCAGTCGCCGAACCTGCATACCGGCCAGTTCCGCGCCCGCGGTGCTGTCAACCCCGATGTCGAGCCCCGCCCGACGAACAACGATCCCGCCCGGCCACAATCAAATCAGACGTTCAGCGCAGAACCAGGAGTACCACCAATGACTGACAATTCGAGCTACCGCGGCGGTCAGGGGCAGGGGCGGCCCGGCGACGACTACTACGACGAGCGGTACGCGCGTCCTCAAGACGAGCCGCGAGGTGACCAGGATCCGCAGGGCGGCGCCGATCCGCGAGCTGGATATCCGCCGGAGCAAGGCGGCTACCCGCCGCCAGGCGGATACCCGCCGCCTCGCCAGCCCGAGCAAGGCGGCTACCCCGACCAGGGCGGCTATCAAGACCAGCGCGGTGGCTACCCCGACCAGGGCGGCTACCAGGACCAGCGCGGTGGCTACCCCGACCAGGGCGGCTACCAAGACCCGCGCGGCTACCAGGACCAGGGGCGCGGTTACCCCGACCAGGGCCAAGGTGGCTACCCGCCGTCGTACGAGCAGCGTCCTCCCGCGCCCGGCGGCTACGGCGGCCAAGGCTACGACCAGGGCTACCGCCAGGGCGGTGGCTACGGACCTCCAGGTGGAGGTCAGCCGGGCGGAGGCCAGCAGGGCGGAGGCCAGCAGGGCTACGGCGGGTATGGCGATTACGGTCGCGGGCCGGTTCGCCAGGACGAGGGCGGTTACGCCCCCCAAGGCGCCCCCGAACAGCCGCGACCGGCTTACCCCGACCAGGGCGCCGGCTACGACCAGGGTTACCAGCAAGGTGGCCAGGGATACGGCCAGCCGGACTACGGTCAGCAGGACTACGCCGGCCAAGGCGACTACACCCAGTACGCCGAACCCATCCCCGGCGGGGGGTATGCCCCTCCAGCCAGCGGATACGCCGAACCCGCCGGCCGCGACTACGAGTACGGCCAGCCAGCTGACTACGGTCAGGCGGCGGACTACGGCCAGCAGGCGGGCGGCGGCTACGGCGGTTACGCCCAGGGCGGCTACGGGGCCGCCGGGACTGCGGTCACGCTGCAGCTGGACGACGGCAGTGGCCGGACATACCAACTCCGCGAAGGCTCCAACATCGTGGGCCGCGGGCAAGACGCCCAGTTCCGGTTGCCCGACACTGGCGTGTCGCGGCGTCACCTCGAAATCCGCTGGGATGGACAGGCCGCGCTGCTATCCGACCTCAACTCCACCAACGGCACGACCGTTAACAACGCGCCCGTACAGGAGTGGCAGTTGGCGGATGGTGACGTGATTCGTTTGGGCCACTCGGAGATCATCGTTCGCATTCACTGAACGCACCGGGCTCAAAGCTGCCGTGCTTCGCCCCGCGTCGACCACCGTCCAAGTATCGTGACGTTGCTGATGTGCTTGGCGTCACCGATGCGAGCGGTTACGACGCCAGGACGGAAAGGACGCCAGATGCAGGGACTAGTACTGCAACTGACGCGTGCCGGATTTTTAATGTTGCTATGGGTATTCATCTGGTCCGTGCTGCGAATCTTGCGGACCGATATCTACGCGCCCACCGGTGCTGTCATGGTGCGCCGCGGCTTAGCGTTGCGCGGCACGTTACTGCCCGCACGGCAGCGCCGCCACGCCGCCCGTTATTTGGTGGTGACCGAAGGCTCACTCGCGGGTGCTCGCATCACTCTCAGCGGACAGCCGGTGTTGATCGGACGCGCCGACGACTCGACCCTGGTGCTGACCGACGACTACGCCTCGACACGGCACGCCCGGCTGTCTCAGCGCGGCTCGGAATGGTATGTCGAGGATCTAGGATCGACCAACGGCACTTACCTTGACAGGGCGAAGGTGACGACTGCGGTACGAGTCCCAATGGGAACGCCGGTTCGAATCGGCAAAACGGCAATCGAGTTGCGCCCGTGACCCTGGTCCTGCGATATGCCGCCCGCAGCGATCGCGGCTTGGTACGCGCCAACAACGAAGACTCGGTTTATGCCGGCGCACGACTATTGGCCCTGGCCGATGGCATGGGTGGCCACGCCGCCGGCGAAGTGGCATCTCAATTGGTCATCGCCGCGTTGGCTCACCTCGACGACGACGAACCGGGTGGCGACCTGCTCGCCAAGCTCGATGCCGCGGTGCGCTCCGGCAACTCGGCTATTGCCGCACAGGTCGAGATGGAACCCGAACTCGAGGGGATGGGCACCACACTTACCGCAATCTTGTTCGCGGGCAACCGTATTGGGCTGGTTCACATCGGGGACTCACGCGGCTATCTGCTGCGCGACGGCGAACTGACACAGATCACCAAGGATGACACGTTTGTCCAGACCCTGGTCGACGAAGGGCGGATTACGCGGGAAGAGGCGCACAGTCACCCGCAGCGTTCGTTGATCATGCGGGCACTGACCGGTCACGAGGTCGAGCCCACGTTGACCATGCGAGAAGCGCGAGCCGGTGATCGCTACTTGCTGTGCTCGGACGGACTGTCCGACCCGGTGAGCGACGAGACCATCCTCGAGGCCCTACAGATCCCCGACGTCGCCGAAAGTGCCTACCGCCTAATCGAATTGGCGCTGCGTGGCGGCGGACCCGACAACGTGACAGTCGTGGTCGCCGACGTCGTCGATTACGACTACGGCCAGACCCAACCGATTCTCGCCGGTGCAGTGTCAGGTGAAGAAGATCAACTCACCTTGCCCAATACTTCGGCCGGGCGGGCTTCGGCGATTAGCCCTCGCAAGGAGGCCGCGAAACGCGCTGCGCCACAAGAAGAGACACCGAGTCGACCGCGGTGGCCGCGGCGCCGGATGTTTATCTTCATCACGCTGGTTGTATTGCTGGTGCTTGCCGGACTGGCCATCGTGCGGACCGTTATCCGAAGCAACTACTACGTCGCCGACTACAACGGCATGGTGTCGATCATGCGGGGAATTCAAGGGTCGATGCTGGGCGTGTCGCTGCACGAGCCCTATTTGGTGGGCTGTCTCAGCGCGCGCAACGAGCTATCGCTAATCGGCTATAGCCAATCCGGAAGCCACCTCGACTGTCACCTGATGCGACTGCAGGATTTGCGTCCGGCCGAACGCGCGCAGGTCCAGGCCGGGCTTCCGGGCGGCACCCTCGACGACGCCATCGGGCAGTTGCGCGAATTGTCGGCCAACTCCTTGCTGCCGGCCTGCCCGCCGCCGCGCGCCACCTCTCCGCCGGGTGCCCCGAGCACGAGCGGGGCAGCAGAGCCAAGCGTCACAGCACCCACCACCTCCAGCGGCACCTCAGCTAGCAGACCGACTCCCACCAGCACCCCCGGAAACACGCCGCCAGCAGCGCCCGCGACCACGCCGCCCCCGACCACTTCGCAGACGGTCACTGCACTTCCGCCACCCCCACCTCAGCCGGGCATCGACTGCCGGGCGGTCGCATGACAACCCAGGTCCAGCCGCCGGTCGCGGTCACGCCTCCGCTGCCCACTCGACGCAACGCCGAATTGCTGCTGCTGTGCTTTGCCGCAGTGATCACCGTCGCCGCGTTACTCATCGTCGAGGCCAACCAACAGCGCGGCCTGCGCTGGGACCTCACGAGTTACGGGCTGGTCTTTCTGCTCGTCTTCGGCGGCGCGCATCTGACTGTTAGGCGCTTCGCCCCCTACACCGACCCGCTGCTGCTGCCAATAGTGGCGCTGCTCAACGGACTTGGCCTGGTGATGATCCACCGGCTCGACATTGTCAACAACGAGTTGAGCGGTCGCCATCACCCCAGCGCAACCCAGCAGATGCTGTGGACCCTGGTTGGGGTAGCCGCGTTCGCACTGGTGGTCACCTTCTTGAAAGACCACCGGCAGCTTGCACGCTACGGCTATATTTGCGGATTCGCAGGTCTGGTTTTCTTGGCAATTCCTGCGCTACTGCCGGCATCGCTGTCCGAGCAGAACGGCGCCAAGATCTGGATTCGCTTCCCGGGCTTCTCAATTCAGCCTGCCGAATTCTCCAAAATTCTGCTGTTGATCTTCTTTTCCGCGGTGCTGATTGCCAAACGCAGCCTATTCAGCAGCGTCGGCAAGCATTTCATGGGCATGAACCTGCCGCGTGCACGCGACCTCGCCCCGCTTTTGGCGGCCTGGGTGATCTCCATAGGTGTGATGGTCTTCGAAAAGGACCTCGGCACTTCGCTGCTGCTCTACGCGTCATTCCTGGTAGTGGTTTACCTTGCCACACAGCGGTTCAGTTGGGTGGTCATTGGCTTGGTGCTGTTCGCTGCGGGAAGCGTTGCGGCGTATTTCATTTTCGAACATGTCCGGATTCGTGTACAGACCTGGTGGGACCCCTTCGCCGACCCCGACGGCCACGGCTATCAGATCGTGCAGTCATTATTCAGCTTTGCTACCGGCGGTATCTTCGGCACCGGGCTGGGTAACGGTCAACCCGACACCGTGCCGGCGGCGTCGACCGATTTCATCACCGCCGCATTCGGCGAAGAACTCGGACTGGTCGGGCTGGCCAGCATCTTGATGCTCTACACGATCGTTCTCGTCCGCGGCTTGCGCACTGCGATCGCGACCCGCGAAAGCTTCGGCAAGCTGTTGGCCGCAGGACTGGCGTCGACGCTGGCCATCCAGCTGTTCATCGTCGTCGGCGGAGTAACCCAGCTCATTCCGCTGACCGGGTTGACCACACCGTGGATGTCCTACGGCGGGTCGTCACTGCTGGCGAACTATGTGCTGCTGGCCATCCTGGCGCGCATCTCACACAGCGCCCGACGTCCATTGCGCACCCGCGCGCGCACCAAGTCGTCCATCGCGGCGGCCGGCACCGAGGTGATTGAGCGGGTATGAACGCCTCTCTACGCCGGATCTCGGTGACCGTGATGGCGTTGATCGTGCTGCTGCTGCTCAACGCCACCATGACGCAAGTCTTCGCGGCTGACGGGCTGCGCACCGATCCCCGCAACCAACGAGTCCTGCTTGACGAGTACTCGCGTCAGCGCGGTCAGATCATCGCGGGCGGTCAGCTGCTGGCCTATTCAGTGGCTACCGACAGCCGTTACCGATTCCTGCGGGTGTATCCCAACCCCGCCGTGTATGCGCCGATTACCGGCTTCTACTCGCTGCGCTATTCGAGCTCGGGGCTGGAGCGAGCCGAGGACCCGCTGCTCAACGGGTCCGACGAGCGACTGTTCGGGCGACGGCTGGCCGACTTCTTCACCGGTCGCGACCCGCGCGGCGGCAACGTCGACACCACGATCAACCCGCGTGTCCAGCAGGCCGGCTGGGACGCGATGCAGCAAGGCTGCGGCGGGCCGGCGTGCAAGGGAGCCGTCGTTGCTCTCGAGCCATCCACCGGCAAGATCTTGGCCATGGTGTCGTCACCGTCCTATGACCCCAACCTGCTGGCGTCGCATGACCCCGAAGTGCAGGCACAGGCCTGGCAGCGGCTTCGCGACGATCCTGAAAATCCGCTGACCAACCGCGGCATCTCCGAGACCTACCCGCCTGGTTCGACGTTCAAGGTGATCACCACCGCCGCGGCACTGCAGGCGGGAGCGACCGACACCGAGCAGTTGACCGCGGCACCCACAATTCCGTTGCCCGACAGCACCGCCACGCTGGAGAACTACGGAGGCGCGCCATGCGGCAACGGCAACGCGTCGACCGTGCCGCTGAGCGAGGCATTCGCCCTGTCGTGTAACACCGCATTCGTTCAGTTGGGTCTCCTCACCGGCGCCGACGCCCTGCGCAGCATGGCGCATTCGTTCGGGCTGGACAGCACTCCGAGCGTTATTCCGCTGCAGGTCGCAGAGTCGACGGTGGGGATAATCCCGGACGCCGCCGCGCTGGGGATGTCGAGCATCGGCCAGAAAGACGTCGCTTTGACGCCGCTGCAGAACGCGGAGGTCGCCGCGACCATCGCGAACGGCGGGGTGACGATGCAGCCGTACCTGATCGACAGCCTCAAGGGCCCAGACCTGGCCAACATCAGCACCACTGCGCCCTATCAACAGCGCCGCGCGGTGTCGCCGCAGGTCGCCGCTAAGCTAACAGAGCTGATGGTCGGCGCCGAGAAGGTCGCACAACAGAAAGGGGCCATTCCCGGCGTGCAGATCGCATCCAAGACGGGTACCGCAGAGCATGGCACCGACCCGCGGCACACTCCGCCGCACGCGTGGTACATCGCCTTCGCGCCTGCGCAATCGCCGAAGGTGGCCGTGGCGGTGCTGGTGGAGAACGGCGCCGACCGCCTGTCCGCGACCGGCGGTGCACTCGCAGCACCTATCGGGCGGGCCGTCATCGAGGCCGCGCTGCAGGGAGGACCATGAGCCCGCGAGTTGGTGTGACGCTGTCTGGCAGGTACCGCCTGCAGCGCCTGATCGCCACCGGTGGCATGGGCCAAGTCTGGGAGGCGGTCGATAGCCGGCTGGGCCGGCGCGTTGCGGTCAAGGTGCTCAAGGGCGAGTTCTCCCAGGACCCCGAGTTCATCGAGCGGTTTCGCGCCGAGGCGCGCACCACCGCGATGCTCAACCATCCCGGAATCGCCAGCGTCCATGACTACGGCGAAAGCCAGATGGACGGGGAGGGGCGCACCGCCTACCTGGTGATGGAGCTGGTCAACGGCGAGCCGCTGAATTCCGTGCTCAAGCGCACCGGCCGGCTGTCGCTGCGGCATGCCCTGGACATGCTCGAGCAGACTGGCCGCGCTCTTCAAGTTGCGCACGCTGCCGGCCTGGTACACCGCGACGTCAAACCGGGCAATATCTTGATCACCCCCACCGGGCAGGTGAAGATCACGGACTTCGGCATCGCCAAGGCCGTCGACGCCGCCCCGGTAACCCAGACCGGCATGGTTATGGGCACCGCGCAATATATCGCGCCCGAGCAGGCCCTGGGTCACGACGCGACCCCGGCAAGCGACGTCTATTCGCTGGGAGTTGTTGGGTACGAAGTGGTTTCGGGTAAGCGGCCGTTTAGTGGCGACGGCGCTCTAACCGTGGCAATGAAGCACATCAAGGAACCCCCGCCGCCGCTTCCCCCCGAGCTTCCGCCCAATGTGCGGGAACTCATCGAGATCACCTTGGTCAAGAACCCCGGAATGCGTTATCGCAGCGGGGGACCGTTCGCCGACGCCGTCGCCGCAGTAAGGGCCGGACGCCGCCCGCCCCGGCCGAGTCAGTCACCGCCGCCCGGCCGGGCCTCACCGGTGGCGATCTCATCTGCTGCGCCGACGCGCGCGTCGACCGTCAGCAGCCGGACCGCTCCGCCCCGCCGATCCCGGCCGTCGACAGGTGGCCACCGGACGCCCCCGGCCCGGCGCACCTTCTCATCGGGCCAGCGCGCGTTGCTGTGGGCCGCCGGCGTGCTGGGAGCGCTGGCGATCATCATCGCGGTGCTCATCGTCATCAATTCCCGCGCGGATAACGAGCAGCAGCAACCGCCCGCCCCGACCGTCACCGACACCGGTACCCCGCCCGCGACCAAGACCCCCAGCGGTTCGGGTCCCCGCCTGCGGCTTGATTGGACGGATCGACCGGCGATAGGTAATTCTGGATTCCGGAGCAGGCCGCCCCAACTCAGCTGGGAAACCCCCCTGACGCCCAGCACGTCGCTGGCCCGACACGAGACACCGCAATGACCACCCCGCAGCACCTGTCCGACCGTTACGAACTAGGTGACATCCTCGGTTTCGGGGGTATGTCCGAAGTTCACTTGGCCCGCGACGTTCGCTTGCACCGCGACGTCGCGGTGAAGGTGCTGCGCGCTGATCTGGCTCGCGACCCCAGCTTTTATCTGCGTTTCCGGCGCGAAGCGCAAAACGCCGCGGCGCTGAATCACCCGTCCATCGTCGCGGTGTACGACACCGGCGAGGCGGAAACCGCCGCGGGTCCGCTGCCCTACATCGTCATGGAGTACGTCGACGGCGTCACCCTGCGCGACATCGTGCACACCGACGGCCCGCTCCCGCCCCGCCGCGCCATCGAGATCATCGCCGACGCTTGCCAGGCGTTGAACTTCAGTCATCAGAACGGCATCATCCACCGCGACGTCAAGCCGGCGAACATCATGATCAGCACGACGAATGCGGTCAAGGTGATGGACTTCGGTATCGCCCGCGCGATTGCCGACAGCAACAGCGTCACCCAGACCGCCGCCGTGATCGGTACCGCCCAATATCTGTCACCCGAGCAGGCCCGCGGCGATCCGGTAGACGCGCGGTCCGACGTGTATTCGCTGGGCTGTGTTCTTTACGAAATCCTCACCGGTGAACCACCTTTCACCGGTGACTCGCCCGTCTCGGTTGCCTACCAGCATGTGCGCGAAGACCCGGTTCCGCCGTCGAAGCGGCACGAGGGCATCTCCGCCGACCTCGACGCCGTCGTGCTCAAGGCACTGGCCAAGAATCCGGACAACCGCTATCAGACCGCCGCGGAGATGCGCGCCGATCTGGTTCGGGTGCACAACGGTGAGACACCGGAGGCGCCCAAGGTGCTCACTGACGCCGAGCGGAGCTCGCTGCTGTCCTCCGCGGGCCCAAGCCTGGGCGGCCCGCGCACCGACCCACTTCCTCGCCAGCCTCTAAGCGACACCGACAGCGATCGCGCGGGTGGTTCGATTGGCCGCTGGGTTGTCGCGGTCGCCGTGCTGGCGGTGCTGACGATCGTCGTGGTTATCGCCTTCAACACCTTCGGTGGCAGCACCCGCGATGTTCAGGTACCCGATATGCGGGGGCAAGTTTCCGCCGACGCGATTGCGGCACTGCAAAATCGCGGCTTCAAGACGCGCACCCTGCAGAAGCCCGACTCGGCGATTCCGCCCGACCACGTCATCAGCACCGACCCCGGGGCCAATGCTTCGGTCAGTGCGGGTGACGAGATCACCATCAACGTGTCCACCGGTCCCGAACAACGTGAGCTACCCGACGTCTCCTCGCTGAGCTACGGCGATGCGGTCAAGAAGCTGACTGCCGCCGGATTCAGTCGCTTCAAGCAAGCGAACTCGCCGTCGACGCCGGAGCTCATGGGCAAGGTCATCGGGACCAACCCCCCGGCGAACCAGACCTCGGCGATCACCAACGTGATCACGATCATCGTCGGCTCGGGGCCCGAGACCAAGCAGCTGCCCGACGTCGCCGGCCAGACTGTGGACGCGGCGCAAAAGAACCTCAACGTCTATGGCTTCACCAAGTTCAGCCAGGCCGCCATCGACAGCACCCGACCGGCCGGCGAAGTGGTGGGCACCAATCCACCCAAGGGCACGACCCTTCCGGTCGATTCGATCATCGAATTGCAGGTGTCGAAGGGCAACCAGTTCGTCATGCCCGACCTGTCCGGCATGTTCTGGACCGACGCCGAACCACGGCTACGCGCGTTGGGCTGGACCGGGGGGCTGGACAAGGGTCCCGACGTGGATGCCGGTGGTTCCCAGTCCCACCGGGTCGTCTATCAGAACCCACCCGCCGGCACCGGTTGCAACCGGGACGGGATCATCACGCTGAAGTTCGGTCAGTAGCGGCGGGATCTGCCGGGAAGTACGGGCGCACCGCGGCACGCACCTCGTTCTCCAGCCGTCGCACCAGTGTGTCGTTGCGCGCCCACCCGCAATAGGCGAGCCAGTTGGCCAGCATTCGGTGTCCACCCTCGGTCAGGATCGACTCCGGATGAAACTGGACGCCGTGGATCGGCAGCTCGGTGTGCCGCACGGCCATGATGACACCGCTGCGGGTGCGCGCCGTGACCTCCAGCACCGCCGGCAGCGACTCCGGCAAGATGGTCAGCGAGTGGTACCGGGTCGCCGTAAACGGGTCCGGAAGTCCTTGCAGCACACTGGTATTGGTGTGAAACACGCTGCTGGTCTTGCCGTGCAGCAACTCCGGAGCACGGTCCACGGTGGCGCCGAATGCAACGCCGATTGCCTGATGCCCCAGGCAGACTCCGAGCAACGGGGTGCGCGCCGCGGCGCATGCGCGAACCAGGCTGATCGACGCACCCGCCCGTTCCGGGGTGCCCGGCCCCGGGCTCAGCAGAACACCGTCGAATTGGGTGGCGATTGCGGCCTCATCGGACAATCGCGCGTCGTCATTGCGCCACACCTGGGCCTCGACACCGAGCTGTCCGAGGTACTGCACCAGGTTGAAAACGAAGCTGTCGTAATTGTCGACAACCAGGATCCGCATCGTGTCAGGGTACCGTTCGACCAACTCGCCGGTCCTGCTCAGTACGCCTCAGTAGCCCACCGGACCGGCTGGCTGGGCGAAATGCATCCGGACGGGTTCGGTGTGCCCGACGATCTGCACGTCGGGCTTGACCTCTTCGCCGTAGCCCAGTCCGAATCGGACCACGTACTGCTTGTACAGGATCACCAGGGGAGCGGCGGCCAGCGCGGCCTGCATCGCCGCCGCGTTACCGATCGCGGTGATCGTGTAGGGCGGGCTGTAGGTACGTCCGTTGAGCAATAACGTGTTTCCGACGCAGCGAGGCACCGAGGTTCCGATGATGCGCTGGTCCTGCATCTGGATCGCCTCGGCACCTCCACTCCACAGCCCGTTGAGAACGGCCTGGATGTCTTGCTGGTGCACCACCAGGTCGTCGGGGGATGCATCGCGCGGAAACCGGCCGTTGGCGTCACGTTGGGCGTCCTGCAGCGTCACCACCAGGCCCGGCCCGTGCACCGGATCCATACCCGCCTCGCCGGCCAACTCGGCGGCCCGGCGCAGCATCGCGGCCGAAGCCGTGTTCGAAGACCTACCGTGCATCGCATCGAGCTTGCCGGTCAGCTCGTCGCGTTGTGCGGTGAGCTGGCTCACCGACGACTGCGCCTCCCGAACCAGATCGACCAGACGCGGGGCATCGCTGCGGCGGATCTCGGCGCCGCCGGACACCGCGTGCGTGGCGGCCAGCAGTAACCCGGCCAGCAGGCAGACCAATGGCACCCCGAAGCGCCAGGGCGAGCGGCGCGTGTCGATCATCGGCTCTCCATTTCCTGGTCACCGCGCCAGGTGAGTTAGTCTCGTAGCCGAGCTATGCGTGCAGCTGTAACCGTTATCGTTGCACCCCGTCCCCGCCACCGTCTCGCTGAGGTATTCGAGGTATCAAATGCCCAAGTCCAAGGTCCGCAAAAAGAACGACTTCACCGTCAACGCGGTCAGCCGCACACCGGTGAAAGTGAAGGTCGGACCCTCGAGCGTGTGGTTCGTTGCGCTGTTCGTCGGCCTCATGCTGATCGGGCTCGTGTGGTTGATGGTGTTTCAGTTGGCTGCCGTCGGAAGCCAAGCCCCGGCGGCGCTGAACTGGATGGCGCACCTGGGTCCCTGGAACTACGCGATCGCGTTCGCTTTCATGATCACCGGTTTGTTGCTCACAATGCGCTGGCACTAACCAAGATCAAATTCGGAATGAATTCATCTTGGGGTCGGTCCGTTACTGGGCCAGCAACCTTGTGATCACCCAATCACACGCGTGTGATTTATCCCCACTGTTGATAGCGCTTGTGGA
>Ga0335072_10008796_pt1 | contig 14604 bp, 13 predicted proteins | sample Lox_Sample_21_FD_206725 | JGI IMG/M metagenome (GOLD analysis project Ga0335072, IMG submission 206725) | Soil microbial communities from Loxahatchee National Wildlife Refuge, Florida, United States - Lox_Sample_2.1 | ecosystem: Environmental > Terrestrial > Soil > Wetlands | place: USA... | reverse complement strand
AAGTCCGGGTCGGCAGAATGTCAAGTGCAGCAGGTTTTCCTGCACCCCATCTTATGCCACTTTGGTAACGGTTGCCAAGATTGAGTCCTCGTTCGGCCAAAGCGGGGGGGAAGTATCGGGAGGAACCCGTGTGAGTCGCCGCGGTTTATCCAGCCAACGAGATCAGGTCAGCGCGCCGGCGCAAAACCCTGGAACGCGGCGGAGTCTGAATGGCAGACCGAACAGATTGCCGATTTTCAACTAGCTGCGTGAGTCTGCACCGAAACCTGCTTTGCAGGCCGGCGACAACCCGGAATGCCTCTTGAGCGCGCATACGCGGACGACAGGCCGGTTGTCTAGTTAATTACGCTTCGGACCTGGATTAAGCATAGTCCTTCCTGTCGATATGCAGCTTCTTCAATTTTGAATTCAAGGTCGTGCGTTTCAAGCCGAGCTTTTCTGCCGCACCTCCCGCGCCTCCGATAACGCCATTGCAGTCTTTCAACACTTTCAAAATATGTTCACGCTCTGCCGTCAGAAGATTCGGATCAAATCCATCGCCTGACTCGCCGACTGGGTTTTCCAATTCGCCCAAAGGAGCTCGGAGCACGGTCCCAGGGGTAAGAATGACCGCGCGTTCAATGAAGTTTTCGAGTTCCCTTACGTTCCCCGGCCACGGCCACGCCATCAAGGCTGCCATCGTGTCGTGGGGAACGGTATGAATCGGTTTGTTCATACGCCGCGCGTGCTTAGTCACGAAGTAATTCACCAATAAAGGAATATCGGATACCCGCTCGCGAAGAGGAGGGATCGTGATGGGAAAGACCCTAAGACGGTAATAGAGATCGTTACGGAATTGCCCCTCCTTCACCATCTTCGACAAATCCCGGTTGGTCGCGGCAATCAGACGAACATCGACTGGAATGGTTCTTCTGCCGCCCAGGCGTTCAATTTCCTTCTCCTGCAAGGCACGCAACAGTTTCGGTTGCAGTTCCAGGGGTAAATCCCCGACTTCGTCCAGGAAGAGGGTCCCTAAGTGTGCCAGTTCGAGCCTGCCAATGCGTTGCGAGATTGCACCGGTAAAGGCGCCCTTCTCATGTCCAAATAGCTCGCTCTCGAGTAGGCCAAGCGGGATTGCGGAGCAATTCAACTTGACAAACGTACGGTCGCGGCGGGGGCTGAGTTTGTGGATGGATCGGGCAATCAATTCCTTCCCGGTGCCGGTCTCGCCCAGGATCAGCACCGTGGCGTCAGTGCTGGAGACGGTTTCTACCTGCTTCAGAACCGCCCGCAGGCTGCGGTTTTCACCGACAATTTCCTCAAAGTTATATTCGGTGCGAAGTTCTTCTTCGAGATAACGCTTTTCCTCTTTGAGTTTGCTGCTGAGTTGAACGATGCGGCGGAAACTATGGTCCATCTCGATAGCGTTCGCAATCTGGTTACCAGCCTGTAGCAACATGTCGACTTCCTGACGGCTTAACTCGCCCTCGTGGCGGCCTACAAAAAGGGTGCCAACGATATCGCCTCGATAGTTCAGTGGCACCCAGCACCCTGATTTGAATTCGGACCAGGGGCGATGCTTCATTAGTGAGAGACTCTTGTTTTCAACTTGAGAAAGCAGTAGTGGCTCCTGTTGAGCGAGGACCCAGCCTTCGGGTCGCCCCTGAACACGGATAACGGATTCCAGCGGCCTTGCTTCTCCAGCGGGCTTGAGTTGTTGTACGTGCAGTTCATGCGGCGCACTCGAGTCATATAGAGCAATGGCTGCGTAATCGTGCGGGATCAGACTCTGCAAACTGTCCTCAATGGCTTTGAGCATCTGGCGGATATCCGGATTCGCCAGAACCGCCTTACTCAGTTCGAGCACGAGCGCTTCTTCAGCCCGCTTCCGGTCAGTAAAGTCTCGAGTTACCTTGGAAAAGCCAATCAGAGCTCCATCCCTTCGGATGGCAGTAATGACGACATTGGCCCAAAATCGCGACCCATCCTTGCGGATGCGCCAGCCTTCGTCCTCGCATTTGCCTTCTGCAGCGGCGAGTTCCAACTCGTGCGCCGGTTTGCCCCGCTCTACAGCCTCATGGGGATAAAAAACAGAGAAGTGCCGGCCGACGATCTCGTCTTCCCGGTAACCCTTGATTCTCTCCGCGCCGGAGTTCCAGGTGATCACCTTGCCTTCCGGATCGAGCATGAAAATGGCATAGTCGCGGGCGCCCTCCACGAGCAATTGAAAACGCTCCTGGCTTTCCCGGAGGGCAGCCTCTGCTTTTCTGCGGTCGGTAATATCGCGTACCACTGCCAGAACGAACTTCTCTCCGTCCGAGACGAATGGGCTTAGCATGATATCGACAGCAACCTCGCTACCGTCTTTCCGGCGGCCGTAAAGCTGCAGACCACTTCCCATCGGCCGTCTTCCGGGCGTTGCGAGATAGTTTTGCCGATTTTGAACGTGACGATCCCGGAATCGCTGGGGAATCAGAGCTTCGATAGGCTGGTCCAGCAGTTCCTGCTCTTCATAACCGAACATCTGTGCGGCTACGGGGCTTACAGCAGAAATGCGGCCGTGTGCCGTCATGACGAAGATCGCATCGGGAAAACTCAGGAAGAGGGTTCGAAACAGTGCTTCGGAGTGGGCGAAGACACCTTTCAAACCAACATCGGCGGACATTCGACCAAGCCTCCGGCTGCTCGTTCTCACGACGAAAGCGGCATCACCCGACAATCATGTGACCTATTTACCCCGGTATTCTACCCCAGGAAACCTTCGGACTCGAACGGCACGGAGAAGCGCAGACACCCGAGCTTTATGGACCACTCACCCACTATGTTCATTTTCACTGAGTGGCGCGCTGTTTAGTCGCCACTCACGGCACGTAATGCACTTCGGTCAGAAATCATGACGTGCACCCCTTTAAGGGTGATCAGATGCTTGTTCTTGAATTGAGTTAATGTGCGCGTCACCGTCTCTCGTGTCGAGCCGAGGCAGGAGGCAATCTGTTCGTGAGTAAGGGGAATTCTGAGCTCGTTCTCGTTCGACGGCATTTTGTCGTCGGACGACCAATTGAGAAATAGACGTGCGAGTTTCTCCTGCACCGTGTTCGACAAGCCGATGGTACGCAGTTGCTCACAAGCGCGGCCATATTGCAGATTCAGCTGCCCGATCAATAATCCATACACTTCGGGAAACTGAGCAAGAAAGCGCACAAAGTGCTCACGCCGAATGAAGGAGATCTCGGAGGGATACAAGGTTTCTGCAGTCGCTTCGCACTCAATTCCCGATAGCGTCGCCGTCAGGCCGATGATCTCCCCAGCGCCCGCGATTTGCGTAATGAGAGTCTTTCCTGTTCGGGAGCTGACCGAAAGTTTTACTCTCCCTGAGCCAATGAGATAAATCCCTCTTGGCTGCTCATGCTCAAGAAATAGAACCGTCCCTTCCGGGTGCCGGGTGGTCAACTTGATGGACTCGAACGCTCGAGCGGCTTCCGGAGAAAGCCGGCTGGGAAAACCATCCTGTCTGAGTCCGTTCTTTCGGGTAGTGGATTGCATCTGCATTCTCCTTTGGCGCGAAGCCTCTTGGTCTTGCGACTCGATCTTCAGTGACGGGAAAGGAAACCGCCTCCCAGTCACCAAGTGCTTAGGGCATCAATGCCCATCCGGTTTGCACGGGCCGACCGCGAGATTGCCTGAGGATCGCTATGGTTCTGCGACCACCGACTGTGTCGGCAGCACTCAGCACTACCCATCCGGAAAAGTCATCAGGACATTTTCTCGATGTCCTAGATATTGGCAATCGCATGACCACAGTCTTGTTGCGGGTGGTGAAATCTGGGAGGTGCAGCTAAGTATCGAGGCTTTAGTAACTTACGGAAGACGACGGGGGTGCGGGAACGGGACAGGGCCAAGGAAAGCGCGACGACATTTCGTCATGCGACGATTCTTCGCCGACTTAGACTCGCGCTGGCGAACAACGTTCAGGGACAATGAACACCGGGCATTGGGCCGCAGCTGCCACATGGTAGGCCAGCCCACCGCTGGTGTGGGAAGCTGCATGAGCAAAATGGCTTGGATGCGCTCCCATCACAATCATTGTTGCGTTCCAGCTTCTGGCCTGGTCCAGGATGACCTGACTCGGCGTGCCGAATTCTACAACGCAGATCGGGGCCGGCGTCAGGCCATAATCCTGCGGCAAAAGCTCTTCGAGCGCGGCTCTCCGAGCCTCTTTGGCCGCCTCCTGATCGAGAGCAGGCGGAACTTCTTGAGTCGCTGCCGCATTCAGCAAGACCAGCCTGGCATGCTGCTGGTGGGCAAGCAACAATGCATAGCTGATTGCCTGCTCCACGCCGGCCATGAAATCGGTGGCAAACAGCACCGTTGGCAGCTTCTCTGGATCGTTCGAACTGCAGGAACAGTGCGGCCCCACGGTAAGAACTGGAACGGCCGAAGAACGAAACACCGCTTCCGCCGTGGAGCCAAACGCAACCTTTTCCAAACCTCTTGTGCCCGAAGTGCCAACGACAATGAGATCCGCGCCCTTCAATTGGGTCAACATATCTTTCGGAGAGCCTTCCACGAGGACATGCGTCGATCGAATGCCCGGGAAAAAATCACGCTGCTCTTTTTCCAGCGCATCTGCCAGATGGCGGCGCTCCACTTCCAGACTCTTCTCAACAAGGGCCGCGGTCGGAGCCGCAAACGCGCTCGGCAGGGGAATATACGCGTGGGCAAGAACGATACTGGCGTGATTCTGCTGAGCTAAGGAAGACGCAAAGCTGAGGGGAGCCGCCATGTTCGCAGACAGGTCAGTCAGCACTGCAATGCTTTCGATCTGTGGCGTTACCACGAAGCGAGGGTGGCAAAGATTGACCATCGTTGTCTCCTCGATGAATCATCCGACCATTCCCTCGAACACGCAGTGACCGCCGTCACGGTTGATGGCGAGGAAGCGGACCTCGAATTTCGCCTGGGCAACGAGTGAATCCACGCCAGGCTCTGAGTTTCCGTTCTACCCGGCCAGTCTGGCGAATGGAAGCCACTTGCGGTAAAACGTTCTCAGATCCTAAGCCTGGTATCTCAACATCGCGATACACGGAGCTCCAAACGGCATCGAATGATGCGCTAGGATGGTTACCGTTCCTCGCCTTCGGATGGTTTCGGCCGCAATAAAGTTCATGAGCTCATCCTGGACAGTGCCAGTTTGCCTTTCGGGCAAAATGAGTTCACGCACTTTTCCTTGACGAACTGCGTCCAGGATCAGATTCAAATCGGCCAGCATCCCTGAACCGTCGGCGGCAAGCTGCGCACTGAGCCGGTCTTCTTCTACCGCTCGTTGCGCCTCTATGCTTTGAAGCGCGCGGCTGCACAGTTCGGAGTCGGTGAGGCCCTCCGGACTGGCATGCACTACCGCGGCCGACAGGTGTTGATACTTGCTGACTCGACAGTAGATGCCAATTTCGCGATCCACAGCAACGATTATCAGTGGCAATTTCTCCGCGGAAAGCATCTTACAGGCTGTCTGATCTACCAGACGAAAGAAACGCATCAGGTATGCCTCGCTCTTTTCTTCCGCGGAGCCAGTTCCAAAATGGATTCGGCGCCTCTCCCCCGATGCTGCTCCCGCTGCCGAGCGGTTTTCCAGGTCATGGTCAGGTTGGTCAAAAGCTCCTGCCTGCTCGACACTGGACGGAGTCGAAACCGGAAGCTTCACGGGCGTGATAGCGCCATCCATGCATTTGAGAAGGCGTACGTGCTTTTCGCTTAACGCGAGCAGGTAAAACGGACGTCTGCGCGCGAGGATGGCCAGCAAAGGCCAAATGTAAAACTCGTTGCCAACATACACAGCTTCGCTGAATGAACTGGAAAGCTTGATGAATCGGGAGAAATTCGGCGCGACAAAGATAGCCAAGCCCCCCCGGTCAGTCTCCCACGCATGTTTGCTGGTGGACGCATACAGGTCTTCAAAAGTTGAATCGAGAGCACCCGGGAATTCTGCGCCCGCTCTGAGTTCTCGCTCGGCCGCTCCTAAAGCCGATCGAAGCCGAACATGAAAGGGCACCGGCCTTTGGCTAGGAACAAAGAAAGGAAGATAAATGGAAACACAAGGCCCTTTTGTATCGGCCCACTGCGCCAACGCCTTCTGCGAAGTATCCTGTTCGACCGTTATCTCATGCGCTAACATCGTGAAACCTTTCGTAAGCTACTTTGTCTGGATGTGTTCCTAAATCCGGTATTCCATAAGTGCCACTCATGCTTTCCACCGCTGTAAGCGTGTCTCTTTGCAATGAAACCATGAACAGGAGCACGCAAGTAGGGCTGTGTTGGAGCGCACACCATCAGATAAGTATTGTGCACTGAGGTTTCGCCGGGTTTACAGCTTGTCGATGGCTATGTAGCAGAGTCAGGACCGGGCACTTTGCCTGGGCAATGACGTTGTAAACTGTCCGATCTCCATAGACTGGCCAGAAAGCCGATCCAGGATTCGCACCCATCACTACCAGGTCTGCATCTGATTTTTGCGCGATGAAGACGATCCTCTCCACTATATCTCCCTGCTCAACCATAGACGTCGCCTTCAACCATTCGGGCACTTCCTGACGGGCCAGATGTTTAAGTTCATTATGGATCCACTGAAGGACACGTTGAGCGGTGAAACCAGGTTGTAGCTGCGGCGACAACACATGCAGAAAGGAGATTTCCGCTTCATGGAACTGCGCAATTTTTATTGCGAACTGGGCTGCCTCCTGATATCCCGAGTTCAGTGAGACGGGGTGCAAAATTCTCCTGGGAACTCCTCCAACGTGACCACGTGCATGCGGACCGACAATCAGAACCGGAACATGAATCGCAGTCAGGATCTCATGCGCGGTGGATCCGAGAAAGAACTTGCTTAAGTAACCACGACCGTGTGTTCCAACAATTAGTCTTTTTATGTCGCCTTGCCGAACAATCTCCTCAATTACCGGATATGGGTAGCCCCAGCGGATCATCGTCTGACATTCGATCCCGGCGGCGCGGATCTGGGCCGCTGCTTCTTCCAGCCGCGCCTGGGCAAGCTGAAGCCGTTCTCGAGATCTTATCTCCGAATTGTTTGGCTTCGTGCCAGCCGCAGTATCGAACCCGTTGGAATTGTTGTCGGGTATTACATGAGCAATCGTGAGCGAAGCGGCAGAAGCCTGACACTGCGACGTCGCTTGCGGGACAAGATAATCGAGGTCGGCGATGTCTGTCGCAAGTAGAACTCGATCTGGCGCAGCAAAGTCCGAGTTGTTGCTCACCGTGTTGATTCCCCGTGCTTTCACCAACGCACCCTCAATGTCCGAAATTGCGTTTTGCAGCGTCATCAAATTGGGACCCGCGGCCAGAAGTCCGGCATCATGACGGCATTGATTGTTCGATTCCGTCTTTCCTGAATCCGGCATTAGACACCCCCAAGTTTGCTGTTCGGGAGCGAAGAAAATAAAGTGTCAAGAGAATTTGGCTTCCCATGAACAAGCAATAAGCTGCCATAACGGATAGGGCGAAGCGCTCTCCCTGCGGCGTAGCGATCAGCAGGGCTACACTGAATGCTAGGGCAAGGGCGCCCAGAATATACATCAGTGACCGCTCCCTTTTACTCCCTCTCCATGATCGTGCCAACTCGAATTTTCCCAAGGCCAAGCACCCAGCGTATAGCGCGAGAAGATTGCAGAACATCGCGACGGTCGACGACGGATAAAAGACCAGAAACAACGCGCACGCCGCCGCTGACGTGCCTACAATAAGGAGCCAGCGCAGCCTGGCAATCTGCGCGTAGCCGCTGCCAATAGCGCAAATCCAATCGAGCACGCTAAGAAAGAGAAGAGTGGCTGCCATCAAAAGACACGCCAGCGCACCACCGATCACGGAGAAAAGTGGATTGGTCATGGTTGAGCGAACATAGTAAGTGCCCAGGCCCAATGCAATCAGAGCAAGTCCATGGGTAGTCATGAACCTGGCCCGCGTTCCTTCTGCCCATTGCGCCATATATTTCAACCCTCGATCCCATTCTCTCCACTGAACGATCGTCAGGGCTGTGACGCAGGTCACTAGAGGTACTTTGTTCGTTTTGGAGCTGCCATGAAAGCAGCACCGAAGCATTCAATTTGCACTTTCTGTAGACTGCAGATCCCTCCCCTACACTGCGGGAACCACAAGCACGGGACAATGCGCTTCCCGAATGATGGCAGTGAGCTTCGCGTGGGGGATATGGTTGGTCAGCGGCGGCTTGTGCCGAGAACCGAGGATCAGCAGGTTCGCTTTGTTTTGCTCCGCAGCGAGCAAAATGGACGAAGCAATCTCGCCGGAGACCGCCTGACATTTTGCGTTACGCCTGTCAGATTTGGAGTAAGCGATCGCTCTCCGAAGTGCCGCCACGGCATCAGATTCGGAGCGACTTTGATTCGTCTGATCTTTCTCCGAATGGAGCACATGCAGCGCCGTGAAATCCGCATCGTAATGTTTCGCCAATTGCCGGGCGTAAACGCTCGCCCTGGTCGTCTCTGCGGAAAGATCCGACGCGAAGACGATGGAACGGATCGGGTGAACCACCTCGGGGCATTTTGGCCCGGCCACCAACACCGGACAGTGCAGCCTCTGAATCGCCCACTCCGCCACAGAACCTAAAACCAATTTAGCGAAGCCCCCGCGGGCATGTGAACCCAATACCAGAAGATCGATCGATTTTGATTCCACAGTAGCGCTGATTCCATCAATCGCCGTGCCCAGGAAAGCGCTCTCTTCGTGTTTGAGGGTACGAAGTTCCGGAATGTGCTGCGCGTACTTATGCAATTCCTGGCGGCCATTATCGAGTTGCATGACGGCAAGCTCCGGGATAGGCCCAGCGACAGATACGCCAAACAACTCCGGCTCGGAGGCATGAAGAACATAGAGCTTAGCATGTGAGTCTTTAGCAAAATGAGCGGCTATTCTTGCCACGGTCGCACTGGAAGGCGAGCAATCGGTCGCCAACAATACAGCATGAAATGGCAAATCATTTTCTCTTGTGCGGTCTGTTCCTGTTTCGTTTTTTACGTTTGCGATTGTGCCCATGACGTAGTCTTCTCCGCGAACCAGCTTTTGCTTGTGCTTATTCTTTCCCCGCACCGGAGATACATCTGTGACAACCGTCACAACGAATGCCGCCTGTTTTCAATGGAAATGTGATGACGCGCACAGCCCCGTGGCTCATCTGCCATGCATGGTCACTGGGAGGAAGCTCCCATGTTGCTCAATTTTGTATATCTGATAATCCTTGCATTTTTGCTACTCCCGTCAGTACCCCAAACAAGCGGCGGCCGCGAACCCGTGCATGGTCGCACAATGACGCAGCCCGCTTCACAACCCCGAGCCAACCAAGGTCATTTGCCGCCTCCGCCCCCAAGGAACTCGAGAGGGGCGTCGGCTGAACGGCTCGGCGAGGGCCGAGTGAACAGTCTGCCGCATGTCAACCACGACCAGTGGTATGGCCACGATGTAGCCGACGACGCACGCTATCACCTGCAAAAGCCCTTTGATCATGGAAGGTTTACACAGGTAGGGCCCCGCTATCGCTATCCCATCATTCGCGTTGACCGGGATCTCCACAGATTCTGGATCGGAGGAGGTTCTTATTTTGAAGTGGCTACCTGGGATTGGCCGCTATTTGCGGACTGGTGCTGGGATTGCGGCGATGACTTTGTGGTCTACGCAGACCCGCTTCATCCCGGCTGGTATTTGCTTTACAACATTTATACCGGTGTCTATGTACACGTCCACTACTGGGGAGCCTGATGCACCTGTTGCCCCGGATGCGAAGGACGTGATCGTTTCGATTGGTAGCGTCATCGGGGATCGAACCCGAACTCTCCGCCTTGAGAGGGCGGCGTGTTAACCAATTACACCATGACGCCACGATGGTTTGGGGCCGGCCTTCAGTATAACAAAGTGACCGGGTGGGGAGATCGCTGGGCAAGGCGACCGCAAGAGCCGACGTGTGCTATCAAACGCCCAGTTTCCGTACTTCGTCGTTGTAGTACTTGCGATACAAAATGTCCCACTCCTGGCTGCCTTCGACGATGATCTTCCGTTGCGACGCGATTTTCTGGCGCGCAGCCTGGTCGATTTTCATTTCTTCGGTCAGCACCTTCTCCAGCGCCTTCCGTGCTTCCTGGCGAATGGTGTTGCGATCGTCCAGGAACTCACACTCGTCGGTCTCCGCGAGTGTATCGGCTACCACGTGGGCGAGCTTGTTGAGCTTGTCCCGAGAAAGTCTCACAGAACCGCCTTGTATTTGCGCGCCAGTTCCTGCTTTACCTTCTTGAACATCTCGGCATAGCTGGCGCCAGTGCGACGCATGTCTTCCTGGTAGGCTTCCAGGATCACGCGCACTTCCTCATTGATGCGATCTTCCAGGGAGAGTTCTTCCAGGATGGCTGCATTGACACGCTCCGCGACCACTGCCGGCTTCCCCGTCCGGATCATCTTGGCTTCGATTAGATAATTGACCGTCTGGCGAGCCAGATAACTCACGTACTCTCGCGAAAAAATCATGTGATCTGACTCGGACTATAGCATATTTGGTGCGGTTTCCCGGTCGGCTACACGCCGTGCGGAAGCCGCGGAACCCAGCGCCTGCCCTCCCGGTCAGGACTCGTCACCGCCTTCCCCGAATTGCATCACGCATTCCTGGCTCGGCCATGCTTCGGCATTTCCCAGCAGAAATACCCCTCTGTTGGCTGGGCCGTACGGCAAACCCGGAAACATCTGCGACAATAGACCCGGAATATGAAAGCAGACGATCTGATCTCTCTCAAAGACGACATGGTGGCGTTTGTCGAAGGGCATTCCATGCGCCGCCTGCCCGGATTCATCACCGAAGACTTGCCCACCGTGCTGTGGGAGGACGACGACAATCCCGATAGCTGGAAAGACTTCGTCGAGATGGCAAAAACCTCCGGCACCCCATTTGTCACCATGAGCGAAGTCAAGCTGGAGAAGGACGACATCGCGATGCTGATGGAGCAGATACGCGACGAGCATTTTCCGGACGACGCTGCCGCCGAGATGCAGGAGGCGCAATTTCTGGTCAATTACGTCGGGAAGATCGGATTTATCCAGCTTGGCTTCGCTTACCAGGGCATCGTCTTCGTGCACGAAAATTCGACAGAATGGTACGAACGGTATCAGCAACTTCAGGAGTTCGTAGACGGCTTCGGAGACGTGCTGTTCGAAGACGATGAGGACGAAGAAGAAGGGTGAACCCTGGCGGACCCCCCGTGCTCAGCGTACCCTCCACCACAACCCGCTGGATTCTTCCCCAGGCTAACCCTGCCACTGCTGTTCTGGCTCGAAGCGCCGGGCTGCCCCTGATCGTCGCTGAATTGCTGGCCGATCGCGGAGTACAGACCCCATCCGAGGCGGATGTTTTTCTTCACCCGCGAATCGAGCACCTCCTTGATCCCTATGCAATGCAGGGCATGGCAGCGGCGGTTAGGCGGATCCAGACAGCTGTTGCAAACCGCGAGCGCATCCTCATTTACGGCGACTACGACGTGGACGGCACAACCGCCATCGTTCTGCTGAAGACGGCGCTGCAGATGCTGGGCGGCGAGGCGGATTTCCATGCTCCCCATCGCCTGCGGGAAGGCTACGGGATGCAGGCGGAAGTGCTGGAGGCTGCGGCGCAGCGCGGCATTCGCCTGGTCATCAGCGTGGACACGGGAATACGCGATTTCGCCGCAGCGAACGCGGCCGCAAGCCTGGGACTCGATCTGATCGTTACCGATCATCATTTGCCGCATTCCGCTCTGCCGAATGCGTTGATCATTCTGAACCCCAACCAGCCCGGCTGCGGTTACGCCTGCAAGCACCTGTGTGGCGCCGGAGTGGCATTCAAGCTTGCGCAGGCCCTCCTGGAAGCCTGGGATGTGGACCGTGCCCGGAGCAAGGTTTTGCCTTCGTTTTTGAAAATGCTGGCCATTGCCACGGTGGCGGATGCAGTTCCGCTGTTGGGAGAAAATCGCGTCTTTGCCAGTCTTGGACTGGAGCAATTACGACGCCCAGCCAGCCCGGGTCTGCGGTCCCTGCTGCAGGTGGCCAAGCTCGACCCGGCGCAGCGTGCGCTCACGGCGACAGACCTTGCCTTCCGCATAGCACCCCGCATCAACGCCGCTGGGCGTATGGATGTGGCTTCGGATGTGGTGGAACTGTTCACAACGCGCGACGGCGCCCGGGCCAGCGACCTGGCAGCCAAGCTTGACCGGCTGAACACCGAACGGCAAAAAGCCGAAGCCGGCGTGCTCGAGGAAATCGATCGCCGGCTGCCTGAATTCGCCGCATGCCGCTGCATTGTGATTGAAGGACCCGGGTGGCACCGCGGGATTATTGGAATCCTTGCTTCCCGGGTTGTGGAACGTACGCAGCGACCGGCGATCGTCGTTGCCCTGGAGGGCAGCGAGGCCTACGGTTCCGGCCGCTCTGTTCCCGGCTTTCACCTGCTCCAGGCAATCGAGGGCTGCAAAGAGATATTCACGCGCTTTGGGGGGCACGCGCATGCCGTCGGCTTTTGTCTGCCGGCAGAACGCCTGGGAGAATTGCGGGGTCATATCGAAGACTGGGCGGCGCTCAACGCAGAGGTGACCGAACCGGCGCTCCGCTGCCATGCGGTGCTGCCCCTGGACCAGATCACCCATGCATTGTTTAGCTGGATCGGCCGCCTGGAGCCTTTCGGCAACAGTAACGAAGAACCGGTCTTCGTTGCCCACAATGTCCGCCTCGCGGCTCCCGTGCGGGCCATCAAAGATCGGCACGTGCGTCTGCAACTTGCACAGGGAGCACGCGGCGCCAGCTGGTCTGCCCTGGGGTGGGACTGGGGCGCGCGGGTCCAGGCCCTTGGGTTGGAGCAAGGTTCGATCATTCATCTCGCCTACACACTCAAGGAGAACCTGCATCCGGAATACGGGGGCCTGGAACTCGAGATCGCGGACCTGGTTCCAGCGGGGTGACGCTAACAAGTGAGGCTCCTGTCTCCACTGCCGTGATTCCTTCGCTTCCGCGGCGCGCCGAGGCAGCCGACTGATCGGAATGAACGTGTAAACTCCAGTGCATGCCACGAGGCCTTTTTGTCACCTTCGAGGGCCTGGATGGGTCCGGAAAAAGTACACAACTTCGCCGCCTGAAGGAGTGGCTGGAAGCAAATGGAAAAGCGGTCACGGCCACGCGTCAACCCGGAGGCACCCGGACAGGGGATCGCATCCGGTCTCTCTTGCTGGACTCCCGGACGGAAAACCTTTCTTCACTCGCCGAGTTGGGGCTGATGTTCTCCGATCGCGCGCAATCTATCGCAGAGGTTATCGAACCTGCACTGGAGACTGGGCGAATCGTGCTCTGCGACCGGTTTACCGATTCCAGTGAGGCGTACCAGGGTGGGGGCCGGCAACTCGGCAGCCAGGTGGTACAGGATCTACACGCAACCTTATGCCGAGGGCTCCAGCCAGACCTGACCTTCCTGCTGTTGCCGGACTTCGATATCTCTCTTGGACGCGCGAGGCGGCGCAACCAGCGAGTAGCGGCGGCCACGGGCAACGATGAGAACCGATTTGAACGCGAGAACAACGCGTTCTATCGACGGGTTTTCGACAAATACCAGGAAATTGCCGCACGTGAGCCTTTGCGTGTGGTTGTAATCGATAGCGACGGCTCCATTGATGAAGTGCACGAACGCATCGTAGAAGTAATACGGGGACGCTTGTAAGCGCCAATATGGGCACCACGTATTCACCGGCCACGCAGCAAACATGGACTGTGATCGAGCGAGACGGTTACCGCTATCCGCCCGGCCTGCAACTCAATCTGCCTTTTTACCTGCTGCGCCGGTTTTTCAAACCAGGCAATCCGATCGCCCTGTTCGAGTATCTCTCCCACACTTACGGCCGCATGGCTCACTACCGCCTGGGATTTTCCCAGATAGTGTTCGTCAACGAACCGGATTTCATTCAGGAAATTCTCATCAACCAGGCACAGCACTTTATCAAGGAGCGCACCCAGCGGCGGATGAAAATCCTGCTGGGCGAAGGACTCATCACCAGCGATGGCGAAGTGCATCGCCGGCAACGGCGGATTGCCGCTCCTGCCTTCCACAAACAACGTATTCAGGCTTACGGCGCCGTTATGGTGGACCGGGCGGCTCACATGCGTTCGCAATGGAAGGCGAATCAACCCTTGGACGTTGCCTCACAAATGATGCACCTGACATTGCAGGTAGTTGCACGAACCTTGTTCAACACAGATGTTACGGAGGACGTGCTGCAGATCAACGAGCAGGTCAACGTGATCATGCAGCTGTACAACTACCTGATTGCGCTGCCGCGCGCGGAGGCGTATCTGCAATGGCCGCTTCCTGGCCTGATCCGTTTTCGCCGGGCGCGGGCGACACTGGACAAGGTAGTGCAGCGAATGATTGCGGACCACCGCAGGGATGGAGTGGACCGTGGTGACCTGCTCTCGATGCTGTTGCGCTCGCGTGACGAAGAAACCGACCACAGTGGCATGTCGGACGAGCAGTTGCGCGACGAAGTGCTGACCATTTTTCTCGCCGGTTACGAGACCGTGGCCAATGCGCTGACGTGGACGTGGTAT
>Ga0335072_10008794_pt1 | contig 14605 bp, 7 predicted proteins | sample Lox_Sample_21_FD_206725 | JGI IMG/M metagenome (GOLD analysis project Ga0335072, IMG submission 206725) | Soil microbial communities from Loxahatchee National Wildlife Refuge, Florida, United States - Lox_Sample_2.1 | ecosystem: Environmental > Terrestrial > Soil > Wetlands | place: USA: Florida... | reverse complement strand
AGACCGTGGGCGTGACGGCTACCGACATCCAATTTCCTTCATCGCTCGCCACGCTGGAAGCGGCCGTGACGACCGGCACGACCGTCGCGGGGACGATCATCGCCAGTGCAGGCTCTTCCGGCTCCAAGACACCCATTTCAGGCACGTTCTCCTTTACCGCATCGCCCGGTACCACGTACTTCGTGAACGTGCTGGCGCAGCCGGCCTCACCCGCTACAGCCGGCACTTATGCCGTGACGGTGATACCGGCTCCGGTGGTCACGCTCACTCCCAGTGTGACGTCGGTGACTTCTGGCGGCACCGTCACTCTCACGTGGTCGAGTCAGAATGCGACGAGCTGCACCGCCTCGGGAGGCTCCGGGTGGTCCGGCGACGAGAGCCCGAGCGGCGGAACCTTGACGACCTCCGCGCTGACCGCGACCACCACGTTCTCGCTGAGTTGCACGGGAGGCGGTGGCACCGCAAGCGCTTCGGCAACGGTGACGGTTACCGCGCCGTCCTCCGGCGGCAAGTCGGGAGGCGGCGGATCCTTCGATATCGCCTCGATCCTGGCGCTCCTGTCACTTCTGGCGCTGCGAGTCTGGCGTGACCGCGGTCATCCGGGGTGCTTCGGATAACCCAGCGCGTCGAGGACGTCCGAGAAGATCTCGTCCAATCGGGCGATCGTGGCCGGCCGCAGCTTTGATTTGTAGTCGCCCGGTGTGACGTGTCGGACGTGATGCAAGGCGTCAACGGATCGCTTGGGAAACAAGGCTGGCGCCTGCGCGACGAGCTGCTCGATCACCTGCTGCGGGCCGTCGAGGTGAAACGGCCTGATGAAATCCTGCAGCCACCCGCGGTAGTCGGCGACCATCCGCTCGTACTTGACGAGCGCGACGTTGGGCTTGCCGAGCAGCCGGCCGATGTATGCGCGATAGCGGTCCGGCAGGGGGCCCACGAGGTCCTGCACGTGCCCGCCGGTTCCATAGTCGCCCGGGTAGTTGAGACCGCCCGTGGTTGCCTGGTCGAGGACGAAGGTGTCGATCCCGCGGTCAGCCGCCGCGCGGCGGTAGCCGGTGTTCGGGGCGATCTCTCCCTGATGGATGTAGCAGTAGGAGTAGAACATCGACACCAGCACGTCGCGGGGATCCCTCAGGTGCAGGATGACCTCGTAGGACTCGAGCCGCGGGATCTCCACGAAGAAGCGCAGCGGCGCGAAGCATCCATGATGCTCGCTCCAGACCTCCCGGTCGGTGAGCAACCGCCGGGCATCGAGTCCGCTGCCTGCCACGTTGGGCGAGTGATAGGCGATGCCGGCCAGGCCGCAGAGCAGCTCGCACTGGCGGTGAATGAACATGGACGCAGACTTGTGCAACGTGAATACGACAATGTCACGCCTCGTCCGGGCTTGAGCGCTGGACATGTCATTTCAGGCTCTGCTGCAGCTTCGCGAGCTCGATCTGGTCCACGCTGATGTCGAGCTTGGCGGCGAGGCCGCGAAGATAGGTCTGCTCGAGCTCCGCCTGCTTGCGGGCGCGCAGCGCCGCCACGACACGATCGTGAACCAGGGGAAGCGCCGGCACGGCGATCTGCTTCCGCTCGATCAGCTTGAGGAAGTGGAGGCCGTCGGCGGTCTTGATCGGCCCCACGGTCTCGCCTGGCGTCAGCGATTGCACCGCACTCAGCACGGCCGGCAGCAGCTGTGTTGACGGCAGGAAGCCCAGATCACCGCCCTTGGCGGCGCTCGCGGGCTCGTCCGATAGCTGCCGTGCCACCTGCGCAAAATCCTCGGAGGCGAGATCCTTGCGGATCTCGGCTGCCTTGCCGAAGGCGGCGTCCAGCTTGTCGGCATCGGCGCCGTCGGGCGCGGCGACGAAGATCTGCGCCAAGTGATATTCATACGGCGCGCGTTGCTTCAGCAGATCGTACGCGGCCTGCACCTCGCTCTCGGTGGGATAGCCGGCAGGGACCGCCGCCTCGTGAGCGATCCACAGGCGGGTCAGCGCCTCGTCATCGAGCTGCTGCAAGGCCTTCTCGGTTGCAGGGTCGTGCCCGAAATTCCGCGCCTGCGCGTCCGCCAGCACGGAGCGCTGGATGATGTCGGCTCGAACCAATTGCTCGAGCGAGCCCGGGCTCGCCACCGCGGCGGCGCGCTGCGCTTGCGGAAGGCTCGCGATCAGGGCCTGCACGTCACTGGCGCCGAGCTGGATGGACCCGCCCTGCGCCACGACCTCGCCAGCCGCCCGCACGAGGTGCCAGGGCGCTGCGGCGCACAAGAATCCCATTGTGGCCGCAACGGCGAGCGTGACACGCCCGCGTGTAATCGTCGATGTCATCAGGATCACCCTTTTTTGTCAGGTACTTCGAATGTTGCTGGAGGCTCGCCGCGCTCGTGCCGCTGCCACATGGTGACATATGCGTGCTCGAGTGCGCGCACGAACCGGTCTCGATCGAACAGGGGGCTGGTCGCTCTGAGAGCCTCCAGCCGGGCGCGCAGCCGCTCACGCCGCACCGCATCGCGGGTCAGGTCGAGCACGAGCGCGCGATACTCCTCGAGGCTCCCCGTGACGAGCTCGGGCAGCCCGGCGGCGCGCAGGATCGAGCCGCTGACCCTCGACGCGAAGGTCTCTCCGGCGACCGCGACGATCGGGCATCCCGCCGACAGTGCGTCCGCCGCGGTCGTGTGCGATCCGTAGGGGAACGTGTCCAGGGTCAGATCGACCACGCGGTATCGGGCGAGATAGTCGGCGCGGGTGGGCGCGAATTGCGCGAAGAACAGCCGCTCGCCGGAGACACCGCGCGCCTCGGCCTCCCGGCGCAGGTTTTCCGTCGCCGGAGCATACGTATCCGCAAGCCACAACACGGCGTCGGGCTGCTCCCTGAGGACCGCCATCCAGGGATCGAAGACCAACGGGTTGATCTTGCGTGTCTGACCCAGGCAGGCGAGCACCACGGCGCCTTCAGGCAGCCCGTAGTCAGCTCGGGAGAGTGGCGTCGCAACAGGACCGTTGGGGTCGTACGTGAGGTATCCGTGCGGCATGCGAACGATCCGCTCGGTGAAGTGCGCCTCGTGGGCATTGGGGATGATGAACTCATCAGCCACCAGATAATCGAGGAAGTCGCCGCCCGTCGTGCCGGGATAGCCGAGCCAGCCGACCTGCAGCGGCGCCACCCGCGCGGCGAACAGTGCGGCTCGACTGTGGGCGGTATAGCCGGCCAGGTCGATTGCGATGTCGATGCTGTCCGCGCGCAACCGAGCGAGCAGCGCCTCGTCGGTGAGATCCTCGACCGCGTGGAAGCTGTCGCAGCAGGCTGCGATCCGTTCGCGTGTGCCGCTGCTGTCGGGCGGACCCCAACAGTACGCATTCACCTCGAAGCGACGTCGATCATGTCCGGCAAATACGCCGCCGACGAGATGGCCGACGGCGTGGTCGCGGAAATCCGGCGATAAATAAGCGATGCGCAGGCGATTCGCCGTGGCCGGGCGCCGCGGCGGCGTCCAGGGTCCCTTCTGCAACGCCTGTGCGGTCCACATCAGATAGGCCGCGTGGCGCGCCGCGTACTCCCGCTGCCGCGCCGCTGAAAGGGGAAAGAGCAGCGGCCGCATTGGCTCGGTCGGCGACCGCTCGAGATTCGCAGCCTCGCTCTGCAGGGCCCGCGCATCTTCCGCGAAGCGGTCCCATTGACAGAATGGCAGCGCGGCGGAGGCGCGGAAGCCGCGCAGAGCCTGCGTGGGTGTCAGGGCCTCCGCGGCCGCGAACTGCTCGTGCGCCTGCACGTGCTGGCCGATATTCTGCAGCGCGAGCCCGAGCAGCATCCTCGTGTCGGCCCCGGCAAGACCGAGGTTGAGCGCGCGCCGAAAAGCCATCGCGGCCTCTTTGGGACGGCGCGTGCATTGCATCAAATGGCCGAGCGCCAGGATGAGCTGCGGGTTGTCGGGCTCCTTCGCGATCGCACGGTCGATGCAGCGCCCGGCAAAGCGATACTCACCGAGACGCAGCAGAGTGAGCGCGAGGTTGGTCAGCGCCGCCACGTGTTCAGGCTCGACGGCGAGCGCACGCGCGTAGGTGTGAACCGCTTCCCGCATCCGGCCAGCCTCACGCAACGCGTTGGCGAGATTGTTCAAGGCGCCGACCTGACGCGGGTCGAGGGCCACCGCCCGCTCGAGCAGCGCTATGCCGTCTGTCTCCTGCCCGGTCTGAATCTTGATGAGACCCAGCAGCTGCAGGGCGTCGAAGCTCGCGGGTGCCACGGCGAGCACTCGCTCGTAGCATTGCGCGGCCCTGGAGTGATCCCCCGCACGCTGAGCCTGGAGGCCGGTCTCGATCAGGTGCTCGATGTCTGCGACGATTACGGGCGCGGTGCTCATGCTTGCGGAAGACCTCAGTTCTCGATCATGCCGGCCACCGCACCGCCGGGGATCTTGACGTCGATCTCTCCGGAGCCCGGCCGCATCACGGAAAGGTCCACCGGCCGGCCACTCTCCAGCCGCTGCCGCAGCCAATCGAGCCGATCCGGCTGGGCGATCACCGATCCGTCGACCCATTCCAACACGTCGCCTGCTTTCAGGCCGAGCTGTGCCAGCATGGCGGGATCGCTTCCGGGCTGAAGCACGATGCCCCGTAATTGGCCGCCAGAGTAGAACGGCTGCTGGCGGACGAAGGCGGCCGTGTGCTCGCTTTCCGCTTCGATCGCGTCTTCGATATGCTGGCGCTGCGATTCCTCGCTGTCTGCATCATCCGGATTGCCCCGCGCACGGCGTGTTACGGATGCGTACGGTATGGCGGCGGCGGTGAGCGCGGATTTTCCACTGCGCGGGAAGAACACCGCGCTGAGTTGTCCGGACCGCTCCACGATCACGTGATCGCGATAGACGGCACGAAGCACGCCGCCGCCTGCCAGTAAGTCGCCGACCGGGTGGACATGGGCAGTTTCAGCGCTGGCACCGATGATGGCTAGACCGCTCGACGGCTGGCCCGTGGCGATCGTACCCGTCAGGATCAGCGTGGTATCGCGTTGCGCCGCGGCCAGCTGCCCTGCGGGTGACGGCGCCAGCCCGAAAAGGTGCGCGTTCAACAGGGCCTGCAGCGCCGACGATCGAGTGGCGGACTCTTTCGAGCGGCTGCTCGGGCTCCCCTGACCCGAGGACGTCGCCAGCGCCGAAGCGCCTAGCGCCCACCGGATCTCGAGTCCCTCGTGTACGGCGGCGGCGGCCAGTCCGACTGACAGCAGGCCGGTGACCAGCCTCGCGGCCCGTGCCGAGGAGAGAGCGCTGCGCGCGCGCGTCAGGCGCCTGGCAAAGTCAATGCCTCTCAGCGAAATCCCCCGAACTTCCGCGGCGCCGCGCATTCCGCACCAAATGAGCCGATGAGCCGCTTAGCTTGCCGCCGGATTGTTGCCGCAGTGTGGCACCCTGGCTGCGTCGACGACTGTATGACGTTTGTCATCGACGCACATTTCGAATGACATTCGAAGGTGATCGCATAGCACAAACTCGCATCTCCTCGCAGGACGTGCACGGCGACCGACCCTGCGCGATCGTGAGACATTTCACAATCCCGTAAAGCGTCTGTCACAGGGTCTGGCGTACCTTTCCGCTCGCGAAGCGATTGCTGACTTAATTCGGACCGGAGCGAGACGCTCGGTCGATCGCCGCGCCGAGCAGAGGTGACCGCGAATCGGGCACCCGCTTCTCGGTCTGAGCGGGTCTCGAGGAGGCCCAGGCGAGGGCAACAGGCACTTCAACCATCATTGGGAGATTAGCGAGTATGACCAAGTTATCTAAGGCAGTTTCGGCGGCCCTGATGGCCGTCGTGGCGGTCGGCGCGAGCGCGGGCGCCTTCGCGGCCACGAATCCCACGCAGGGACCGACGGATCTGTTCGTCGCCGTGTGGAACACCACCACCGACGCGTCTTACGTCGAAGATCTGGGAAGCATCGGCGCGGGCACCTACAGCCAGCTCGGCACCACGTTCGACACCGCGGGCTACACCACCAGCTGGAATGTCGATGGCGGCGACCTGTCGACGCTGCTCGGCAGCGGCACGTATCAGTACCAGGTGTTCGCCGGCAGCGACGTCAGCGGCAGTACGTATAAGAACAACAGCGGCTATCTCAGTCTGGCCGCCGGCGATGCGATCCCGACAACCATGACCAACACCTGGCTGGTGAACAATTCGATCGGCGCCGCAGGCTCGATCACCGCCTACCTCGAGAGCTTCCTGCCGGGCAGCACGACGTCCTACGCGGGCACGACGACTGGTCCTGGTGGAGACAGCTGGCTTGCAAGCAACACGAGCTCGCCGGGATTCGATTTCCAGAATCCCGCGCTCACCAATCAAAGCAGCGCGACGGTCGGCAGTGCGTTGAACCTCGTGTACTATCTCGCGACTACCAATCAGGCAGCCGGTACGCCCTCAACGGCGGGCGTGGGCGCCGACGGTGGCTTGGGCACGTTCCTGCTCAGCGCCGATGGCCTGCTGACCTATAACGCAGGAGGCGCTTCCCCCGTGCCGCTGCCGCCCGCCGGATGGCTTCTGATCTCCGGTCTGCTCGGCTTGCTGGCTGTCAGCCGCCGCCGCGGCGCCGCGGCGTCCTGAGCCGGATCTGTCGGCACGACGCAATGTCATTTGACTCCATTCAGAGGACCATGAAATGTTGAATTCGAAAGTCAGTCAGGCGGTCACCGCCGCGCTCGCTCTGGGCGCCGCCGCGGCCGCGCAGGCCGCCGCGCTACCTGCCGTCCAGATCGGCACCGTTCCGGCCGCGAATATCCTCTACATCTCGGGCTCGACCGCGATCACCCCGGCGCTGCTCGATTACATGATCAACGCGACCAAGCCGGTTTGCGACAAGACTCAGGGAACTCCGGTCGTGTACACCGGAACCGAAACGGGTGGCCAGTTCAACGCGGTATCCTGCTACGCGGCTGCCATCACCGGCCTGCCGACGGGAACGGAGATCGCGATCATCAAGGAAAACAATGCCGGATCGAAGAACGGCATCCTGCCGATCTCCGCGCCGACCAGCAACTTCGTCAGCTATCCGAGCACTACCACTTCCGGCTTCGATACGCACTGCGCTCCGGCAGCGGCCCCGGTAACCCAGCCGGGACTGGTCCCCTATTTCCCGGTGACCTGTGACACGGCCTATCCGATTGTCACCAGTACTGCCACGACAGGACCGTATTCGGCGTTGGGCTATGCCGACGTTGAAGCCGCTATCTTCAGTCTCAATCCAACCAACGTTGGCTCCGGCTCTTCGGTCGACACGCCATTCGGTGTCACGCTATCTCTCGGTGCCTACCACGCCCTGCAGGGCGCCGAGAGCCTGACCGAGGACGATTCGCTGGCCCACATGCCGACCCTGAGCCGCGTGCAGATCGCGGGCATGTTCAACGGCTATATCACCGACTGGACGCACGTGTATGGAAACGCCTCGAATGCCAGCGTGGGTGCGCAGTCAGTGCACTTCGGCAACAGCGGCCTGAGCAGCGGGACCCACGTTTGCTATGACGGCGCGCAGAACTCCACAGATGCGGATTGCCAGACCGGCACGCAAGCGTCAGTCGCGGAGAAACCGCACGATACTACGATTTACGTCTGCGAGCGCGGTCAGTCCTCCGGCACGCAGAACACCTCGCAGATCTTCTTTGCCGGCCAGGACTGCATCGGTTCGCCGACGAAGTTCTCGCCGCCCACGGTGGCCGGCTGCCTTGCGAGCGGTTGCACCTGGAGCGCAGCGACCTATGGCACCAACGAGGTCTTCGCGGGCAACGGCCAGGGCGACGATCTCGCCTGCATGGAAGGGCATGACGAACAAGGTCAGTTTGCCGTCAGCCTTTCGAGCACGGACCAGTCGTGGGGCCCGGTCGCAGTCGCCAACAATCTGCAGTCCAAGGCGGACTGGCGGTTCATCCGGGTCGACGGCTTCGCTCCGTCGAACGAGAACATCGCCGCGGGCAAGGATGATTTCTGGGCACAGTCAGCATTTTACTACGCGACCTCCGGCAAGAACTTGCCGACCGGTACCGAACTGACTCTGCAGAAGTTCTTTACCGCTGCCGCCACACAGATCGGCCCTGATACCGTTGCCGCGATCGACCTGGGGCTGGAAAGGTCAAATCCGTCGCTCGATGGCGGTCTCCTGGCCATTCCCGTGGGTGCATCGAAGCCGCCCACCCCGAGCGAAAGTCAGGCGACGTTCCGCGCCACCCCGGTGAACAGCTACCTGCGCGACAACCCGGGCGACAACTGCCAGCCGCCGTACCCGGCTTCTGGCACGCAGCTCGTGAACACGCCGACCTGGGACCCGACGAGCATCCAGTGAGGAGGCTGTGGAGAATCTCAGTTACGTTAGTAAAGTAAAAGGGTAGATCGAGGGAGGAAGGTTCGCCTTTCTCCCTCCCTTCCGGGCGATCGCTGCCTCGCGGCGGCGGTCGCTCGCGTGTGTTACAAGAACCTGATTGCAACCACTCAGGCATGAGACCCGACGCTCGATCGCTACTACGCGCCCTTGTCGCCTTGGTGCCCACTCTGGTGCTCACCGCCGGCGTCGGCCCCCGGGCGCGTGCCGCGACTACTGCGGCGTCGAGCCCCCATGGCACGCAAACGTTCGATGTTTATGAGTTCCTGGTGCTGGGAAGCCATGCACTGGATCAGATGAAGGTGGAGGCGGCTGTCTACCCCTTCCTCGGCCCGGACAAGACCATTCGGGACGTTGAGGGGGCGCGCGCGGCACTCGTCGCCGTCTATCGGAAGGCAGGCTACGGAACCGTGCTGGTCGATATTCCGCCGCAGACGGTCGATTCGGGCGTCGTTCGCCTGAAGGTGACGGAGGGTCATGTCGACCGCGTGCGCATCTCGGGCGCGCGGTACTATTCCGAAGGCCGGATCCTCGCGGAGCTGCCGGCGATCAAGCCGGGCACCGTACCGCAGTTTCCGGTCCTGCAGGCGCAGCTCGCGAAGCTCGCGAGCGAGGCGCCGGACCGCCAGGTCACACCGCTGCTCGTGCCGGGAAGCCAGCCGGGCACGGTGTCCGTGGATCTCAAAGTGAAAGACCGCATCCCGGTACATGCCTCGCTACAGGTGGACAACCGCTACACCAGCGACACCGCGCACATCCGCTTGACGGGCACGCTCAGCTACAACAACCTGTTTCAGGACTACCAGGCGCTCTCGTTGCAGTATCAGACCGCGCCGGCCGACTCGAACGAGGTGAAGCTGTGGGTAGTCAATTACAGTGGGCTGGTGCCGGATACCGACTGGAGCTGGTCCACCTACGGCATCCGCTCCGACAGCAATGTGGCGGCGATCGGCGCCCTCGCGGTGATCGGCAACGGCAAGATCGTCGGTGGCCGACTGACACGCTCGCTCCTGAGCGAGCCAGGTACCATCGCCAACGTGACGTTCGGCCTCGACTACAAGGATTTCGGGCAGAGCATCGAGACGACCTCCGCCCCCGCCGCTGCAACCCCCATCCACTACATCCTCTGGTCGGCGCAGCTATCGGCTGCGCACGCCAGACCGCACCTCGATCTTTCCGGGACGGTTGGAGTCGACTTCGCGATCCGTGAGTTCGGTACGAACAACGATGCCGAATTCGAATACAAGCGCTACGACGCCATCCCGAGCTATTCCTATCTGCATGGCAATGGCAACCTCGACTGGCAGTTCTGGCGGGGCCTGGATCTGACGACCAAACTGTCGTTCCAGTATGCCGAGCAACCGCTCGTCAACAATGAGCAGTACAGCATCGGCGGCATGGACTCGGTGCGCGGCTACCTGGAGTCCGCGGAGCTCGTCGACAGCGGGGTCACGGGGAGCCTGGAGCTGCACTCGCCCGAATGGATGTTGCGCCGCTCTCATCTTTTCGGATACGTCTTCTATGACCGCGGCATCGGCATGATCGAGGACCCGCTGACCAGCGAGATCGTGTCCGGCCTGGTACGAACCGATCTCGAGAGCTACGGTGTCGGATTTCACGAGACGATCACGCCCGGCTTCAATGCGGACCTTCTCTGGGCCATCCCGCTCCTGACCGCGGGCGGCACGCATCGAAACGACGGGCGAGTGGACTTCTCCGTGCTGTATGGATATTAGGAGAGCGTTATGCCAAGCGAAAAGCTGACGCAGATGCAGCCGGAGAGCCACGCTCGCGCGCCAGGCGCGACGCTACTGGCCCTCTGCAGCATTTCCGTCTGCGGTGCCGTGGCTGCCGCGCCGCCGCCCTTGCCCGTGCCGTGCGCGGGCGCGGCTTGCGGGGCTGTGAAGTCCTGGGTCACGAGCGGCAGCGCGTCTCTCGCCGAGAGCGGCAACCGCATGAACATCACTCAGACCTCGTCCACGGCCACGCTCAACTGGCAGAACTTCGACATCGCCGCGGGCCACACGGTCAATTTCATCCAGCCGTCCGCGAATTCTGTCGCCCTGAATCAGATTTTCGAAGCCAATCCCAGCCAGATCTTCGGCACGCTGACGGCGAACGGACAGGTGTACCTGCTCAACCCGAATGGCCTGATCTTCGGGCCCAACTCGGTGGTGAACGTCGGCAGCCTGGTCGCCTCGTCGCTCGCCATTTCCCAGGCCGCCATCAATAACGGCATCGCCGGGGCGATCCAGCAGGGGTCTCCGGCCTTCGAGGCGGTCGATGCCAACGGAAATCCGATTCAGAACCTCGGCGTGATCGACATCCAGTCGGGCGCCAGCATCACAGCCAACGGCGGCGGGGAAGTGCTCATCTTCGCGCCAACGGTGACGAACGAGGGCACGATTCAGGCACCGACCGGTCAGGCCATCCTGGGCGCCGGGCAGCGAATATTCCTGTCTACGCCGCTGAACACATCGTCCCAGGTGCGGGGTCTGCTGATCGAGGTCGGCGGCAATGGCACCGTCACCAATGGCACCCAAGGCGAGATCGTTTCGACTGCCGGGGACGTGACGCTCGCCGGGCTCGCGGTCAATCAGATGGGGCGGGTGTCGGCAACGACCACCATCGAGAGCAATGGCTCGATCGAGCTCGAGGCGCAGGCAACCACGACTACATCGCTGACCACCGCCGGCAGCGCCACGACGGTCCAGTCGCTCGGGGGATACCAGTCGGGCACTCTGGTGCTGGGTACCGGCAGCTCGACCGACATCTCCCTGCAGGGCAGCACTTCCCAGACCACTGTGGATGCGACCGCTCAGCCGCAATCGGACGTCGAGCTCGACGGTGGCGCGATCGAGATGCTCAACGGCGCGAGCATCGTCGCGCCGCATGGCAATGTGACCCTGAATGCGCTGGGCGGCCCTCTGGTCAACCCCAACAGCCCGCTGGCGAATCTCCTCAGTGCGACCTTGCAGCCCGACTCGTCCCGTATCTGGCTCGCGCCGAGCAGCACGATCGATGTATCGGGTGACGTGGTCTCGCAGTCGGCGTCGCTCAATTCGCTCGCCGTCGAGCTCAACGGCGTCGAGCTGGCGGACTCGCCGCAGCAGCGCACCGGGCCGCTGCTCGGGCAGACGGTGTATGTCGACATCCGCCAGCACGGCGTCACGAGCGATGGGACATCCTGGGTCGGTACCCCGATGGCCGACCTTTCCGGTGACGTCGCAGCGATTCAGCAAGATGTGTTTCAGCGCAGCCTGACCGGAGGGTCGATCGCGTTGAATTCCTCAGGCTCGGTGATCGTCAGCCCCGGGGCCACGCTCAACGTCTCGGGCGGACAGATCAACTGGCAGGCTGGTTACGTCAAGTCGTCGATACTGGTTGGAGCCAACGGGCAGCTCTATCCGATCGCGGCCGCTCCGGAGGGCATGCCGTACGTCGGCACGCTCGACTCGATCAATCAGAGCGATCCCCACTGGGGCAGCACCGCGGACTTCACCCTCCCAGGGTACAATCCAAAGGGCATCTATCAGCCGGCGTACGTGCAGGGAATGGACGCTGGCACGGTGAGCATCGTCGCTCCCGGCTTCGTGCTCGACGGCAACATCGAAGGCGGCGCGGTCCGCGGACCCCTGCAGATCAACCCTGCCACGCCGATCAGCGACATACCCGCGGGAGAGCTGTATCGCTACGCGGATGAGGTGCCGCTTGGCGGGCAGCTGGTCCTCGGCCAGCCGCAGACGGCGTCGGGCGCGACTGATAACACACTGACGACCGCCGACGACTCGGTGCTCCAGGGGCTCACCTTTGCTCCGGGTGCGGTGCTTTCGAGTCTCACCGGCCCCTCGGGCGGTGCGTTCGATCCGTCCATTGACCCTCTGCCGAGCGGATTCGTGAGCTCTCTGCGCCCGGACCTGCTCGGAAGCACCGGCGTTACGCGGCTCGAGGCATACGCGGAAGGAAGCATCACCGTGCCGGCCGGCACGGAGCTCGCTCCGGGTCCCGGAGGCTCCGTCACCCTCGTTGCGGGAGAGGTGAATGACTCGGGTGCGATCACGACGAGCGAAGGTTCGGTGACGCTCGAAAGCCTACCGACACCCCTCTTTGGCGCCGGACTTGGCGTATCTCCCGTGACGAGCCCCGCAACGCAGCTTTATCTCGCGCCGGGAGCAAGCATAGATGTGAGCGGCGTCTGGGTGAATCAGGAGCCCTCGCTCGGACAGTCCGGGCTCTCACCGCTATTCATCAAGGGCGGCAGCGCTCAGTTCCTTGCACCGGACGGCGGTTCGTTGGTGTTGTCACAAGGATCTTCCGTGAACGTCTCCGGTGGTGCGCAGCGCGACGTCTCCGGGAGCCTCATCGGCGGCAGCGGCGGCTCTATCACTGTCACAGCGACTCCTGCGACGAGCCACAACCCTCAAGGTGAACTGGAGCTCGGCGCCGCGTTATCGGCGTTCGCGCTCGATGAGGGAGGCAGTCTGGCTGTGACGCTCCCGGCACTCTGTGTCTCGAGCGTGGCCTGTTCGGACTCAAAAGCCTATCGAATCGATCCGAGCTATCTCACGGAACTCGGCTTCGGGGACGTATCTCTGGCCTCTGATAACGGAGGACTGACCGTCGCCCAGGACGTCGATTCCGCGGTTCGGCAGCTCAATCTGGAGTTTGCGAGCGGCGCGATCAACTCGCCCTCAGCGGCCTCCCTGGCGGGCCTCACGACCGTGGTCACACTGCCGGAGTATCTGCGGGATCCCGAGAACCTGAGCCTCTCGTCCTCGACCCTCCTTCCTTACACCCAGACCGGGCAGGCGCTGCCCTTGGGGCTGTACGCGGATCTGACGATTGCGCAGGGCGCGAGCCTCGACTTCGATCCGCAGGCAACCGTGTCGCTCACGACCAACTCGCGCATCTTCATGGATGGCAGCCTGATCGCTCCCTCGGGCTCGATCACTCTGGATATCACAGGCGGTCTACTGGCCTCGGCGGCGGCAACCGTTCTCGGCGATCAGGCCATCTGGCTCGGGCCCAGCTCGACGCTCGATACCAGCGGCACGGTCGTGCTGACGCCAAACAAGCTCGGATTGCAGCTCGGCAATGTGCTGCCCGGGGGAACGGTGTCCATCGATGCCGACCGCGGCTACCTCCTGGCGCTCCCGGGCTCCTCGATCCTGGCCGCCGGGACGAGCGCGGTCATCGATGAGAGCTCGCCCCTCGAGGCCAATAGTTACCAACTCGCAAGCGTCGCGTCCGCGGGCGGATCGATCGAGCTCCAAGCCTCGGAAGGCATGCAGCTGGACGGCACGCTTGCGGCGCCCGCCGGTGCCGGAGGGAGCGTCTCGGGCGGTACTCTGAGTTTGACCCTCGATGGCGACGACGCGCGCAGCGGCATTCCAAGCTTCGATCAGGGCAATCCGCAACTCGACGCGGCTCGGACGCTTACAGTCACAGCCTCGGCCGCACCGACGGTGATTGCCGAGGGTGCATCGGTGCCGGATTTCCTCGACGGGCAAGGGCAGATTGCCGCGAGCACCATACGGGCGGGCGGATTCGACAACGTCGACCTCACGGCGCGCGATCTGGTCGGCTCGGAGTTCACGAGCTCCGGCGGCACGATGCAGATTGTGGAGTCGGTCGGGACCGTCGCGTTCGACCCGGGAGTGACTCTGGCTCCACGGGCGAGCCTCGTAATCGACGCGCCCCAACTCAGCGCAGCCAGCGGAAAGGTGTCGCTCTCTTCGGCTTACATCGCGCTCGGCTCTGACGACCCGCTGAGCCAGCAGATCAACAACGCACCGGTCGCTGGCTCGGCGAGCCTATCAGTTACCGCGCAGCTCATCGATCTCGTGGGCGCGATGGATCTCAACGGATTCGGCGGCGCGACTCTCAGCTCGTCGGGAGACATCCGGGCGGTCGGAGTGCAGCTGGCTACGAACGCGGTCGGATACACCAACGACAGCAGTTTCTCCGGCCTGCTCGTCAGCCCGGGCGCTCTGACTCTCAACGCCCAGCAGATCTACCCCACCACGCTCACGAGCTACGATATCGATCTCACCGGCGCCACGGCCGGTCAATCCACGCTCACCCTGACGACTGCGCCAGGGACCGCAGGCGCCGTCCTGTCGGCCGCGGGTAGTCTGACCGTGCAAGCCAATCAGATTTTGGATAGTGGGGTGTTGCGCGCACCCATGGGAACCATCAGCCTCGTCGGCGAGACGCTGACGCCGAATTCGGGGCCGAGCATCCCCTCCACGGTGACGCTCTC
>Ga0335072_10008792_pt1 | contig 14606 bp, 10 predicted proteins | sample Lox_Sample_21_FD_206725 | JGI IMG/M metagenome (GOLD analysis project Ga0335072, IMG submission 206725) | Soil microbial communities from Loxahatchee National Wildlife Refuge, Florida, United States - Lox_Sample_2.1 | ecosystem: Environmental > Terrestrial > Soil > Wetlands | place: USA... | reverse complement strand
GTCTCTGGAATACAGGTGAAGTGATTGGAGTAGCTATCATTCCCGTCGCCACTGCCTCTATAAGTGCCGGCCGCAGAGGCGATATGCTGGATCTCGATGAGGACGTAGGAGGTGTTCATCGACTCCTGATAGTGGTCGGTGAGGTCGAATTTGTAACCCGTAGTGAAAGCGCGGCAGACGCTGGAGCCATGGCCCACGAGGTGATTGGCTTCTTCCTCCTGCATGCGGAGCTTGGCGAATTTCGTTCCGTCCGCCCGGGCGGTATATTCGCCTGGGAAATCGAAGATTTCGAAGCTGCTGTTGCCGCCAACATCAATGACGCTGGGCTCGGTGGCTGTGAGGTTGGCCGACGGCGTTTTGAAGTTGTAGTCGGTTAAGGTGTATTTCCCACTCCGCAGCACCTGCTCCATGGTCCACGAATGAATGACATCGGTGTCGTCGATGCCGCCGCGCGCAAGATTGTATCCGGCGCTCTTCTGTCCAGGGCACGGCTCATGAGCACTGGAAGAATCGGCGATAACCATAGTGTGCTTTCCCATCTCATGCTGAAAAAAGTAAAAGATGCCGTTCTGTTCCATGAGGCGCGAGATGAAGTTGAAGTCCGTTTCCCGATACTGGACACAGTACTCCATTTCTGAGTAGTCGCCGTTGAGAGAGAGTTTGAAATCCTGGAAGGCCCTGCGATGGAAGACCTCTTCGATAATTTCGCCGACCTTTTTGTTGTGGAAAATTCTGCAATCGGCGTAGCGGGTCAGCATCCAGGTCCAGGGAACGATCTGCATCTGGTATCGAGTGAAGCGGGCGTCCGCGCCACTTTGGGCAAACTGGCTCACCAAGCCGTTGAAATAGCGAAGAGTGCCATCAGAGAGTGATACTGATATGGTTACGTTTTTGCCGATGATGTCGTCAAAGTCGATTGTCCCTTGATTCGATAGCAAATCCAGGTGAAAGCTGAATAGACGCGAGATAGCCTCTTGACCGCTAAAGCCAGCCAATAGCAATACGTCCTCACCCAACGGTGTGGTGAGGGAAATGAAACGTCCGATCTGAGAAAAGCTGGTGCTCGCCATGCTTTACCTATCTGATCCCGGGTCGAAGTGATGCTGAGGTTCACAACTCTCGGTCGAATTGTTGGAGCCCGACGGGAAATAGGTTGTTGACTGATCGGGCTGGCGAATCACGGGCTAATTCTCCCTCAGCTAACAATTCGAAGTGCATGATGTCCTTGCTCGTTCTGTACTCGGCTCCCCACCTGAAGCCTAATTTCCCCATGGCCGCGGCAAACGGCAAGGGGATGGTTTGTATGCCCCGGTCAGCCCAGTGCTTGAGGTCATCAAGGCTCACTTCCTTTAGCAGGTCCTCGATCTTGGCATCATCGCTCACTTTGGAATTGGTCATCGATACGCGCTGGAGGTAGAGAGGCAGGGCGGATCGTAGCCAATTACGAAAAAGCTCGGAAGCCTGTTGCATCCGCCCATTGATTTGGGCGAGCACATCCAGTTTGGGAATCTGGGGAGGAGTGAGAGCCGTGAGAACCGCCGGGTCGGCGGCCCCGAAGTCATAGCCGGTGACTTCCTTAAGAACAGCGATTGTTTTGGGGCCTTTCACATGAGGATTCCAGGGCGCATCGACATCGATAGCCAACCCATATGCGTGGTTGCTGAGGCTGTCCTTGCCGGCAATTGTGCGGGGGCAGAACCCCCCTATGCTCTTAATGGCCTTGCCAACCTGCGAGGCCAATCCCTTCTGCCACCCTTCCAGCTCTTTCTCCAGATCACCCACACGTTCCTTAAAACTTTGGTGAAGCCCTCCGGCAACTTGATGCCCAAGAATGGTAGTTTCTTCGATTTGCGAGAGGAATTGATCAGCCGGTCGGGAGTATCCCGCATTGTAGTACCTCCACCGGATATTTTTATAGTGCATGAAATGCAGCTGAACTTCTTCCTCCTGGAACTGGGCGAGTTGATCTGGTTGCTTCGGCCTTTTTCTTCCACTCCCTTTGCCAAAAGACGCCCGCACATTCGGCGGCAAACCGGCGAATTCAATCCGAAGTTCTTCCTCGTAACGCTGAATTTGATATTGAATGCAGTTGATTTCAAAGTCGGATGAAAGATCCGAAGCGAACGTGACCTCCACGTCCAAGCGAAAGGTTTTCGAGCTACCGAATTGCGCAAACGATTCAACGCTGGAATGACTGCTTGCCTTCCGATTTGCGCGCAGAAGACGCAGGAGAGTTAAGGTGTCTGCCCCTCTCCTCAAAGCTTCAGCGATGAGCCCTTCCGGCTGATAACCAACGGGGGCGGTCAAAGGTTCCAGAAGGTGAAATGAATTACTCCGCAAACCCCAGGATCCCGCTTTCTTTTTGTGTCTCTGTGCCATTTCAGTGCCTCCAAATGTTTCGGCGCCTCATTTCGTTTCAAACCATCGCCGCCACATCGGCCTGGGCTTCAGGCACCTCATACACAAACTCTCCATCCTCCCCAACGCCCACGTGAATGGCACTCATTTTCTCGCCTTCAGCCATCCCGCCGAGTATTCTGCGCGAAATATCCGGGAGCAGGGAATTGGTGAGGATGTTGTCTACATTCCTGGCCCCGCTCTCCACTTCGGTGCAACGGCTGGCAACCGCGTCGAGGAAGGCATCGTCATAGGTCAGCTTGATCTTGTGATTGTCCAGGATCCGCCGCTGAATCTTTCCCAGCTTGAGGCGGATGATCTGCTTCAGTGCCTCATCCCGAACCGGGTAATAAGGAATAACGACCATCCGCCCCAGGAACGCAGGCTTGAAAATCTTGTTGAGGTCCGGTTTCAGCGTCTCGACCAGCGCCCGTGCGCTGGGCGCCGTCTCCGGATCGGCCACCAACTTCATCAACTGATCGGTGCAGGCGTTGGTGGTCAGGATGATGATGTTGTTCTTGAAGTCGATCTGGCGACCCTCCCCGTCTTCCATGTTGCCCTTGTCGAAGACCTGGAAGAAGAGCTCGAGCACATCGGGGTGGGCCTTCTCGACCTCGTCCAGCAACACTACAGAATAAGGACGGCGACGAACCGCTTCGGTCAGGACTCCGCCTTCGCCATAGCCAACATAACCTGGAGGCGAACCTTTCAAGGTCGAAACCGTGTGGGGTTCCTGAAACTCCGACATGTTGATGGTGATCAGGTTGTGCTCACCGCCATAGAGCAGGTCGGAAAGGGCGAGTGCGGTTTCCGTCTTACCTACTCCACTGGGACCAACCAGCATGAATACGCCCACCGGTTTGTTGGGGTCGTCGAGCGATGCGCGCGAAGTCTGAACACGCTGGCTGATGATTTCCATCGCATGCGGCTGCCCAATGACACGACGCCCCAGGTGCTCCTGCAGCGCGAGCACGGTAGTGATTTCATCTTTGAGCATTTTGCCCGCGGGAATGCCGGTCCACGCCGAAAGGACCTCGCCGACAATTTGTGCATCCACGCAGACGCGGATCAAGCCCGTCTCGCCCTGCAGGGTGGCGAGCTGGGCTTCGAGGGCCTGCAACTCCGGCTTGAGTGAGGCCGAGGCATCGGCGGATCCGTTGGCCGCATGGCCCGCCTCCAGCTTTTCCCGCAGTTCGCGAATTTTACCTACCAGCTCGCGCTCTTTATCCCAGCGCGCCTGTAGCTCCTTGAGCTTCGCTTCGGCGGCGGTCTTCTGCGCTTCAATCTCCGCCAGCTTCTCCTGATGGTCGGCGCCCACCACGGTCTCACGCTCAAGAATGCGCTTTTGTACTTCGAGGGCGTCAATCTGGCGTGTTGTGTCTTCGAGCGCCGGCGGAGTGGCGTTCTGTCCCAGCGAAAGTCGCGCGCAAGCCGTGTCCAGGATGCTTACCGCTTTATCCGGCAGTTGACGTCCGGCAAGGTAACGGTGCGACAGTCGCACGCTGGCATACACCGCTTCGTCGAGTATCCGTACGTTGTGATGCTTTTCGAGCGATGCCACCAGGCCGCGCATCATGATGAGGCACTGGTGCTCGCTGGGCTCCTCCACCTTGACTACCTGGAAGCGCCGCGCCAGCGCGGCATCCTTCTCGAAGTACTTCTTGTACTCGGACCACGTGGTTGCCGCGATGGTGCGTAGTTCACCGCGGGCCAGGGCTGGTTTGAGCAAGTTCGCGGCGTCGTTTTGCCCCGCCTGGCCGCCCGCGCCGATCATGGTATGCGCCTCATCAATGAAGAGAATGATCGGCGTCGCCGAGGCTTTTACTTCTTCGATCAAGCCTTTGAGCCGGTTCTCGAATTCGCCCTTGACCCCGGCCCCGGCCTGCAGCAGCGCCAAATCCAGTGTCCTGACGTGCACGTTTTTCAACGGAGGGGGAACATCGCCCTGGGCCACACGCAAAGCAAAACCTTCTACGACAGCGGTCTTGCCTACACCCGCTTCCCCGGTAAGGATGGGGTTGTTCTGCCGGCGTCGGGTGAGAATGTCGATCACCTGGCGGATTTCCGCATCGCGGCCGAGAACGGGATCGATTTTTCCTTTCCGGGCGTTGCCGGTCAGGTCGACCGTGTACTGATCCAGGTTGGGCGTTTTGCCGCCCGCCGGTTTCGCTGTATCGCCGGCCGCGGCCGCGGCCGCAGCCGTGGTGGTTGTTTCATTGGAAAGCGCAACAATGCCGAGTAGGTCCTTGCGCAGCGCTTCGGCGCTGATCTTCTGAAATTCCCGGCTTATATCGTTGACCAGCCGCGCCAGTTGCTCATCGGAGACCAGCGCCAGGATGGTGAAGCCGGTACGCACTTGACCGGCATTGAAGTCGATCGAGCCGATCGTCCACGCTGTGGTCAGCATCTTGAGCACAGTGGGACTGATCGCCGGAGTGCGCGCGTTGCCCGACTTCAGCTTGTCCAGGCCGCGCGCCAGATCAGCAGCCAGCCGCGACTTGTCGACTTCAAAGTGCTTGAGGATAGCAGCAAAGTCTCCCGAAGTGGAGTCGAGCAGCTTGGTGAGGTAGTGCTCGATCTCCACGTCGTAGTGAGTGCGAGACAGGCAGAGGCCTGCGGCGCCCTCGAGTGCGGAGCGGGCGGGGTCGTTCAGCTTGCCGATAAGAGCTTTCAGATTCAGTCCCATCTTGTCCCCCTTACAAAGCGAGAATTGTATCGTCGGGATCGCGGTCCATGTCCGCGGTCCTGGCCCAGGAGATCCAGCCCAACCGCGCGGGGCTTGGTGCATCGAAGTCCAGCTGAATGCCGGGTGTCTGGCTGCGATCCAGTACGAGTTGCAGCTCGAACTCCAGGCATTGGTTAGTGAAGAATCGGGTCAGGGCGCGCAGAGCCTTGTAGGCGCCGGCCCCGGGCAGAAAATCGCAGTATCGTTCCATTCCCAACGGACCGAGGCGAATGCGCACCCGGGCCTGCCGGTCCCAAACCGCGTCGCCCGCCACGGCCCCGGCGCCAAGTTGCCGTGACGGGGTGTCGAGATCGTTCATCGAGCACTGGGTCGAATGGTCCAAACCGTACCACGCGCCGGTGAACTGCTGAATATCTACTGGGACTTCGAAATAATCTTCGATGATCTGCTCCAGGGCCACTGCCGAGCGGGACTGCATCGCTACCAGCGAGACGTAATGAAGCAAGGCTTCATCTTCGATTTCCTGCCGGTCGCGCAGGCCGCCCGTGCCCATTCCGATCAAATCGAATAGATAACGCGTAAACAGATCCTGGGCGCCAGCCGAATAGGTGACAGGAAAACGGGATTTCTGCCACGCTCGATAGAAAAGCGAAATCGCGCGGTGATTAAAGATGTCGAAAAACGCCGCGAGCCCGTAATCCTTGGCCCGAATACGCTCCAGAATTTGCTCGCTATAGGCATGGGGCAGCACACCCGAGGGCCCTGTAAGACCCATGAAATTCACTGCCATTTGTGGAGGGGCGTTTTCAGGGAATGACAGCTCCTGGATCTGGCTGGCGGGAAAGCCCAGCCGCGGATTCACCCGGAAATGGACTGCTTCCTCGGTGGGATTGGAGAAGCGCCCAACCGGGCGCAGGCCCGCGCTGAGCCGCTGCAGCAACGTGACCGCCTGGAAAAATTCGAACTCGTAGGCATGTTCCGCAAGTTCCTCACCCAGGGGCGTGTTTTTCAGAGGAGCAGTTTCCGGCCCGATCTTGGCTGCCATTCGTGCAGTGCCCCCTTTCTTTGCGGAGTTGTGACACTCAGTTGGGTAAAGCTGTTCAGCGATGCGCTGAGGGCGAAGAATTTGTCCAGCACATTAGCGAACAGAAATGCGCCGCCGCCGGTGAATTGATCCTCATCAAGTTCCATCTCGATGCGTAGCCCGCGCGCGAAGCTCACGCCCTGGTCCGAGATGAGACGGGTGAAGTGCGGGCGGCTGCGGATTTGCAAAATGCTCTGGATGACATTCTGCGAATAGGCCGTGCGGCCCACATCGTAAAGGCGCAGGATCTCCTGCAGGGCCTCTTTCCCCTGCTCCACCAGGGACAGATAGTTAAGGGACAGGTGAGAGACCAGTCGCCATAGTGTGCTCTTGCCTAGCTCGGGACGCACCGGCGCAGTAGGCTTACGCAGAGCGACGATCCGCTTCATGGCCGCCGTACCCTCGATCTCAAAGTCACTGTCCTGGTTACCAAAAGGCAGACGGGACGGCAGGTCGCGATTGGTGCAGGTGGTGCGCACGGAGAGCACCGAGGCTTCCGAGTCGACGGCAGTCGTCGACAAATCGACCAGGGAGAGCGCGACGTCGGTGCCCTCATCATTCAAACGGGTGGAGAAGCGGCGGCGGGCGAGCCAGAAGCAGGAGCGGTCCTCCTTCCGGGCCGAATGCCGCAGTGAGTAGAACGGCTCGTAGCTGGTGATCTTCTGATTGTTTGAGCTGATGGCATTCACCTCGTCGATGGAAAAGACTTCCATCGAGTAAGGGCGGCGCACGTCGGGGATAACAGTGTACTCGTACTTGCGCTGATTCAGCTGGATGGGCTCGGCAACCTGAGGAAAGAGATTCACGATGGGCGAACATCCCAAACGGAACGTCTTCCTTGAGAGCTCGAGTTCGAGACGCTGGATGCGCCCCTCCCCTTCCACCTGAGAGATGAGGAAGATGACTTCGACCGCATGTTTGAAACCAGCGGCAGAGAGACACTCCAGACCCGACAGTTCCACAAAGAAGAACTTCTCCGGGAAAGCGAAATACTCCATCAAAAGCCGGTGTCCCGCGAATGAAGAGGGAGCATAAGGAATCATCCCCTGGTCCGGAGCGAAGCCAACGGCGCTCAGGGCCGAAGCAGGTAGGGTTACCGGCGCAAGCCGCGATCCTGCGGAAAGATCGCGTACCACGATGCGATTCAGACGGCTGAAAAGAAGTTCGTAGAGTATGTTGACCAGACCGCCTTCGCCGTCGAGGTAGAAGCGGAGTTTGTCCAGCTTCAGTGTCTGGAAGCTGACGTCGGGACTGCATCGGAGTTCCAGCCGGACGGCCCAGGCAGAATCGTTGGCCTTAACTGCCGGCTGCAACGCGCTAGGTGACCGCCATTCTGCCGCGTGCACGGTCAGGGGCCATAAAGTCGTGTCATAGCAGGTGCGAAAGGTACAGGGCACGCCGCTTACCGGCTTGGAATAGAGTGGGGAATTGCGCTCGATTTTCAGAGCGCTGGTCAGCTTACCCTTTTCCGGGTCCAGTTGAAATTCGACCACTGACATCGACGGTAACGGACGAACCAACTGCGGGTAGACGACGGTAAGCAGAGCTTCGGTGATCTCCGGAAACTCGTCGTCCATCTTCAGATGAACGCGGGCTGCGAGGAATGCGAAGGCTTCGAGCAGCCGTTCGACATGCGGATCCTCACACTTGGTGGGTTCCAGCACGAGGCGGGACGCAACCTTGGGATGCTTTTCCGCAAACAGCGCGGCAGACTTGCGCAGGTAATCCAGCTCTCGCTCGTAATAGAGCAGCAGGTCATCGCGCATCGTCGGCTCCTGAGAGACGGCAGTTGCCGCTCTTCAGCTCGATGATGGTGTCGAAGGAGATCGGCTCCGGCGATGGGTCCATGCGCAACATGGCCTCAATACGCAGACGTACCTCTCCTTTCACTTGGTCGGGCGTTTCTACCCATGCCAGACGAACGTTGGCTAAACGGGGCTCAAAGAGATTGATCGCCGCTACTATCTGGCGCGCCAGCTTGTTACGGTCACCGGCCGTTGCCATGGTCAGCGTGGAGAGATCCGGCAGCCCGTACATGTACACCGAGCGATAGGCTTCTCTTGAACCCTCGTCAACCGGCTCCGCGATTCTACGCGTGTTGAGCAGCCACTCCAGATCGCGGCGTACCGCCCGCTTGAGGAGCCGCTCCGATTGCGAACTGCTGGGCGGATTCTCCGTTTGGCTTCCTGGCTCAAGGTCAATCAGGCGGTCGAGCACGGGGATGGTGACGGTTGTTTCGCCAAGGTTCCTTGCCATCGCTTACCCCACGTTGAGCGCCTGAACGGGATCAAGGCGGCAGATGCGTTCGAATAGTTTTTGTTTTTCGCCGGCGTTGCCCTGAATCTTCTTGCTGTTGCGCATCAGCCTCAGGAGGTCGCTGGCCACCTGTTCCGGGTCTTCCCATGCGTCGAGCTTGTGGGTTTCGATCATGGCCGACATGTCGTCGAGCAGGGGTTGAGCAATCGCATCTTTTCCGGCGGACACCATCAAATCGACTAATTGCATGGTGCGGCGAAAGCGTCCGCGGCCGGATCGCTGTCTGGAAACCTCGGCACGCATGATGGCGAAGGCCTTCTCCTCTTGTCCGGCCGTCAAGGCTTCCTTGGCGAGAACGTAGGCATCCGCTGCCTGGGCGAGCCATGTGGGTGTTCCATTTATGCTGGCGAGGGAGGAAGAACTTTCCTCATTGCCGGAGACCGGGTCGAGGTGAGCCGGCGCCTGCAGGTGTTGTAGCCACGCCTTGGTTTCCGGATTGGCAGCCGGCGTGTCGTCCAGCAAGGTGGCATCCAATAATTCGGGGAGATCGTTCAATAGTGCGCGAAGCTCCGACTGGATGGCTGTGGCGATAGGTCGATACTCCGCACCCAAGGCGGAGCAAGCGGCAACTGAGAGGCGCTGCAGATCGAGCCACCCTCGACCGCAGGGCAGAGCCATGGCATCTTCGCATGCCTCCAACAGCTCGTTCCATCTCTTGGCCAGAGCCAGCCGTTTCACTTTTTGCCGCAGCTCCGTTGGTGGCGCCTCGAGCAAAGTGGTATCACCCAAACGCGACCCGGTGCGCAGCTCACCCCAGCGAAGACCGCGCAGAACCAGGTACGGAGCGGGGCTGAGCGGCTCCCGTTTGCGCAGGAAGGCTGCGCCTGCAACGACTCCGGCTACCGCCTGGCGAAGGTCCGCCGGCTCCGACAATGTAACTACAAGTGACGATGCAACTGGAACCACTGCGAGGGCGCCCTGGTCTTCCGTCAACTCCGCCGTGGCCGGAGCCTCTGCGACCGGAGCCGGAACCTCCTCTACGGGATCCGGTTCTTTCTCCCGCTTCTTGGTCAGCAACGAGTGGACGGTGTGGCGGACTTCGGTAAGCGCCGTCCTGAGTTTGACGAAGGACGGCCCCTCCTCTTCGAACTTTTCATTACAAAGCGTTTCCAACGATTCCAGCGCCTGCAGGCAGCGGTCGAGGTCTTTTTCCGCCGTGAGATAAAAGGCTTTCGGGGTCTCGGCAAAGGCCTTATCGAAAACTTCCGGCGCAATCTTCCCCTCTTCGATCAGCTTGGTGCGCGCTTTTCGTTCTTTATCAGTCTTGGCCTGTTCTTCATAACCGAGGTCACGAGACTCCTTATGGGTGAACCAGGAGTACCCTGCTTGAACCAGCGGCGCGGAACGCACATGAAGATCCAAATCCCGAGAAGATCCGATCCAGGAGAGCGGCTTGGCGCGCAGCTCAAGGTCTCCATCCTCTACGACGGGATAAACCGTATCCCAGAAATCAGTCAGCAGGCTCTGGCACAGAGTGAGTCCCCGGCAGAGTCCACCGTAAGGCTCCGTGACCAGGAGAGCTTCTGTGAGCCACGCGGCTAACTGGAGGTCCTTCGAGACGGTGGCCAGAGCGTCCTGCGTCAGCTTGATGATGAGCGAGTAGTTCGCTGTCTTCCGCTCGGTCTGCCATGCCCCTTGTGCAAGGCCGTCATCCTGCCGCCGGGCTTCGCGTATTTTGTCGTAGATCAGCAGTTTGGTGTCGTAGCGAAGGTCGATGCCGCTGGGATTTTCACCGGGAATGGGAGCGAGGATATCTTCTCGGAGAGAAATCATGGCGGCGACCTGCTTACGACGAGCTTAACTGCTCAGACGGCGTTGCCGCCGGTTGGGCAAATGTCAGCGACCGAACTTCCAGGAATGGAACTTCTTCACCGTCTGCCAGCAGCATCTTCTGGCCTGACGGGTACTCGCGGCCTTCCTTATCAGCCACCCAGTCCGTGATTCTACCTAGCCAGACCGCTTCGTCCGCACTCTTCCAGGAGAATGGGTAAATCGCCGGAAGCAGTACTTCCCCGAGGTCCATCCCTTGAAACGACGGCGCGGCCCGCACCAGCGCCGGAGACCAGAGCGTGTCGCGCAGCCGCTGGGGCGGCCCCATCTCGACCGAGGCGACATGCTCAAAAGGAATCCAGACATAGGCGCCCGCGGCGAAAACTTCGAGGCGCGCGCCTATATCGGGATCCGCATCGCTTAATTGGGTGAACGGTTTCCCATTCAGTTCGCCTCTGGGGGAGGTTGCAGGGTGTTGCGGGAAAGCCTGCTTTTCAAACAGCTCATGCCGAGTCTTTTCCGCATGCAAGGCCGCGTAATAGACGATGGCTCCGGTTTCCGCCTCAGCGCTCTTTCCCGCAAGAACGCTGAGCTGCTTTTCCGCGCGCGAGTATTCCCCGGCGAAGCAAAGCAACTCGAAAAGAAAAACCCGCTGCGCAGCGTCCGACGGATGCTCGCGCAAGTGCGCTGTCAGCCACTTTTCCGCTTCCCGCACCCTACCTGCCGCGAATAGTTCTTTAGCGGTTACCGGCACCTTGTCCTTGCTCGCCCGCGACTTACCACGGCTTGAGCTTGAGTACGTCGAATCCTTTGTCGATAAAACCCTGCAGCGACCCGCCCTCTTCAGGGTTGTAGCTGACTTTAATCTTGGAGTAAGCGAAACTGACCGACTCGACCGGGTTTTCGTTGGAACCGGAATGCTGAATGCTGGTGATCAGCGCGTTTTCCAGATGGATTTTGTAGTAATCCTGTTGATCGTCACCCATCGGCTTGTCGTAAATGATGTCGACGGTGGCCAGGTAATTTCCGGTGACGCAATCATCGAAGAGCAGGGGAGAAGTCTTGTCGACTACCTTCATGATCGAGATGTCATTCAGATTGGCCCGGCCCGCGCGGGCCTCGCCACCGGACGAGCCAACGCCGATGACCGCAGTCTGGCTGGCCCCGAAGCTGAAGGAAAGGATGTCGATAGCATTTGGCTTACTGGTGCTGGGTCCTGGGCGGCCATCGATGATCAGATACGCATTGACTGCCATTTTTTTCTCCTGTCGAAATTACACGTTAAGAGGAACCGGCATATCGGCATTGCGGGACACGCGTCGTGTCCAGTACTGGAAATAAAAAGCCTACTTCGCCGCGGCCGGCAGTTCCGCCACCAGCCGCAGAGAAACAGTGAGTTCGTCAAGTTGGAAGTGGGGCCGAAGGAAAGCCACCGCGCGGTAGACGCCTGGCTTGCCAGGAACCTCGGACACATCGATGCGTGCTTCGCGCAGCGGGCGCGCGGCCTTGGCTGCCGGAGAAGCAGAGTCATCGGGAGTTACGTAATTCGTGATCCAGCGATTCAGGAACCTTTCCGCCTCTTCCCGAGACATAAAGCTGCCGATCTTGTCGCGCATCATCGCCTTGAGGTAATGAGCGAAGCGCGATACGGCCATGATGTAGGGCAGTTGCGTGGACAAGCGGGAATTCGCATTAGCTGAGTCGGTGTCGTAGACCTTGGCCTTCTGGCAGGTCTGCACACTGAAAAAGGCTGCGTAGTCGGTCCCCTTACAGTGAACCAGAGGAACAAAGCCCAGATCCGCCAGCTCCTTTTCGCGCCGGTCGGTAATTGGCACTTCGGTGGGGCACTTCAACGCGATATCGCCTTCGTCGGTCGAAAAGTTGTGAGTTGGCAGCCCTTCCACCAGACCACCGCCCTCCACTCCCCGCATCGCGACACACATGCCGTAAAGCGAGTAAGACTGGGTCATCTTGGTGCCCAGCGCGTAGGCCGCGTTCATCCACAGGTATTTGGAGTGATCGGTACCGTCCACTTGCTCTTCATACTTGAATTCGTCGATGGGCTTGGTATCGGACCCGTAAGGCAGACGCCCTAAGGTCCGCGGAAGAGTGAGCGCCACGTAGCGCGAGTCTTCGCTCTGGCGGAAGGACTTCCACTTGGCGTATTCGGTGCTGTCGAAAATCTTTGCCAGGTCGCGCGGGGCGTCGAGCTGGGTGTAGCTTTCCAGATTCAACAGGTCGGAGGAGGCGGCGCTGACAAACGGCGCGTGGGCCTGGGCCGCGATATGCGAGACACCCTCCAGCAGAGCCATGTCTTCGGGATGCTTGCCAAATTCGTAATCGCCTAGCAGCGCTCCGAAGGGGGCGCCGCCGAAAACGCCGTATTCCTCCTCATAGATCTTCTTGAAGAGGGCGCTCTGGTCGAATTCCGGCGCTTTCTCGATGTCGCGCAGCAGCTCTTTCTTGGTGGCATTGAAAACGCGAATCTTCAGTCCCACACCCGTCTCGCTGTTGTCCATCAGATACTTCAAACCGCGCCAGGATCCTTCCAGCTTCTGGAATTGGGGGTGGTGCATGATCTCGTTCAACTGCAGCGAGAGCAAATGATCGATTTGCGCGATGCGCGCATTGATCATCATTTCCGCGTCTTTGGCGACGGTCATCGAGCCGTCAAGCACCTGGGCTACAAATTCCTTCACCAGGTCTCTACCGCGCTCCCGCGAGGCAGCCTCTTTGCCGAACCGGCCCTGCTCGACGATCTGATCGAGAAGACTGGATTCCTCGCTGGCAACGGTAGGTGCCGATCCTTCTTGAGCGGCGGTTGCTTTAGCCATTGGAGCCTCCCTCATTCGCGCCGATTTCGCCTTTCAATTTCTCCAGCTTCTCGGTATTTCCCACGGCCTCCAATAGTAATTCTTCCAGCTTGTCGTTGCCTTGCAGTGAACTGCGGAGGTTCGCCAATCTGCTGCGCAGGTCGAGTAATTCTTTGAGCGGCTTGACCTGCTTGGCCACGTTGGCGGGCTCAAAATCATCTAGCTTGCGGAACTTCAGATCGACCTTCAGTTGAGCAGCGTTCGGGTCATCGCTCAACTTGTTTTCCACAGCGAAGGCAAGATGCGGCTTCATCCCCTCCAACACAGTGTCGAAATTGTCGGGATTTACTTCGACAAATTTGCGATCCTTCAATTTCGGTAAGGGCTGTTCCGGGTTGCCGGTGAAATCACCCAGTACTCCCACGACGAATGGCAACTCCTTGATCTCGATGGCGCCACCCACTTCGACGTCGTAGGTGATTTGAACACGAGGTGGTCTTACCCGGTCCAGTTTGTGCTGTGCACTTTGTCTAGCCATACTTGCTTCTCCCTCCACTCACATGGATCAAGGCGGATGATCGTTTCGCCGAATCTTGGGTCCGAATCTTTTGAGGACGCGCCGAGACTGCTGACCGGAGGGATTCCAAATTCAAGCTATACGTTGATTTAGAGTCTCTAACCAGCGCGATACTGTTCATACCACGCGGCTAAGGGCCGGTCAAATGAAAAAACAGAACTGCAATTTGCTTCACAGGCGGACTCAGACGCTTCCGATGTTAAGGTGTTAGGCGCATGCTAACGCCCTTGTCGGTTGACGCCTCGCGACGGCTCCGCGGCTGGTTTGAAGAGACCGGATACACAGAAGTAAATTTGCAGGGTTACCTCGGTGCCGCCGAGTTGCCGTCGCGCCGTTTGCGTAACCAACCGCGCCTCCTTGATCGCACCCGCGAGGTCACGTTACTCAACTCATTGCTCCGCTGGTTCTGGTTGGGACGCAGTCAAAGGGAAGAGGCTGTGGCGGGTGTGCTGCCCCCCGCGTTACTGCAACTGCTGCTGGACTCAGGTTTGCTCGAACAACAGGGTGGCCAGTTATCGCCAAGGGCGATGCTGCTGCCTGCAGACAGTTTTCTGGTTGCTTCCGATCACCCGTCATCGATCGATCGCGGCGACTCCGATTTGGTGCTTTGGCCCAATCCCACCAGCAAATTTCTGGCCAGGTTTGCGGTCCGGCGACATTCGTGCGCCACTCTCGACCTGGGGACGGGAAGCGGAATTCTCAGTCTCGGGGCGTCCAGGTACAGCGATCACGTGGTGGCGACCGACCTCAATCCCAGGGTCGCTTCGTTCGTCAACTTCAATGCGCGTCTGAACGGGGTGGAAAATATTGAGCTGCTGATGGGCGATGGGTTCCAACCGGTTGCCGGGCGCAGCTTCGACCTGATTCTCTCCAATCCCCCGTTCTTCATCACCCCCAAGAGCGACTACATGTTTTGCGACAATTCGATGGAGCTCGATCAGTTGTGCAGAAAGTTGCTCCGTG
>Ga0335072_10008790_pt1 | contig 14607 bp, 9 predicted proteins | sample Lox_Sample_21_FD_206725 | JGI IMG/M metagenome (GOLD analysis project Ga0335072, IMG submission 206725) | Soil microbial communities from Loxahatchee National Wildlife Refuge, Florida, United States - Lox_Sample_2.1 | ecosystem: Environmental > Terrestrial > Soil > Wetlands | place: USA: Florida... | reverse complement strand
TCTGGTGCAGGACGATGGATGTGGAATCGATCCTGCGGTGCTCCAGAAGGGAAGACAGAATCACTGGGGACTTCCAGGAATGCGGCAGCGCGCCGATGGAATTGGTGCAACGCTGAAATTGCGCAGCCGAGTCAATGCAGGCACCGAGATCGAACTGGCCGTACCGGGTGGCATCGCCTATCAGAGCGACAACAGGCGGCGCTGGCTGCATCGGACAGGAGTTCAGAGCCAGGGTCAGAGGAACAAGAGGCGGCCATGACCAATCCCATCCGTGTCCTTACTGTTGACGACCACCCGCTCATGCGTGAAGGAATTCGCGCCATCGTACAAAATGAGCCGGACATGATCACCATTGCCGAAGCTTCCACCGGCGAAGAGGCCATTCAGCTCTTTCGGCAGCTTCGTCCCGACGTCACTCTGATGGACCTCCGGCTCCCGGGTTCGAACGGCATCGATGCGCTGATCGCCATTCGCAGCGAGTTCCCCGAAGCCAGGGTCGTGATGCTGACAACGTTCGAAGGGGACGCCGAAGTCCGCAGGGCGATGGAGGCCGGCGCGCGCGGCTACGCTCTGAAGAACATGCCCCGGAAGACGATTGTCGACCTGATCCGCAAAGTGCATACCGGCAAAACCGTTGTGCCTCCTGAGATCGCAGCGAGTCTCGCAGAGCATCTCGGGGCGGAAACCCTGAGCCGCCGGGAGATCGACGTTCTGGAACGCGTCGCCGGCGGTAACCGCAACATCGATATCGCGAACCAGCTCTTCATCTCCGAAGAGACCGTGAAAGGCCACGTCAAACACATCATGGAGAAGCTGGGAGCAAAGGATCGCACCGAGGCCGTTGCCATCGGCATTCGACGCGGCATCATTCATCTCGACTAGAAAAGAAAAAGGACGCCAGTCCAGGAGATTCCTGCGCCGGCGCCCTCATTTGCCTCTGCTGCCCGGTTGGTTCAGGCTACCTGCGAAGGGCGCGCCGCCTTGAAGGACTGGAGAATGCGCGCATGATAGCTGCGGCTCATCGGTATCTTCTGGCCGTTCACCAGCAGAACCGCGAAGTCTCGCCGTGATTCCGTGCGAACTTCTTTCACGTACTGCAGGTTCACGATCGCCGACCGATGTACGCGCGCGAACATCTCAGGATCGAGCCTTTCTTCCAGATCGGTCATGGTCTGCCGCAGCAGATGCGTTTCGGTCTTCGTGCAGATCCGCACATAGTTCTCTTCTGCCCCGATCCACCGAATGTCGGAGACCGGAAGAAACAGGATTCGCCCCCGGGACTTGAATACAATCCGCCTCGTGTAGCGGCTGCCATTCGCCCCAGCCTCGTGCTGGCCGAATTTCCCCGCGCTCCGGATTTCCTCGCGAGCCCGATCCACCGCCGTTCTCAGCCGGTCGGTCGTGAACGGTTTGAGGAGATAATCCACCGCGTTCATGTCGAAAGCGCGCAGTGCGTACGTGTCGTATGCAGTCGTGAAGATGATGCGCGGCAGAGCGATGCCGGAAAGTGCATTGAGCTGGTCGATCAAGGCAAATCCATCCACGCCCGGCATGCAGATATCGAGGAAAAGCAACTGAGGCGTTGTCTCTCGAACCAAATCCAGCACCTCTGCGGCTGAGGCGCCTTCTCCAACTACCTCCACGCCCTGGATCTCCGCGAGCATTTGGCGTAGTTTCTGCCGCGCCAGCGGTTCGTCGTCGGCCAGTACAGTCTGGAGTATCATCAAGCCTCCCTGATGCCTGGTGGCAGGGTCACTCGGCGTTCAACTGCCCTTCCAGGTCCTGCTGCTGATCCATGCCCGTTCGTGACCAAATGGCACCCAGGCGCATCCTGCTGAAAAATATGTGAGCTGTGCGCGACCCACCGCGGGGTGCGCCCCTTGCGGGTGCCCGGAAGCGGACTCAATTGTCCGACTTCGAACACCTGAGCCCGAATTCACCCTGAGGCAGACTCTGCAACGATGCGGGTGGTCATGTCGGACGCGGTTGCCGGCAAAAAACCGGCTGGCCGAATTTGTGACGAACAGCTCGATTCCAGGGGGCAGATCATTGGATCGTGTGCCACCGCGCTCGGCGCAGGGATGAATGCCGTCGGAAGGCGCGAACAACGCGGCTACCCTGCCCGTATCGGTGCCTGTCTGAGGGACAACAGCGATCACCCCAGTTCCCGCTGAATCCCCGCAGCACTGTGGAGAGAGTTATGGCACGCATGCATCGGAGCCCTGTCGCTTCTATTTGCGCAACGTGCGCAATTCTTGTCATCACTGCCCTGGGTCGGGCCGCTTTCTGCCAGCCGTTCACCACCGAAACCACAACCCAGCAGAGGATGAGCACCCGGATCGTCTCCATACAACAGGAGATCCAGCTCGGCAACAACTACCTGAGCGGACATGGAGTAACCAGAGACGACAAACAGGCGGCCTACTGGTATGAGAAGGCCGCCGAGGCCGGCGATCCCTGGGCAGAAAAACAAATCGGCTTCTTCTACCAGAGTGGCATCGGAGTTCCCGTTGACCCTGTGCGTGCCGTGCACTGGTATCAGCTCGCTGCCGCCAGTGGACTCGTCAGCGCCAAAACCAATCTCGGCGTGGCTTACCTGTGGGGAACGGGCGTCTCGAAGGACATTTCACTGGCGAAGCAGCTGTTCATGGACGCGGCGGAGAAAGGCGACGGCAGAGCAGCGACCTATCTTGGAAATATGTACTGCCTCGGAATTGTCGTGACCCGGGACATGGTCGCGTGCGAACACTGGTACACCGTTGGAGCCAAACGGCATGATCCGTTGGCCGAATTCGATCTCGGTACCCTGTTCTCGGCCGAAGACCATTCACGCGATTTTGACAAAGCCGCGAAATGGTTCCGCAAGTCGATCGCCGACGGATACGTCCCCGCCATGCACTCTCTGGCTCTGCTGCTTGAAACTCATCCGGAACTGGCGAAATCCGATCGTGAATTCCTGCAACTCTTCGAGGAAGCATCGGCCTATGGCCAGTGGAAGGCCACGCAGGCTCTGGGCATCGTCTACCTTGAAGGAAAGCTGACTCCGCGCGATCCACGCACCGCGTACTATTACCTGGATCTTGCGGCTCTGCAGGGTGGCGCCGACGCTCCCCAGCAAATCCTCTCCGGGATGTTGGCAAAGCTCTCCGCGGAAACAGGCAGCGAGGACGCTTCCAGGCAGGAGGCTGCCGCTCGAGGCTGGTACCGGCAGCATCCTGAGAGAATTGAGTTGCTGCTCAACGATCACGCCAGGGACAAGGTGCCGGGACTTGCCATTGCCACACCTGCAGCAGGGGTTCATGCCGGCCAGATCATCGCAGCACCGCCTGCTTCTTAGCGCAGGTTGCTCCGCCGCAGCACGGGACAAGGAGGATGCAAAGCACCCCAAGTGAAGACAACCCAGGAGACTACCCAACAAGAGCATCCGATTTTCATGCATCCGGCGATCTTCATCGGTTTTTCTGTCCTGGTGGGACTGCTGTTTGCTCTGCAGGAGTATCTCAACGCGCGTCGCTGGGGTTACAGGATCGGAATGCTGTTCCTCAGCGAGATGTGGGGCATGCAGTTTCTGCTGTGGGGCGTCATCTGCTGGCTGCTGTGGCGCTTCCTGCGATCCTTCGTCGTCAACGCAGGCCTGGGAACTATGCTCGCCCGCATTCTTCCCCTCAGCATTGCGCTCAGCATTCTGGAAGAGATGATCTGGGTTCTCTTCTTCCCCAGAGTTCCCATCGACCGGCCGCCGATGGATTACTGGCACCGGCTCACCTTTCAGCTGAATGCAGAGTTCGTCGACAGCATGGCCATCTTCTGGTGCGCCTTCATCTTCTTCCGGGGTGTTGCCTACTACCAGAAGTTCCGGGAAAAGGAGACGACCGCCGCCCGCCTGCAGGTTCAGTTGGTGCAGGCCAGGCTCGCGGCCCTGCGCATGCAGCTGAACCCGCATTTCCTTTTCAACGCGATGAACAGCATCTCCAGCCTCATGCGCACTGATGTGGAAGCTGCCGACACCATGCTGGAACAACTCAGCAGCCTGCTCCGTATCACGCTGGATCGGGGCGAGGTGCAGCTGGTCCCGCTGCACAAGGAAGTCGAATTCGTGGAGCTCTACATGGCCATGCAGCAGCAGAGATTCGCAGGCAAAGTAAAGCAAACGCTCTCCGTTGAACCGGAGCTGCATGATGCTCTCGTTCCCGCTCTCATCCTGCAGCCCATCGTGGAAAACGCCTACGTGCACGGCGTTTCCAAATCCTGCGAGCACTGGGAGCTGGCGATCGATATTCGGCGCGACGGCAAACGATTGCGGATGAGCGTCGTCAATAGTGGCAACGGCCTCGACCTGGTACACAAGGAACCGGAGCGGAAAGGTGTGGGTCTGGCCAATGTCAGGGACCGGCTTCGCCTGCATTACGGGGAACGCGGATCCCTCTCTCTGCGTGAAGTGGGAATGGGGCGCGTCAACGTAACGATCGCCCTGCCCTTACAGATGAACGGCAACGGCACGGAAGAGGCAGCACGGTTTGACGCATGACGATCCAGGTGGTTTTGGCCGACGACGAGATCCTGGCGCGGCAAAAGCTTCGTCTGCTTTTGCGGGAACAGGCCGACTGCGAAGTGGTCGGAGAATGTGCCACTGCAGCCGAGACGGTTGCCCTGGTGCACGCAACTCACCCCGATGTGGTGTTCCTGGATATTCGCATGCCGGATATGGACGGCTTCGATGTCGTCGATGCCTTGTCCGCCGAGCCCGAGTTCACCATGCCGCGTATCGTATTCACGACCGCCTACGACCAGTATGCAGTTCGCGCCTTCGACGTTCACGCCGTCGATTATCTGCTCAAGCCATTTGCCGCCAAGCGTCTGCGGACAACCCTCCAGCGCATCCGCGAGCGTGCCAATGGCGCCCCTGCGGAGAGCGCCAGGAGGAACGGCGAACGGTATACGAGCCGTATCGTTTTCAAATCCCGAGGCAGGATTTTGTTTCTCCCCGTATCCGAGATTCGCTGGATCGCTGCCGAAGAGAACTACGTACGCATCTCTACCGAGAGCGAGACCCATCTCCTGCGCGAAACCATGGCTCATCTGGAGGAGCGCTTCGATCCTCAGCTGTTTTTGCGCGTGCACCGTTCCGCCATCGTGAATTTGCAGCACGTCAAAGAAGTGCGAACGGAATCGGATGGGGAAACTGCTGTCATCCTGATCAACGGCCAGAAGGTCCCCATGAGCCGAAGCTATCGCTCGCGCATTCAGGGCTTGCTGCGCCACTGAGCCCGATCCCGATTTCCGTAGCGCATCCCGTGCCCCCCGCGTGCCATTCGGCCGCCGCATTGTTGACTTCCATGACGAACATGGCCGCTCGTCACGCTCAGTGACGGTTCATCCCTCAATCCCAAACACCGGAGCTGCCGTTCCATCTCTACCAGTAAACGTAGGGAGCTTTCAGCGAAGCAGGACCCCGGCCCAGCCAACACATGAAATTCGTCTTCGTGAAAACGCAGTTCATCCCGGTGGCAGATCGCCAGTCACAAACCCCCACTCCAGCGAACGATACGGGTTGCCGATTGCTCTGCTGCAGGTCATGAGCACCCAGCCCCTGCTTGCGGAACGGAAGCTGACGAAGTACTTTCGCGCGCCCAACCAGCAAATTCAGCAGCCGCTGAACATCGCTACGGGGGTCACCATTCGTTCGGATGCGAACCGCATCTTTCAGGCACTGACACAGCCCGAATATCTGGAAACCTGGATTGCGGTTCCGGGCGATGAGGGCGACTCATATCTGCTCGCGTCGCACCGAAGTGCCGGCTTTCGCCTGGATCATTACCGCAGCGGCACTCTCGATCTGATGATCAGCGGAGAATACCGCGTCTGCCGCCGCCGCAAACTGCTCTTTACCTGGAGAACCACCCGGGACAACACCAGCGCCGAGAGCCTCGTCTTTATTGGTCTTCACGGCAACTTCGACGACACGCTTCTGGAGCTTCATCACCGGGGTTTCTCGTCCCCGGCTGAGTGCTCCTGGCAACACGAGATGTGGACTCTGTCGCTCGATCGGCTGAGCCGGCTCTTCGGTTGCTGACTCTCCAGGCGGTCTCCTGCCGTCGCCCTTTCAGTCTTTGTCGTCCCTCGGACGCAGCCAGTCGAACGAGTGCAGTTCGATCGCGATTCTCACCAGCTGGCTCCGGGTTCTGACTCCGGCTTTGTGGAACAGCTCCTGCACCGCCGCTTTGACCGCGGTTTCCGAGGTGTTCAGCTTCCATGCGATCTCTTTATTAGCGAGGCCGTCGAGGATTCCTCGCAGAACCTCGCTCTGCCGCGCGGTCAGAGGTCGGCTTCGGTCCAGATGCTCGCTGCGGTTCCGCTTTTCTCCGAGCAGGCTGCGAAGCGCGGGATCGTCGAGCCAGACTTCTCCCGACGCGACACGCTGAATCGCCTGAATGAGCCGCTCCGGACTTCCATGCTTGAGAAAGATGCCCGACGCCCCCATCTCCATCACACGGAGGACGACTTCATCATGCAGACCGGCCGTCACCATCAGCACTCGTGCGTTGCTGTCGCGTCGCCGAAGTTCCGCAAGCAGGTTCAGACCCGACTCATCGCCAAGATCGTAGTCCAGCAGAATGACGTCGGCGTCCGAACGCGATAACTCAGTGATGGCTTCGGCTACCGTTGCGCATTGCCCCACGACCGATATTTCCCCGGCCTCAGCAAGAAGACGGCCCACGCTCTCGCGAAAGAGCCCGTGATCGTCCACCATCAGGACTCGAATCTGCTGCATGGTCTCCACGTGCTAATTCACACTCTTCAGGTTGACCACGAAACATGCACCGTCGGGCAGCGCATGGTAACGAATCTCGCCGCCGAACGACCGCAGAAATGCTCGTGACAGATAGAGACCCAGCCCCGAGGACTGTGCTCCATCCTGAAAAGGACGAAACAACTGCTCCGGATGCGCCACGCCTCCCCCACTGTCGGCAAATTCCACCAGCACACGATTGCCTTCCTGCTTTACAGAGACGGACAAAAGCCGCGTGGGACGCGTCGACAGGGCGCGAATGCTGTTGGTGACCAGATTGAGAAACACCTGCATCAGGCTCGGCCGGTCCGCCCACACGAGGGGCAGCGCGGGCTCCGTGCTCCAGCTTGCCGCGATTTCCTCCTCCTCCAGCATGGGAGCAATCACGATTCTCAGTTCGTCGAGCAGCGCCGTAATATCGACTTCGCTGGCTGGGTTGTTCGATTGCTGCATGTTGACCCTCGCGATCCGGTCCAGCCCCGCAATCAGATTGCCCAAAGCCTCGAAGTCCCGATTGCCCGCAAGAACGCCTTCGCGGGCCAGATTGTGATGCACTGCAGCAATCGCTCCGGAGAAGTTTCGTATCTCGTGCGAAACTGCGCCAATCGCAATGCGCGATCCGGCCAGTAACTGATGAAGCCCGGAAACCTCGTGGGTTCTGAACTCCTCCGAGGCATCCAGCACCATCGCAGCCAGACGCGTTCCGGCCCCGGTTCGATAAGTCGAAAAGGAAATGTCAGCCAGAAACGTCTCCCCATCCTCGCGCTGGCCGCGCGCCTGCATCACCGTCCGGTAAAACTGTGGCGCAATTTCCGATCCTGGCACATTGCGCAGCGACGGCAGGTAACGATGGACGCATCTGCCTGAAAGCGCCCCGGAAGGCACACCCAGCATGCGATGCGCCGCTTCATTCGCCATCAGAACGTTGCCCTGCGCATCGGCGGTGAAAATGGCCGCCGGGCTGCTCTCAATCAGAATCTTCAGCTGCTCCTCGGCCTCCCGCCTTGCCTCGCTCTCATGCTGGATTTCTTCAAGGTGCCGCTGCACGATTGTGCGATTCCGATTGACTTCCCGGATGAACAGACCCGCGCTCAGGAATGCCGCAAAATAGAGCAGATCGCGCGAGATTCCCGTGCGCAGGTTCCATGCAAAGCCATCAAAAGCCTCAGCAAGAAAAGTGCACAGTGCTGCCACCCCGCCGATCCCCACCGGCCCCAGAACGCTGCCCACCATCAGCATCGGCAGCAAATAAAGAAAGCGCAGCGGAATCTCATCGACCGTTCGCCAGTCCAGCAGCGCGATCAGCAGGATCAGAATCGCCGCCCGTGTCACAATGGCGCGGCTGCTTCCGCGGAAAAGCGCTCCGTAGATCCGCGAACCAGGGCTGTCGACGAATTGCATCTTCGTACCGATTGTAAGGATTCCATTGCGCAGCCGACACAATGTCTTCACAGCGCTCCCTGGCGTCAGCGATTACACCCCCGCGCGATGCTTCCGCTTCGTGACCGTGATTGCGCCACCCAGGATCATCCCGTGTCGGAGTCCCCGATCGCACCTTCCCTGTCTTTGCCCGAATCCCATTTCCCCACGTGCAGAAGCGATATTGGTCTGACCACGCTTTTCAGCAATAACAAAATAAAGAGCCCGTCTGGATCCACCAATCACCCATATCCCACCGGAGGTGTATCACTTTCCTGTTGACAAGGCCAACGTATGGGGTCGAAAATTGGTGCATTTACGGGTGTGGTCAGACCACTCAGCCGGATCGACCGCAAGAGGTCGCCAGGCAAGGGGAAACTTCGCTTCAAAGCACGATCGTCTTGTGGGAGGCAAAACAATGAAACACAGAAAGTCTGATGGAACCGGCGCAGGGCTCCTCCATCCTTTGGGAAAGCTAACCTGGGTCGTGGCGATCCTTGCCCTGGTTTGTTCCTTCTCAGCGTTCGGCCAGCTGGCCGGAAAGGGCGCGATCAGCGGCACCGTCGCTGACAAAACGGGAGCCGTTATCCCCTCCGCCACTGTCAGTGTCACCAATAACGCCACCGGGATCAACACCAGCACGCAGACGACCGCGGCCGGCGACTACACCTTCTCCAATCTCGACCCCGGCATCTACTCGCTCACCGTCAGCGCCCCTGGCTTCGAAAAACTGGTGCAGCAGAACATCCATGTCAATGCCCTGGAAACCCAGACCTATAACGCCGCTCTCACCGTCGGCGTGACCACCACCTCCGTCACCGTCACCACCGAGCCACCCCAGCTGGAAACCACCAACGCCACCCTCGGCGCCACCATGGAGCAGGAGACCTACGCCAAACTGCCCATCGAGATGGGTGCCTACGGTAGCCCCGATCAGCGGCGCGCCACCGACTTCGTCTATCTCATGCCCGGGGTGCAGGGCAACGAAACCAACGGCAATGCCACCACCAACACCGGCGTCGTCAACGGATCCGGAAGCCGCGGCGCTGTCTCCGACGTATATATAGATGGCATCCCCTTCGTCCGGGCAGGCGGCAACGGCGATCCCCGCTACGTCTGGACCGCAATGTCCGTCGACGCGATCGATCAGTTCCAGTTACAAACCAGCGGATACTCGGCCGTCTACGAAGGCCAGGGCGTCATGAATTACTCCGTAAAGCAGGGCACCGCCCAGCAGCACGGCGCCGTCTATGAGTTTTTCCGCAACACCGCCCTCGACACCTGGGGTTTCTTCCGCGCCAAAGACCCCGTCACCAACCTCCCCGTCAAGCCCGTCGAGCACAGCAACGAATACGGCATCAACCTCGGTGGCCCGCTCATTCCCTTCGGCTCGTTGAAGCACAAACTCTTCTACTTCACCAACTACAACGGCTTCCGCTACACCAGCGCCACGCCCACCCCCATCACTTTCCCCACCGTCGCTCAGCAGAACGGCGACTTCAGCGCGTTTCTCAAGGCGAATAACTCATCGCTTAAGGCCGACATTCCGATCTACGACCCGCTGAGCCAGGCCAGTTGCACGGCCCATAGCAGCAATGGCCCCTGCCGCTATCAGTTCGGCTATGGACCTTCCGGACCCGTGGCGCCCGCCGGTGGCCCAACTCTCATCGGTACGCCGAACGTCATCCCCTCCACCGAGTTCTCCCAGGTGGCGGTCAAGATGCAGAACTTCATGTCCCCGGCGCTGAAGAGTCAGATCAGCTCGGCCCTGCAGAACAATTACGTTGCCCCGAACGCCACCGGCCTCGTCAACTGGTCGACCACCTCGCGTATCGACTATCTGCTGACCTCGAAAGACACCCTCACCGTCCTGGGCGCCGTCGGCCGCCAGGCCAGCTCAGTCCCCGTCGGGCAGACCACTTCAGGCCGCAACGTCGGGCCCGTGCCCTACAACTACGGCCAGGCCTACGCGCCCAAAACCGCCGTCTGGACCGTCGAAGAAACCCACGTCTTCTCGCCCAATCTTCTCAATCAGTTCAAGTGGGGCTACGCCCGCTACAACGGCCCCACCTTCAACCCCGACGATAACCCCCTCTACGCCGCTACCACAGTAGGTCTCTCCGGTCTGCCGGCGGGACAAGCATCGTCGATGTTCCCCATCGTGACATTCGCCGGCACCGACGCACCGACACAATGGAATGGCGCCACCGAAAACGTCACTCTGGGCGAAAACTACACCACCCTCGACAACGTTCAATGGAACACCGGCCGCCACTCCTTCACTTTCGGAGGCCAGGTGGCATGGCTGCAGTACAACGTCGTCAATGCCACTAACGGATCGACCCCCATCACGCTGGCGACTGCCGTCACCGAGACTGCCGGAATCAATCCCTCCAGCAACAGCGCACCCAAATATGTCGCTACCACCGGTACCGGCCTCTCCTACGCCAGCTTCCTCGTCGGTGAAATCGACAAAGGCAGCTTCACCCAATACCTGCAGCAGGAGTTCGGAGCCCGCTTCCGCGCCATCTCTCCCTACGCCCAGGACACCTGGAAAGTCACCTCGAAGCTGACGCTGGACCTCGGCCTCCGCTACGACTACTTCCCAACCGTGACCGAAGTCCACAACGCCGAGAGCTACTTCGATCCCAACCTCGCCAATCCCGTCACCGGCATGAATGGCGCTCTCGCCTTCACCGGCCACGGTCCCGGCACGTGCAACTGCGCCACCCCTGTCAACAACTACTACAAGAACTTCGGTCCGCGTATCGGCCTCGCCTATGCGCTGAACTCAAAAACCGTCATCCGCTCCAGCTATGGTGTCATGTTCACCCACGGCAACGCCGTTGGCGGCCTCAACACCAGCATCGGCACGCTGGGCTTCTCATCGGCTCCATCCTTCTCCGCCAACGGTTCGCTGCTCAGCACCATGCCCCTGCATGGAACCAACGGCGCCATCCCCGCCTTTGCCACCGCTACCGGGGTCAGCTCCGGTCCCGCCTATGGTACCGGCTACACCACGACCACCGGCTACACCGGAACTCCGTCGACCATGCAATACGACGATCCCTACTATGGTGGCCGCGCCCCTGAATACATCAACTGGACCTTCGGCATCCAGCGCCAGATCGCCAATCCCATGACCCTCACCCTCAGCTACGTGGGCTCCGAAGGCCACTTCCTCCAGACGGACGGCGGCAACGGGCGCGGATACTGGAACGACGAGCTGGATCCCAAATATCTGATCTCCGTTGGCAACTGCGCGGCCAACCCCGCGGCGTGTCCTCTTGCTGACAAAGGCGCGGCGATGACGGCAGACTGCACGAAATACAATCTCCCCTGCCCGGCGAATTTCAATACCGGCCAGCCTCTCTCCACCTACCTCAAGCCCTTCCCGTTCCAGGGAGTCAGCGACTCCTTCGGCCAGTACATGGCCAACTCCAGCTACAACGCGGTCCAGGCGCTCCTCACCATCCGCTCGTGGCAGGGACTCACCGCCAACCTCAACTACACCTTCTCCCGTGCCATCGACGACGGCGGCTACTTCCGCAGCGGTTATCCCATTCCCGCAGGAACCATCTATGGTGCTCCGAGCGCTTTCTACAAGCAGGACCGCATCGAGCGCGGAGTTTCCACCAGCAATCAGCCTCATCACCTCGTCGGCACAGCGGTCTGGGACTGGCCCTTCGGTCGGACCTTCCTCGCCGAGAATCGCGCTGAGCGAGCCATCATGGGCGGCTTCTCCTTCTCCGGCGTCTACCAGCTCTACTCCGGCTCGCCGCTCTCCATTACCGCATCGTCGCCCCAAAACAATCCCGCACAGTCCAGCAAATTCGCGCCGGCGGCTCTCAACCCGAACTTTGCCGGACCTGCCCACATCAACGGCAAGTGGGGACAGGGTGCAGCGTTCGGCGCCAAACATATCGACGCCAGCGCATTTCAGGTGGCGACCGATTACACCTTTGGCAATGCAGCTCGTACCGCACCGTATAACCTCTACGGTCCTGGCAACTATCAGCTCGATCTCGCTGCTGTGCGCAGCTTCCCGCTGCACATTACCGAGCAGACCAGGCTGAATTTCCGCGCCGAATGGTACAACGTCACCAACCATACGCAGTTCGCAGTCGCCAGCCAGGCCGTTGGCAACTCCAGTTTCGGAACCGTCACGCAGAGCAGCGCTCTCAACCGCAAAGCCGCCCAGTTCTCAGCCCGTATCGAGTTCTAGGCCGAGTCAACATCGAACCCGCCAGGATGATGGACTTTACGAAGATCTGTCATCCTGAACGAAGCATCCGCATTCGTTGCGCGCGCTTCTGCGCGCAACAATCAGTTCAGACGCGAGTCGAATGGACCTGCATTTTATTTCCTGATATGTCGACTGCCCCCCAACTGCAGTCCCTGATCCACGGAGGCTGTCGCCCACAACGGCAGCCTCTTTCATCTCCGCACAATTCCTGGAGGAACAAACAACCCATGGTGCGTCTTAGCTGGTTCGCGCTCGCGTCACCGATTCTGCTGGCTGCAACCCTCGCCGCTCAGGACACACGAACCGTCACCGAGCCCACCATCCCGCCCGCCTGCGTCACACTCCAGGCTGACCTCGCCGCGCCTCACGGCGCCCTCAGCGATGCCGACGAACGCAAGCTCGACACCGACAGAATCCAGCACGCCATCGACGCCTGCGACTCCGGCCACGCCGTCGTCCTCAAGTCCCGCGGCAGGCACACCGTCTTCCTCACCGGTCCCCTCACCCTTAAATCCGGTGTCACCCTCGTCGTCGATGCCAACACCATCCTCGCCGCCTCCCGCGATCCCCGCGTCTTCGACATCACGCCCGGCAGCTGCGGCATTGTCAGCGAGCATGGCCACGGCTGCAAAGGCATGATCACCGCCAACAACACCACCGGCAGCGGCATCATGGGCGACGGCTCCATCGACGGCCGCGGCGGTGCCAAACTCCTCGGCCAGCAGGACACCTGGTGGGATCTCGCCCACGAAGCCAAAGTTACCGACAAATCCCAGAGCGTCCCCTGGATGCTCATGGTCCGCGACTCAAAGGACTTCACCCTCTATCGCATCACGCTGCGCAACTCCCCCGGCTTCCACGTCTCCGTCAACCAAACCGATGGCTTCACCGCCTGGGGCGTCAAAATCATGACCCCCAAAACCGCGCGCAACACCGACGGCATCGACCCCGGCTCCTCGCGCAACGTCACCATCACCCACTGCTTCATTCACACTGGCGACGACAACGTTGCCGTCAAGTCCTCCAGCCGCGGCGGCCCCGCCTCGCACATTTCCGTCCTCCACAATCACTTCTATACCGGCCACGGCATGTCCATCGGCAGCGGCACCGATGGCGGCGTCGACCACCTCCTCGTCGATGACCTCACCATCGACGGCGCCGACAACGGCATCCGCATCAAGTCCGACCGCAGCCGCGGCGGCCTCGTCGAGAACGCTCTTTACCGCAACGTCTGCATCCGCGAAACGAAAAATCCCATCATCCTCACGCCCCTCTACACCACCTTCTCCGGCGATAAGCTGCCCATCTATCGCGACATCACGCTCCAGAACGTCCACGTTCTCACCGCAGGCGCCTACACCTTCCTCGGTCTCGACGCGGATCATCCCCTTGGCCTCACGCTCGACAACGTCTTCGCCGACTGGCAGGAGCAGTCCGAGATGATCGCCGCCAACGCGAAGATCACCATTGGCCCGCACCGGGGCAACCTCGAACCCAAGGGCAACAACGTCGCGCTCGACCCCGCCCCCGGCGCACAACCCGGAACCGCCCCCGCCTGCGATGACAAGTTCGTGCCCTTCCCGTCGCTCTCCACCGCGCCGGAACTGGCCGGCACGCCCCAGCCCGAAGACAATACCCTCTACGTCGCCGCCGACGGCACCGGCGACTACTACTCCATCCAGCGCGCCATCGACGTCGCCCCCGCCACCGGCGGCGCGCTCATCCTCGTCGCCCCAGGGACTTACCGCGAAGTTCTCACCATCGCCAAGCCCGGCATCCATCTGCGTAGCGCGAATCCCGACGCCGCCAAGACCGTCGTCGTCATGGATAAGAGCGCCGGCACCTCAGGCGGCACATTGCACTCAGCGACCGTCAACGTCACCGGCGACGACTTCTTCGCCGAGAACATCACCTTCCAGAACGACTGGAACGCCCACCACGAGCAGCTGCCCGCCGGATCCCAGGCCCTCGCCCTGCTCGTCCGTGGCGACCGCGCCGTCTTTCACAACGTGCGCCTGCTCGGCAATCAGGACACGCTCTTCACCGGCAGTAAGGAATGCACCGGCGAGGGCGATGCCCGCAACTGCACTCCGGCCCGCCAGTACTTCTCCGATTGCTACATCGAGGGCAACGTCGACTTCATCTTCGGCGA
>Ga0335072_10008789_pt1 | contig 14610 bp, 12 predicted proteins | sample Lox_Sample_21_FD_206725 | JGI IMG/M metagenome (GOLD analysis project Ga0335072, IMG submission 206725) | Soil microbial communities from Loxahatchee National Wildlife Refuge, Florida, United States - Lox_Sample_2.1 | ecosystem: Environmental > Terrestrial > Soil > Wetlands | place: USA... | reverse complement strand
TCACGAGAATAGGGGTTTAAGGAGTTGTCTCTGAAACAGATTACATAAGAGAGGATGGTGAGTGTTCGCCTTAACCACGAGGCATTGAGACTACTACAAATGAGAGGAAGGGAACGTTATATTCAACAATAAGAGGCTATGATTCATTGCAACCCAGGGAGATGCAGTGACAGCGAACGTAGGCGTGACGTATTTGAACCGGTGGAAACGCCCTTGCCGACAACTACATTCTCGTAAAGTTGAATGTCCTAAGCCCGGGCATCGCCACAGAGCTGTTCTTTGAACGAGTCCGTTATGATGATTTTCAGCTTGCAGCTCGATATAAGGATGTTAATTGCTGTGAGATGAGAAAAATTAACAGAGAATTCAACTTGCTCTTGCAAGACCCAGACTATAAGCCAAGGGCCATGCGGCGCTTCCAGAACTCGCGTCGAGGAGGTAGAGTGGGCGCTTACTGATAAGCGAGGTGTTCCCGGATATGAACGCGGACTTTCCGTGTTTCAGCTGTCGCAGCCCCTAACTGTCCCATTGCGTGACCGGTTAGGCGCCCACAAAAGACTTCCAGCATATAATCACTTCCAGGTGCCTTTAAAGGTATGAGCGTAGTAGGCAGAGAAGATAAAGCTAAATCAAGTGCTACCTCTCAAAATCTCAACTCCAAACTCTAATCGCGCACAACATCAGTAATATTCTACCATAGCGCTCGTTTGGAAGCTGTAAAAGGCGAGCATTGCCATGGTAAGCAGTCCTACGCTCTGTCTGCTATTAGTGAGTCAAATAGGCGTCCAGCCGCTGACGTTTGTACTCTCCTCTAGTTTTCGCAGCAACGCAAGTCCAGCATACCGGGAGTGAGTCTGTCCGATCATAGCCTGGCCGAATTATCCAGCGCCACTGCAGCGGAGCAAAATGCCAATAGCGTGGATAATCTCATTGGGCGCTATGGCCTCAATCTGCTTTGTGCCCCGCCGGTGCCGCTTGTCGACTTTATCTTTGTTCATGGCCTCCGCGGTGGCTCGAGAAAGACATGGAGTAAAACCAATGATCCGTTATCATATTGGCCAAAGGAATGGCTCCCTAGAGATCCGGCATTCAAGAATGTCCGGATCTTCAGCTTCGGATACAATTCGGACTGGGCCGAGAGGAAGGATAGTGTACTGAACATACATGATTTTGGAAAGTCTCTTTTGTCAGAGATTATGAACTCTCCGGATATCATGAAAGACGGTAATGTAGGTCGAAGGTTATAGAATTTTCTCATTGATATGTCGCAGAAATACGCTAATAGATGTTTAGATTCCACTAGTATTCATCGGTCACAGCATGGGAGGTCTTGTTATCAAGCAGGTGCGCTTCCCCTGTCCCTCGGACATTCAAACCAAAATGACAAGATTTATGATGTTCAAGTTCATGCGTCTGATACAGTTGCATAGACTTACATCCTTGCAAGTCAGGACCTATCTACAAAATCTCTTGCAAATCGTGTGTACGGCATAGTCTTCCTAGCTACGCCTCATCGAGGTGCCGATCTTGCGAAGGTACTTGGCAACATATTAAAAGCATCAATGCTGCATAGTCAGAAGCCCTTCGTCTCTGATTTGGAACGGAACTCTGAGATGATATCATTACTAAACGATGGGTTCCGACATTACTCGACAGGGCTTAAATTACTCTCATTCTACGAGACAGTGGAAACAAGTTTAGGTTTTTCATCATCTCTCATAGTCAGCAAAGACTCAGCTACTTTAGGCTATCCCAACGAACAAAGTGCATTGCTGAATGCGACACACCGCAATATATGTAAATTTGACGCGCCTTCGGATCCGAACTACGTTAGCCTGAGAAATGCGCTAGCCACAATTACCGTGAAGATTACACAACAAGGCATGCCCGAGAACAAGCTAGAGCAACGACGCATAGCTGACGACTAAATAGTAATCGATTCTAAACGGGACCAGCGGCGCGGTGATCTTTTAAAGCTCCAAACTTATCTCGGCATAAGTGACGACCCGGAGGACGACTTGACTAGTCTTGAAGACACAAAGTTTGATGGTTCGTGTCAATGGTTTTCATCGAAGCAACAGTTTCTAGCATGGCGAGACTCTTATCCAGACGCTCTTCCTTATTACTGGTTATACGCGCAGCAAGCCACTGGGAAATCAATCATGGCAGCTCATGTTATACGGGATCTGAAGACAATTAATGCTGGCTGCAGTTATTATTTCTTCAAGCACAATGACAAGATGAAGATCACTCTTAGTGGTTGTTTGAGATCCCTTGCATACCAAATGGCTGTGGCCGACCTTCGCCTCTTCCATCGCCTCTTAGTTCTCAAAAATGAGAACATCAGGTTAGATGTGAACAACGAACTCGCTATATGGCGGAGAATTTTTGTGAATGGGATATTTGAGATTCAGTTGGAGCGGCCACACTTCTGGATTATCGATGGACTTGATGAGTGCAGCAGTCAAAACAGGCTCGCGTCGTTTTTAAGCAAGGTCAGAAATGGCTTTCCACTTCGAGTCTTTATCACCAGTCGACCTACCTCTGAAATTGTTAGAGAATTTGCACAACTGAAGAGCACAATGTATATCGACGAAATGACTGCTAGCGACACGCGGAGCGATATTGGGCACTATATTCAAGCCAGCTTTAGGAATTTCTCTCTACAAGATGATGACTATCGGCACAAAGTTGCAGATGTTATCCTGGAAAAGTCAAATGGCTCCTTTTTATGGGTGGCTTTGGTTTTGGAGGAAATGCGATCGGCGTACAGCGTGGCCAATGTTGAGCAGATATTGAGGGATGTTCCGCAAGGCATGGACCCGCTGTACGAAAGAGCTCTGGGACAAGTGTCAAGAACGAACCGGGGCAAGCATCTCATCAAAGCAATACTTCAATGGACTATCTGCGCAATCCGACCTCTCACCCTCAAAGAGTTGGAGCATGCAATACAGCTTGATTTAAGGGAGAATGTATTGACTCTGGACAGATTTATTGCTTCTACATGCTGGCAATTCGTCCAGGTGGACAAAAATGGCAGGGTGTCTTTGATTCACGAAACTGTACGAGCATTCCTCTTGCGAGAAGATCTGCAATCCGAATTTGCGGTCGATAAGACTAAAAGTCATGGCAGGATTGCTGATGTCTGCTTGCTGTACCTCGGTAGCAATGAGATGAAGCCCCCAAGGAATCAGAAGCTCATGCATCTGTACCAATCAAAAGTGTCGAAACGAAGTCCTCTCATGAATTACGCATGTGAGAACTTTAGTCAACACTTACGTCTATCTCATTCGGAGGATACTCTCCGCTTCGCTAGTCTCTGTGACTTCTTGGCTGGGAACATCTCGTCCTGGATCGAACATATCGCCCAGACCGGAAATCTCCAACCTCTAATAAAAGCTGCCAGAAATATGAAGGGTTTTCTTCAGACTCATGTAAAGTATCATTCTTCGACTGACAAACACGTACAACTAGTCAGTGCTTGGGAATTAGACCTTGTGCATTTGGTGGCACAATTTGGCAGAAATCTAATCGAGTCGCCTTCTGCCATTTTCTGGCTAATACCACCTTTCTGCCCACCAATGACTGCAATTGGATCTCAATCAGTATCAGCCTCGAATGCAATTTCTGTTAAAGGACTTTCATCCCTTATTTGGAGCGATCGAATATCATGCATTCAGTACCGGGATTTACAGGCTCGAGCTGTTGGCTGCACCGATGCGACATTCGCAGTCGGGCTATCGAACAAATCAATCAAAATTTACTCTCGTTCAACCTGCCAGGAGCTAAGACAACTTGTTAACTCACAGTCAGCGAAGCTGTTGAGGTACAGTGATTCCGGAAAGATCTTAGCAGTTACCACTATTCATTTTTTAACGGTGTTTAACCATGAATCTGGACAGCAGCTATGGCAAGTTCGATTACCGTATGAGTGTCTCACAATTGTATTTGCAGACCAGGACAAAGTTTTATGGCTTGTAACAAAAGGGGGAATCCTCTCCTCTTTATCCGTGGCCGATGGGTCGAAGTTGTCATCCACGTTGTTGAGCGATCCATCTAACGAAGAGGTAGAGGTAGGCTTCCGCCGAGTATTCACCGTTGCCGCCTTTTCACTTGAGCTCAATATGGTTGCAGCTGTACGAAGAGGTCGACCTATCAGCTTGTATGACATGGATAAAAGCAAATTTTTAGGCGTTCTCGATAGAGATGCAGCAGAATTCAAACAAGAAGATTACGCGCTGATGTGGATACGAGACTTTGCCTTTCAACCAAATTCAGAGAGCAGCTTTCTTGTTACTCTCTATTACGATGGACAGCTAGTCTTATTTGATCCGTGTCTGCTAATAATTAAGGCCGCCGTGCGTGCCGATGCGCATGTTTTGGCCTGCAGTCCTAATGGCCATATGCTAGCCACGGGAAATGACACGGGGACTATACAGATTTTCGATTTTGAATCACTTACCCTGATATATAAGCTTATTGCTTCTGATTATTCAATTAGATCCCTGGCATTTAGCGGTGATGGCCTGAGATTTGTCGACATCCGCGGGAGCCAGTGCAACGTATGGTATGTGTCTTTTCGCAGAACGCATGAAACTGCATCTATTCACTTGCTTTGGGGCTGAAATTCGCATGATTTCATGTCGCCATGCTCGAGCCGCTCTACTGCAAGATGGATTTGGCTGTGTAGTCCTTGACATCAATTGCGTATTTTGCAAGGTTTATGAAATATGTCGAGTCCTATCCAGTGGTTTTTTCTATTCATCCCTTGTGAGAGTATTTGAACGAGCGTACGGTCAGCTAATACATCAACAGGGAGCCTTCTATTCTAATACGTGAAATCTCTGGTGAGAACGACAGCGCTTCTGATACTGTTGCAGTAGCTCCGACGGTTGTTAGCATCGCTAGCCCAGAGAATGAGGTTGAGATTACCGCAATAGCCTGTCATCCAGATGGCAAATGCGTCGCCTGTGGCAAAGAAAATGGGATTGTAACATTATATTCGACCCAGGACGGGAAGGAAATTGTAGTCCTGTATAGTCATGCTCAAGGAATAGCGGTCAATTTCCTCATTTTCGGGGCGAGCTCGGATCTGATCGTAAGCGCAGATGCGTCCAGCAGATCCATGGTGTGGAGAGTTGTCAGGAGTGACAATGCCTGGTTCGCCGAAGGTCCTTTATTGGATGTTCGTGTTCTAGATTACTCCATTAGCCAGATCCTCCTTGACTCAACGAACAAGCGATTATTAGTATCTACAATTGCTTCAGACACGGTATATGATATCGAAAACGGTCTGCGCAAATCTTCGGCTCTACACCAAAGAAGATCTTGGAAATGGATAGGCCATCCTCACGATCCCAAGAAATTGGTTCATCTTACCACCTCATCAGCCCACGTTCATACATGGGATGATTTATCAGAGACCTATTCCTGCACAGAAATAACATTGACCACTGATATGAGCTACGATATGTTTTTGAAAGATGTGGCCGTTTGTTCTGACGGCTGCAAACTCTCCGTCGAGTTCGCCAAAGGCAATCGCGAACAGTCTACTTCTCAAGTTCTAATTTTTCCAAGTTCGTCATTTGAAGAACCATTTACAAACGTACTCGAACCACTTCCGCTCTTCAACAAGGTATCAGCGGAGATAGAGCACATTATTGGAAATATGGAAAGAACCCTCCTATTTCTTGATCGCCGGATGTGGGTATGCAGTTTGGATCTCGAAAAGTTCAAGGGCGAATATTTTCGTCACTTTTTTATTCCAGAAGATTGGCTGAGTGTGAACAGAACTCTTACCATTAAAATCACTGCAAAGGGAGATTTTATCTTTGTCAAAAAACACGAGGTTGCAGTCATTAAGAATGGGCTGGAAAACAGAGAAACTGTTAGTATAGGGACAGGTTGAGGCGCTATGGTCTCCACTATCGCTATTTCCCTCGGAATGAGCGAATGAACTCATTTTGATGCATTACAACGCCGAGCTAAACATGAAAATTTCTAGAAGCGATACTTGGTACGCTTAATTGCGACGTCGTGGCTTCAAAGCGGTGTGTGAGGGGACAAGTTGCATAGACCTCGATAGCGGTAAGTCTGTGGGACAAGTGATCTGATTCGTTTTGGACTCGCATGATGTCGCCTCAATTGTTATGACTCTTCTGTCCGTATAAGCCGGACGATCAATTCCTCCGAACCGTGCATCGCTCTCAGGAGGACTTTATAAACTCTACTCTTAACAATAATTTACCCTTTGAAGGATATCCAATTTCACAGAGCAGCAATTTAATAATCTTCCAAGACTTTGATGACCTCATATTCTTCAGAGAAGCAGGCTGCGTTTTATTTAGCTCTGTCAATAGTCAGGACGAAACGACGTACATTATCTCTACCGAAATAGACATGGAAAACTTCAATACGCAGAAGCAGCAAATAACATCTGCACCCACTTCTTGCTCTTTAAGCTCCTCCGAGAAAATAGTGCATGTGAACGGGGTTGACATTTGCGTCGAAACCTTCGGTACACTTAAAAATCCTGCTATCCTCCTCCTTGCTGGCGGAGGCAGTTCCATGCTCTTCTGGGAAGATGATTTCTGCCAACGCCTTGTCCTTGGCCCACGATTTGTCATTCGATATGATTACCGCGACACCGGCCGATCGACCTGTTACGAGCCAGGTACTGCGATATACTCGCTGCGGGACTTCGCAAAGGATGCCTTGGGACTCCTTGACAGTTTTGGCTTGACGAAAGCCCATCTTGTGGGTTTCTCGCTAGGAGGAGGAATTAGCCAGCTTATTGCTGTGGAGCATGCGGATCGGGTTGCGTCTATGACTTTGATCTCATCAAGCCCGGTTGGCGCATATGTCGGGGAGCCGGACCTTCCGTCGATGTCGCCGGAGCATGGGCAGAAGCTGGCAGCTAGCATGCCTTATGACTGGGGTTTAAAAAACATGGTCACACACTCCCTAGTGGAGCACTATAGACTATGTGCAAGCCCTTCACATCCATTCGACACTGCGGAGATGACTGCCCAGGCAAGTCGTATCTTCGACCGCTCTACAAGTATTCAGTCGATGATGAATCATGGTCCGATTGCTTTCAATCGATGGGAGCGAGAACGTCTAGGTGAGGTTACAGCGACTACTCTTGTTATCCATGGCTCTGAAGATGTCGTGTTACCCTACCCGCATGGAGTGATGTTGAGCAAGGAGATCTCATCGGGTCATCTTCTGACTTTGCTCGAGGTTGGACACGAGTTGCCTAGAAGAGTCTGGGATGTCGTTCTGCCTGCAATTTTGATGCATACAAGTAGTAACGAGTAGGCTATCATAATCTAATCCATACCACTACCAGATACCATACCATCCTAAAACAATCCAAGTAACGTTCTATCTACAATTTCAACCAAGCAGTGTCCTTACGTTCAGTGAAACATGAGCGATCAAAGCACAGAATTTAGCTCATTACTAACTTACGGCAAATTACTGAGCTTCTTAGGCCACAAGCGATCGTTAATACGTTAGACGTCTGAACCTTAGATATTCGGACAACACCGAAGCATAAATGGATAGATGGCAGCCTGGGTAAGTATAAGAAAGAGGTTCAGTATGTTTAATTTAAAACACAAAAAGAGAGGTAAGTAATTTCTGGCGGAGGGGACAAATATGTGTAAATCAGAGCCTTGCGGGGCAAGCCTATGAATATGGGGGTCATTCATAATTTGGTGATTTGATTCTCCAATCCGCCTTACGTTTTCACATTCTGCCCTCGGTCCGAACCTAAGCAGTTCCATGAAATTGAATATAACAATTCACTTCCAAATCCACGTCTATAAAGCTTCCCGAGTTCTCTACCACTCTCCCTTCCTTTCTATTCAAACACAACTTCCACTTGCCCGAGTACATCTTCTATTATGACATCAAGCAAATTCATATTACCAATATCAACACAATACTGATAAATCCTAGCTATCTCAAAACTTCAAATACCTACAATTCTAGTTTCTAGTAATCTATAGCATCTGGCCAATATGTCCGAAGTAGTGGATACTTTAAATATGGGTACGCTCACCGTTTTACTTATTGCTGTTACAACACTGTCTAGGTCAATGGTTCAACCTGCACCGATTGCCTGGTAAGTTGGCGCTTAATAGTTGCAAAATACGCAATATCTAACCTCTTTATATAGGCCAAGGGTCGCGAAGCACCTGTAGCCTATACTAAAGCCGTTTATAAGAATAGTAGCAACATAGAAAAAGAAAGGGATAAGGAAAAGAAATTTAGCAAATCTCATAGCTCTAACAGGTAATAACCGTCACTTTTATTCATTTTGAACTACAGAGGACTAATCATGTGGCAGCAAGAGCAGTTCTTCTAAAGACAAGTCCTTGGATTCTAAGGACAAGTCTAAAGATTCAAGCTCTAGTTCTAAGAAGTAAGAACTTCTCCGCGGCGGTTATCCGGTTTTGGAATTTCTATAGAGTAAGGCTTGCTATGAGTTTTAGAGATCTGCATGGGTTTGAGGGTGGTTAGGTGTGCTTGCTTGCATAGGTTTAGAATGATGTTTCTCAGAAAGCCGGAGCGCGATGATTTAGAAAGAAGACTGAGGATACATGATTTTGCAGATAAGGTTCTATTAAAGTTTTCTGGATTAACATGAGAACTTTGTGAAATGTGTTGTCTCTTTACTACAGACGAAGTTGCTACTACCACTGCAGAGGCTAATGTATAAAATATGACGGCAAAAATGCTTCAGAAGTCGAGTGAAGTTTTCTGACATGTCCGTCACTGGCTAGTAGTTGAAATTTTGCAAGTCAAGTACCCTAGCAAATCAGATCATAGAAGTTCATCTTAAATAACTACTTTGACGAAACCTTTTGACTCATAACATAAAAAGGTAGCATGTACGTACTCTATAGACACATAGCTGTTACCTACAGTACAAGCTTCACAAGCGATAGTTGTTGTTACTTAACGAATGAATCTACTGGTTGTTCTAGTTAGCTTGGTAAAAGCCCCCCCCCCTTTTTTAAAAAAAATTTAATTACTTCCAATACAAAAATGGATTTACGAACTCTCTTGGGTCAGTCGGCCAATTATACATAAGTAACATGTTCATGAACAGGTCCATTTAATAGACTTTCGTGGGAAGGAAATGTAATTATAAGGAGTAATTATCAAGTCAACTCTGTTACTAAGCTCCATAGAATGAAAAACAAAAGGGACATAACATCAGATGAGCTATTTTCTTCGCGGAAGGCCACCTAGGGCAGTTGATTGCACACTCTCTGTCCGCAAAACCAAAACCTCGGTAAGACGAGCGTTGCCAATATTTTAGGGGCGGAAGCAACTAATGAAACAAGGAAAATGTCTATGACTTACGAATATTGCTCACATTAACTCCCCATCCCTTTCATATAAATGATTGGTCGCGACGAAGATCTTCTTAGCTTTCGCCTGAAACACCAACCGATACTCCTCAAGACACACAGAGAACTTATCCAGATGGCACCGCAGCCTCTCCGCCTTCAAAGGTTATGGGCATTCAAGGTCACGCTGAAAGACATCTGTGATGTTACCCTGATAAGCTCTCAGAGCCCGTTAGTTTCAGGTGACAACACAGGTCCCGTTTTCACACGAGAAGTATGGCGGACCGGGGAAGAACGTCATTGTCGAGCGGTCGCTTAGTGCTTTATCACCTACCAGCTTCCAGCCTGAGGAAGACTTCGTAATTGCTCGTTTTCTTGGCCGTTGATGTTTCCAGGATTTTCGATGCGGCTTGTCTTTAGATTGTTCGACCTTGGGAGGAGCTTCTTGACGGTTGTTTTTCTGGAAATTTCTTTCGCCCGTCTCTGGCTTGTCTCCTGCTTCTTATTTTCTTTCTTCTCCTTGGAATGGGAGGAATACGAGTTCTTGGATTCTTCCTGCTCCTTCTTTCCGTCGTCAGACTGCTCCCGTTCTCTCTTCGCCCGGGCCTGAGCCTCTTTCTGCGCCTTCCTTTCCGAAGCAGCCGAGTACTTTAGCTTATCATATGCACTCTGTTTGGCTCTTAATTCTGTCAGTGCATTGCGTATGCGTCCTTCGGTGGCGTTTTCTGCTAGAATGGCTTCACCGGGAACTCTCCGTATATAATTTATGTCACCAGGCTTCTCTTTGTGGTTACGAAAGGCTTCGGCGCATCCTGCCCGCGTTTTTTTGGCGGTCTTTGAGTGTGTTTGATGCTTGATAGTATGCCTCACTTGCATTCCGTAGATGTTCGAGAGCAATTGCGAGATCATCGGAATGATTCATGGCTCAATTAGAGGATGTGATCGATGATGTATGTGGTAGTGTTTGCTTAGGCTTGCTGTGAATTTCTGTCAATATAACTGGTGCGTAGTGTGAGATTATGGGGGTTTGATAATTAAGGAAGGACTGACGGAGCATGATATATATTGGAGACTATGTTGATCATACCGTTGAAGAGGCTGTTCATCTTGTAATTTGCGTCGCTTTGATATTCGAAACCTCTCTTTCGGCCATCATTGTACTGTGACTTTGTTGAGTTGCGGACCCAACCTGTTACAATCTCGATCATTGTTCCTTCTACAAAAGAACTGGCCAAATAGTCGCGAACGACATACTCCTGCATAACTCAAAATTTCCTTTATGCCATTTCTACCTTCAAAGACCATGAGACAATTTATTTATCCTGTTGCTTATTCATGGGGCCTCTTCGTGAAGGTCAAAGGAACAAGTGAGTTGCTGCAGACAAAGAAAATGTAACTCAAAGATATCATCTCTGAATCTCCTCACGAACCATCACCAGAATATCGGTAGGTGCAACCAAAATTTCTCTATTCGGGTACTTGCTGGATTACCGCTCCTACCCTACAGCAATGCTTTAGCTACAGGTCAGTATTTTGTATGTATGGAGAAACCGCACCCAATGTCCAGATCAGGTCCACACCCGAATCGACATAAGAAAGTCTTCTAAACCGCTCTCAATGAAACTCGTCCGTCCGATAGCCATGCAAATCAAATACGTCGACATCAACAGTGTCTTGTGAAAACTCACTCCTTCATTCTCTTTCTGCCCTTCCTAAGGGCTCTAAGCCTCACAAAATCAATCATAGAAGCAATATCTATATCCGATAGCACCGCTAGCTCGCGTCCGGCAATACACGTACAGTGAATATCGCCTTAAAGTCCAGCGCTTCAAAGCGCGGGAACGATTTCCTCGCATTGACAGGTGCAAACAAAGTGCCTAAAGCCCACTGCGTCTTGTCTTGCTTATCCACGTATTGTGACTCATACAGTCCTGCCGGGTTCTTGGTTATCTTCCCATAGAACATAAAACACGACACAGCGCCAGAGTCTGTTGTAGGAGTCTCGGAGAGATGCACGATCATTCTCTTGTCTTTCTCACGCTTCTCAATCTCTTTGATCTGATGGGTATATCCTAACACCAAGAGATTAGCGCTTTCGATGGCGAATTCCATAGTGTGCGTCTCGATGCTAGATATTGCTATTATGATGTTGAGCGTGATTCGAACTGAGGCGTCGAATGTGCTGTTTTGGCATAAGGGGACTAGATCGAACTCCTAGCTGTGAGGAGAAGGTCTCCGGGGAGCCTTTGAGGGCTAAGGGGGCCGGCGGAGGAAGTAGATTGACATAAGTCAGACCGGTTGAGGATTTCGCGACGCATTGTGCGATTTCATGGAGGCTTTATAACAAGGACGCAGGAAATGAACCAAAGAGCCGCGCGCAGTTGATAATGATGAAATATGAGTATTAAGAACCTCAAAACATACAGAAAGAGATTTTGCCGTAGTCATAGGTAGTGATTGTGCAGTGTACAGTAACGCAACACAAACTTATTCGCTGTACGACTAGACAAGTCCTTTCAATCGACTTTTTGGACTATTGCTGTCCAGTACACCATATTGCGACACAATACAATAGAATTGCAACGCAAGATAGTTTTGAGTCTGAGCACAGTGTGCACTCTCTACCTTGAATTATCTCATTGTCTCCACAGTGTGCTTACCCGGAAATCTAGCCTCTCACATAGGAGACCAGCTTGTTGTCAAACAAGAAAACCCCTCCTTTAGAGCGAATTATGGCGGAAGATCGTGCGATTTGCATATGCTGGTGGGAAAGATTTGTCGAACGTTGCACTTGTTTTTCAGCCAGCAGGGGAGCTCCTGGTGGTAGAAATAGGTTGTTGGAAAGGTCTACTTGCCTTCACATGATGAAACCAGAGGAGTGCCTCTTTGGCCAAGACTTCTTCAATGGGTAACTACGGTCCGGACTAGAGCCGGGCTACCCATGCGGGGTTCTGTGGTCCTTTCCGAGTACCCTGATTTGTCGATACCATGCTGGGCTGAGAGCAAGCATTTTGCCGTTAAGATAAACACTCTGGCGCACAGCCACAACGACTAGGCTGCATCGCCCGATCATTAGTGTGCAATTTTTCGATCCTTGCCATATGTAAATAACCACTTATGCCATCGCAAATGCTGCTGCCTAGAGGAGCGTTTATGGTGATCGCAAACGCTGCAACATTTCAGCTCGGCAATCTCCCACCAATCCCATGGGTGCAATTGATTGGAGATACCTGTTAGGGTACCATGCAATCTCAGCTCCGAAGCCCATTTCAATCCGTCATGTCAATAGTTCGCAATGTGCTACATACGTGCTGCGCCCAATGTCGCCTTAAAGTTTTGTGTAGTTGGACTTAATATAATTGCACAAAAGCAAGAAAGACGGGGCCCAGAACCAATCAACATACATGAGTGGCAGGCATTACAATCCATCCAAAGTCCAGCCAAGAAGCATGTGAGCTCCTGCGATAAAGGTACATCCTGAAATTTAATCCCTAGCTGATTCTGAGATATGTGTATACGCTGACTTATTCGCAATACTTCTAAGAAGCTTTGGCCATATGAAGCATCTTAATCGCGGTAATTTGTCGCGATGATTCCTGTAGAGTTCCTATTGCTGCCACGTTTTGTGTATTCTACACGATACTGGCCTATCGTCAAAGTAAGATACATCATCAATTAAGACAAATTGCAAGATGGCAGAGCTTGGGCCACTGTAATGCAAGGTGCGGTATTTTGGAGCCTAGACGACACTATCAGTGGCTTTTCTGTGGCTTCCTTCTCAAACATCTCTTACGCTTTTTCCACATCGACAGTGCTTTCAGCTCGGTCCTTCAATCGTAGTTGGGGTAATTCATTGGCTCCTTTTCTCCTTTCACGCTCTTAATCTAAGTTTAGAGTGCCAATAAAGGGTAGATCATGCATGCCCTGCAGTGCCATAGGGAATCAAATCGTCAAACATCCAATCACCGTACCTTGGGCTGGCATTTATCTTATGCGCCGTCTTTGGGAGCAATTACATTTCGCATGGATGGATGACATCCATGCCGTTATATCTATCGCCTAGGAGTATATTAATCGAGAATCTCCCAAAGATACTATTGCTTTGCAGATCACCAAACTTCAGGTCACAGTTTAGCTGCTCAAAATCTTCATCTTTTAAAAGAACCCAATATATTTTATACTAGTCATAATGGTTGCAGTCCCTGCAGGTCCACCACCGCCGTCAGTGCCAGAAGGATGGAAAGCTCACTGGAATGCTGACTATAAAGCTTGGTAAGCCCCTGGCTGTAGTTCTTGGTTAAAAGCTGCAGAAAAATTATTATCATACTCAGTTTCTATAAACTAATCTACTCTAGGTTCTATGAGAACATCTACACGGAAGAATCTACATGGGAAAAGCCGACCGAGCCTGTATATCCACCACAGGCTCGTGCACCTCTCCCACCTGGACCCCCGCCAGGATATACTCCTGCTGTGCAGCAAAATACTGAAGAAGTAAAGAGTGCTGATCCGAGCACTTTGCCACTACCTATGGCTGCTATGTCCGTATCGGATGGGAACCCTGCCTACAACCAATCACAGGCTCAGCAGCCGTCCTATAGCTACACTCCTCAACCGCAGCAGGCTACACAACAGCCACCTAAACAAGAGCCCTACAACACAAGTCCACCACAGAGTTTCCCACCACAGCCTGTACAACAACCCGTTGCTGAAGTGCGAGATGCCCAAGGCCAGCAGCCACCCCCCCAACAGCCCACATACGACTATGCTCCCCAGCAACAGGAACGTGGGCCATCACCTGGTTATCCCCAACAGCAGCCCAGCTACCCTCCACAACAGCCCAGATACCCTCCACAACAACCCAATTATCCTCCACAACAGCCCGGCTACCTTCCACAACAACCAGGCTATCCTCCACAACAACCAGGCTATCCTCCACAACAACCAGGCTACCCTCCACAACAACCTGGCTACCCCCCGCAACAACAACTCCAGCAGCAACCCGGCTACCCTCCCCAACAACAACCAATGCCTGGCCAGCCTGGCCCGGCCGTTGACCCCGGCCAAAAAGCTCCCGGCGGCTTCATGGGTATGATCAACTCCAAAGTTGGCAACAAAGTCCCTGGTGGCGCGGGCACGCTTCTCGGTGTCGGAGCTGGAGTGCTGGGTGGAGCGTTCTTGGCGCATGAATGGAATGAGCATGAGGAAAGGGAAAGAAGGCATCATGGGTTTGGAGGTCTTGGGG
>Ga0335072_10008788_pt1 | contig 14613 bp, 9 predicted proteins | sample Lox_Sample_21_FD_206725 | JGI IMG/M metagenome (GOLD analysis project Ga0335072, IMG submission 206725) | Soil microbial communities from Loxahatchee National Wildlife Refuge, Florida, United States - Lox_Sample_2.1 | ecosystem: Environmental > Terrestrial > Soil > Wetlands | place: USA: Florida... | reverse complement strand
CGCTGCGCACCTCGGCTTCGAATGCGGCGGGCTCCATCTTGCGCACGCCGAAGCCCGCCGCCTCATCGGAGACGTCGCCCACCAGGATGGGCGTGTCGTTGAAGCGGTGATGTCGCCAGAGCTGGTACTGGTCGCCCACGATCACGTAGCCGTCGAGCGGCGGCCAGAAGCGCGCACCGCCCCGTCCGCGTTGCGCGGCCACGATCTGATCGGCCGGCAGTGCGCGCGCCTGCGCGAGCGTCTTGGCGCCGAGGCCCTCGAGCCACTGCTCACCGCCCGCCTCGGCCATCCGCAGCGTCTCGATGCTGCCGCCCCCCCAGGGGGAATCCTCGGGCGGCATGAAGTTGGCGCCGCTCTCCGAGATCACTCCGCGAAAGAGCCCTCGCGTGCGCGGTGAGCCCGCGAGCATGCTCACCGAGAAGCCTCCGGCGGAATGCCCGAGCAAGGTCACCTTGGCCGGATCGCCACCGAACTGCGCGACGTTCCTGCGGATCCATTTGAGTCCGGCAATCTGATCCAGGAGCCCGTAGTTGCCCGACCCGTGACCGCTTTCGCGCGCGAGTTCGCGTGTCGCGAGGAAGCCGAGCGCCCCGACTCGATAGGCGATGCTGACGAACACGACCCCCTTTTGCGCGAAATGGGTCCCGTCGTAGAGCGGCGCGCTCGTCATCCCGCCGGTGAAGCCGCCGCCATAGATCCACGCAATCACCGGCCGCCGCTCGCCGGGTGTCTTGGCCGCCGTCCACACATCGAGGTACAGGCAATCCTCGCTCAGGGAGACTCCGGGGGCCTGGCGGCTCGCGGACCTCGGATCCTGCATGCAGGCGGGGCCGAACGCGACGGTCTGCCGGACGCCGTGCCACGGCCTGACCGGTTGCGGTGCCTTCCAGCGCAGACTCCCCACGGGCGGTGCGGCGAAGGGGATGCCCTTGAACTCCGAGACCCCGTCCACGACCGTGCCGGCAATCCACCCACCGGTGACGTGCGCCCGCGGAATCTGCGCCAGCGCCGCTGCGGCGCTCTGAGCGAGCGCGATGGCCGTGAGTGAAGCGAGCCAGCTGCCCCTCATGTCGGATTCCCCCCCGCTCGTGTCGGAATCAGCGCGCCGTCGCGAAGCGCGCGGCTGAAGGGTACGCGAACGGGCGCGTCCGCACTACCCGGGCGCCGCCGCGCGCCGCCGCGACCGAGCCGCGGAATGCCGCGGCCGGCCGTCGCGCAGGCTTGGACTTGCCGGTCCGCTTCGCTACCATCGGCGGGCGCTCCGCTCTCGAACAATCAACGCGAGCTCTCGGGGAGACCATGATCCGATCACGAATGTGGCGCGCGCTCGCCCTCGTCGCGGCCGCATTCGGCCCTGACCTCGGCGTGAGCGCCGCGGCGAGCGCGCAATCCCCCGTGCCGTGGCCGACTCACGAGGCCATGTTCGTCATTGCGAACTTCCGCTTCGGTAGCGGCGAGCGTCTGGGGGCGCTCAGGCTGCGCTACGTCACGCTCGGCAAGCCGCACAGCGACGCGCACGGCCGTACCGACAACGCGGTGCTCCTCCTGCATGGGACGGGCGGCGATCGGCACTCGCTCCTCAATCCGATCTTCGCCGACGTGCTCTTCGGCCCCGGACAGCCGCTCGATATCACCCGCTACTTCCTCATCCTGCCTGATGACATCGGTCACGGGCAGTCCTCGAAGCCCTCCGACGGCTTACACGCGCGCTTCCCGCACTACGACTACGACGACATGGTGAGGAGCCAGCACGCGATGCTGCTCGAGGGGCTGCACGTCGATCACCTGCGGCTCATCCTCGGCACCTCGATGGGCTGCATGCAGGCGTTCGTCTGGGGCGAGACCTATCCGGGTTTCGCCGACGCCTTGGCGCCGTTTGCATGCCTGCCCACGGCGCTCGCCGGACGCAATCGGATGATGCGCTACATGGCGATCCGCGCGATCAAGCGCGATCCGGCATGGGACGGCGGGGAATATCGCTCCGAGCCGCTCGAGGGGCTCACCACGGCGAACGAGATGCTGCTCGTCATGGGATCGAGCGCCCTGCAGATGCAGAAGCAGGCGCCTACCCGGGCGGCGGCGGAGGCGTACGTCGAGGCGTACCTCAAGCGCACGCTCGCACGCACCGATGCGAACGACATGATCTATCAGCTCGATGCCAGCCGGAACTACGACCCGAGCGGCGCGCTCGAGCGCATCACGGTGCCGGTGCTCTACATCAATTCTGCAGACGACTTCATCAATCCTCCGGAGCTCGGCATCGCACAGCGCCTCGCCAGGCGGATGCCCCGCTGCCGGTTCATCCTGATTCCGATCAGCGATGCCACCCGCGGACACGGGACGCACACGGTGGCGGCGCTCTGGAAGGACTACCTCGCGGAGCTGCTGCGGCGGTCGGAGCCGGACTCCGCGCGCGGCCGCTGAGCGCCGCCGAGCGGCGCGCGCAGCGGGCACACCCCGGCCACTGATGGAGAACGCGATGCACAAGGTCATCCTGGCTGCAACCCTGCTGCTCGCCTCCGCGGCGAGCGAGGCGCAATGGCAACCCGGTCCGCTCCTCCTGCAGCAGCCGACGATGAGTCGCACACAGATCGTGTTCGTGCTCGGCGGGGAGCTCTGGAGCGTGAGCCGGGACGGGGGCGATGCGGTGCGCCTCACGACCGGAGTCGGCGTTCAGTCCGACCCGCACTTCTCCCCCGACGGCAATTGGGTCGCCTTCACCGGCGACTACGGCGGAAATGCCGATGTGTACGTGGTCTCCGCGAGCGGCGGAGTCCCGCGGCGGCTCACGTTCCACCCGGCCGCGGATAGCGCCGTCGGCTGGACGCCCGATGGCAAGCGGGTCCTGTTCTTCTCCACTCGGGACAGCTTCGCGAACGGCGTCGGGGGTCTCTATTCGATCGCGGTGAGCGGTGGCATGCCGGAGAAGCTGCCGTTCCCGCTCGCCTACGAGGGTTCCTTTTCCCCGGACGGCGAGCAGATCGCCTACCGGCCCGTGCCGTTCCCGTTCGGGACGTGGTCGCACTACCGCGGCGGGACCGAAACGAAGATCTGGGTGGCCAAGCTCTCCGACTCGAGCTACACGGAGATTCCACGCGGGGACTGGAACGAATTCGATCCGATGTGGGTCGGTGAGCGGATTTACTTTCTCTCCGATGAGAAGGGGCCGTTTACGCTCTATGCCTACGACACGGCAACCGGACAGGCGGAGCAGGTGCTTGCGAACGACGGGATGCCGATCAAGGAGGCCTCCGCGGGACCGGGCGGAATCATCTACTCGCAGTTCGGCTCGATCCACATCTTCGACTCCACGAGCCGTCGGGAGCATGCGGTCGCGATCCGCGTGGCCGGCGATTTCCCGCAACTGATCCCGCACATCGAGAACGTGGAGAAGGGCATCCTGGTCGCGCGCATCTCCCCGACCGGAGCGCGCGCCGTGTTCAACGCGCATGGCCAGATCTTCACCGTTCCCGCCGAGCATGGCGACATTCGCAACATCACCCACACCGAAGGGGTCGCGAACCGCAATCCAGCCTGGTCGCCGGATGGCAGATCGATCGCCTATTTCTCGGATGAGTCCGGCGAGTACGCGCTGCACATCGCGAGCCAGAACGGAATGGGCGCGGTACGCACGGTGAGTCTCGGTAACCCACCCTCCTTCTTCTACGGCCCGACGTGGTCACCCGACAGCAAGAAGATCGCCTACCTCGACAAGCGCCTCGCCCTCTGGTACGTGGACCTCGATCGCGGGACGCGGGTGCGCATCGATGCGGACTTCTATGACACCCCGACGTTCCTACTCGATCCGGCGTGGTCGCCCGACGGTGAATGGATCGCCTACACCAAGCTCCTCGCCAATCACATGCGGGCGGTGTTTCTCTATTCACTCGCGAGCGGCAAGACCCACCAGATCACCGACGGCATGAGCGATGCCCTCTACGCCGCGTGGGACAAGAACGGCAAGTGGCTCTACTTCACCGCGAGCACGAACGCAGGTCCCACCACCGGCTGGCTCGACATGTCGAGCCTCGATCACACCGTCACCCGCAGCGTGTACCTCGTGGTGCTGTCGAAGGACGAGGCTTCGCCGCTCACGCCGCTCGACGACGAGGAACGGCCCACGAGCGCGAGCCACGAGGGTGCAGCGGGCGGCGCGGGCGCCGCGCCCGCCGCTCGGGCGAGCGCGGAGAAGGCCAAGCAAGAGCCCGTGGCGCAGGTGAAGGTCGACTTTGCGAACATCGACCAGCGCATCCTGGCGCTGCCGCTGCCCGCGCGCGACTACGCGGGTATCGTCGCCGGCAAGTCCGGGGAGCTCTACCTCGCCGAGCTGCCCCCGGGAGCGCAGGAGGAGGAGGAGGGGCCGGAACCGCCCGGGGCGACGATCACCAAGTTCGATATGAAGACGCGCAAGACGACCCCGGTCATCGCGGGCGTCCAGGCGTTCGCCCTGTCGTTCAACGGCGAGAAGTACCTGTATCGGCAGCGCGAGCGCTGGGGAATCGCCGCAGCTGCGGGGCCACCGAAGCCGGGCGAGGGTCTGCTCAATCTCGCCGATCTGAAGGTGTACGTCGACCCGCGCGCCGAGTGGAAGCAGATGTACCACGAGGTCTGGCGCATCGAGCGGGACTTCTTCTACGCGCCCAACTTCCACGGCGTCGATTTGGGCAAGCTCGAGCGGGAATATGCGAAATATCTGCCCGGGCTCACCAGCCGCGAGGATGAGAACTTCCTCTTCAATCAGATGCTGAGCGACCTCAACGTCGGACACATGTTCGTGCGGGGCGGGGAGATCCCAACGGTGCCGCCCGTTGGCGTGGGTCTGCTCGGAGCGGACTACACGGTCGCGGACGGCCGCTATCGCATCGCGACGATCTATCGCGGTGAGAACTGGGATCCGCAGTTGAAGGCGCCGCTCACGCAGCCGGGTCTCAACGTCGCGGTCGGCGACTACATTCTCGCCGTGAACGGGCGGGAGGTGCGCGTCCCGGAGAACCTTTACAGTGACTTCCTCGATACCGCGGGCAAGGAGGTGGTGCTGCGCATCGGGCCGAGCGCCGACGGACGCGGCGCGCGCGAGGTGACCGTTGTTCCGATCTCCGATGAGCTCAACCTCCGCCATCGCAACTGGATTCGCCGCAACATGCAGACGGTCGACGCGCTGAGCGGAGGCAAGCTCGCCTATGTCTATTTGCCGAATACGGCACAGGGCGGGTTCTCGAGCTTCAACCGCTACTACATGGCGCAGGTCGGCAAGGAGGGGGCGGTGCTCGATGAGCGCTTCAACAGCGGCGGACTCATCGCCAACTACATCATCGAGATCCTGCAGCGCAAGCTCACGAGCTACTGGTACACCCGCGAGGGCGCGGTGTTCACCTCGCCCCTCGATGCGATCTACGGGCCGAAGGTGATGATCACCAACCAGTTCGCCGGCTCGGGCGGGGACTGGATGCCGTGGGCGTTCAAGCACACGGGCGTCGGGCCGACGGTCGGCGAGCGCACTTGGGGCGGGCTCGTCGGTATCTACAATTACCCGCCGCTCATCGACGGCGGCTCGGTGACCGCCCCGCGTGTCGCGTTCTTCAATCCGAACGGCACCTGGGATGTGGAGAATCACGGGGTGCCGCCGGACGTGCCCATCGTGCTCGATCCGCAGGCGTGGCGCGCGGGGCGCGACGTGCAGCTCGAGCGGGCGGTGTCGGTGGCGCTCGAGGCGCTGCGCGAGCACCCGCTGCCGCAGCCGCACGTGCCGCCGTTCCCGGACTACTCCGAGTACGCACGATGAAGGGCTGGGCGCGGAGGGCGGCGTCGCTGCGCGCCGCCGACTGCGCGCCGTCGCTCAAGCCTGCGCCTCGGCACCGACCGCGACCCACGCGAGGTCCGCGTTGGTGACCGAGTCGAGCTTGAAGCTCTTGGCCGCCGCGGCCATGCGCGTGAGCGCCTGTGCGAGCGGCATCGGGGGCTTCGTCTCGCCCTTCTTCAGCTTGTGAAAGCGCACGGGATTGATGCGGGCGACGATGTAGTTGCGCAGATACGGCGACTTGAAGCCGCGCGCCTGCAGTCCGGTGATGATTCTCTTCACCTCGGCGTCGATCTGCACTAGCCGGGCGGCGAAGCCCTCGCGCTCGCGCAGGCTCGCATCGAGCGCACGCGGGCTGAAGCGGTCCACCTTCTTGAGCAACGCGCTGTAGGCGCCACCGGCAAAGCGCGGGGCCCGCTCGTAGACGACACCCAGCGTCACGAGCTCGGCGGCCTCGAACTCGGCGGCGAACTGCATCTCGCGGGCCCCCGGCCGCCGCTTGGCGAGGCTGCGCGCCATGCGGATGACCTCCAGGCTCCGGTCGCGCAGGTTGTGCGCCTTCTCGGTGTTGAGCGCGAGGATGCGATAGGCGAGCGTCTCATCGGGAGAGATGAGCGCGGTGATCTGCTTGAGACCGAGGAGCTTCGCGGCGGCGAGCCGATGACGGCCGTTGGGTGTCCACAGCCGACCCTCCTCGCCCCGCACGACGATGAGGGGATCGAGAAAGGCGGAGGCCTCATCGATCTTCGCGGCGAGCCGCTGGGTGTGCGTGGGGGAGAGATCGCGCTGAAAGGGTGTGGGCTGCACGGCCGCGAGCGGCACCGAGGCAAGCAGGAGCGGGCGTCCCCCGAGCGGCTCGTGATAGGCGCCGATGGCGGCCCCGCCGCACTCGCGCACGAAGCCCACGAGGCCCGCGATTTCCGGACTGTCCAGGGCGACGGCAATGCTCGAGGCCTCGAGCCCTCGCGGCGCGGCCCGAGGGGCGAGCTTGCCCTTCTTCGTCTTGCGCGCGCTCGGGCGGGCGCGAGCGCTCGGGCTCTTTTTGCGAGCTGCCATACGCCCCTAGCCTGCAGCACGCCGGCTTCGGGGTAAAGCGCCACGCGGCGCGCGGGCAGAAGAGTCAACCGGCTGCGTTCGGGACGCTCTCCTGGTCATCCGCTCCCGGAGCGTCCGGGAGCAGGAATCGACCCTTGCCGTGCGCGAGGAGATCGGTAAGCACATCGCGCGAGACCGGGCGGCTGTGCAGGTAACCCTGCGATTGATCGCACCCGAGCTGCCAGAGGCCATCGAGCTGATCCTGGGTCTCGACGCCCTCGGCGACCACGAGCATGCGGAAGGCGCGGGCGATCGAGATGATGCTGGAGACGAGCTTGCGCGCGCGCGGATCGCTCGACATCTCGCGGATGAAGCTGCGATCGATCTTGAGCGTATCGACCGGTAGGTGCGCGAGCCGGCTGAGCGAGGAGTAGCCGGTGCCGAAGTCGTCGATCGCGATGTTGACGCCCGAGGCGCGCAGGATCTTGAGCTTGGTCACCTCCTCGGCGCTCTCATCGAGGAGGGCCCCCTCGGTGATCTCGGCGTCGATGCCGCAGGACGGAGTCGCCCAAGCGCGCGTGTGCTCGAGAAAGCGCGCGACAAAGTTTCCGGCCCGCAGCTGCGCGGGTGAGATGTTGACCGCGACGCGCACCGGCGGCAAGCCGAGCTGAGCCCAGTGCAGGCAGTCGGCTGCGGCGCGCTCGATCACCCAGTCGCCCACTTCCACGATCAAGCCGCTCTCCTCGAGGATCGGGAGGAACTCACCCGGGGAGACGAGCCCCTGATCCGGATCGTTCCAGCGGATGAGCGCCTCGACGCCCGCGATGCGCCGGGTTTTCACGCCGACCTTCGGCTGGTAATGCAGCTCGAACTGCTGGCGCTCGAGCGCGGCGCGCAGCTTGCGCTCGACCGCGACGCGCGCCAGGCTCGCGGAGTGCACCTCCGCGCTGTAGTGACGCAGGCGCTCGTGAGCGAGCTTCGCGGTGCGCAGCGTCGCCTCCGCCTTCTGCACCAGCGTTTCGGGCCGATCCCCATCCTCGGGAAAGAGCGCGATGCCGCTACGCCCGGCGACTGGCACGTCCTTGCCGTCCAGGCGGAACGGCTCCGCGAACAGCCCCCCCAGGTGAGCGCTCAGTGCCTCGAGCGCGCCGCGCGTCGCGCGGTTCACCGGCTGCACCACGGCGAACGTGCCGCCTGAGAAGTGCGCGAGGCGCTGGGTGTCCTGGAAGCTGCGCTTCAGGCGGTCGGCGAGGAGCTGCAGCAGGAGGTCCCCCGTGTGGCGCCCGAAGGAGTCGTTCACCGCGCTCAGATTCTCGATATCGATCACCGCGACCGCGCACCCCGCCGTGAGCTCGCCCGGACCGCGCAGCAGCTCTCCCAGCCGCTCGCAGAAGAGCGAGCGCTTGGCGAGACCCGTCAACACGTCGAAATACGAGAGCCACCTGACCCGTGTGTTCTGCTGCAGGTACTGCAGCGCGAAGGCGAGGTTCGCCGCGACCTCGCGCAGCATCCGCAGCTCCTCATCGGCGAGTCGCCCCGGATCGCGCGGGCAGATGACGAGGGTCCCAATCGGAGTCCGGTCGACGACGAGCGGGAGGCTCGTCACGTAGCGTTGCGCGCTCGCGGCCGGCTCTGCATCCTCGACGACGAACTGGGTCTCGACGTGGGATGCGGGGCTGCCGGCGCGCGCGGCGCGGATGTGCTCCGCGACCCGCGCGCAGAGCTTCGCGGCCGAGTCCTCCTCATCGCCACTCCAGGCGACGGCCTTGAGCACATGCGTCTTCGGCTGACGCAGGCCAACGAGCGCGCTTGCGTAGCCGCCTACCGACACGGCGAGCCGGCAGGCCTCGCGCAAGAGCTCGTTGCGGTCGCGGATGCGGACCACGGCGCTGTTGATGCCGCTCAGCATGCGCAGCACCCCGGTGAGACGCGCGATCTGCGCCTCCTGACGGCGACGCACCTGACGCGCTTCGGCCTCGGCGAGCGCGCGCCTTACGGCCGGCACCAGGCGCGCGAGATTGGTCTTGAGGACGTAGTCGACCGCGCCGCGATGCAGCGCCTCGATGGCGCGCTCCTCGCCGATCGTTCCGGATACGAACAGAAAGGGAATGTCCGGTGCGACCTCGCGCGCGATCTCGAGCGCGGAGAGCCCGTCGAACTGCGGCAGGGAGAAGTCCGAGAGAATGATCTCGGGCTGGAAGTGGGCGAGCGCCGCGCGCAGCTCCGCCTCCGTCTCGACGCGATGCATGATGTGCGCGATGCCCTCGGTGCGCAGCCGGCGCGAGGCGAACTCCGCCTCGAACTCCATGTCCTCGACGATGAGCACGCGAATCTCGCGCTCCGGGTCACGGTCGCTGCGATGACTCTCCTCGGTCATGGCGCTTGCATTGGCTGCGACGCTCGCGTTGGCGCTCCTACGCACAGAGCCCCCCTCTCCTCAATGCGAGGCCCTAAACTAAAACGGTAACACCTGAATTCTATTCAACATGTGATGTGGGTTCGACTCCTGAGAGGCGGGAGTGCGATCTGGACGCCAATCCTGTATCGGTCGGTAACACAACCGTGCTGCGATCCCCATGCGCCGCCTCGATCGCGAGCTCGAGCGGCGCATTCTCGAGCGTACTCGCGAGCTCGAGGTCGCAAACCGCGATCTCGAGGCGGTCTCGTATTCGCTCTCGCACGACCTGTGCGCACCGCTGCGGGAGATAGCGAGCTTCCCGGGCACCGGAATCGGTCTGTCGATTCTCCGCCGCATCGTCGAGCGGCACGGCGGACGGGTCTGGGCGGAAAGCCGCTTGGGCGAAGGCGCCGCGTTCTACTTCAGTCTGCGGGCGGCCGCGTAGCGTCGCTCACGGCGTCCGCGGGGGAGCGCTCGCGACCCGCACGGGACGTTTCGGCCGCGATGCGGCGCGCCTCGGTCACGACTGCGGGCGGAAAGCCGATCTTCTCCAGAAGCCGCAGCGCATTGCCCTCCGTACAGCCACCGGGGCGCAGGCGATAGTCGAAGAAACCCTCGAGGTCGGGGTTCTCGGTGAAATGAAAGTTTGCGAAGCGCTCATCGAGCAGCTCGCCCAGCTCCACGTCGTGGGTCGTCGCGAGCACCTGCGCGTGGCGGGCAAGCGCCTCGAGCACCGCCTTGGCCGCGGCGATCCGCTCGAGCGTGTTGGTGCCGCTGAAGGGCTCATCGAGCACGAACACCAGCGCCGCGCGCTCCTCGGCGCGGCGCAGAAACGCGAGCACCGCCTCGAGCTCGGCGAAGTAGCGGCTCTTGCCGGACTCGGTCGAGTGCTCGGCGCGGATGCATGCCATGACGCCCGCGGCGGGAATGACCGCGCGCGCCGCGAGGCAGAGCCCGAGGGTACGCCCGAGGATGATGTTGATACCGATCATCTTGATGAACGTGGTCTTCCCCGCCATGTTGGAGCCGGTGACGAGCGCCGAGCGATCGTGCAGCGTCACCGAGTTGGCTGTCTGCCGCGCGAGCAGCGGGTGGCATCCCGCATCGATCTCGATCACGCGTCCGTTCACGAGCGTCGGCACGCAATGCGCGGGGCTGCGCTCGAGGAGTGAGGCGACGGCGATGGTCGCATCGAGCGAGGCGACGAGGGCGAACGCGCGGCGAAGCTGCGGGCCGAGCGCCGGAAAAGTGCGGGCGATGCGGATGTAGGCGACGAGCTCGGCGAGGAAGAGGAGATTGAGCCACGTTCCGGTGCCGAGCGGCAGACGCTCGAGCAGCGCCAGGGGCCGGAATGCGCGACGCGCTCGGGCGAGCTCGGCGCGCGATGCGGCGAGCTCCGCGAGCTCGGGTACCGCGTTCCCCGCCGGCACTCGTGCAAGCGCCTCGGCCACCCGAACCAGGTCGTGACAGCGTTTCAGGGACTGGATGCGCTCGTAGCCGGAGGCGATCCAGTAGATGATCGCGACATTCGCGATCAGCACGGGAAGCTCCAGCAGCAGCGGCCATGAGGGTGCGCTCGCGCTCCACACCGTATATGCGGCGCCGAGCAGGAGGAGGGCGCAGAGGATGCTCCAGACGACGATCAGTGCGCTCATCGGCAGCCGCCGCGGCGCCGCGCCGAAGAGCGTGTCGGCGAGCCGCGCATAGGAGTCGGCGCGCAGCGATGCGAGCCGCAGCTGGATCGCCTCGCGCAGCAGCTGCCCGCTCCTGAGGAGCACTGCCGTGCGGTAGCCGACCGCGGTCGCGTCCGGATGCTCGGGGTACGAGCGCAGCTGACGGTAGAGCGCCTGGCTGCCGAGAGGCGTCACCGTCGTGTCGAGGATCGCAAAGATCCGCGGGAACTCGAGATCGCCCCAGGTACGATCATCGACGCAGCGCTCGGGCTCGAGCGCATGGGTGAGCTCGAAGTAGCGGCTCGCGAGCCACGCGTCCTTCTCGCAGATGCGTCCCCAGCGCGCGCGCAGCGCCTTGAGCGTGCGTCGGTAGGGCGAGATGAGCTCGAGCGCCGCCTCGAGGTACACCCGAAAGGCATCGCGCGTGCGGTGCCGCCGTGAAGCCTCGAGCGCCATGCGTGCGCCGGGCGCTCAGGTCTTGGGCGGGCCGGGGTCGGGGCGCGCGCGCGCGCGCGGCGCCCACGCGAGCACCTCGCGGATGTCGGCGAGGATCCGGTGCGGGCGTTGACGCTGCGGCTGGGTGAGCCAGTCCTCGCGCTTGGTCATGCCGGTCGTCACGCCGAAGGCGGTCGCTTTGCCCCGATGGGCCATGATCATCTCGACGATCGGATCGTCACCGACGACGCCCACCTCGCGCATCGGCACGCCCAGCCTCTTGGCGACGAAGCGCAGCGCGTGGAGCGAGGGCTTGCCGGTCAGGATGGCGCGTGCCTTCGTGAGGCGTCGGATCGCCCCGGTCAGAGTGTAGGAGTAGCCGATGGTGCGGCCGTGCTTGGTGACGAAGAACGGGACGTCGGAGGCGACGTAGAGCTTCGCGCCTCCCCACACCGCGTTGCAGGCCGCCTCGATGTCCTTCATCGAGCCCTCCGGATGCCAGCCGACGTAGACGGCGTCCACCTCGCTCGCCCGCGGCTCCCCGGTGAAAGTGGTCTCGATCCCGGCTTGCTCGAGCGCATAGCCGACACCCCGCAGTCCGAGCACGAGCACGCGCTTGATCGCGCGCCGTGCCATGTGGTCGGCCGTGATGCTCGAGGGCGTGAGCATCTGCTGATCCTCGACTGCGAGGCCGATCGCTCTCAGGCGTGCCGCCTGCTCCGCCGGAGGATAGGCGCTGCCGTTGGTGAGCACGACGTAGGGCACGCCGCGCTCCTTGAGCACGGCCAGCGTCTCGACGGCGCCCGGCAGCACCTCGTAGCCGCCGAGCGAGCGATCGCTCAAGAGGAGCGTCCCATCCACGTCGAACATGAAACCTGAGACCGCGGAGAGGTCCTGATCGCCGCCCGTAGCCGCGAGCGCCGCCATCAGGGGCGCTCCGCCGCCGCTGCGCCGGCACGATGCATCTCGAGCCTGAAACCGGTCTTCGCGATCGAAACGTGGAGCAGATCGCGCCGCGCGGCGAGGTCGCGGATGAGCGTGAGCACCCGGCGCACCGATGGATCGTAGTGGCGCGGCGCGGGTCCCGCTGCCACCATGGCCTCGATCTGGCCCCCAGGCATGGTCGCGCGCAGCAGCAGTTCCTCATCGGTGAGCTTGGCCCCCAAGCGCCTGCGCAGCTCCGCAAGCGGCGGCATCGGCGGCTCGGCCTTGAGCTCACGCGTGCGCGGGAGCGAGGCGATGCGATCCATCACCTGCGGTGCGATCGGCACGTTGGGCTTGCCGAAGCGGCCGAGCGCAAAGCGAATGACCTCATCCGGGATCACGGCATAGCGCTCCTTGCCAGTCACGTTCATGACCGCCTGGGTGAGGAGCATCTGCGAGAACGGGGTCATTACGATCGGCCAGCCGAGCTCCTGGCGCACGCGACCCAGCTCCTCGATCACCGCTTCCTCGAGATGCGCGACGCGGCTCTCGGCCAAGTGCCGGCGCATCGTGCCGACCATCCCGCCGGGCAGCTGGTGGAGGAGGTAGCCCGCATCGAACCCCTGGGGCCGGCCCGCCGGCAGGCCTTCGGCCTCCGCGAGGCGCGTGAAATACTGCTCCACCTCGGCAAGCGCATCGAGATCGGCGTGCACCGTGTGCCCGAGTGCGCGCAGGTTTGCGACGATCCGGCCGGCGGGTGGGTTGGAAGTGCCGTCCGCAGCCGCGCCGGAGGCGCACTGGAGCGTCGTAATCGCATGCCGCGGCGCATCGAGATAGAGCTGCTCGGCGAGGCCGATCGTGCAGTGGGAGTGAAGCTCGAGCGGCTTCGCGCCGAGCTGCGCCTGAATGGCGGGGATCAGCGTGCGCGCCCGCTCGCTCGAGAGCAGCCCACCGGGGTCCTTGATGTAAAGCGCATCCACATCCGTACAGGCGGCCAGCTTGCGCGCCCGCTCGGCGTAGTGCGCATCGTCGTGAACGGGGCTCAACGTGAACACGAGCGCCGCGATCACGAACTCGCCCCCGCCCTGCTTGATCATCCGCGCGCAGGCGATGTTCGAGTCCGCATCGTTCATGGGATCCGCGAGGCAGAAGCGGCGGATGCCGTTGCGCGCGAGGGTGCGGAAGGCGAGCGCCATGAACTCGGGGCTCGCCGTCTCCCAGGCGATGAAGCGAAAGCCCGTCGACATGAACTGCAGCGGCGTGTGCGGCGTCGCCGCCGCCATCAAGCGGATGCGCTCCCACGGGTCCTCGCGCTTGTAGCGCACGGCGACGCCCATGTGGGTGGAGGTGGTGAAGTCGATCGCCTTGTACCCGACGCGATCCATCACCGGAGCGATCGTGAGCGTGCGCGCCGTATCGATGCCGAGCGCGGCCCACAGGCACTGGTTGCCGTCGCGCAGCGAGGTCTCGACGAGCTCGATCTCAGCCAACTTTGCGCTCCTCGCCGCCGAGCGGCGTGCGCGCGAGAAATCGCGCTACGAACCCCGTATCCACCGCGCCGCTTGCGAACTCGGCGTCCGCGAGCAGTGCCGCATGAAACGCGAGATTGGTCGCCACGCCCTCGATGCGCGTCGCCGCGATCGCCGTGCGCATCCGCTCGAGCGCCGCGCCGCGATCGCTCGCATGCACGATGATCTTCGCCAAGAGAGAATCGTAATAGGGCGGCACGCGCGCACCGGCGGTGATGTGGGTGTCGACCCGGACCGCGGGTCCGCTCGGCCAGTGCGCCGTCGCGATCCGTCCCGGGCTCGGCTGGAAATCGCGCGCCGGGTCCTCGGCGTTCACCCGGCATTCGAGCGCGCAGCCCACGAAGCTGATCGCGGATTGCTCGAGCCGCAGCCCCTCTCCGCGCGCGATCGCGATCTGCTCGGCGATCAGATCGACACCCGTGACCGCCTCGGTCACCGGATGCTCGACTTGGATGCGGGCGTTCATCTCGAGGAAATAGAACACATCGCCTTCGGTATCGACCAGGAACTCGACCGTGCCGGCGCCGCGGTACTTCAGGCGCGCGGCGAAGCGCACGGCCGCCTGATGCAGGCGCCGGCGCAAGCGCTCGGAAAGATGCGGCGCAGGCTGCTCCTCGAGGAGCTTCTGGTAGCGGCGCTGTACCGAGCAATCGCGCTCGCCCAGGTGAACGACCTTGCCCGCGCCGTCGCCCAGCACCTGTACTTCGATGTGACGCCCGTGCGTGACGTAGCGCTCGAGGTACACGCGCGCATCGCCGAAGGCCGCGCCGGCCTCGGACGCGGCGAGCTCGAGCGCGCTCGGCAGCTCCTCCAGCCGCTCGA
>Ga0335072_10008786_pt1 | contig 14615 bp, 10 predicted proteins | sample Lox_Sample_21_FD_206725 | JGI IMG/M metagenome (GOLD analysis project Ga0335072, IMG submission 206725) | Soil microbial communities from Loxahatchee National Wildlife Refuge, Florida, United States - Lox_Sample_2.1 | ecosystem: Environmental > Terrestrial > Soil > Wetlands | place: USA... | reverse complement strand
CATGGTGAAGGCCAATCCCAAGCTATGGGACAACACCGCCGTCATGATCACCTTCGATGAGGGTGGCGGCTACTACGACTCCGGCTACGTGCAGCCGATCGACTTCTTCGGCGACGGCACGCGCATTCCGCTGATCGTGGTGTCGAAGTATTCGCAGGGCGGGCGCGTGGTGCATACGTATGAAGATCACGTGTCCTTCGACAAATTCGTGGAGGCGAACTGGGACCTGGATGAAACCATCTCCCACCGCAGCCGCGACAACCTGCCGAACCCGATCTCGCTGCCGTACAACCCGTATGTGCCGCTCAATGCACCGGCCATCGGCGACCTGATGGACATGTTTAGCTTCCACCGTCATTGGGACGGCGACGCCACCGCGCAAAACTGAGTAAGCTCCAACCCATACCCTGCCTGCCAAGCAGGCAGGGTATGTTTTTTCCACCACGCATGCATGATGATGTGAATGATGAGCCTGCTAGCCCGTTCTACCGGCTATCTAAGCCGCTGGTCCAATCCCGTTGCCGCACTGATGTTGATCGGTGCATCCGCCGCCATCAGCACCGGCGCGCATGCCGATCCTGCGGACTTCCAGGCGATGCCGGGTCTGTGGAAAATCACCCTGCACACGCTCAAGGACGGCAAGGAGCAGGTGAAGTGGAAGTGCTTCTATGAGGGCGCCGATCCTTGGACAACCTTCGCCGACAGCGTCGAGCCGGATGCGAACTGCCAGCGCAGCGGCGAGCATCGCACCAGCACGGCGCTGGCGTGGCAGGTAAGCTGCGGCGCACACCAGGGCACCGCGCGCATTCAACTGGATTCCGCCCAGCATTACGCCGGCAAGGTGATGCAGGATGGCAAGCCGGTGCTGGATATTGAAGGCCAGCGTTTGGCGGGATGCACCGGGCCTGCCGACTAGTACGTCATGTGTGGGTGCTGGGATTTCATCCCAGCCTGCGTCGCTACGTGTTCTCGCCTATCCAACACGTTCCGCTTCCGGTGCAGCGATCGGCTTGCCCAATTGCCGTGAGCGTCGCTTCTCTTCACGCCGCGTCCTACGCGCAGCTTTGCGTACACGCCGATCGTGCTGCCACAGGTAAATTGCTGGCGTGCTGAGCAAGGTCAGCAGTTGCGATACGAACAGTCCGCCAAGGATCGCAATGCCCAGCGGCTGGCGCATTTCCGAGCCGATGCCGAAGCCGATCGCCAGCGGCAGTGCCGCGCCCATCGCTACCAACGTGGTCATGGTGATAGGACGAAAGCGAACCAGCGCCGCTTCGCGAATCGCTTCCGGCGGCGTAAGGCCGCCTTCGCGTTCGGCGACGAGCGCGAAGTCCACCATCAGGATCGCATTCTTCTTCACGATGCCGATCAGCATCAGCACTGCGATCACCGACATCGTGCTGAGTTGTGTGTGGGTGATCAGCATGGCGAGGAAGGCACCCATGCCGGCGGCTGGCAGCGTCGAAAGAATGGTCAGTGGATGGATCAGGCTCTCGTAGAGAATGCCCAGTACGATATACATCGCCAGGATCACGGCCATGAACAGGATCAGCGCATTGGTGGCCGCTTCCAGCAGCTTCTGGTTGTCGCCGGTGTACTGCTTCATCACGCCGGGCGGCAGCTGTGCGGCAAACATGGCCTGGTCGACATACTTCAGGCCATCGGCCTGGCTGACGCCGTCGGCGAGGTTGTAGTTGATAGTCGCCGATTCCAACTGGTTGTAGTGCTCGACGTTGATCGGCTCGATGCGCGGGCGAATATGCACCATCGCCGACAGCGGCACCATCTTGTTGCTGTTGCTGCGTACGTACAGGTTGAGCAGCGTGGCGGGACTGAGCGAATGGGCGTTGTCGGCGATCAGGATGACCTGGTACTGGTTGATGTCGGAATAGATGATGGATGCCGGCGTTTGACCAAACGCATCAGTCAGCGCCTGATCGATTTGCCCGATGTTGACCTGCAGCCGCGATGCCGCATCGCGATCGATTTCCACCAGCTGCTGCTTGCCGATGTTGTCGAAGCTGGTGCTCACGTCCTTGAACTGCTTCATCTTGCGCATCACTTGCGCCAACCGCAGCGTGGGTTGCTGCAGGGGCTGGCTGGTGGTGCTGGTGAGGGCGAAGGCGTACTGGCCCTTCGCCCGGCTGCCGCCGCCGCCATTGAAAAAGCCAAGGCTGGTGACGGCGACATTGACCTCGGTCAGCTTCTTGTACTGTTCATTGAGGCGCTTGATCACCTTGTCCGCTGGATCATGGCGCTGACCGGGACCGTCGCCGCGCGGTTTGAGATCGATGAAGAAAGAAGCCTCGTTGCCGACCGCGCCATTGGTGTTGTTGCCGCCCAGGAACGACGCCACATCGAGCACGGCCGGGTCGGCCAGCATGATGGCTTCCACCGCTTGCGCATGCCTGGCGAGCAGGTCCGGAGAGATGTTGGGGTCGGCCACCATGTCCGCCTGCAGCATGCCGGTGTCGCCTTCGGGCATCAGGGCGCCACCGGCCGTCTTCACCACGGCCATCGCCAGGACGATCGTCAACACCAGCAGAATCAGCGGTTGCCAGCGCATTACGCGCCGATGATGCATGGCCCAATCCAGTCCGCGCTCGTAGATGCGCAGCAGCCAGCGATCCAGCCGCTCCACCGTCCTCTCCAGTTTGCCGGGCGCGCGCCGCGCGCGCGTTTCCTCCAGCAGGAAACGCCCGCACAGGGCTGGTGTGAGCGTGAGCGACACCAAGGCCGAAATCACGATGGTAGCAATCAGCGTGACCGAAAACTCGCGCATCAGCATCACCATCGGGCTGTTGCCGAACACCATCGGCGCGAACACGGCGACCAGCGACAGAGTGATCGAAATCACCGTAAAGCCGATTTCCCGCACGCCGATCAAGGCGGCATCCAGCGGTTTGGCGCCCTGCTCCATGTGACGAAAGATGTTCTCGATCACCACGATCGCATCGTCCACCACGAAACCGATGCACAGCACCAGCGCTATCAGCGACAGCATGTTGAGCGTGAAGCCGAGCGCGTACATGAGCACGAACGCGCCGGCCAGCGACAACGGCACGCTGAACATGGCGATGATGGTCGGGCGCACGCGGCGAAGGAACAGCAACATCACCAGCGCCACCATCACGATGCTGAGCAGCAGGGCGATTTCCACTTCATGCAGCGCAGATTTGGTCGACAGCGTCAGATCGAAAATCGGCGTGATCTGCACGTCGGCCGGCACCAGCTTTTGCAGCTGGGGCAATGCGTCGCGGATGGCTTGCACGACCTGCACCGCGTTGGCATCGGAGCGCTTCTGCACCTGCATGATGACGGCGTGCTGGTGGTTGAACCAGGCCGCCTGGGTCGCGTCCTGCTGGCCGTCGCTGACGGTGGCGACATCGGAAAGATGGACCGGCCTGCCTTTTTGATTGGCGATGACCAGCGACGCGAAATCGGCAGGGGTATGCAAGCCGTCGTTGGCCGACACCGTCATCTGTGTCATGCCGTCGCTCAAAATGCCTTGGGGCGAGGCCACGTTGGCAGCACGCAGCACGTTGGCCACGTCGTTGGCGGTCAAACCCTTGGCGGTGAGCGCATTGCCGTTCAACGCGATGCGCACGGCGTGCGGCGAGCCGCCGATCAACTGCGCCTGCGACACGCCCGTGACCTGTGCCACGGCCGGCAGCATCAATGTATTGGCCAGGTCGTAGAGCTTGTCCGGCGCCATGCTGGTCGAGGTCATGGCGATCAGCAGCACGGGAATCTGCGAGGTATCGTTCTTGAAATACTGCGGCGGCGACAGCGCCATCACGGCAGGCAGATCCGGTGCGGCGGCATTGAGTGCCGCCTGCACGTCGCGCGCGGCCTGGTCTGCGTTGCGCGACATGTCGAACTGGATCTGGATCAGCATGCCACCTGCGTTCGAGTTGGAGGTCATCTGCTGGATGCCGGGAATGCGTGCCAGCTGGCGCTCCAGCGGCGCTGTCACCGTGGATGCCACGGTCTGCGCGTTGGAGCCAGGTAACACGGCAACCACTGCCACGGCAGGAAATTCAATCGACGGAAACGCGGCGATGCCGAGCAGCAGATAGGCGCATAAGCCCGCCAGCACCAGGCCGATCGCAAGCAGCGAGGTACCTGCCGGGCGGCGGATGATCGGCTCGAATAGGTTCATGCCGGCGCTCGCGTGTGCGCACGGCCGTGGCGCGTATAAAAAGTATCCATGCGTACTTCATACGCTGACACGTGTGCGCGCAAATGTGCATGAAGTCGGGCCGTGCCAGAAGGCATGGCGACGCTTGCATGAGACTGTCCATGCAAAAGGCGGCGTTCAACGTCGCCTTATCGCCAAACTCGGCCCGCTCAGTCCAATTCGATCGCCGGTGTCTGCCGCGCCAATTCGCGCTGCCGCCGCTTTTCCGCGCGCCGAGCCTTGCGCGCCTCCTTGCGTAGGCGGCGGTCGTACGACCACAGGTAAATCGCCGGCGTGCTCAGCAGGGTCAGCAACTGCGATACCAGCAAGCCGCCGACGATCGCGATACCGAGCGGCTGGCGCATTTCCGAACCGATGCCAAAGCCGATCGCCAACGGCAGCGCGGCGCCCATCGCCACCAGCGTGGTCATGGTGATGGGCCGAAAGCGCACCAGCGCCGCTTCGCGAATCGCGTCCGGCGGCGAACGGCCGTGTTCGCGCTGCGCCACCAAGGCAAAGTCCACCATCAGGATCGCATTCTTCTTCACGATGCCGATCAACATCAGCACCGCGATGATCGCCATCAGCGACAGTGGCGTTTGTGTCACCAGCATCGCCAGGAACGCGCCCATGCCGGCCGCCGGCAGGGTGGAGAGAATGGTCAGCGGATGGCCGAGACTTTCGTACAGGATGCCGAGCACGATGTACATGGCAACGATCGATGCGAGCAGCAGGATGCCGCCATTGGACTTCGCCTGCTGGAACTGCTGGTTGGCGCCGGTGAAATCCAGCCGCACGCCTGCCGGCATGTGCACCGCAAGCGCCGCCTGCTGCACCAGGTCGATACCGGTGCTCTGCTGTACCTTGGGCTTGAGGTTGTAATTGATGGTCGCCACCTGTTGCTGGTTGTGGTGGCGAATGCCGAGCGGGCTCATATCCGGCACGATGCTGGCCAATGCTGCCAACTGGATCATCTGGCCCTTGCTGTTGCGCACGTACAGGTTGAGCAGCGCGTCGGCGCTCATCGATTCGGAGCTGGATGAGGTGAGCACCACGCGGTACTGGTTGATGTCGGAATAGATCACCGACACCTGGTTCTGCCCGAACGAATTGAGCAGCACCGAGTCGATGTCGCCGATGCTCACGAACAGGCGGCCGGCTTTCTCGCGATCGATCTTGATCTCCTGCTGCTTGCCCACGAGATCGAAATTGCTGCTTACGTCGGTGAGCTGCGGAATGGTGCGCAGCTTGCGTACCAGTTGCAGCGTGATCGGCTGCAGGTCCTGGCCGCCGCTGGTGTCGAGGATCTGGAATTCGTACTGCCCCGCGTTGTCGCCGGCGCCACCGCCATTGAAGAACTGGATCGGGTTGAAGTACGCCTTGATGCCGGCGATCGGCTCGAACTTCTTCTGCAGCCGCTCGATCACCTTCTTGATGTCTTCCTTGCGTTCGCCCGGGCCATCGCCGCGCGGCTTGAGGTCCGCATACATCGACGCCGCATTGCCCACCGCACCGCCGGCATTGTTCTCGGGGCCAAGGACCGTCAGCACGTCGCGCGTGGCAGGATCGTCCTGCAGGATCTTGTTGGCTTGCTGTACGCGTGTCGCCAGCAGCGTCGGCGAAATATTGGCGTCCGCGCGCAACGATGCCGCGAGCTGGCCGGTGTCCTGGTCAGGCATGAAGGTGCCGCCCGCGGTCTTGACGATCGCCATGCCGAGCACGACGGTGAGCACCAGCAGGGTGAGCGGTTGCCAGCGCATCAGGCGGCGATGGTGCATGGCCCAGTCCAGCGCCCGCTCGTAGTGCCCATGCAGCCAGCGGTCGAAACGCTGCAACGCCAGCTCGGCGCGCGAGGCTTGTCCGACATACGCCGCTTCGGGCTTCAGGAAATGGCCGCACAGCGCGGGCGTGAGGGTCAGCGACACGATCGCGGAAATCACCACGGCGGCAGTGAGCGTCACGGAGAATTCGCGCAGCAGCATGACCAGCATGTTGTTGCCGAACAGCAGCGGCGCGAACACGGCGATCAACGACAGCGTGATCGAAATGACGGTGAAGCCGATTTCGCTCACGCCGCGCATGGCCGCATCCAGCGGCGGCTCGCCATGTTCCATGTGGCGGAAGATGTTTTCGATCACCACGATGGCGTCATCCACCACGAAGCCGATGCACAGCACCAGCGCCACCAATGACAAGGTGTTGAGCGTATAGCCCAGCGACCACATCACCACGAAGGCGCCGGCCAGTGACAGCGGCACGCTGAGCGCGGCGATCAGGGTGGGACGCAACCGGCGCAGGAACACCAGCATCACCAGCGACACCAGCACGATGCTGATCAGCAGCGCCACTTCCACTTCGTGCAGCGCGCCCTTGGTGCTTTCGGTGAAATCGAAGATCGGCGTCATCTGCACGTCAGCCGGCAACAGCCGGCGCAAGTCGGGCAGGCGGGCGCGTATTGCCTCGGCCGTGGCCACCGCATTGGCTTCCGGCCGCTTGTTGATTTCCAGGCCGACGGCGCGCATGCCGTTGAACCAAGCGGCCTGGTATTTGTCCTGCTCACCGCTGCTGACCTTGGCCACATCGGACAGGTACACCGGCACGCCCTTGCGATTGGCGATCACCAGCTTGGCGAAGTCTGCCGGTGTATGCAGTGCATCGTTGGCAGTGACCGTCATCTGCGTCTGGCCATCGCTCAGGATGCCTTGCGGCGAGGTCACGTTGGCGGCGATCAGCGCATTGCGGATGTCGTTGGCAGTGAGGCCCTTGGCGGACAGCGCGGCGATATTCACATCCACGCGTACCGCATGCGGCGTGCCGCCGAACACCTGCACCCGCGCCACACCCGGGATCTGCGCAATCGCGGGGCTGAGCAGCGTGTCAGTGAGATCGTAGAGCTTGTCCGGCGCCAGACTGCTGGACGTAATGGCGACGTGAAGGATGGGAATCTGCGAGGTATCGAACTTGAAATATTGCGGCGGGCTCGGCAGCGACGAGGGCAGATCGGGCTGGGCGGCGTTGATCGCGGTCTGTACGTCCTCGGCGATCTTGTCGATGTTGCGGCCGAAGTCGAAGCGCACCATCACGGTAGCGCTGCCCTGGTTGGCATTACCGTACATGTCCTGTACGCCAGGGATGCGGCCAAGATGGCGCTCCAGCGGCGCCAGCACCGTGTTCGCGATGGTCTGTGCGCTGGCGCCCGGCTGAGCGACCGTGACGAAGACACCGGGGAAATCCAGCGTCGGCAAGGCTGCCACCCCCAGCATCAGATAGGCGCAGAAGCCGGCGATGGTCAGCCCGATGGCCAGCAGCGAGGTGCCGATGGGGCGGCGAATGATGGGCGCGAAGATATTCATGGCGTTACCCGCGCCGATGCGTCAGGCAAGCGCAAGCCACGGCCGCAGACATCCCGCGCAGGCCGTGGCGCAAGCAAAAAGAAGGGCACATTCATGGGCACCTTTATGCCTTGGAGGCCAGAAGTGCAAATGTGCCTGAAGTCGGGCCGTGCCGAAAGGCATGGCGTGAATTGGCCAGAGTACGTCCCCTCCCCTGCGGCCGCAGGGGAGGGAGCGCATCGTGGCGACGTTGCTTCAAGGACGACCTACAAGCCGTAGCGCACCGTCAAATACCAGGTGCGCCCCAACTGGTTGTAGTAATACACGGTCTCGTAGTTGTGATCGAACACGTTCGCCAGCTTGGCTTCCACCTGCCAGCCGGGCGCAAAGCTGTAGCTCGCGCGCAGGTCGGTGGTGGCATAGCCGCCCATGCGTTCGGTATTGGCGATGTCGTCATAGCGCTTGCTGGAAGCGAAGAACGTGGCGCCGACATTGAACCGGCCCAGCTTGCGGTCGACGTCGACGCGTGCCGTACGTTGCGCACGCCGCTGCAGCAGCTTGCCGTTGTCTGCACCGCCATCGTTCTTCGGCTGCATCAGCGAGAGGTAGCTCTGCACGCGCCAGTCGTCGAGATTGAAGCCGAATTGGCCTTCCAGGCCGCGGATGCGTGCGCGGCTCAGGTTTTGCGGCACGAAATTCTCGTCCAGCACGATCAGGTCGTTGATGGTGGTCTGGTAGGCGTTGAGGCTCCAGTTCCAGTGCTGCAGCTGCTGCGCGAGGCCGATTTCCGCGCTGCGCGAGGTTTCCGGCTTCAGCTCCGGATTGGCGGTAGGGATGGCGCCAAAAGCCGGGAAATACAGGTCATCGAAGGTGGGCGCATGAAAGGCGCTGCCATAGCTCACCGACAACACCGGACCGTTTTCGAAGTGATAGCCCCACGCCGCCGAACCGGTGTTGTGATTGCCGAACTGATCGTTGTGGTCGTGGCGCACGGCAAGCTGCACTTCGTTCTGGCCGAACGTAGCCTGGTATTGCGCAAAGCTGCCGGTGTCGCCGCGGGAGAGGCGCTGGAAATCGGTGTCGCTGGCGATGTGCTCCTGCTGATAGTCCACGCCCACGGTAAGCAGCTGGTTGGCGGTCAGGGTGATGTCGTTCTGCCATGACGCCTGATTGCGGCGCGAATTGAAATAGCCCGTCGCCATGCGCGGGTAGTACTGGCCGAAATAAGTACCCTGGTAATACGTCGCCAGATCGTCGCGGCTCTGTCCGGCATTGAGCGTGACCTTCCACTGCGACAGCGGCGAGAAGCTCAGGCGTGCGCCGGCCACATATTGCTCTTCCAGGCTGTCGTCGCCGCTATACGGGCTGCCGGCAAATTCCGCGTTGCTCTTGCTGCGCAGCCAATCGAAGGCCAGCTCGGTGCCGTTGTCCCAGCGATAACCGAAATTGGCAAAGCCATTCCAGTTGCGGTAGGCATCGTTGCGCGGGTCATCCACGTAGCAGGCCACGCCCAGCTCCGCGGCTCCAGAGCGGCAATTGGGGATGCCGCCGGTGTAGGTACCTCCAAGGCTGGCGTTGTACCAAAGATGCGCATCGCCGCCAGAAACGCCAGCCTGTCCGTCCACGTAACCATGGCTGCCACCGGTGACGCTTACCGAAGGCGACACGCCGCCGTTCGGCTGCCCATGCCGGGTGAAAATCTGGATCACCCCGCCGATCGCATCGGAGCCATACAAGCTGGCGCGCGGACCGCGCACGATCTCGATGCGATCGATCGCATCGACCGGAATCTGTTCCAGTGCCGGCAGGCCGATGCTTACCGAACCGATGCGCACGCCGTCGATCAGCACCAGCACATGCGTGGCATTGGTGCCGCGCAGATACAGCGAGGTCTGCGCGCCGATGCCGCCGCTGCGCCCGATCGACACACCGGGCAGGCCGGTCAGCAGGTCGGCGACGGAAACCGGTTGCAGCCGGTCGATGTCTTCGCGCGTGATCACGGTGACCGAAGAAAGCGCGTCGTTGGCGGTGATGGCGGTACGCGTGGCGGTGACGATCACCGGTTCCAGCGAACCGTTCTGTTCGGTCGATTGGGCGTAGCTGGCCTGCGATGCAGCCAGTGAAAGCAGCAGGGCGGCTGCAAGCGCGGTCTTGTTCAACACGATGGATGTCCCCTGCCGCACGTCCCCGTGCGGCGCAAGTCATGAAGCGACCAGCATCGGGTGGACGTCGAAGGAACGGGAAGCGGGCAGCGCAGAACGCCGCAGCCCGAAAGCCGTGCCTCGCCCACCGCGAGCGCCAGAACCTGTTCCGGGCCGGTCTCCGGACTTGCGAGTGGCATGCATCAATGCACGCCGCCGAACGATGCCTTCCCATGCTGCTGGCACAGTGGCGTGTGGTTCGTTCGGAAAACTCGCATACCGTTGCGGGGGCAGTGCCGGCCTTGCTGCACGAACAGCGCACCGGCTTCCCGTTTCATCCCCTTGGCGTTGGCCGTGGGGACACCTGGAACGCGCGCAACTGTAGCGGGTGGGGGCGGTCAGGGCAATTCGGCTCGCGGTGCAACGCCCTAAAGCGAGTCGATGAAAGGCTCCAACGCTTTCACGGTGCTGGGCAATTGCAGTTGCAGCAACGTATCGAGCAGTTCGGAGGCGGTGCGGGGTGGATTTTTAAGCCGCTCGCGCTGCGCGCGCACGGCGGCGACCACGGTGGGTGCATGGAGATCGATCAGGTGCGCAATGAATTCGTCAGGGTGCTGCGCTTCGATGCTCTTGGGCGCTAAAAAAGCCGCCGGAAAATGCTTCAAATTGAAGGTTACGATTACGTCAGCTCGACCCATGATCGCAGCGGCAAGCACATGGCGATCGTCTGCATCAGGAAGTTCCAACGCACTTCGATGGTTTCATAGCCTGTAATGAGGCAATCAGGCACCGCCTGGTTCATCAGCGCGCGCGTGCGTGTGAGCTGAGCGGGCGTTAGATCGGGGCGTTTTGCCGCCAGATTCCGTATCCGCTCGTCGTGGATGCGATCGGTCCATCTGGCACGAAACATTCCTGTTCCCGCCAGTTGCATGAGCAGGTCACGCAGCGGCGCCGGATAGAGGACGCACGCGTCGTAAAGTGCGACAAACGCCATCAGTAGCCCATGTCCAGTTCTTGGGCTTGGGCTGCCAATGCGTCCATCGCGGCCTTGCTCTGTGCATCACGCTTTTGTTTGTAGTCCAGGACGTCCTTGGCGTAGAGCCGTCGATGCGTGCCTGTTTTGTGAAATTTGATCTCGCCGCGTTCAATTAATGCCACGAGGTGGGGGCGGGAGACATTCAGGAGGTCCGCCGCCGCCTGAGTGGTGAGTTCGGCATGCAGTGGCATGATGCTTACCCCCCTGCCTTCGGCCATGTTGGTCAGAATGTCGACCAGCATGCGCAAGGCGACGACGGGTACTTCAATCGTTTCGTCACCGTTGTGCACGCGCAAGCGTGCGGTCTCGCCGTCTCCGAGGCAGGCGGCCAGGAGGCGGCTGCTGGTTTTGGCCAATTCGGCTTCGTGGACGGTCGGTGGCGGTACCGAGTCCATGCCGAGACGGTTGCGTGAGGTGGTCATAGCCGAAAATCCCATTCACGTTCAGGTTGTTGCGCTGGATATGCAGGCGCACCTTGGTGGATCCGATGGTGGCATTTATTCGAAATAAACGCAACAAACGAAACATTCAAAACGTGAGTGGACAAATTTCCGGCCGGATGTTCTTGGCGGACCGCCTGGCCTCCACCGGAATGAGAAATGGAGCGATCAATCCGTCTGCAATTCGGCGACGAAATCGTAGATATCCCCGCGATACCACGAGGTGGTGAACTCCACCACACGTCCATCGTCGAGAAATCCACGCCGCTCGATATGCAAGCCTGCGCTGCCCGCGCTCACATGCAGCAGGCGCGCCTGCCGTGCGCCGAGCAACACCGCGCGCAGGCGCTGCAAGGCGCGCACCGGGCGGCAGTTGTACTTCTCCAGCGCCTCGTACAGCGAATCGTGCACCTCGTGCGGATCAGGCAGCACGCTGGCCGGCACCACGCTGCGCTCGATCGCCAGCGGTTCGTCTTCCGCATAGCGCACGCGGTGCAGGCGCGCCACCAGCATGCCGGGGGAAAGATTGAGCGCCATCGATTCCTCCGGCGTCACCTCGCCCACGCTGCGCTCGAAGAATTCGGAACGCGGATGCAGTCCGCGCGCGCGCAGGTCCTCGGTGAAGCTGGTGAGGCGCGACATCGGCTTGATGATGCGTTCGGCCACGAAGGTGCCGGCGCCGTGACGCTGGGTAAGCAGGCCTTCTTCAACCAGCCCTGAAATCGCCTTGCGCACGGTCACGCGGGACAAACCCAGGACCTGCGATAAATCGCGTTCGCTCGGCAGCGTCTGGCCGGGCTCGATGTCGCGATGCTGGATCACGTTGCGAATAGCCCGTCGCAGCCGCAGGTAAGCCAGCGGCTGGTGGGTGGTGGTATCGCGGCTAAGACGCCGGTATTCCTCGGCCAAGGCATTCTGCATAGTTGCGAACCATACCAATGCGTGACCAGTGGTACAACAGGGCCGTGAATTGGGAATCGGCCATCGGAAACCGAGGAGCCCGGCGCCCAAAGCCCCGCCAATTGCGGCGCTTTTACGATTTATGGTTCCCGATTTACGATTTCCGCCCATATGAAAACAATGCATACGATTGCACTGCACAAAAGACTGGTATTGCCTGGTACGGCATTGGTACCATCGGGCTTCCCCGGCGGCCGCATTGTCGCGGCTGCCCGCATTCCATAGAGGTGAGTTGTGACTGCACCCGCGCTACCGGTCGAGCTTTTCGACCTGGTGATTTTCGGCGGCACTGGCGATCTGGCCGTACGCAAATTGCTCCCTGCCCTCTTCCACCGCTTCGTCGACGGCCAGATCCAGCCGGGTAGCCGCATCGTCGGCGTGGCCCGCGAAGGCCTGGATGACGAGGGCTACCGTGCGCAGATCCGCAGCGCGCTCAACGGCGCCGCCGCCAAGCACGGCGACAAGCTCGACGCCTTCCTCAAGCTGGTGCATTACCGCCCGCTCGACGCACGCAAGGACGCCGGCTGGGACGACTTCGCCAAGCTGATGGGCGAATGTCCCGATCACGTGCGCGTGTTCTACCTCTCGACTTCGCCCGACCTGTTCGTGGACATCTGCCAGCGCCTGGGCGGCTACGGCCTCAACCAGGGCCAGTCGCGCGTGGTGCTGGAAAAACCCATCGGCAAGGACCTGGCCAGCGCCAACCGCATCAACGACGACGTCGGCCGCGTGTTCGCCGAATCGCAGACCTTCCGCATCGATCACTACCTCGGCAAGGAAACGGTGCAGAACCTGCTGGCGCTGCGCTTTGGCAACGCCTTGTTCGAGCCGTTGTGGAATGCCGGCCACATCGACCACGTGCAGATCACCGTGGCCGAAACGCTTGGCGTGGAAAAACGAGGCCCGTATTACGACCATGCCGGCGCGCTGCGCGACATGGTGCAGAACCACATGCTGCAGCTGTTGTGCATGGTGGCGATGGAGCCGCCGTCCTCGTTGTCGCCGGATGCGGTGCGCGACGAGAAACTGAAAGTGCTGCATGCGCTCAAGCCGATCAACGAAACCAACGCCTCCCAGCTCACCGTGCGGGGGCAGTACCGTGCGGGTGTGGGCGAAGGGCAGAGCGTGCCCGGCTATATCGACGACTTGAACAGCAGCAGCAAGTCCAAAGTCGATCACTCCAATACCGAAACCTTCGTCGCGCTGAAGGCGGAAATCGCCAACTGGCGCTGGTCCGGCGTGCCGTTCTACCTGCGCACGGGCAAGCGCCTGGCCGAGCGCGTGTCGGAAATCGTGGTGGCGTTCAAGCCGGTACCGCATTCCATCTTTACCGCCTCCGCCGGTCCGCTCGCGCAGAACCGCCTGGTGCTGCGCCTGCAGCCGGATGAAGGCGTGAAGCTGTGGCTCACCATCAAGCACCCCGGCCCGGGCGGTTTGCGCCTGCGCCACGTGCCGCTGGACATGAGCTTTGCCGAAGCCTTCGGCGTGCAGCAGCCCGATGCGTACGAGCGCCTGTTGCTCGACGTGGTGCGCGGCAATCCCACGCTGTTCATGCGTCGCGATGAAGTCGAAGCCGCATGGCGCTGGGCCGATCCGATCCTGGCGGCATGGGCAGCGGCCGGCGAAGCGCCGCGTCCGTACACCTCCGGCACCTGGGGTCCGAGCGCCGCGGTGGCCTTGATCGAGCGCGACGGCCGCACCTGGGACGAGGATTTCGAGCAGTGAGCGAGCAACACATCCTGCATGCGTTCGACGATGGCCCGGCGCTGGCCAAGGCCTTGTCGGCCAGCATCGCAGGCCAGCTGCGCGAGGCGATCGGCGTGCGCGGCGAAGCGTTGATGGCGGTATCCGGCGGCAGCACACCCAAGCTGCTATTCGACGCGTTGTCGAACGAAACACTGGATTGGTCGCGCGTCACCGTCACGCTGGTCGACGAACGCTGGGTGCCGGATACCGACGAACGCTCCAACGCGCGGCTGGTGGAATCGCAGCTACTGCAACGCAAGGCGGCCGACGCCGAATTCGTGCCGTTGTACGTGGAAACGCCGACGCCGGAAGCGGGCATCGGCGAAGTGCGCGCACGCGTGGCGGCGTTGAAGCAGCCGTTCGACGTGATTGTGCTCGGCATGGGGCCGGATGGGCACACCGCTTCGTTCTTCCCTGGCGGCGATCGCTTGAGCGAAGCGCTGGACGTCTCGAACACCGCGCTGGTGCTGCCGATGCGCGCGCCGGGTGCGGGCGAGCCGCGCATCACGTTCACCTTGCCGGTATTGTTGAAAGCGCAGGCGCTGTATCTGCATATCCAGGGCAACGACAAGCGCGATGTATTGGCGCAGGCCGAACAGCCCGGCAGCACGCTGCCGGTTGCCAGCGTGCTGCGGGCGAAGCGGCCATTGGATATCTATTGGTGCCCGTGATGTATCCGACTTGTCGCCATTCGCTCCCTCTCCCCGTCGGGGAGAGGGTTGGGGTGAGGGGAAGCGCTTGCGAATATCTCGATGCGAGACCGTTCTCGCACCTGGCGTC
>Ga0335072_10008785_pt1 | contig 14616 bp, 9 predicted proteins | sample Lox_Sample_21_FD_206725 | JGI IMG/M metagenome (GOLD analysis project Ga0335072, IMG submission 206725) | Soil microbial communities from Loxahatchee National Wildlife Refuge, Florida, United States - Lox_Sample_2.1 | ecosystem: Environmental > Terrestrial > Soil > Wetlands | place: USA: Florida... | reverse complement strand
AATGGAAAGGCCGGAACCCACCGAAAGGGAATAGGCGGCGCTGGCTTGCGCGCCGGCGGCATCTGTCACTTTGATGCCGATGGCAAACACACCGGGCTGCGCCGGCGTGCCGCTGAGCAGGCCCGACTGAGTAGCGAACGTGAGGCCCGGGGGCAGAGTGCCCAAGAGCTGCCAGGTATAGGGCGGGGTTCCGCCTTGCGCGGTGAATGTCTGGCTGTAGGCTGCGCCCGCCGTTCCCGCCGGGATCGTGGAGGTGGTAATGGTAAGCAAGCCGATGACCGCGATGGAAAGCTGGGCGGCGGCTTTTTCCCCGGAACTGTCCGTGACCTGCACAGAAAAATCGGCCGTTCCGGCCGCCGACGGCGTCCCAAAAATCATCCCCGCGGGACTCAGGGAGAGAGCCGCGGGCAGGAAGCCGGCGGCGATCGTCCAGGTATACCCGCCGGTTCCTCCGCTGGCAGCGAGGTTCTGCTGGTATGCGGTACCGACCATCCCGTTGGGCAGCGACGACGTCACGATTGTCAGCGCGGGCGAGGCAATCGCGATGCTGAAAGACTTGGTGGCGCTGGAACCGTTGCTCGTTGCCTTTACCGTAAAGTTGGCTGTCCCGGCGGATGAAGGCGTTCCGCCGATGGTGCCGCCGGCGACGAGAGTCAGCCCGGCGGGCAGTGCTCCGGCGGTGACGGACCAGGTGTAGGCTGCCGTGCCTCCTGTCGCCGAGAGCGTTTGCGAATATGGGACGCCCACCATGCCGGCGGGCAAGGACGCCGTGGTGATGGTCACCGCGGCTGTCACCGTAAGAGTGAGCGGCCGGGTGTCCGTCGCCCCGTTGGAATCTTTCACCTGGGCCGTAATGGGAAAGGTTCCCGCCGCCGAAGGCGTGCCGGAGAAAGCCCCCGCGGGGCTCAGCGCGATACCCTGGGGGAGCGATCCGGAAGTGACGCTCCACTGAAACGGCGGCGTCCCGCCGGAGGCCGTGAGAGTTTCCGAATAAGCTGCTCCCACCGTGGCGGTGGGAAGCGAAGAGGTGGTGATGTTTACGGCGGGGTCGATGGTAATGGCTAGCGGCTGAGTATCGGTGCTGCCGCTGGCATCTTGTACCTGGACCTTGAAACTGCCCATGCCGGCTGCCGATGGAGTGCCGGCAACCGTCCCGTCACCGGCAAGGCTGAGCCCGGCCGGGAGCGCGCCGGAAGTGACGGACCAGACATACGGCGTTTTCCCGCCGTTCGCGGATAAGGTCTGGCTATACGCCGTGCCCACAAACCCATCCGGTAAGTTCGCGGTTTGAATGTGTACCGCGGGCTGCGCGCCTACCGAAAGGGCAAGCAGCAATCCGATGACAGGAGTCTGGGTTCGGGAATGGCGCATAAGGGCTCTGTTTTTCCACCGAAGGTCAGTGCGGCGGACCAAAGATCGGACTGCCGGCGGTGATGGAGCCGGTGGCGGTCGTGGTTTCAGCCGGGCTGGATTTGCCGCGCATCGCCAAGACCGCGCCGCCGGCGGCGGCGCCCGCCACCGCGGCCAGAATCACGTAAAGCTTCGTGTGTCCGGACCGGGCCACGGGCTCGGCGTTCGTCTGGGCCAGAAAAGCTTGCGCCACAGCGCCGTGCCAGGAAGCCGTCACGCGGATCTGGAATTCACCGGCGCGCGAGTTTGGGCGTAATCCGTGCGCTTCCGCGATGCCTTGACTATCGGTTTGGACGGTAGAGGTCACTCCCCCGTCCGGGAGGGTTGCGCTGGGACCTGTGGCAGGCAGGTGGAAGGTGACGGTAGCTCCCGCGACGGGTGCTCCTGCCGCGTCCGTGACCCGCACCACGGGATCGTGCGCGCGGTGCATCCGGATGCTATTGAGCGCGCCCTCGCCCTCCGTGACGTCGATGTGAATAGCGGCCGCCTGGCTGGGAGGCCGGGGGCCGGGAGGTTGGCCCTGCGCAGTAAGTGAAAGGGAGTAAATGAGCAGAAAGATACAAACGCCGACCCATCGCCACATAGCGTCTGTCTATTAATACCTGACTCCTGGCGGCATGGCTGTGCGCCTACGTCCAAACTGCCGGCGCCGGCGCGTTGATTCCTCCCGGTTCCGCATTAAGCTGGAGGGGGACGCACATTCCCGCACCCAGACGAGTTGCTGAGTATGACATCCGATATTACGGCCGACATGGTTCAGGTCGAGTTAGAGGACGGAACGTCGATCGAGTATTCGCGCGCCTTATTGGAAGAGGTGCGGCAGCTTGCGGTGAGTGGATTCACTGCCTTTGGACGCGGGGGGCTGGAGATTGGCGGTGTGCTGTATGGACTGCGCGAGGGGGCGCGGCTCACCATTCATGCTTTCGGGGAGTGTCCGTGCCAGCACGCCCTGGGACCGGCATTCGTGCTCACCGGCGCCGACCGTCAGCTGCTGGCGCAACTCGTGCGAGGCCCGGCCGGTCTCGACACGCTCGGCTGGTATCGCACGCACACACGCCGGGGATTGGAACTCGACGCGAGCGACCGTGAATTGTTCGCCGAATTTCCGCCGGGCATGAAGACCGTGGGGCTGGTTCTGAAACCGGCGCGTTGGGGGGCCTCGAGCGGGGCGTTCTACGTCCGCGACAGCGGGGGCAAGATTCTGCCGCAATCGGCGCGTGAGTTTGCGGTCGAGCCGCCGGCGCAGTCCATCCAGGAATCGCAAAAATCCAGCTTCGAACCGAATGCCCCCGCAGAGCCGGACGATGCCGTAATACCGCCGGCATTCGTGCCGCAGCGGGCGGTATCTCCCATGTCTCCGCCGAGGCGCCACTGGCCGGCTGCCGCCGTGGGCGCGGCGGCGGCAATCCTGGCAGTAGCGGCACTGGGCTGGCACTACTACTTTTCGCTTCCGCCGGCGAACCTCGCGCTGGAAGCGTACGCCATCGCCACGGGACAGGTCCGAATCTCCTGGAATCACGGCTCGCGTCCGGCGCTCGAAGGCACCTCCGGAGTGGTCGAGATCCGGGATGGCGATGCCGATACCAGGATTCCGCTGGACGCCGCCGCGCTGCGCCAAAGCAGTCTCACATACACTCAGAAAACCGACCAGATCGAGGTGGATTTGCGCGTCAATCGAGGGGCCGGCGACCCGCTCGCGGAAGAGTCGATCGAGTTCATGGGTCCGGCTGAAACAGCTGAAGCACAAGCGCGGGCTCGCATGGCCGAGATTCCGCCCCCGGATCCGATCTCCCACGTGAAAGTGGAGCGAGACTCCCGCGCTGCGGCGCCGGCGGCCGAACCGCTTATGAAGCGTGCCACGGATACGCAACCCGCCGAGCCGGCTGAACCTTCCAGACCCAAGTTCGAGATCCGGAACCAGCCATCAACCCCAGCCTTGGTCACGCCGGTAGATTTATCCACTCCGCCTCCCGCCATCTCCGCGCCGGTCCTGCAAGCGAAGTTGCCCGATCTTTTCTCCCAAACGCCAACGATCGCCAAGCCCGCTCCTCCGCCCGCGCCGGCGAAGCCGGCGCTGCCGCGGTCGGGGCGCCTGATCTGGACGGGCAGGCTCGACCGTCACGGACTTCTGGAGATCAATGGCGGCCACGCCAGCAGCGGTTCGCTGGCCGGCTCGCTTTTGGGAATCCCGGCGGATTTCCGGATCGAACCGGCGGAGTTCACGCGCGACGGCTTGATGGTCTACACGACCGACGGAGCGGCCAATGGCCGCACCGAGGCGCCTTCGCAGTCGAATGGCTGGAATGCGGTGGAGTTTGCTTTCGATCCGGTGCGGGTAGGGACACTGAAGGTGTTGGAGGCGCCCGATCGGGCCAACAATTTCAAAAGGCTGGTCGTCCTTGGGGAGAGCAAAAGCTGTCCCGTCATCGTAGTGGATTGGAAGGCGCGCTAAGGCGCACCTTCCGGTTCCACTTTTCCCATCCATTTCGTGGCAGAATGGTGATTTCCGGACGTAGCGTGCTTTTCGAAGACCCCCGGGCGCCAGCGGGGTCCGGTTGTCGGTGTGAGTTGCGAAAACTGAGCGAAGCTAGCTAAAATCAACGCGTCCGTAAAAGATCCCAGGAGGATTCATGGCTGTTGAGCAGAAGGTGAAGCAGATCATTGTCGAGCAACTCGGCGTGGATGAGAGCCAGGTGGATAGCAACGCGTCGTTCGTGGACGACTTGGGCGCCGATTCGTTGGACATCGTCGAGCTGGTAATGGCCTTTGAAGAGGCGTTCGAATTGGAGATTCCCGACGAAGACGCCGAAAAGATCACCACCGTCAAGGACGCCGTCGAATACATCGAGAACAAGACCGCCAAGAAATAAGCCGCTTTTCACATCAAGGGGAACATTTTGACGCGAAGAGTGGTAGTGACGGGCGTAGGTCTGGTGACGCCGCTGGGAATCGGAACCGAAGCCACCTGGGAGGCGATTCGCGCGGGAAAGTCCGGCATTGGCTCCATTACGCAGTTCGATGCGGCCGGCTTCTCTTGCCGGATTGCCGGCGAAGTGAAGGCCTTCGACCCGTCCAATTACATCGAGAAAAAAGAAATCAAGAAGATGGGGCGCTTTATCCAGTTCGCCATCGCGGCGGCGGACTACGCGCTGAAGGGATCGCGCCTGACGGTGACGCCAGAGAACGCCGAGCAGGTGGGTGTTTATATCGGCAGCGGCATTGGCGGGTTCGAGGTGATCGAGCGCGAGCACCAGATTCTGCTCGAACAAGGCCCGCGGCGGATCTCGCCGTTTTTCATTCCCGCCACCATCATCAATCTGGCATCGGGCTATGTTTCCATCCGCAGCGGCGCCAAGGGACCGAATTCCGCCACCGCCACGGCTTGCACCACCAGCGCCCATTCGATTGGCGATTCCTACCGCATGATCCAGCGCGGCGATGCCGACGCCATGATCTGCGGCGGCACGGAAGCGGCGGTCACTCCGATGGGCATCGGCGGGTTCGCGGCCATGCGCGCGCTTTCCACGCGCAATGACGAACCGGAGCGCGCGTCGCGGCCGTGGGACAAGGATCGCGACGGCTTCGTGGTGGGCGAGGGCGCCGGGATTCTGGTAATCGAAGAGCTGGAGATGGCGCGCGCGCGGGGCGCCAAGATCCTGGCCGAATTGGTGGGCTACGGGATGAGCGCCGATGCGTTCCACGTCACCGCGCCGCCGGACGATGGCGACGGCGCCTACCGCGTGATGCGCAACGCCCTGCGCGACGCCGGTATCGAGCCGCACCAGGTGGATTACATCAACGCCCACGGCACTTCCACGGACGTGGGCGACCGCGCCGAAACCATGGCCATCAAGCGGGCGTTCGGCGACCACGCCTACCAGGTCGCGGTGAGCTCCACGAAATCGATGACCGGGCATCTGCTCGGCGGCGCCGGCGGGCTGGAAGCGGGGATCACCGTGATGGCCATCCAGGATCAGATCGCGCCGCCGACCACCAACCACGAAGCTCCCGGCGAATCCTGCGACCTGGATTACGTTCCGCTCCACGCTCGTCCCATGAAAATCGAGTATGCGCTCTCCAACAGCTTCGGCTTTGGAGGCACGAACGGTTGTTTGATTTTCAAGCGATACTCGGAGTAGACACCGCTTACCGAGCCGCGGCCAAAGGCGCGGTTTTTGAGGCAGCCTCGATATGAAAATTATTGTCGCCATCAAACAGGTACCCGCGCGCGATTCGCAATTGCGCATCGCGTCTTCGGGGAAGTGGATCGAAGAATCCGATCTTTCGTACGAAATCAACGAGCCCGACGCCTACGCGCTGGAGGCGGGCTTGCAACTCAAGGAGAAGCACGGCGGTGAGGTTGTGGCGCTTTGCGCGGGTCCGGCCCGCGCCGCCAGCACCATCCGGGAAGCGCTCGCCAAGGGCGCGGACCGCGCCATCCACATCGAGGAAGAGATGGGGGAGTTCGATCCGCTCTCTGCCGCGCAATTGCTCGCCGCCGCGGTGAAAAGCGAAAATGCCGATCTGATTCTCACCGGGCTGCAATCCGACGACCTGGGGTACGGGCAAACCGGCGTGATCCTGGCGGAACTCATCGGCGTGCCGCACGCCACCATCGTCATGCAGGTGGAAAAGACCGCCAGTGGCATCCGCGTGAAGCGCGAACTGGAAGACGGATGGTTCCAGCACGTGGATATGCCGCTGCCGGCGTTGCTCACCATTCAATCCGGCATCAGCAAGCTGCGTTACGCGACTTTGATGGGAATCAAAAAGGCCAAGACCAAGGAAGTGAGGCGCGTCACCGCGGAGAGCCTCAGCGTTGCCAAGGAGGCCTCCGGCGTGACGTTCGAGCGCATCTATTTACCGGAACGCAGCAAGCACACGCAGCTTTTCGACGGCAGCCCCAGGGAAGCGGCCGCCAAACTGGTGGAGAAATTGAAATTCGAGGCGCGCGTCATATGAGCATCCTGGCAGTTTTGGAACAGCGAGGCGGCCAGTGGAACCGCATGTCGTTCGAGACCCTGGCGGCGGCCCAGCAACTGGCGCAAGAACTCGGCACTTCGGCAAGCGCCGCGGTGGTGGGCCAGGACGTCGAGGCGCTGGCGCAGGAATTGGGATCGAAGCGGCTCGAGAAGATCTACGCCATCGAGCACGACTTGCTGAAAGACTATACGCCCGACGCGTACTGCGCGGCGCTCGCTCAGTTCATCGGCCAGGTTCATCCGGCGATCGTGCTCTTTCCGCACACCTACCAGGTCCGCGATTTTCTGCCGAAGCTGGCGACGGCGCACCGTCGCGTGGCGGTGAGCGACGTGGTATCGCATCGCATTGCGGAGGGCGGCGTGATCCTGGTGCGGCAGCTTTTCCAGGGCAAGGTGAACGCCGATATCCGGCTGGCGGGCGACGCGCCGCAATTCGCATCGCTGCAAGCGGGGGCGTACCGCGCGGACCAGGTGGCGGCAGGCGCCGCGGCGGTGGAAATCTTCCAGCCCGACCTGGACGCCGGACAGATTCGCACCGCGCCGCGAGAGCTCTTCCGCGAATCGCAGCGCGCGGTGGATCTGGGTTCGGCGGAAATTATCGTGTCGGTCGGACGCGGCATCAAAGAGGCCGACAATATCCCGCTGGTGCAACAACTGGCCGACGTTCTCGGCGGCGAGATCGCCGCATCGCGCCCGATTTGCGACGCGGGGTGGCTCCCGATGGAGCGCCAGGTGGGGAGTTCCGGACAGACGGTTGCGCCCAAGCTCTACCTTGCGGTCGGGATCTCGGGCGCGATTCAGCACCTGGTGGGAATGAAGGGCTCCCGCACGGTGGTCGCGATCAATAAAGATCCCGAGGCTCCGATCTTCGAGGTTGCGGACTACGGCATCGTGGGCGATCTGTTCCAGGTGGTGCCGGAACTGATCGAGGCGGTGAAGAACGCAAAATAGTTTCACGCCCTGGGCCGGGCGCGCGAAGATTTCTGCGATTTGCGGGCCTGGGGGGAGATGAAAGCAGGTTGCCATTCGAGCTTGCCGGCGTCGCAAAAGCCGGCGTCCGCGGTTCCCCTGTAAACTTCTGTAAATCTCTGTCACAATTTGACTTTTGCGCCGTCATACGGGTATACTGCCATGGCTGCATACGAGCGGATCCTGCAACTTTTATGCCGGTATCTGCGTCCTATATCTCTGACAGAGAGTTCATAAAGCCATCATAAAAAGAGAAATGAGTACGATTATGAAAAACGGACAGAAACCCAAAACCGCGCACTATCGCGAGCTCCTGGAGAGCAAGGCGGAAGAGGTCCGTCAAAGCATGTCCGCGCAAAAAGCGGCCCAACTGGTATCCCGGCTTGACGTGCCTTCCGACGAGGGCGATCTCAGCCAGCAGCATCACGAAGAGTGGATTTTCCTGAACCGCAACACCATCGACATGAAGCTCCTGCGGGAGATCTCCGACGCGCTGGTTCGCATCGACCACGACACGTACGGAGTTTGCCTGGAGTGCGATGAACCGATCTCTACCAAGCGGCTGGACGCCGTCCCGTGGGCACGTTATTGCGTGACCTGCCAGGAGATGATCGCTAATCGAATCGCCGACGGCGAGATCATGGAGTACGAGGAAGCCGAGCGATGAAGCTCGGCGACCTGCGCAAGTTCGCCATCCGCCAGCAAACCCGCATTCGTTTTTCGCTGACTAACGGGTTGGAGTGCGTGGTGACGGAGCAGGGCGTGGCGCAGGTCCCGGAACTCCATCGGGTTCCGGATTTCAACCTGGAACAGGAACTGGCCGCCGCGCAGAATTTCCAACTGGATGCGCTGGCGGCCGACCCCAAAACTCCCGTCCGCACCCGCCCGGTCGGCCGCGAAGAACTGGCGGCGCTGACCGCCGGCGGGCCGGGCGCGGAAGCGCACGATCACGAAGAAGATTGAGCTCTCTGAAACCGCACGCAGAATACCACCGCAGAGACACGGATTGGAAGAGATCCAGGAAGGAAGCCGCTGCGTGAGATTGCGGCTGTCGCGTCTTCCTCCCAGCAGAGGTGGCAGAGGCCGCAGAGTTGGCCGCCTGCGGGCGGCCTGCAGAAGGTTCACGCGCTGGAAAATTGTCGCGGCCCGCGCAGACTTGCGGGAATTTCAGTACAGAGACAGAGAGAAACGCAAAATCTGAGCTCACGGAGGTGGCCGAGGTCAGTGAGGCGGCGCCGGATTGCCGTGACGAACTGAGGGTCCCGGATGTTCTGATGCTCAGGCGACCGTAGAGCCGCCAGGGTCCTGGAGGGACTCTACATACATCCGTTGCCCAAGGCTGCGTTGAGGACAATCTGGATGTCGATCACGTTTACGATTCCGTCGTGATTCAGGTCGTCAGCCGGGTACGCCGCGCCGAGAGCTTCGTTGATCATGAGTTGGACATCCGCTACGCCCGCAGTTGCATGCCCGGTAACCGCGCAGTAGGTGGTGGTGGGAAGCATGCCGCAAACATCGACGGTATCCTGGCCGGGGCACTGGAGAACGGCCGTCTCGCCAGTTCCCATCTCCTTGTTACCGCTGTAAGTGTAGCCATTATAATCGAGGCCGGAAACGGTACTAGTTCCGGCGTTGGCCGCAGTGCTGCCGGAGAATGCAATGCCGGCCGCGCTGGCGATAGGGCTGCGGGATGCGGAGACGATGAACAAGGCTCCCCCGCGGCCCTCACCGCTCTCGGCGCCGGCACCGCCTAAGGCAGAATTATTCTGGAAGGAGACATTGGTGAGCGAAAGGGTGCCGTAGAGGTCGAAGATGGCGCCACCGAATCCCGCGCCGCCACCGCCCGCGCTGCCGTCGCCCATCGCGGTGGGGCCGTTGCCGCCGCCGAAGCCGCCCAAGCCTCCGATCGAGGGGTACGGTCCCGTAGCGGTGCCGCCGCCGCCGCCACCGAAGCCGCCGTTGCCGCCAGGCGCTGTGCTCGCACCGGCGCCACCGCCCCCGCCGAAGCTGCCGTCCCCGAAGTCGTAGACACTCACCGCTCCGCCGCCGCCGAGTGTGGCGGCAGCATCATCCGTGGCGCCTGAGCCGCCCAAATCGCCGCCGCTTCCGCCGTATACCAAACCACCGGTGCCGCCGAACCCACCGCCCCCGTTAGGGTCTCCTGTGATGTCTATGCTGCTACCGCCTATCGCCCGATTCCCTCTGAACACCACGTTGGCCACGTTGAGAGTACCGCCGTTCTGGAAGATCGCCCCTCCCATTCCCGCCCCGCCCCCACCGTAACCGCTGCCGCCGCCGATGGCAGAGCCATTCGCGAGAGTGACTCCGTTGATGTTTACCGTTCCGCCGAATCCCGTCAGCGTTCCCGTGCCGAGAAAGAAAATCCGCGTGGCGTACTGTCCGCTGATCGTCAGGTTTGTCGCTCCCGGCCCTTGAATCGTCACATTCCGATTGAGCAGAATGCGCCCCGCCAGGGGAATCGTCCCCGTCACCGAAAACGCGATAGTGGCTCCCGGGCATGCGTTGAGCACGGCGTATCGCAGCGACGTCGTAGTGGGAGCGCTGACGGAATCCGTGAGGTCGGAGACCACGGGATTGCTGAGGCATTGGATGATGGTCAGCGTGTCTGCATTAGAAGGCGTGGTCCCGCCGCCGCCGGAGACGGCGGCCTGAATGGTTTGCGGGCTGCCGGCATTGCCGGCCACTTGGAAATGGACGCCGAATGCGGCGCTGGCGCCCGTCCCCAGCGCAGGAGCAGCGGTGGAGGAGCAGGAAGTCCCGTTGCACGTCCAGCCGGTGGGAGCGCTCACCCCGTTGAAGGCCAGACCGCCGGAGAGCGTAAACGCAACCGTCACCTGGCTGATGGTGGGGCCGGCTCCGTCGGCCGCGGTGTCGTTGCTCAAAGTGAAAGTTGCGGTGCCGCTTGCGGCATCGTAGTAGGAGTGGGTGGGGCTGCCGTCGTCGGTGTTGGAGAGGCTCAGCAGCGGCTGAATCACCGTCGTCGGGCCATCGATGCCACTGCCGGAGGTCATACCGTTGCCCGCCGCGGTTGCGGTATTGGTGACGGCCAGTGGGGCGCCGACTGACGGAGTGACGGTAACGACAATGTTGGAGAAGCTCCCATTCTTCCCAATGGAGGTGGTGTTGGTGCAGGTCACCACGGTGGCCGTGGAGGTTCCGCAGTTCCAATCCGCGCCGGCCGAAATATTCGACTGGGTAAAGCCGCTTGGCAAAGGATCGTTGAGCGTGACCGCGGCTCCGCCGGTTGGAACGGAGCTGCTGTTTCCGACGGTGATGGTGTAACTGCCCGTCTGGCCGAGCACGAAGGCGTTGTTGGCGCCGGGTCCGGTGTGCGTCTTGCTCACCGTCAACAGCGGCCCGAGGATACCGCAGATATCGACGTTATCCTGGCCGGGGCATTGGAGGACAGCTCCCTGGCTGCCGCTGGCATTGCCGTTGTAATCGAGGCCGGAAGCGGTATTCGTTCCGGCGTTGTTGGCGATGCTGCCGGAGAATGTGACGTTGTTGGCGCTGACAGTGGCGTTGGTATAGATGAACAAGGCTCCGCCGCGGCCCTCCCCGTTGGCGCCGCCGGCGGCGCCGCCCGTCGCGGTGTTGTTCCGGAATGTGGTATCTACCAACGACAGGGTACCGGCGTACGCGAGGATCGCTCCCCCGAATCCCGCCCCGCCGCCCGCGAAGCCGGTGCTGCTGCCGCCGTTGCCCCCGCCGAAACCCGCGAGGCCTCCGGGGTATCCGCCGGAATTACCCCCGCCGCCGCCGCCGAAGCCGCCGTAACCGGTGGAACTGGAATAGTCGCCGGCGCTGCCGCCGCCGCCGCCGAAGCCTCCTGGCCCGCCGGCCGCCGGTGCGCTGCCGCCGCTGCCTGGACCGCCGCCGCCACCTGGCCCACCCGCGCTGCCTGGATTGCCCGCGACGACGGCCGCTGTACCGCCGAGGCCGCCCAAATCGCCTCCGCTACCACCGCTGTTGGCATCGCCGTTGCCGCCGAATCCACCTCCACCCGTGATGGTGGTTGAGGGAGTGCTACTTCCTCCCACAGCCTGATTGCCGCTGAAGACCACGTTGCTCACGTTCAGGACGCCGCCGTTCTGGAAGATTGCCCCACCCATCCCGGCCGCGCCTCCACCTTGTCCGCCGTTGCCGCCAAGGCCCAGGCCGTTCGCCAGCGTCACGCCGCTGATGTTCACCGTCCCGCTGAACGGCGCGAGCGTCCCGGTGCCGACGAAGAAAATGCGGCTCGCGTTCTGTCCGCTGATGCTCAGGTTGGCCGCGCCCGGCCCCTGTATGGTCACGCTCTGGTTCAGCAGAATGCGCCCGGCCAGATTAATGGTGCCGGTCACGCTGAAAGTGATGGTGGCCCCGGAGCAGGCCCGCTGGATGGCATACCGCAGAGACGTCGTGGTAGGAGCGCTGAGGGAATCCGTCAGGTCGGAGACCACCGCATTGCTGAGGCAGCCCGACGGAGTGCCCGTGACCGCCCCGTTCGAGTTGGTGCTGCTCCCGACCACGTTGTTGCTCCCGTAGAACACGGTCGCCGTGGCGGCGTTCACGCCACCTCCGGCCGCCGGGACCACGTTCGCCGGTTGATTGTTCACCAGGTCGTGAGCGGCATCGATGCTGTTGTCCAGAACGCTGTCGTTCAGCGTCAGTGAAGCGTCGTAGGTGCCGGATTGCAGGTCGTAGCCCAGGTTGTAGAGGGCGCCCCCATCGTTGGCGGTGTTGGCGGTGATGATGGCGCCGTTCAGGGTGACGGTGCCATTGAGGTTGAAGATCGCCCCACCCAGTCCCTGGCCGTTGTTTCCGCCCGATCCGCCGGCCGCTGTGTTGCCCATGAGGTAGCTGGCAACGATCTGGAGATTTCCGTTGTGGTTGAAGATAGCGCCGCCGAGGCCGGCGCCACCGCCGGGAGCTCCGGAGTTGACACCGCTACCGGCGCCGAAGCCCCCGCCGCCAGCGAGGTCTGCGCTGCCGCCTCCTCCGCCGCCGAAGCCTCCACCACCGGCGGATTCCCCCGTGCCGCCGCCGGCGCCGAAGCCTCCGCCGCCACCGCCAACTTCGCCGGAGCTCCCGCCGCCGCCCACGCCGCCGCCGCCCCCACCGCTCTCGGTGCCTCCAGCGCTGCCCACGCCGAATGCCCCGCCCGATGCTCCGCTAGCCGATGTGGAACCCTTGCCGCCTCCGCCGCTACCCTTGCCGGCGCTGCCGCCGGAGTCGCCGCCGGATGCCCCCAGTCCGTCGGCGGTCCCGCCGCCCGATCCGCCGATGCTTCCGAATCCGCCGTTATCGCTCGTTCCGAAGCCTCCCCCACCGCCTCCGTTACCGACCTTCCCGAAGGTAGCGGTCTGGCCCACCCCGCCGGTGCTGCCGGCCGGAGTCACGGCGCCGCCGAATCCGCCTCCCGACGCCCCGTTGCCATCGGCGCCCAGTCCGCCGCCCCCGCTGGAGGAGCCGCTATTGCTCCCGCCGGTGGCGCTGTTGCCGGTCATGGTGACCTGGTTCAGCACCAGCGTTCCCTGATTGAAGATCGCCCCGCCCATGCCCGCGCCGGCGCCACCCTGGAAGCCATTGCCGCCGACTTGCACTCCTCCGGTCAGGGTCAGATTGTCCAGCGTCAACCTCCCGGCCCCCGGCGAATTGTAATTCAGCGTCACGGCTTGTGTGGGGTCCGCGCCCACGTAGAAGAAACGCAGCCGGGTCGTCCCGGACTGCACTTGGAGAGTAGACCCGTTGCCTTGAATCACGATAGCGGTGGCGATCGGCGGGAGTGCGTTCGGCCCGTACCAGTAGTTGTCGGGAGTGGAATAGGTGAAGGTGGTATTGCTGGGCAATAAGATGTTGTACGGCGTGCCGGCGCCGCTGAACCCGCAGAACGGCGTCTCCGATTGCGCGTTGGCCGCGGCGATGGCGAGACCGAGCGTGCAATTGACGCCATCGACCGTGATGGAAGTGCCGTTGCCGGAAAGTCGCGGGGCGGCGGCAGGCGGGCGTACGGACGCGATGGCTTGGATGCGCTCCGCATCGGCAGTCCCGGTGTATTGGCTCGTCAGCACCTCGCCGCGGCTGTCGAGCCAGGCCACAAAGCCATCTTCTCCGCCGTTCCAGGTACCGCGGGCGCGGGGAAAATCGGGCGAGGATGTAGATCCACCCACGGCGATCAAGTTCGACTCCGTAGCCGCCAGGAAAGTAGCGGAGTCCGGTCCGCTGCCGCCCAGGTACTCCGACCACAGCCGTTCGCCCGCCGGGCTCAGCTTGGCGACAAAAGCATGGTTCGATCCGCTGCCGGCCACCAGCAACGCGCCGGAGGGATCGATGGCCAGCGCGGCGGGGAACGACACACCCAGGTCGGCTCGCCAGGCAGTTTGAAAAGCGCCTTGGGGCGACCGGTTCAGGGCCTGCACGCTCCCCACACTTCCGGCGCCGCCAGCCACGTAAATGGCGCCGGTATGATCGACGGCGATGGCGGAAGCGGCAACCGCAATTGTCTCCTTCGCGATTTGCCGCGAGAGATCCGCAGGGTATACGGCGAGATATCCGTCGCCGGCCAGGTAAACCTCGCCCGTGCGCGGATCGACGGCCATCGCCCGGGCGGCGGCAGGAAGGCCCAGGAAAGTCAGCCGCTCGCCGGACTGGGAGAAACTCGCAAGGAACCCGCCGGAAGCTTGCCGGCCGGCGGCGTAGATCTTGCCTTCGGGCGCTTGTGCCAGGGCAAGGATGGTTGCCGAGCGATCGGCGCCGGGCGCTATCGACCAGGCAAGCCGGCCGGCCAATTTCTTGCTGAGCGTGGCGCCCCCCAGGTAGACGTCGCCCTGATTGTCTCTGAGAGTGGGGTTGGATTGGGCGGCAAGAAGGCCAGGAAACAGCAGCGAAATGGCGGCAATGGCCGGCAGCAGACGTGTCATGACTACCTTGAAGCGTGGGGTGAGGCCTAGAATTCGGTACATCTTATCACGAACTCCGGTGGGAGCTAAGATGCGGCGGGAGTCCTTGTCGCGGCACGGCCCCTTTAACACAACGCCGTGGGGTCACGCTGCCGACCATGGTGGGCATGCTGCCAAGGGCGTTGAAGATGGGAACGGGCAGCGAACAATATGCCCCCTTGGCGAGGGCGATCATCGGGGGGGATGACGACGGTGATCCCGGCGGTGTTTCCTGGCGGCGGCTTATTTGGTGGTGTACCGGCGGTGGGGAGTTTGTTCACCACAGAGACACGGAGAAAAGCAAAGTCAAAATC
>Ga0335072_10008784_pt1 | contig 14616 bp, 10 predicted proteins | sample Lox_Sample_21_FD_206725 | JGI IMG/M metagenome (GOLD analysis project Ga0335072, IMG submission 206725) | Soil microbial communities from Loxahatchee National Wildlife Refuge, Florida, United States - Lox_Sample_2.1 | ecosystem: Environmental > Terrestrial > Soil > Wetlands | place: USA... | reverse complement strand
TGGTCAGCACGGCCCCGGGGATCCCGTGCGGGCCGAGCACGGCGGTCAGGGCCAGGCTCGGCCAGGCCAGGCCCGCGGGCGCCAGCTGGTGCGCGCACTCGGCCGCCAGCGACCAGGTGGCCAGGACCGCCGGGGACACGCCGTCGACCGTCCGGCCGGACATGTACGTGCGCCGTTCGCCGAACTGCGCGCGGTACTCCTGGCAGCTCAGCCGGTTCACGTTCATCACCGCGGCCGCCTGGGCCAGGCCGATCGGCAGGCCATCGAGGTCTTCGGCCAGATCGAGGGCCTCGATGCGCTGGTCGGCATAGTCGGTCAGCCGGGAGCTGAGGTAGGCCAGGGCCTCCCGGCGGCTGAACCCGCCCACCGGGGCGACCCGCAGGCCGCTGGCCGCCGCGTGCGCGCCGTGGCCGAAGGCCGGGCCGGGCAGCCGGGTGGTGATGACGATCTGCCCGTTCGGGCCGGCCGGCCACAGGCCATCCAGGTCGGCCAGGTCGGCCAGGTCGTCGAGGATCAGGGCCCAGCGCTGCTCGGTCCGGGCCAGCCAGGCGACGAACAGGCGGGCGGCCGCGAACGCGTCGGTTTCCTGGGCGCCCGCGCCGACCGTGCCGGCCGCCTGCGCGAAGCCGGCGATGACCGCCTCCCGGCTGGCCGCGGTGACCCAGACCAGGACGTCGACGAGGCGGGCGTTGCGCAGCGCGTGGGTGAACTCCACGGCGAGTTGCGTCTTGCCCGTCCCGCCCTGGGCGGCCGGGGCCGTCTCGGTCTCCTCGCCGTGGGTCAGCACCACGGTCTCGCCCGGGGACAGGCCCGCCTTCAGGTCGGTCCCGGTCTCCAGGCGCTCGAGGTAGGAGTCGGCCAGCGGCGGGATGATTCCCGACACCAGCAACTCCGAGGGCGGCGGCGCTCCGGCACGCTGCGCGACCACGCTGACTGCCTCTCCCGCGATACCCCGGCGGCCGGAGCAGGTGATCCTGCCCCGGCCGCGGCCGACTCCTGACGTGTGCGAGCGGCCGCTACCCCGATCTTGGCCGTCCGCGACGCTCGATCCCGGCCCGCCGGCCTCACCCGACCCTCGTGGTGTCAACCAGGTGCTGCCGCAGGCCACCATTCCGCACCTGCGCGCAGTCCGGTCCCATGGGGCATGTTAGTGGCGATTCCCGCGCCCGGCCGTGCATTGTGAAAAGTTGAGAAAACGCCGTGAATAGGCAGGGAAAAGGCCTTCCTGCAATCGATTTCTGAAGCCGCCAGGCAAAGCCGGCGCGGCAATGATATGGATTTTGCCCATTCGGCCCGAACGGCGATGATCCGTAGCGGCACGGCTGCTTTCCGTGGCCCGCCACCCGCGGACCGGTCCGGCGTCGGCGCTGCTGACGTGGCCCTTTGTTCCGCCGCAGGCTCTTGACCTGGGCTTTCAGAGTAAATCAGCGTCCGCGGATAATGCCAGGACGCACCTGTTCAATACAGGATCGAAACCGTATGTTTACGGAGGACGTGCATGATCATGGCTCAGGCCACACCCCCATCCCCAAGGCCCCTGGAGTGAACGATGAGTGGCGACCTCGTCGCAGGCAGGCATGGCAGACCACGGCAGCCGCTGGAGGAGATCCCCCAGGAGTACGCCGCGTTCAAGATCGAGCAGCGCGGGATCGACCTGATTCCGGATGCCGAACGGAAGATGCGCCCGTCCGGACTGTTCTGGCTGTGGTCCGGCGCGGTGTTCAACGTGGAGTTCTTCTTCTACGGAACCCTGATCATGTTCTTCGGGCTGAGCGTGCCGCAGGCCGTGGCCGCCATCCTGATCGGCAATCTGTTCTACGCGCTGCTCGGGCTGGCCAGCCTGCAGGGGCCGCAGACCGGCACGACCGCGTTCATGGTCAGCCGGGCGCCGTTCGGCCAGAACGGGAACCGGATGGTCGCGCTGTTCAACTGGATCACGCAGGTCGGCTTCGAGATCGAGGGCATCTTCTTCGTCGTCGCCACCGTCATCCTGCTGTTCTCCTTGCACGGGACCAACCTGAACGGCCCCGCCAAGATCGTGGTGATCATCCTCGCTGCGCTGCTGCAGATGGTGGTGCCGCTGCTCGGCCACGCGACGATCAGCAAGGTCCTGCGTTGGCTGGCTTACGTGTTCATCGTGTTCTTCGCCGTGCTGGCCGGGTTCACCTTCAACCGTCTGCACCTGTCGACGTTCCACGTCAAGCCGGTGTCGTTCGCGGTGTGGACCACCGCGCTGGTGCTGATCATCTCGGTTGGCGGCCTGGGCTGGACCGAGAACGGCAACGACTATTCGCGGTACCTGCCGCGGACCACCCCGATGTCCCGGACGTTCTGGGCGGCGGCGCTGGGCGGCGCGATCCCGTCGATCATCCTGGAACTCCTGGGCGTGTTCGCCTACACGATCACGCAGAAGAACTTCGTCGGCATCACCCAGATCGGCGTTCCGCAGTCGTTCCCCGACTGGTTCGTGACCCCGTTCCTCATCTTCGCGATCTTCCAGCTGCTCGCGATCAACACCATCGACATGTACTCCTCCGGCGTCACGCTGCAGGCGCTGGGCGTGCCGGTCAGGCGGTGGGGCGCGGTCATCATCGACACCGTGGTCTGCGCGGTGGTCACCGGCTTGATCTTGTTCCACGGGAACTTCAGCAAGGACTTCGCCGGATTCCTGCTGTACATCGTGGTGTGGCTGGGTCCGTGGTTCGGCATCTTGATCACCGACTGGCTGCTGCGCGGCCGCCGGTACGACTCGCTGTCCCTGCGGTCCTCGCGCGACGGGCTGTACTGGCGTAACGGCGGCATCCACTGGCCCGCCGTGATCGCCCAGGTGGTCGGCATGGTCGCTGCGCTGATGTGGATCAACGCAGGCACCGCGTACCCGGCCTATACCGGCCCGATCTCCAACGACTTCCCCGGCCTGGCCGGCGGGGACTTCAGCTGGGCGATCGGCATCGTGGTCGGCTCGCTGCTCTACTGGGCGCTCGCCGCGCGCGGCGTGCGCCGGGAGGCAGCTCAGGTCACCGGCGGATGACCAGCGTCGCGGCCTTCGCCGCCGCGAGTCAGGTCACGCAGAACTCGTTGCCCTCCGGGTCGTACAGCGTGACAGAACTACCGCGGACGTCGTCGGTCCGCCAGGCCAGCGAGGCACCGGCCTGGACCAGCCGCTCCACGTGCTCGCTGACCAGCCGCTTGCGCTCCTCACCGCGCACCTCCCGCCCGGCCACCCGGACGTCGAGGTGGACGCGGTTCTTGGCCGTCTTGGATTCGGGTACCCGCTGGAAGTACAGCCGGGGTCCCTCGCCCGCCGGGTCGGCCCGCGATGCCACCTGGTCCCAATCCGACTCCGGTATCCCGGCCGACCGGGCGAAGTCCTCCCAGCTCTGGAAGCCCTCCGGCGGCGGCTCGACCACGTAGCCCAGGGCCAGCCCCCAGAATTCGGCCAGCTTCTCCGGATCGGCGGCATCGAAGGTCACTTGGATCTTGGTGTACATGCTCACGCTCCCCAACAGGCGGACACTTTCGGACTATTCTCCACGTCCTTCGTCCACAAGACCGGAATGCTTCTCCACAGCCGGAGTTGCCGGCCCGGCAAGGCTCGCGCGCGCCGGTGTCCACAACCCCCGCCGTCCTTCCCGTCCGTCGTCCACAGGTTCGCCGGCCTTGTGCACATGGCGATCCACAAGCCGGCGGGGGTAGCGTGCTCTTTCCTGGGCAGTGCGTATGAAGCCGATATGCGCCGGGCAGGGGCTCAGGTGTCGGGTTGGGGTGGGGCGCGGCGAGGCGATCACTATGAGCAGAGCGGGCGGCACTTCGATGGCTGCGGACGTGTCGCCACGTCGCAGGGTCATCGTCGACGTCATCCTGCTGCTGATGAGGAACGGGCGCATCCTGCTCCGGGAACGGGCCAATACCGGCTACGGTGACGGCGCGTACGAGCCGCCGTCCGGTGAACTCGCCGACCGGGAGACGATCGTGGAGACGGCGATCCGGGTGGCCTCGGCGGCCGGCGTCGTGGTGGGCGGCGAGAACGTGTCGCTCGCGCACGTCATGCACGACGTCTCCGGCAGCGGGCGCATCGCGTTCTTCCTGTCCGTATCCGGCTGGACCGGCCAGCCCACGTCGCCCGGCGTGTGCTGGTTTCCGGTCGGGGACCTGCCCACCAACATGCTGGACCGGGCCCGGGTGGCGCTGCGCAACTACGCCGACGGGATGCGCTTCTCCACCTACCCGGCGTTCGTGCCCGCGGGCAGTCACGGAGCCGACGGGTTTCACGCGGTCGACGATTCCCTCAGGGGGTCTTTCGGGATTAATGAGTCCAACGGCGTTAACGAGCTATTTGGGAGCGGTGAGTCACATGGGGCTAATGGGGTTTCTGAGGCGGCGGGAGTCGGATCGCGGAACGGTTCCCGAGCGCGGCGGAAGGAAGCCTACAGCGGACACGGCCTGGGCTGACGGGTCGGCGGTCCCGTGGCCGGCGCAAGCCGCCCCGGATCGGGCCACGCAGGACCGGGCCACGCAGGACCGGCCGCGGGCGGGCCGGCACGCCCGGCGTAACGTCGGCCATCACGGTAGTCCTGGCCAGCACGCTCGCGCCAGCTTAACGGCCCTCGCGTTCGGATAGGCTGGCCGGCGATGGCCGAGATCCTGAACGCGCACGGTTCGCAGAACGACATCTTCGTCACGCCGCTGCGGCCCGGTGACTTCGCGTCCGACGCGGACCTGCGCTCGTTCGTCCGGAACCTGTGCGATCGCGGCGGCCCGTTCGGCGGTGACGGCGTCTACTTCTACGACGCCGCCCGGCCGGTGCCCGAGGCCTGGTTCTTCAACCCGGACGGCTCGGCCGCGGAGTTCTGCGGCAACGGGATGCGCTGCCTCGGCCGGGTCATCCTCGACCAGCGCGGCCTCGAAACGGCCGAGGTCCACAGCGGCACGCGCGACTACACGGTGCGCCGCGGCTCGACCACGCCCGAGGGCGTGCGCCAGGTCCGGCTCGAGCACCCGGCCGTCGACTTCGACCCCGATGTGCCCGTGGTGGCCGGACGCGGCGCCACCATCGGAGCACGCCTGCCCGAACTCGACCCCGCCCTGGCCTTCACCGCCGTGACCATCCCGAACCCCCACCTGGTCGCGGTCATCGACAAGTACGTCGAGTCCGACCTGGTCGCGATGGGGGAGCGGGTGGCCGCCCGGCGTGCCCTGTTTCCCGCCGGGGCCAACCTGTCGGTCCTGCTCCCGCTCGCTCCCGGGGAGGTGTTCGTCCGCACGTTTGAGCGCGGTGCCGGGCTGACCGCCTCCTGCGGCTCCGGCATGGCCGCGGCCCGCGCGGTCTACTCCCGCATCGGCCGGGCCGACCCCGAGCGCGATGTCCTGGTCCGCAACGCGGGCGGCCTGGCCGCCGCGTCGCTTCGCGTCCGCGACGGCCGGTGGTTCCCGGTGCTGGAGGGCAACGCCACCTTCGTCTACCGCGCCGAGGTGGACCCGGCCGCCCTCGCCGCCGCCAGCCACCCCGCCGACCGCGACCCCTACCCCGACGAGATCCGCGCCTACTCCGCCCAGGCCAGCGAGAACTCCGCCCGTCTCCGCGCCGCCGGCATCGAAACCCCCTGAACCCCAGCGGCCCCCTCCCACCCATACCGGAACCTCACCCATCCGGTCGCGGCGCAGGCCAGGCTCACGGCACACGCGTGGGCACAGAGACTTTTTTGTACCTAACGGGACGTGGTGCACGCCGTCGGCGTCCAGCTAGATCTTCCGCTTCGACGCCTCGTAGAGACGCAGCACGCCGAGTACCAGCACGTAGACCACACCCGCCGCGATCAGCCCGACCACATATGCGGCGGCGCCGACGTTCGACTGGCCGCCGCCGCTCGACTGGGAGTCGATGCCGGTCTGGTTGCTGGTGCTGGCCACCTGGTGCACGACGTAGGCCACGCCAACGGCGATTCCGATAACGGCGGCCACCGCCTTGGCCCGGCCGTCGATCTTGGACGAGCGCTCGCGTTTGTGCGCGTCCTGCATCTGCACGTGCGCCCTGGCCACGATCTGCTCGGCCAGGTCGGGCGGCAGGCTGGCTTCGGCGGCAAGCTGCTGGGCCACGGTGTAGGCCGAGGTTTCCCCGGTCAGCCGGGCCCGCGATTGCGCGACCAGGTCGTTCAGCCGGTTCCGGGCACCCGCGACGGCATACTCCGCCTCGGCCATAGCCGTGCCGTTCGGGGTCAAGGTGGCGCAGATCTCGGAATCTGACTTGTTCGCGACGAGTTGCCGGAGCAACTCCAGATCCTGATCGGGCACTGTCAGCGCCCGCTTGTTTCCGGCAGCATCATTTCTCCCCTCCCACGCCCGGCTGGCGTTGCGGACTGTCGATGCCACGTCTCGGCCCCTCACCCGCCCGGGATTCTCGTGGCTAATCGGAACGTACACCCGCGATCGGATGCCAGTCGATATCCAGCTCCGGGCCCCGCGGTGCCTCCGTCAGCGCAGGCTGACCAGGTCGCGGCATCGCTCGGCCAGCCGGCGAGGAGCACCCGACACCGCGATCCGCACGAAGCGGCCGTCGACTATCCCGGTCCACCAGTGCTCCTGGCGTTGCGCCACGATGAGCAGGTGGTGGACGCACAGCCTTGAGTTCAGGAAAACGTCGGGCGCGGACGCCCGGACCCGGATTTTCGGAACGGCCCTCCTGGCCTCCGCGAGGAGGTGTTCGGCCGCCGTTTCGGGAGTGTCCGTGCCTTCGGCCAGCACCCCCGTGGTAGCAGTGAGGACGCAGTTGCTCAGCCTGCCTTTCACCCGCGCCACGAAATGCTCGCGCATGGCCGTGCGGACCTCCGGGGGTACGGCCATCGCGAGCGTCAGCTGATCGGCCGAGCCGACCGTGCGGAAATCGACGGACAGCTCCTCCACGGCAGCCGCCGGCGTACCGCGGGTCCACGTATTCACCAGGAAGCTCGAAAACGCGGCATAGACATGAGTGAACGTCATGGGCGCACCATCGGCCGTGCCGTGTCCGTGCTGGAGCAGGCCGAGCGTGGCGCCAGCCACGTTGATCGCCCTGGGCTGGGCCATCTCCATTCCGCCCTGCCGCTCTTCCTGCTCCACGGCCTGGACGAAGGCCCCGAAGGTTTCACTGGCCGCCTGCCGCCGCACGATGATGCTGAAGCGGGAAGGAGCTCTGGCCTCGTACCGCTGCAGGCGGATCGACGTGCCCGGGCCGGCGGGTGTGAGGGTGAGGTGGTTTTGCCAGCGGACCAGCCGGGGCGGGGGCGGGGATGGCGGGGGCGGGGGCGGGGGGCTGGGGTCGCGGGGGTTGGTGGCGGTGTGGTAGCTGGCGGCTGCGCCGAGGGCGACGACGGTCTGGGGGTCGTCGGGGTGGCTGGTGACCTTGCCGGGGAACCGTTCGGCGAGCAGTTCCCGGACCAGGGGGGTGCGGGAGGCGCCGCCGACAAGGTAGATGGCGGCCAGCTGGCCGGAGGCCAGGCCGGCGTCGGCGATGGTGGCGGCGAGTACCTCGACGGTCTGGCCGAGCGGGTCGCGCAGCACGTCTTCCAGGGTTTCGCGGGTCACCGTCCACCCTTCGGGGTGGCCGGGGATGATCAGCCCCCAGGATTTCTCCTCGCTGAGCACTTCCTTGGTGAACCTGATGTTCTCCCGCAGCAGTTCCACCTTGTTCCGCCAGGCGGTGTAGGCCTCGATGTCGGTGTCCTGGCCCGGCCCGGGATCATTGAGCTGCCGCCAGGCCGCAAGCTGGCCCAGCGGGCCGGCGTCCAGGTGCCGGCGCAGCAGCTCATCGAACCACTCCCCGCCGATGGCGGTCTGCCCGCCGGTGGCGGCGACCTCGAAGCCGGGCCCGGTGCGGCGCAGCACCGCCGCGTCGAACGTGCCGCCGCCCAGGTCATACACGGCGATGTGCGCGCCTGGGGCGCAGCCGCGGCCCAGGTGCAGCGCGGCGGCCACCGGCTCGGCCAGCACCCTGGCCCCGGCCAGCCCGGCCTGCCCGGCCGCGGCCACCAGGGCCTGCTGCAGGTCCCGGTCCCACCCGGCCGGATGCGTCAGCACCGTGCCCGGCCGCCCCGCCCCGCCGGGCTGCTGCCCGGCCCGGGCCGCCACGTCGGCCAGCACCGCGGCGACCATCCGCACCACCGGCACCGGCCCGTCAGCCAGCAGCACCGACCGCAGCCCCGCACCCAGCAGCCGCTTGGGCGTGGCCACATACCGTCCCGGATCCAGCTGCCGCGCATTGACCGCCTTGGTCCCGGTCAGCAGCCCCCCGTCCGGCTCAGCGAACACCCCCGACGGCATCGTCGGCTCCCGCCTGGCCCCGAAAAACACCGGCCTGGCCGGCTCAGCCCCCGCCGTCGCAGCCACCGTATACGACGTACCGAAATCAACCGCCAGCGTCCACCCCACCCCAGCCACCACCACTCCTCAACCCCGCCACCCCGACCGGGGCCCCACCCCGTATACCACAACCTTCGCGTACCGGATGGTCTGGCCGTCCAGCCGGTAACCGGGCCGCATCGTGGCCGCCACGACGCGGTCCAGGGCCGGGTCGTCGGTCGGCCGGCGTTCGAATGCCTCGTGAACCTCGGGATCGAAACGCCCGCCGGTAGGTGCGAGGATCTCGTAGCCGGCCCGCCTCAGCCCGAGCTTGAGCCGCTCGGCCAGCGCGTCGTTCTCCACCAGGTCGGCGACATCCATGCACGTCTCCGCGAGCACGTCCCGCTGAACCATCGCCACGCCGACGTCGGCTGGCCCACGTCGGCTCAGCTCGGCCGTCCTGGCCTCCAGCTCGGCCGTCCTGGCCTCCAGCTCGGCCGTCCTGGCGTCCAGCTCGGCCGTCCTGGCGTCCAGCTCGGCCGTCCTGGCGTCCAGGCCGGATGTCCTGGCATTCAGCTCAGCTTCCCTCGCGTCCAGCTCGGTCGGCTTGTCACCGGCCCGGGACGGCCGCCGGGCGGACTCGTATCCGCCCCGGACCGGCGCCTGGCCCCGCGGGCGCCGCAGCTGCAGCAGCAGTGCGGCCACGCCGACCGCGAGCAGGACGATAATGACGATCAGGGTGATCAGCAGTCCCGTGTCGCTCGCCGATGCCGGCGCTGAGGTGACCGCTGGCGACGGTGTTGGCGTGGGCGAGGCTCGCAGCAGGACGGCCAGGACCCCGAACCCATGCGGTGAATCACTCATTGCCGACCTCCGGCTGTTCCTCGATCGCATCGAACGCGAACCCATAGGACATCAGCACTATGTAGGCGACCTCGCGCTGCGCCGCGCTGGCGCCGTCGTTGATGAACTCATTCCACCGGCCGCCCTCCTTCAGGAGGGTCTTCCTGATCAGTCCCAGTGAGCTGTCTGGCGGCAGCCCGAGCCGAGCGGCCAGGCCGCGTTCGCAGGCCAGCCGGCGCAGGCCGGCCATCAGGTCGTCGGGCAGCTCGACCTCACCGCGAACGCAGGATTCGTATGCGGCGAGTTCGTTCAGGACGTGCAGACGCGGGTGCCGCTTCAGCCGGAGAGCCTCGTCCCGGCTGCGGCGAAGCCGGTCCCGGTCGGGGCCGTCGGCCTCGTGCTCGCTGATGCGGATGAGCTCCTGCAGCGCGGTGTGCGCCTTGAGGATGTCTGCGCGTTCACCAAACTGACTGTCCAGGGTCCGCTGCAGCGGCCGCAGCCCGGAATGCTCGGCCAGGGCCTCATTGAGCTCGGGGACCGTGCGCCGCCCGGACCCGATCTGTTCCAGCGCGTATCGCAGGCCGTACACGCCGAGCAGGTTGAGCAGCCGGACTCGTGCCTCCACGGGGACCTCGCTGTCCTCTTCCATCACGGAGTCCGCAGCCCACAGCGCGTCGGCGGGCAGGTCCCTGAGCTTTTGCAGGTACCAGAAATCGTCGCCGGTAAGCCGTTCGGTCGCGGCCGTCTCGGCCATCAGGCCAAAGACGGGCACGACCGTGGCCGCGACCGACTCGAGCCGACTGGCGTTGGCGGCGGCCAGGTCCCGGGCGGCCCGCCAGGGATCGTCTGGGTTGAGCTTGTCCGCCTTGGTCAGCACGCCCACGGTATTGATCCGGATGCCGTGGTCCCGGCCGAGATGCTGGCGGAAGCCGCGCAGCGCCTCAAGCTCATCGGCCTTCACCGGTTCGTTGTGCACGAAGACGATCGCGTCGACCGTATGCGCCTCGAACAGTTCGCGCGTCCGGGTTTCGGTCTCCGGGTGGAGAGCGTCGTAGCCGGGGGTGTCGATGATCGTCTTGTTGCGGACGGTCCCGCTGTCCAGCCACACCTCGATGTCCGCTATCTCCGCCTCGACAACATCGAGCAGAGGCGGCAGGCGCCCCCCGGACAGCAGAACGATGTCGTGTGCCGATCCGTCTTTGGTCACCACCCGGGCGTGGTCGTATTTGTCGGAGCGGTACCAGGCGACCAGCTTGGTGCACTCCAGGCGATCCGTCGGAGCCGCCAGCTCTCCAAGCAGGGCGTTGACGATCGTTGACTTGCCCGAGTTGCGGCGCCCGGCGATCGCCACCCGGAGGTGCTCGGACAGCCCGGCCAGGACCACATTGAGCTGGGCGGCCGCCGGGCCCTTCAGGTCCGCCACCGTCTGCGCGACCAGCCTGCGGACCGCGACGGTCAGGTCCCCCTGGCCTGCGGGCCGGCCGGTATCCGTGCCGGCCGTCATGCCGTCCGCCCGCCGTGCAGCACGTCGGCGCGCAGGCCGTGATCGAGCCGCGGCCCGGCTGGATCAGCGGCCGGTTCATCGCCCGGACCGGGGTGCGCGTGGTGCTCGCCGCCGGGTGCCAGAGCCGTGGCTTGCGCGGCGAGGATCCCGCCGTCCCCCCGAGGGTCCAGCGCCCAGCCGCTAGCGTAGTGGTCCTCCAGGTAGCCGGGCTCGATCAGCAAGGACGGAACTTCCTCGCCGGGTGACTGCTCGCCGGTCCAGCCGAACAGGGTCGCGCCCGGCTCGAACATCGCGGGCTCTTCCGGCTCCCCGCCGTGTGGGGTGTAGTCGTCGAGCAGGTCGTCGGCGGGGTGGGCCGCCTGATCCGGCTGGAGCCGGCCCTCGGTTTCCGGTGACGTCAACTCACCCAGGTGGTGCTCGCCGGTGCCGGATGGCTCGCCGCCGTGCTCGTCGGTGTGGTCCGGGACATGGTGGCCGAAGTCCTCCGGCTCGGCTTCGGCCGCCCAGGCCACCTCGTGCCCCGGCTCGTCATGGAAGGCCTCCGGCCCGCCGTCGTCATGCGGCTCGCCCGGGGCTTCAGCCCAGCCGGCGCCGTCCTCGCTCATCGCGCCGGACCCGCCTCGCCGTGCAGCCGGCCGATCAGCGACTGAGCCTCCCGGCGCAACGTGCTGAGGTCACCAAGCCTGCCCTGGGCCTCCGCCGTCGCCTTTTCCCGCTGCTGCGCGTCGTTGCGCAGGCTCTGCTCCAGGTCCTTCTTCGCCGCCGCGATCTCCTCCAGGCGGCGCCTGACGACCTCGTACAGTTCGCGGTCCACGGACTCGTCCTTGACCGCGCTGATCATTGCGCGGCAGGCCTGCCCGGCCGCCTTGAGCGCGCCCACTACGTAGGAACCGAGCCAGTTGATGAACGCGGCTTTGCGGGCGGCGGCGTTCTGGCCCTTGATGGCCAGCCCCGCGAAGGGCACGATCGCCAGCAGTCCCCACGGTCCCAGCAGCGCGAAGCCGGGCACGGCAACCAGCAGGCTGTGCATGCCCACGGCGGGCCATACCGTGCGGTAGTGCTCGAGCAGGGTCTTCTTGCTGTTCGCCATCCGCCACTGCCCGTCCGGCAGCGCGACCGACGGCAGCCCGGCCGCGAACAGCCCGGCCACGTCCACGCTGTGCTGAAGGTCGCCGAGGGCGGCCTCGACCGCCTGGTGCACCTGAAGCTCGGCGTCCTCAAGTGTCTCGGCCACCGCGAGCTTGGCCGCGTTGGCGAACCTGGCAGCGAGCTCTTCGAAGTTGGCCGCCGGCCGGTTGGCGAGGTCGGTGTACTCGCGCCGCAGCTCGCCGAGCCGCCCGTCGAGGGCCACCGTGATCTGCTCGTTCTGGATGTCCTGCAACCGGTTGGACAGGTGGGTCTTCCAGGTGACCTGCTGGTACTGCAGATCCTTCAGCTGCTGCTGCCGCCGGTCCAGCTCGGCCAGCCTTTCCGGATCCGCTTCGGCCACGATCAGCCGGTCGCGCAGCCCGTACTCGATCTCGTCCAGGGCGCTGATGCATGCGCGCAGTGTGTTGGCGGCCTGCAGGACGCGGGCGCGGCGGGTGACCTCCTGCCGGATGGTCTCGAGCAGGGTGAACAGGCCCGCTCGCTGGAGTATCCCGGTACGCCGCGGCCCGAGCGGCATGGGCCAGCCGCGCTCGGCCAGCAGGCTGCTGAACGGGACGAACCGCGCCTGGTCGAGCGAGGGCAGTTTCTCCGCCAGGAGCATCCCGTTCTCCTCGGCAACCCGCTCCCAGTCCGCGACCAGATCGGCCTTGGTCAGCGCGAAAATGACGGTGTCGATCCGCTGTGAGGCCCGGCGCAGGAACTGGAACTCGGCCCCGCTGATCTCGCCGTCGACGTCGAGGACGAAGATGATCGCGTCCGCGGAGCTCAGCGCCTGCACGGTCAGGTCGGCATGGCCGCTGTCCAGGCCGCCGACGCCGGGCGTGTCGATGAGCATCACGTCCAGGTCGGCCAGCGCGGCCGCGGGCAGCCCGGCCTCGACGGCCAGGACCTGCTTCTCGTTGCCCGGGTTCTGCTGCTCCGAGGCGTACGCGTGGAGTTCGGCCAGCGCGATGGGCAGCGGCACGTCCCGGTCCTGGAACAGGACGCGGCACCACTCGTGGTCGGAATATTCGAAGCTGATCGGGACGCACGTGGCCACGTCCGGGGCCACCGGAGAAAGGCCGGGGCGGCCGATCAGCGCGTTGACCAGCGCGCTCTTGCCTCGTTTCGTCTCGCCGATCACTGCCACGGCCGGCTGCCCGCGGCGTCTGCCCTCCAGCGCGGGCGCCAGGTCGTCGCGCTGCGCGGTCCTCACCAGCTGTCGGCAGCGCGCGGCGATGCCGCTGGCCTGCCGCTCGGCCTCGCTGACCTGCTGTGCGGCGGCTTGAGTAGGGGTCATCGGATGCTCCCGTGGCGCGGTGTCGCATGGCCGCCGGCGTCGGCGGCTAGGCAGGACCGTATCGGGAACATGCCGCAGTCGACCCCCCACAAAAGTGCCAAGTATTATGGTAAGCCACCCCAGCTATGTGGCGATAGCTGGAAGGGGGGAGCCGTGATCCTGGGCCGGGATGTCGAGGTGTCTGCCGCCCTGGCCGCGGTCCGGCGGCACGAGCCGGTCGCCATTCACGGCGAGGCTGGCATCGGGAAGACCGCGATGGGGCGGGCCGTGGTCGCAGCTAGCGGCCTGGCCGGGCATGTCGGCGGTGCCCTGGCCACCTTGAGCTGGTTCGCCGGGCTGCCGTTGTCCCGGGCCATCCGGCGGCCGCTGCCGGCCGGCGACCGCAGCGCCACCGTCCAGTTCGTGACCGACCGGGTCGCTGGCGGGATCCTCGTCCTCGAGGACCTGCAGTGGGCCGATCACGAGACGCTGCGGATCATCCCCATGCTGGCCGGCCAGGTGCCACTGATCATTACCTATCGTGACCACGAGCCGGGAACGCCCGCGGCCGCGGCCGCGGCGACCGCGTGCGGCGCAGCGGACCAGAGCCTGGCCGGCCTGCGGCCGCAGGCCGCCAGCGCGCTGATCCGCGAGCGCAACCCGGCGCTGCCCGAGGACCGGGTCGCGGCCATCGTGGCCGGTGCCGGCGGCAACCCGCTCTACCTCGAGGAGCAGGCCCGCCAGGGCGGACCGGGCGGAGGATTGAGCCAGCTGATGACCGCTCGGCTGGCCAGATGCAGTCCCGCCGCCCGCCGGACGATCGCCGTCCTCGCGCTGCTGGGCCGTCCATGCTCGGCCGCCCTGGCCGGCCCGGGCGTACCGGAGCTCGTCGAAGCCGGCCTGGCCGAACTCCCCGACCCGGACGCAGACCTGGTCCGGCTCCGGCACGGGCTCACCGGGGACCTGGCCGTTGCGGGGCTCGACGCCGGTGAACGTCGGCGGCTGCACGCCGAGGTCGCGTCGCAGCTCACCGACGACGGCGAGGCGGCCCGGCACCACGCCGCCGCGGGCCAGCGTGACGCGGCCCGCAGCCGTGCCCTCGCCGCCGCCAGCCAGGCACAAGCCGTGGCCGAGCGGGCTCGTCACCTCGGGCTGGCCGCGTCCTGTGCGGACGGGGCCGAGGCGGACGAACTGCGGATCTCGGCCGCCGCCGCGTTCTCGGCCGTCGGCGAGCATGCCGTGGCCCTGCAACTGCTCGATGCGGTGCCCGAGGAACCGGGATCGGAGCGGCGCGGCCGGATCTGCCTGTACCGGGCGCGGGCCCGGCTCGCGCTCGGCGAGCCCGGCGCGGCGCTGGCCGCCGCCGACGCCGGGCTGGCCGTGGCCAGCGCCGGCGCCAGCGCTGGCGCGAGCGACGGCGGCGCGCAGCTTGCGGTCGCCCTGCGAGTCGAGCGGGTCCGCGCCTTGGCTGCGGCTGCCGGGGCGACGGCGCAGGTGCGGCTGGAGGCTCATGATGCGGTGGCGGGTGCCCGCGCCGCCGGGGCCGGCC
>Ga0335072_10008783_pt1 | contig 14617 bp, 8 predicted proteins | sample Lox_Sample_21_FD_206725 | JGI IMG/M metagenome (GOLD analysis project Ga0335072, IMG submission 206725) | Soil microbial communities from Loxahatchee National Wildlife Refuge, Florida, United States - Lox_Sample_2.1 | ecosystem: Environmental > Terrestrial > Soil > Wetlands | place: USA: Florida... | reverse complement strand
CGCTATTTTCAGTCATCCCATTAGCATACTTCATAGGACAAGCCGTTGCTTCCATCTCGGCCCAGTCCTCTATGGGTCTCGGTGCTGCCATCAATGCCTTCTTCTCGACCTTGGTCGAAGTTTTCCTGTACTGCGTAGCCTTGAATCAGGGCAAAGGACAACTTGTCGAAGGCAGCGTCATAGGTAGTATATTTGCTGGTATAATGTTCCTTCCGGGTCTCTCTATGTGTTTCGGAGCTATCAAGAGGAAAACACAAAGGTTCAATGCCAAGTCAGCCGGCGTCACTTCCACCATGCTGCTCTTTGCAGTAATCGCGGCGTTTGGGCCCACACTGTTTTATCAGATATATGGTACTGTGAGTAACATGGAATATCTTCTGTTCAAACAATGGCTGACTCGCGGGTTAGCATGAGCTCAATTGCTTGTCATGTATTGACACCGATGATTCTGAACCAAGTCGTGATTGCCGTCGCTGCTATTTCTCTCAAGTGCCTGCTCTCGATGATCGATTTTATCTCGAGGCGGTTCGACCGTATTGTCGGCTAGCCGCGGTCCTTTTGTTTTTATCCTACATTATTGGTCTATGGTTTACACTTCGAACACATGCTGCGGTCATTTGGAACAGTGAGATCGATGAAAAAAGGCTCCAAAATGCTGAAGGCCACCAATCATCTGAACAGCAGCCACTGATTGGCGCCCTTTCTGGTCGTCTTCAGCGGCTACCTACAAACGTTACCTCGGCTGAAGCAGCCCGTGGGGCTGACATAAGAGAATCCCAGTTATACAAGAAAATTTTAGGCCAATCGCTGAAACAAGTTGGCCTTGGTCCTCGAAGTGAGGGTAATACAAGACATAACTCTGCATCTGACCCTTCGGCAAGTAACGGGCCCAATGGAGTTCCACAGACACCTCACCTAGTGCCTCCAAAGAGTTCTGGCGGCGACAGTATTAAATCAGACTTGCAAATTCCAGGGCTCACCGATGCTCAAAACAATAGTCTTGTGCGCGAGGTTGCGGAAATAGCTGCTACTGCTGCCACAATAGCAGCTCGAGACGCTACTCGCGCCCCACGAAAGGTATCTTTAGGCATCCACGGTAACATTCACCCGTCTCATTCGCACCGGCCTCCGACAATACGCACAGCTACCGTTCATGGAGATGGTGAGGAAGCGATAGGTACGGAGGCAACATCGCATAGTGGGGGTCATGACGCACCGAACTGGGGCAAGACTAAAAGTTCCATTATCTTGATGGGAGCAACGATTCTATATGCCCTTATAGCCGAGATATTGGTCGACACTGTCGATGTAGTACTTGACGGGGTGCAAATTGATGAGAAGTTCTTGGGTATCACGTTATTCGCCCTTGTTCCGAATACAACAGAGTTTCTGGTGAGTTCTCAAGCATTATTATGGTCGTTGATGGTGCTGACAACGCGGTGCAGAATGCCATTTCCTTTGCGATGAACGGTAATATCGCTCTCTCCATGGAGATAGGTTCAGCGTACGCCCTTCAAGTCTGTCTCTTACAGATCCCAGCGCTAGTCCTATTTAGTGCTATCAATGGGCAATTGAGCGAAGATGGAGGTCTTGTTGACCATACGTTCAGTCTTATTTTCCCTCAGTGGGATATGGTCACGGTGATCTTATGCGTTTTCCTATTGAGCTACATGTACGGTGAAGGGAAGAGTAATTACTTTAAAGGTTCGATCCTACTACTTAGCTATCTCGTGGTTGTCATTGGCTTCTGGTTTTCGGGTATGGTGGGCCTTGATAGTATGGGAGCAAGCAGATTTGATATTATGCAGAAAGGAGGAAGTTTTAAGACCATCGGTAGGGGCAAGGCAGGGTATGCCTTTCAACGGTGAGCACATCGGAGACAGAATGGTGCAGGAACTATCTTGACGAATTCTTAATTTTGTTTCATTTCAGGAAGATGGTAGGTAGAGAGAAGCAAATGGCTATTGCTCCGTCGGCTCTGGCCTGGTCAGTCGCAGCTTGGCCTGCTCAAAAATATCAGAGGACATTTTTGACAGTTGTAAGATAACTATGAGAGCTCGTATTAGCTAATGGAGCTATGGAATACAGCTAATGTATGTACGAGAGGACAAGAAATCTCGTCACGCTTCCCTGCTGAGCAACTGTGTCTAGAACACATGAGAATAAGATCTTTGCCGCGCACACCGCTCTATCTGATTCTTGAGCTGCAGTCAATCCACACATAGAATAGATAGAAAACGGCTTGTCTAGACCTTTTGCACAGGGAATAAATCAAGGAAATAGGGAAAGCAGTGTCCTGCAAGTAGCTGCAGCGGATGTAATATCCGTATCTCTGAGTCGCAGGATCCAGTTGCTGCCTCAGGCGGATGGTGCGATTTTCTCGGAGTCTAGGCCGCTTGTAGAAAGAGTAACTCGTCAGTGACATCTTAGCGGCGCGGTAGATCCTCGGATACTTTCGATAGTAGTGCGTTTAAGGACTGGTCGTTATCACAGGTCGGCCTGCCTGTTTAGAAGTCTAGAAATCTGCAAGTCTGCAAGTCTGAGAGACTGAGAGTCAGGAAGTCGGGGGAAGTCTACCGGTCTAGATCACTATGCTGTAAACGGGACTTGCAGTAAAAGGCTTGCCCGCTAGTTTTTTGTTCCCCAGGTTCCCATGGTGCTGGGTCGAATTTTGACTTCTTTTGGTACATTGCAACTTCTGCCCATTGGAACGGGTAAACCTTCCGTCTGTTGTAGCCTGCCCGTTTCACAGCATGAGCCCCCACACGGATGCCGAATGTCGATCCGCATCTGATGGCTGGTTATATAGAAACATAGGAATAAAAGCATCTCAAAAACCTGAAAACGCCGGGCATCTGAGTACCGGGATATGGGGGGGTTTGCGCCTTGGATCAAATAGGATGTCGGTGAAAAAGTTTTGGGGAGCAAAAACCGCCATAGCCAATAATGTAAAAAATGGGCATGTAAGATAGCATATTTAATAAGGGGGTGGAGGGGGAGATCAGCACGGGTTACCTACAGTAGTTCTGCATTATCAATCAACTGGGAGGCCCCCTGAGGTGGGAATGACGTAGCGTGGGACAAAAAGCGAGCGCCACCCCATGCCACACAGATCGTTATGTCGTGCCCTTCGTCCTTATTTCGTTTTTACGGTGTGCCTTTGCTCTGCTGCAAGCCTGCTCATGGTCCCGTAGCGCTGTCTGCTTAATACATACATCCCCATCAGCCCCGCCGCGCCCAACAGCAATAACAAAACAATAACTCCTCTGCTCGTCATAATCCAGGGTTCTCCGACAGCCCGCAAATAGGAGCAATTTCCCACCGAAAATCGATCATGCATCTGCGGCCCTAAACCACGCAGGATTACTATTACTTACCAGTGTATCGACCTGAAAAACGCCTTTCCATAGTCTTGGTCAACTTCAGCCCGCCCTTCAGCCCTTCGCTTCTTGAATTGTCAGCCTTCACTTAACCTCACCATCCTACTACTTCCTTCGACTGTTTCTATCTGCCTCTCGAACCTCCGTGACCATATTTCTCTACACCAACTCTACACACCCCTAAAAATTTGCAGATCCTGTTGCCTACTATGGATCACTTACAATAGACACAAGGAATATCAGACGTTCGTGCATAGTATCTCGGCAGGATGGTGTTGACTACGAGGCGGCCCTCGTCAACCTTACCGCTCTCTCACTCGCAGCGTTCGAGTATGCCTTCGAATCACCTGCTGCGAGGAGCAGCCTCTGTTGGGTGTCCCGTGTCTCCCAGCGGTTCCCTACGATCGCCAACCACCCAAGACAACGTTCGTACACCGAGTCCCAACTACTTTGGCCTCGCGGTAGATTCTCAGGGCGATCCTAGGAACTCTGGCGTGGGACCCAAGGATAATTGGAGTCCGCCGACATCTTCTATTCGTTCCTTCAACCCTCAATCTCCAAAGCATGTCCCCTTAGATGCCAATCCAGACTTCGAAGCCTTTCGACGCCAGACAGAGGCGAATAATGCTTTCAACCTTGGGCATGGGAATCTATCTCATTTTAGCTCTACTCTAGGCTCGCCATCTGCTCGATCAAAATCAGAACGTCCTACGAGCAGGTCGGACATGGTAGCAGAGGCACTCTCGCCCAAAACCCCGACGGATGGTCAGTCAGAGGCGTCGCCAGCTATTCCGTCCTTTTTCGATCTTCCTCGACAAGAATCGCCTCCGAGTATTGGCGCAGGTGTTCCTCCACCTTCCGTACGGCGAAATATACTGTCACATCTAGATGACAAGCATCCCAGACTCTCATTACCATCGAATAGGGTAGATCCGCCGTCACCACATCCCGCACAGCTTGATACGCATCATAGGGCGGATACATTACCGGCAACTTTAGAAGATGGCCCTGTTATGATTTCATCCAGCGAATTGAAAGACTTGCTCGAAAATTCGTCCGCATCTCAATTGTTGGTCCTTGATCTTCGGGTGGCTCCCCAATTCTCCCAATCCAGAATAAAAGGCGCCCTCAATCTCTGCATACCGACTACCTTACTCAAACGACCTTCTTTCGACTTGGTAAAGCTTACAGACACGTTCAAGGTCAAAGAGGAAAAGGCTCGCTTCTCGACGTGGAAGGTTTGCAGGTATATCGTTGTGTATGATGCTCGATCAACGGAAAAGAGAGACGCCACCTCAGCGACAAATACACTCAAAAAATTCACCAATGAGGGTTGGAATGGGCGTCCTCGTATTCTGAGAGGCGGCATTGAAGAATTTTCTCGAAAATATCCGCATCTAATAGACGACCGTTCTGGTCAGGAGATACCGTCATCGAAGAAAGACCTCTCATTAAGCTCGTTAATGGCTGATGTGGCGCCGGTTGCTGGAGGCTGCGAAATCCCTGGATTCAAATGTGCAGCTAACCCATTCTTTAGCAATATTCGGCAAAACATGGATCTTGTTGGAGGCGTAGGCCAGATAGATGTTAAGCGTCCCGATGATATTGATCCGCTGGCAGATAATTTTCTGCCGACGTGGTTGCGAAAAGCTGCTGCGGTTGAAGACCATGGAAAGACTGTTGCTGCTAAGTTTTTGCACATTGAACAAGATGAGCTGTCAAGGATGCAACAGGCGCTCTCATGCCGAGTATCATACGGGACACCCGTGGCTAATCCAGAGACCCACGTACAAATTGCCGGGCTTGAGAAGGGTGGGAAAAACAGATATGACAACGTATGGCCGTTTGAGCATGCCAGAGTCAGGTTACAGGGACGTCCTGAAGGGGCTTGTGACTATGTAAATGCGAGCCACATTAAGGCTTCGTGGAGCAATAAGCGATATATCGCATCGCAGGGTCCACTGCCCTCAACCTTTGAGGTAAGTTCGCAAACTTTTGGGATTATCGAACCTTCTCTGACAATCTGGAAGGACTTCTGGAGCGTCATCTGGGACCAGGACGTCCGCGTCATCGTCATGCTGACCGCTGAATCAGAAGGCGGTCTGTTAAAATGTCACCCTTACTGGGCCGCCAAGGAATATGGCGCCTTCAAGCTCAAAGTTCTGTCTGAAAAGAAAGTATCGCTTGACCTGCAGAAGCATCGCCGCTCTGCAACACGCCAAGACTCAGGCCGACGACGCGCAAATACTAGTGCAGAGTTGTCCTCGGCACCAGCTCCGGCCAACGAGCCGTATGTCATCGTGAGGAAGTTCACTCTTTCACATTTCTTAGAACCCTTTACGCCCATGCGAGAGATTACACAGCTGCATTACAGTTCATGGCCAGACTTTGGGGCGCCGACACAGCCTATCCACCTTCTTGGATTGGTTGAGTTGTCCAACTCATTGCAGCGAGCTGCGTCGTCACCTGTCGTTGGATCGCACATAAGAGCGGATGACCCCGAGGATTCTCGGCACGCCAGACCAGTCCTCGTGCATTGCAGCGCAGGCTGCGGTCGTACTGGAACGTTCTGTACCGTGGATTCTGTGATTGATATGCTGAAGCGTCAAAGGAAAGAGCATAAGAGTGGAGTGACGCCTATGGAGATCTCAAGTGACGGAGACTACATGGCAAAGTCAAAAAATGCGGCGAATGAAAGTGGTGACTGGATATTTGATGAAGAGATTGATCTGATACAGAAGACGGTGGAGGACTTCAGGAAGCAGAGAATCAGCATGGTACAAACGCTGAGGCAATACGTGCTTTGCTATGAAACCGTGTTAGAGTGGATTAGTCAGCAACGGGGCGGTGGAATGAGAGAAAGGAGTAGCAGCGAGACCAGAGGTGGGGGCAACAGGAGCTCATAGATGGAGACTTTTACGTGGCGAAGTCACTTCGGGCAGAGGCGGCTGCATCTTTTGATTCCTCGGAACGGAAAGAATAACGGCATGCCACATATGGCTTGGTATTCGTATTGCATATTATCGCGTCGCGCTGCATCTTTTACATGGCATCTGCATGGGGGCAAGGTTCGATCGCATGGCATTGGTCTGGGATTAGCATTTTGTGGGGCGGCGTTGGCGTTCAACAACCATCCCCTCTAAAAGGGAGTTACGATTTATGAAAGCATTTAGGAACGGGCGTTTCTATCATACATTAGAGTAGTGGAATAGACGTCTAGTGTGTATTATTACCATTATCCATTCGCAAAGTTGATATTTCGGTTGTGAAGTGGGTTATACAGTTTTGATTAGGACATACGTAGGTGTCTTGCTGCAATCGAGTGCTTGAGACGTATCATCCAGTTTAGGTGAGATGGCATTACAAGATATCTCAGATGGTATGTTTATACTTATGTAGCTGCCAACATAACCACTTATCAGGATCATTGAAGTTGACCATCTAAATCAAATGCAAAATATGATATGTCTATATTTATATATATATATATATTCCTTCTACCGCCTAGATTTTCACAGTCTCAGCTCGCTGCTACCTTTCCTTTGAGCGTTCTGCGTCCAAACGCCGGTTACCAAAAAAAAGGCCAGATTTTAAGCCCCACCAATGCAACAATAAGCATCCTTTCCCAACGCCAAAAGTATTTTAGGTCGTACAAAAGTTCAAGACAAACTTTGGGCAAGCAGCCCTTACGGTCTCCTATCTCCCTCTGTCTTCAGTCCATACGTATCCGCCAAGCCAGGGAAGGTATGCGCAAACGCTGGGCCGAGGCTCCAATTCTCCAGCCGCCTTAGGTGACGCTCAAAAACCGGATTGATCATGAGCTCCCCGGTATCCGGGGAGGTTAGTAGAGTATCCGTCGGCTCGTACGGCCAATTCAGGGACAAGGTCGTTGTGAAAGGAATAAAGAAATTGTCGAACAGATACTCGTCGGGATTATAATCCCGGACAAGTTTGTCGCGCATCCGCGGCCAAGGGAGGTGGTCTATCCAGGCAGGATGTGGGGTAAAGAGCTGCGAGGGTCGAGGTGTCACCCAGTCAGGTAGCCGATCGTAATTCTCCTGTGTCGGGCTGATTTGCCAGCGCATGATAAGGAACATGATGTATAGCACGGCCACTTTCTCTGGAAGTGTTGAGAGATCAGGAAAGGTGCCCAGTATATCGGTGAAGACCTTCGAGAGAGGGTGTGATTCAACAGCTGGGTTCAACAGTGAAGATACACTGGGATACGCGGGGCCAACAAGCTTCGGTGTCGCCACACCGTCAGCAGCTTGCTGTTGCCGCTCATGTAAGAAATCGAGAAGTATGCTATCTAGAGGGCACGTAGGAGCACTGTTTTGAATCGGGGCCGCATGCGCTGCCAATTCATGGCCCGCAGCATTCATCAAATAGTCCATCTGTGGAGTAATGTTTCCTCGTGAACTCCTCTGATCGTGCATTGCGAGGCCATTCTCGTGCCTCATCTGTGGATGATGATAATAATTTGGTGAAATTGGGGCACCATTCATACAATTGGAAATTTTGTTGACGCGTTGATTTCCGTCAAGAAGGAAATCAAGCCCCAGTCGCTCCGGCCCCATAGTCAAACCATGTGCAAGATCATATCTCTGCTGTTGGAGGGCCTTTGATTGTGTAGAACTTCGAAGATCAGGCACCATGGGCGTTCCAGTATAGTGCCAACTGCTCCCGGCGCCTGGGGAAGACATGCTCCGGGGTGTCGATACATTTCCATTTGGAGATGAATCTGCACCAGTTTGAATATACGGCTGCGATGGAGAAGGATAGGGTGCATCAACAACTATTCGAGCGTCAGCAGAGACCAATAACGGTATGAAGAATCACAGGTGCCTAACCAATGTGTTGTTGGCCAAGAACAGGCTGGATCATGGAAAGCACCGAGGCCAACCTCTTCTTGATATCGACATTCTCGGCCTCTACGGCCTCCTTTTGTCTTAGCACATGTTGAAGCTCCTGGTAGGGCTGCTGCGAGGTCAATTCACGAATTCGCCTCTCCAATGTCTCGATCTGATTCTTGGTTCTCTCGCGTATAGCTCTAATACATATGGTAAGTAATTTCTACGGCTACAATCACGCCTATGTCTCGTTAAGAATTCACCTTTGCGCCTCGCGATCATTTGCACGCTTCTTTGCAAGCTGGTCTGCGGTCAAATTGGCTACGCCTCTGGAGCTTGTGCCTGGAACCCGTCGTTTTTTGAGATCGGATGAATCTGGTGATACATTGTCTTCTTCAGAGATCTCCCGCTTGCTTGGGCGTGAAGCATCAACGGGCATCGCCGCGGGGGACGCGTTTCCGCGCTATGGGGATGGTCTCATTCAATTGGCGGCTAGCCCTTGCAGGTAATTGGCAATTACTGTACGACGTCTACTGTCGTATGCTCTCTGTAAGCCTATGAAATTGTAGAACAAAAATGGTCGGTGTCATGTAGTGTATGAGACCTCGCAACTTGAGTCATGAACAAGGAGAACGCCTCTCAGTTGCGATGTTGAGGTAGGGCCACAGGGGTCACCTCAGCATCAATTATCTAGAACAAAAACATCACTGTCAAGATCTGTGCGTAATGATTTTATGTGGCACTAATTAATTAATTGATCCGTGTCATTCTGCTGCAATCCTCGCCAGTGTGTCATTCACCGAGGCTGGCAGCCTATATTTGAGGAACCCCGCATACATCATCAAATCCTTCGTCATGACCTTGAGTTTCTCAATCATTTCTTGCCTGGTACCTTCATTACCACCATATTGAGTCTTGGACAATATAGACCGCTGTTCACTGCAACTGCGAATCGTCCATACGATAAGGTTCGGAACGTTTCGCGCAATCACCTGTGGCAAAGCGGAGTATTGTGCAGCTTGTTGTCGAACCTGTGTAGAGTCCCCGGCCGCTTGCAGTGGAAGGATTCCGAGGCCAGCGAGTATCTACGTACAGTTAGTACCAGTCCATGCCATATAATGGGGTAGCTTACATCTAACACTTCCGTCCATTTCTCCTCCTGCACTTTTACTTTTGCAACGTGCATTTTCAAAAGCAGCGTACATGTCTCTTTATTTTTCGCTGAGACCTTGTTAGCATATGATGAATTATTACCATAAAGCGTGCTCATATTCTTCGCCAGAGCCACAGGGTCATCAACTGCAGTCAAACTAAGACTGCCGCTTTGTTGTTGCGCCGCTACGTTGGCCATGTCTGGTCTCGGGGGCAGAAGAGGAGGGGTTTCCTGCCCAATATCAACAGCAATGGCTTCGCTCAGCGCCCTATTGATAATTGTCATGACGTTATCGTATTCGCCAGCAAGATGATACAACAAGACCGAATCAGTGGTACGTCCATTGTCGTCGGCGATACTAGCAGCTTGGACAATAACCGTTCGCATAAAATCGTCAGTATCAACTAGACCAATTAATTTTATGCGTTCTTCGATTGCCCCTTTGATACGTTGACCGTCTGAGCGCACATCCCCTAGAAGCTGAGCAAATTCCCTGCTCTCTAATACCAGTTCGCGTAATGCCTCGTGACACTGTTCTGCCTGTTGAGAGCCAGCATCGCCAGGGAGATCACGGTTCAAGCAGATGAGGACCAGGTAATCCACGGCAGCAACAACATTGGCAGCACGGAAGTCCCGGGTATAGTAACCGATCATATGTGAGAAGTTAATTTGAGGGAAGCCTCTTGTGCTGTGCGTTAGCAACTCGCCTGCTGGAGCGCTTAAATCTGAAACTCGAAGGAGGCCATAGTAATCCAAGGCGATGGCAAAATGCACTCCTTCGACGTACTGGAATGTGTACAGGTACTTTACCGCTTCCTCGTAGAGCCCAGCGAGTATTTGTAAGTAGAAAAATACACCGAAGCCGCCAGATTGATCTGTGCCTCCTTTTGAAAAGTGCCTTGCACCAATTCCCTTAATGGTAGTTTGAACTTCCGCGAGCCCATAGACCTCAGTAGCAATCTCGCCCATACGATTGACCTCTCTGGCAAGATTGAACTGGAGCCAGACCCAGTCTTCCATGGAACTGTATAGACTGCCCAGGTCTCTTTTCTCTATCTCACAGCGCCCAATAACCTTGTAACATGCCATTCGGAATGGATCTATTGAGTGTTCAGGGGCGATGCGAACCCGCTGGTTGTACTCATTGTTGATGCGATCTTGCAACTCACGCGGTAGGCGTTTCTCCTTGCTCTTGTGGTAATTGGTAATGTAAGTTATGAAGTTGCGGTCAATTGCGCGAAAGGCCACGGCGTTGCCAGCAACATATTCGACAGCCTCTTTAGTGTGACCAGATCGGAGAAGGAAAAAAACAAGTGCCCATACAAAGTCGTCGCCCAGCATCTGTAGATCAATGTTCTCGGGGACAAGATCCTTATTTGCAGCACGAAGCCGAATATATGCTCTGACCTTACTAGTGACATTGGGTACACCCCCGAGATTTGCCTCCCGGGGATTCTTCGCAATTAATCCTTCTAAGTCGTTGAAGAATCGCTTCTCCAAATGTTTGGTTGCTCCTGCAAGAATTATCTTTCTCATTTGGATGCTACTCGGCGAATCCTGCATTTCGTCGAGATATGCCCTCGCAAACTGGCGCTCTTTAACGGATTCAATATCTGATAGGCTATCATTTTCTTGATATTCCCCTGTCACTGCTCTCACAGCATTATAGGCATTGACGACATGTTCGGCATGCTGATCGCCACTCTGAGCTTCAACTGCCGCAAATTCCTCTAACACAGAGTACTCGCGCCGTTGTAGTCTTGCAGCATTCAGACGTTGAACTTTATCTGCAAAGCGACCCTGCTTTTCTCTCTGGAAACGGTCATCAGGATCGGTTCCAAGAGTCCCACCGCCTACTTCAGCCTTCCTATCTACATCCGTGAATGGTGGTGTTTGGCCAGTGCCAATAGGTCCAGGAGTCCCAATGACTGACCTCAGCATGCTCAATCGACCAAAAGTGCTGCCATTTGACGCCCCCATCCCTCTTGAGCCTTTGGGAGGCTGGCCCTTACTCCGTCGTGATCGACCAAAGCCGCCATGATCTGCCGAGCCTGTTCCTAAAGGGCTTCCCCCTTCCTTTGCATGCGGTCCGTCCCTCGGCTGGATTCCAAAATGTTGATATATTCGCTTACGCTGAGCATCCCATTCCATAGTCACGTTATCCTCCAAGAAAGTATCGAAGTCTCGGACAGATCGAGCAAGGCCGTCGGCGATCATGCTTAGAGTGGTTTGTGTTTGTAGACTGGCAAGATATCCTTCTACATCAGTATCCGCTGGTGCAGTGGGTTGTGATCGCTCGACTCTTGCTGGTTGTGAATCAAAGAAGTTTAGGTCGCGAACAGTTGATCCAGGGTCTACGCCTGAAGCAGCAAGAAGGTAGTGAGCTCTGCCATCAGCATCTCGATCTTGTACAGCAGGGCCAAGTCTCTTTATCCGTTGCCTCAGATCTCCCAATCCTAACTGCAAGCTGGGCAGGTCTTCGAGTGCCGTCTCGCCATGTGCTCTCTTCCGGCTCTTCTCGAGGAGGCTGTCAAAATACGCCCCTGACTGCTGAGTCTGTTGCTGTTGGGTCTGTAGGTCTGAGGTTGAACCCCCAAGTCCTGCCTGACCATTAGGCTTGCTTTGGGTCCCGAGCGAGCCGAAAACACTACTTGTCTGAGACTGTTGTTGGGGAGGCTGCGAAGTCGATCCTAGAGCACCAAATAGACTACCGGTCGAAGGCTGTTTTTGTGGGGCTTGCGAGTTTGAGCCGAGGGAGCCAAATAGACCACCACCGCTTTGGCTTTGCTGCTGTGGCTGCTGCGATTGCGACTGCAGTTGAGAATTGAACAAGCTGGAAGTAGATTGAGCTGGTTTGGCTGCGTTCAATCCGCCGAAGAGCGACGTGCCCGATTGAGAACCTGTGGTTTGGCTCCCAAAAAGTGAGGGCTTGTTTTGCGAACTGCCAAGATTGCTAAAAAGTGAAGACATAGCTACTAAACGGTAGCTTTCAGTGGATGGTACTCCCACATAGGGAGCAATCCAGTTTCAAAGTGATTTATTCGAGAGGAACGTGAAGCTTTCCTTGCACTAGCAGGGGGTTAACGCGTTTTCGCGCCTGAGGTTCTAATGTTCAAAACGTACATTTTGGCGGATTAACATAGGGTACTACCTGATAGCTTATTTCGTGAACTTTGTAAGATAACTCTCGTAGGCTAGTATCACTATAGACATTTCTATGCCTCTTGCGAGAGTCGAGTGTAACAGGTTCACCATAATTTTATTGCTTCCGCCATCCTCTAATAGCCTCATCAACATCTTTCCTGTAGACTCGCTGAGTTTTACATTGTTTCAAGAAGACTTGATACTTGACCTCAAGCAACTTCCTCTCTCCTTCATCATTTCCAGGCTTTATCACAGTTCCGGGTTTGCTCATACGCTGCATAATGCTCCATAGTTCCTCACTTTCCCCTCTCTTATTTGTACTCGCAGCCTTGGCTCCCAACATGGCAGCACCGTGAACCACAGCAGCATGAGCGTATTTCGGAACTATAACAGGCATATCACACGTCGTCGCCATCAATCCCATGAGCATCTTGTTCTGACATTGAGAGCCAGAAATAAATATTGACGAGATGGAATGGCCAGCGTTATTCATCGTTTCGATGATCTGGCGTGTCTGTAGAGCAATAAATTCCATCGTTGCGTAATAACAGATAGCCAAGTTATTCAAAGTCTTGTTGCTGGTGAGACCAATAATGGAGCCCGTCATCCGTGGATCTGTGATGGGCGACCTATTGCCCCATAGGTCACCATAGAAGAACAGGTGGCGGCCCAAGTAAGATATAGAAGGTGCCTTGACATTTTCTGCCATCTTCTCCAAGTTCAGATTCAGATAGTCGTAGATACTCAAGTTCAATGAATTTGCTTTAGAAAGAGCTTGATTGCAAGCTGGATGCGTTTCAATGACGTGCCTCAATAATTCGCCTGTAGCAGATTGTCCTCCTTCAGCCATCCAAAAGTTTGGGATAAGCACATCCCGATACGGTCCCCATATCCCATGCACAAATATCTGATTTTTAGACATGACCAGATGGCATGTAGATGTTCCAGCAACGGCAACTAGTCGGTCGCATGCTTGCGACGCATCAAATTTTGCCATGCAATTTTCTGAATGACTTATTCCAGGTTCAACCTTCGCAGCAACGCTGCCAACCCAGCCAGCGTACGCATCAATAACGCCGCTGGCCACTGCAATGCCTGCAGGAAGGCTTAGCTCGTGGCTGGCTCTCTTGCTCAATCTTCCGACTAGATCACCGGCACTTAAATAATGGCCATCCTGCTGCATTTAGCATGATTCACACTTACTAAGGACAATCAATGAGAGGTGAATATTACCTTGTTAACACCACCTATCCTCTTGAAATTATCTTTTGTAAGATCTTTTAGGCCTATACATTCGTAGAAGTCCTCGGGCCATCCTTTGACAGCACCATCCAAACCCACAGAAACATGTCCCTGTTCACTAACAGTCTTATAGAAGCTTCTCGTCTCGGATCCCGTTGCCATGTGCGTTAAGGCATCTACCAAGTCATAGAACTTGCAACGATCGAACAACTCCACGGGCATGTGATTCTTTAACCATAGAATTTTCGGGACCTCCATTTCCTCGTTCATCTGGCCGCCGACAAAACGAAGCAGATGGTGGCCTGTCAAGTTTATCGCCTTGGTTTCTGCTACCGGTCTATGGTCCAGCCAGAGGATCACGTTGCGATCGTGCCCATCGTTTGAGAAGTTAGGCCCAGTCACTGGTATTGGCTCATCGGTATCATGTGAGAACACGGCTAGAGAGCAAGTGGCATCGAAGCCTATTCCCCGAATAGTTGAAGGGTCGGTGTTATGTTGACCCAAGGCTCTCTGCACGCATAGGCAAATGCATCGCCAAATATTTGTTGTGGATTGCTCCTGGAAAGTCTTAGCAACGGCCTACCTATCGTCTTCTCGACTCTTGCAATTAGAAGAGGGAGTGCTGACATAGTGACCTATCACTGGTTGCCAGAGGCGAATATCCTCGACTGCCAATGCCTTTATATCGCCTGTAGAGTCAATGATACAAGCTCTCACACTACCAGTACCAACATCAATACCGATGAAATGGTCACTCTGGTGATTCAAGTCCTCGGAAGAACTATATCAGAGTGAGCCGTCAGCAAACGTAGGAGAACGGGGGCCTTTTTTTTTTTTTTTTTTTTTTT
>Ga0335072_10008782_pt1 | contig 14617 bp, 13 predicted proteins | sample Lox_Sample_21_FD_206725 | JGI IMG/M metagenome (GOLD analysis project Ga0335072, IMG submission 206725) | Soil microbial communities from Loxahatchee National Wildlife Refuge, Florida, United States - Lox_Sample_2.1 | ecosystem: Environmental > Terrestrial > Soil > Wetlands | place: USA... | reverse complement strand
GATCGGTGAAGGCTGTACGGTTCGTGAACCCGGAGGGCGAGACCCGGATCGGGGCGCTGGGCGAGGACGGGACGATCACCGACGCCGGCGCCGCCGGCCCCCAGGGCTTCGTCCCCACGCCACTGGCGTGGGACGCGCTGGCGCAGGCGGACGGTCCCACCCATAACGCCGGCGACGTCAGGCTGCTGCACCCGGTCGTGCCGAACAAGCTGATCGGGATCGGGCTCAACTACCGCTCGCACGCCGAGGAATCGCAGCTCGACATCCCGAGCGTGCCGGTGGTCTTCGCGAAGTTCTCCTCGTCGCTCGTCGGGCACGGCGCCCAGATCGTGATCCCGCGCGAAGAGACCCGCCCCGACTACGAGGGCGAGGTCGCGATCGTGATCGGGCGCCCCGTCTACCGGGCCGACGAAGCCGAGGCGAGGGCCGCCGTCGGCGGCATCGCCGCGATCAACGACGTGTCCGGCCGCCGCGCGCAGCTCGAGACGCCGCTTCGCCAGTTCACGCTCGGCAAGAGCTTCGACACGTTCTCGCCGCTCGGGCCGTGCATCGCGTCGGCCGACGGCGTCGACCTCGCTGACGTCGACGTGCGCACGACGGTGTCGGGCGAGGTGATGCAGGACGCGAACACGCGCGACCTGATCTTCTCGGTCGTCGAGCTGATCGAGTACATCTCGGCCGGCGTCACGCTCGAGCCCGGCGACGTGATCGCCACCGGGACGCCGAGCGGCGTCGGCGACTCGCGCTCGCCCAAGCGCTACCTGCGCGACGGGGACACCGTCGAGATCTACGTCGAGGGCGTCGGCACGCTCTCGAACCCGGTCCGCAACGAGCTCTGAATTCCTGGGCATCGAGCCGCGCGGGCGCTGGCGTCCGCGCGGTCATAAACACGAGCAACGCGCTCGCCCACCGCCCCGCGATCGTGGGCACGATCGCGACCGGAGCATTCCCCCGCGAGATGGCACTCGAACCGAACCACGGAACCCTGCTCGTCGGGGACTTCGGCTCCTCGCAATTTGAGGCCGTATCCGTCGCCGGACTCCCTTGAGAACCTGCGTTTCCGCTGGTCGCGGTGATAGGTTGCCCGGGCACATAATCAGGCCGAATCACCGGACCATCCGTGGGCGGTGAACGGGGGACCCACAGCGATCCGCGTGATCGTGGGGGCGAATCGCCGACCGGTTCGGCGTAGCGCACCGCGCGAGCCCGTCAGCTAACCCCGCAGGCTCAGAGCGAGGGAGGTTTGTGGAGCGCGCGCGTGACCGTGCCCCGGTTGACCCGTGGCCGGAGGCCGAGCGGTGGGAGGATGGTGATCCTTGGCAGGAGTCGCTGGCGCGCTGTCGCGCGCGGAGAAGGCGGCCGAGGCACTCTCGGAGCCGGCTCGTTCGCGGCGTTCCGGCGCTCGCGTTAGCGGGAGTGGTTCTCGTCGCTGCACTCGCCGGCGGTGGCAAGGGAGCCGATCCGACGGCGGCGCGGGCCGACGCTCAGCGCCCGACGACGGCCGCGAGCCCCGCCAAGGCCCACTCGCGACGGACCGGGTGGCGGAGTTGTCCCCTGGCGGTCGCGCCCGCCGGCTATACCGATCCGCTCCAGGCCGCGATCGTGCAACCCGAGCGGATCGACCAGGGCGTCGACTACGCCGGCATCGGCAAGCTCGTGGCGATCGGCGCCGGTCGGATCACCGACATCGCCTCGGACAACAGCGGGTGGCCGGGCGCGTTCATCGAGTACCAACTCGCGGACGGCGCCGACGCCGGTTGCTACGTCTACTACGCCGAGGGAGTCACGCCCACGGACGGTCTGCGGGTCGGCGACACGGTCAGCGCCGGCGAGCCGCTCGCCACGATCATCCCCGTGTACCCGACCGGCATCGAGATCGGGTGGGGCGCCGGAGTCCGCACCAAGGCGTACGCGAAGATAGCCGGGCAATGGGACCCGACCGACGATGAGGACAACATCGCGAGTGCCGCCGGGAAGAGCTTCTCGGCGCTGATTGCCGCTCTCGGCGGCCCGCCCGGCAAGGATGAGGGTGGGAAATCCGGCGCCGGAACGTCCTTGTCGCCATGACGTGCCGGAGCCGGATTCCCCCGAGCCGAGGAGCTCAGGGCTTGGGCACAGGCCCGAGCTTCCGTCGAATCACGAAATACGCGATGGTGCCGCCGGCCAGCGGCACCACGAGACCGATCGCCTGGTGGAGCAGCACCGCGGCGACCGCGGGGTTGTGGTGAACGCCGTAGACGATCAGCATGCCGGCGATCCCGCCGATCGTGCCCACGCTGGCCGGTAGTGGGAGCGAACCTCCGAGCGCACCGATGATGTACGCCATCACCACGATCCCGAACGCGGGACCCGGGTGGGCGTGCACGGCAAACAGGGCAAGCCACAGGATCACCAGGTCGAACGCGAGGTAGGCCACCGCGCCGAGCACCGCCGGAACGCCTGCGCGACTGAGCACAAGCCGTTTCGTGTCGTCCACGGCATCGGCCAGTGTGCTGATCGTGCGCGCGACCTTGGGGTGTTTGGCGTGTGCCGGATCGTCGTGGCTCTGGGCGCGACCGGCGATCGCCAACGCCAGCGCGACCCCACACACAGCGAGCGCCGCCGGCAACAGCGTCAGCAGGAGGTTGTCCTCGCCCGCGAAGATGCCGGCCGCGAGGCCCACCCCGAACACGATCAGGGCCAGCGCGTCGACGGCGGTGTTCAGAAAGCTGAGATTGAACTGCCGCTCGGCGATGACCTTCGTCGTCATCCCGAAGCGGTGCAGGATCCATCCGCCGACGCCCATCCCACCGAGCGATCCGCCGGGCACGACCAGCCCTCCTCCGAGCTGTGCCCAGGCGACGCGCTGGTCCTGGCGCCAGCCGCGCCCGTCCTCGTCCAGCACCCGGTCCGGGTCGACGATCTCACGCCACGCGATGACGAAGCCGGTCTCGGATATCACCTCGAGCACGATCGCCCCGACGATCCACTCCCACGAAACCTGCTTGAGGCTGTGGAGCGCCTCGTTCAGGGTCGGGATCAGTCTGAGGATGAGATATGCGACGACCAGATACCCGATCAGCTTCAGCGCAGACTTGCGCAGATGGCCCTTGACGTCGCTGAGCGCATGCCACGTCCGGTGCGTCCGCTCCGATGACGCGACCGGGGTGGCCATGGCGCGGCCTCACTCCCCCAGGACGTCCAGCGAGCGTTTCATCGCGTCCGCGATGTGCCGGCGCGTGAGCGACTCGGCACGGCGGCCGTCGCCGGCTTCGATCGCCTCGAGGATCTGCTCGTGTTCGCGGACGTCGAGCAGCATCCGCTCCTGGGTCTCGACCTGGCGCTCGTAGATCGTCTCGCCGATCCGAGCCACCCACAGGCGCTCGGCGAACTGCGACAGGAATTCGTTGCCCGACGCCGCCGCCAGCGCCAGGTGGAACTCGCGGTTGGCCTCGAAGCTGCGCCGCACGTTCCGCAACGACCGCCGCTGCGCCCCCACTGCCGCGCGCATGCGCGCGAGCGGCTCCTCCAAACGCTGCCCCGCCGCCAGCCGCGCCGCGCCCGGCTCGATCACGGTCCGCGCCTCGTACGAAACCCGCATCCCGGCCCGGTCAACGTCGGCGACGCGCGCGCCCCGGTTGGTCCGCATCTCGACGAGGCCCTCCGCGGCGAGCCGCCGGAGTGCTTCGCGGACCGGCGTGCGCGACACGCCGAGTTCCTCGGCGAGGTCCTCCTGGTGGACCCGCGCTCCGCGCGCGAGCGATCCACTCGTGATCCGATCCCGGATCGCCGTGTAGACCTGATCGACGACGCTCGCGATGTTCAGCCGGTCGGGCGCAGCTGCGGATTCAGGCCAGCTCATCCAGGACCGCCGCGGTGGCCGCGACCAGCTCGTCTACCTCGTCGTCCGAGATGATCAGCGGCGGCGAGAACGCGAGCGAATTGGCGTACGGGAGGGCACGCCCGATCACGCCGCGCGCGAGCAGCGCCTCGCTGAACGCGCCCGCGGAGACCGACGGATCGAGTCCGACCGCCTGCATCAACCCCTCGCCCCGGACGTCGACGACGCCGGAGTGCCCCGACAGCCCGTCGAGTCCGGCTCGCAGCCGCTTGCCCGCGGCCGCGGCCCGCGCCGGAAGGTCCTCGGCGCGCATGAGCTTGAGGTTCGCGATCCCGGCGGCGCAGCACGTCGGGTGGCCGCCGTAGGTTCCGCCGTGGGCGAGCATGTATCCGGGATCGTCCTCGAACCAGCCGCGCAGCTTCTGCCCGACGATCACCCCGCCGAGCGGCAGGTAGCCGCTCGTGATCGCCTTGGCGAACGTGATCATGTCGGGCACGACGTCGTAGTGGTGGGAACCGAACCACGACCCGAGTCGCCCGAACCCGGTGATCACCTCGTCGAAGATCAGCAGCGCGCCGCTCTCGTCGCACACCTCGCGGAGCCCCGCCAGATAGCCGTCGGGAGGAGGGAACACGCCGCCGGCGCCGATCACCGGCTCGGCCACGATCGCCGCGATCCGCTCGGGGCCGTGGTACGCGACCGCGTCACGCATCGCGTCGACGCTGTCGCGGTCGACCTGGAAGAAGTCGGGCAGGAGCGTGCCGAACGGGTCGCGGTTGGCGGGGAGTCCGCCCGCCGAGGTGCCGCCGAGCATCACGCCGTGGTAGGCGTAGTGGCGGCTGAGCACGACGGTGCGGCCGCCGTCACCGGCGGCCTTGTGACCGGCGCGGGCGAGCTTCAGCGCGGAGTCGATCGCCTCCGAGCCACCGCAGGTGAGGAACACGCGCGCGTCGGGGATCGGCTCGAGCTCGAGCAGCAGCCCGGCGAGCTCGTCCTCGGGCGCGTTCGTGAACCGGGCGAACGTGTGGAACGCCTCGAGCTTCGCCATCTGCGCCGTGACCGCGTCGATGATTTCCCGCCGGCCGTGCCCGGCGGCGCAGTACCACAGCGACGCGGTTCCGTCGAGGTAGCCCTTGCCGTACACGTCCCACACTCGGCAGCCCTCGCCCCGCACGATCTCGAGGTACTCCTCGGCGGGCTTGGCCGGAGCAGCAAACGGATGCAGAACCTGTGGAACAGTCATGACGTCACCCCCACTTGTCGTTCGGCTTCATCTTCAGGAATCGTCAGCGCGACGTGCAGCGTCTGCGCGGTCACCGCGGGCTGCTCGCCGACCGCCGGGAGCGCTTCCTCGGACTGGGCCACGGTGTTCTCGAGCCGGCCGATGCCCTCGACCTCGACCGCGACCACGTCGCCGGGCTCGACCGGACGCGAGTGCGCGGGCGTCCCGGTGAGCAGCACGTCACCGGGCTCGAGCGTGATCAGCCGCGCCAGGTCGGCGATCTGGTAGGCAAACGAGAACATCAGGTCGGTGCCGGTGTGGCCTTCCTGGACCTGCTCGCCGTTGACGAAGGTACGGAGCGTCAGATCCTCGGGGTCGACGTCGGCGGCGCCGACCATCACCGGACCGAGCGGGCAGAACCCGTCCTGGCCCTTGACCCGGAGCATCGACCCGCGGTCGGCGTGGCGGAAGTCGTGAACGCCCCAGTCGTTGGCGACCGTGTACCCGCCGACGTAATCGAGCGCCTCGTCGACGCGTACGCGGTGGCAGCGCCGGCCGATGACGACAGCCACCTCTCCCTCATAGTTCAGAAACCGGCAACCGCGGGGCCTCGAAACGGTGGCGAGGTGCCCCGAAAGCGACGAAGGCGGCTTCATGAAGTACGACGGCTCGCTCGGCATCCGCGCCATCTTGTATTCCTCGGCGCGCGAGCGGTAGGTCAGGTGGGTCGCGAGGATCTTGCTCGGTGTCACCGGTGGCAGCCAGCGCCGGACTTCTTTTATCTTGATTTTGATTTCAGTTCCGTCGCCCGTGATCGTGTCGCCATCGAGCGTGGCGTCGATCGCGCGGCCGTCGTGCTCTATCCGAACCCGCTTCATGTGAGCAACGCCTCCTGTTCGTGCTGGGCCACGACCTCGACCCCGTCGACCGTGTAACCGAACGAGAAGCGGTAGCCGCGGAGCATCTCGCGGGGCGCGATCGCCTGGAGGTCCTCGAGCGTGTCGTCGTACAGGCGAAGCTCGGCGCTCCCTTCCCAGATCTCGGTCGCGTCGCGGTCGTAGCCCCCGGCCCGGACGAGCTCGAACACGTCCGGCCGGTTTCCGGCGGCGGCCGGGAAGTGCCGGGTGTTGTGCATCGGCGGGTCGTTGACGGTGGGGCCGGTCGCCGAAACGTGCTCGAGCGCTACGACCATCCGCGCGATCTGCCGGTCGTTCGCGGCGCAGGTGGCGCCGAACCGCGCGCCCGCCTCGAGCCGCGGCGTCGCCTTCCCGGCGGCGAACAGCCGCGTCATGTGGATCGAGGCGAGCTTCTTGGGGAACCCCTGGATCCATCCGCGGTACATCGCGAAGTCCTTGTCGACCCAGATATAGACGCAGCGGCTGACCGGCCGGCCGCCCAGGCGCGCGCCGACGACGAGGAAGAACTCGCGGTACTGGGACTGGATCGGGTCCTCGAGCTCGTGCAGGTCCAGCGAGCACGACTGCCAGTCGGCGAAGATCGCGGCGACCGCGCCCGGGTCCTCGGCGGGTTCGAGCTCGGGGGGGAGCAGGGCCGCGACAGCGTCGGGATCGGTCCGGTACTCCGCGATCAGGAAGTCGCCCGAGTAATGCCACGGCGGCGGCGGGACGATGCCGGCGCGCCCGTCGGGCGACAGCGGGGCGGTGTAGCCGCGCAACGTCACGCAACCGCCCCCGAGCGCGCACGACACGCGACCACGAGCTGTTCGAACAACCCGCGCTGCGACGGCTCGTGCATCTTCTCCGGGTGCCACTGGACCCCGACGCAGGCCCAGTCCGTTCGCGGCTCGACGGCTTCGATCACGCCGCCGGGCGCGGTCGCGGTCACGTCCAGCTCGCCGGCGTCGGCGATCTCGTGGTGGTGGATCGTGTTGACCGCAAATCGCGCCGCCCCTCCGAGCGCCCGTTGCACACGCGAGCCCGGGACGACGTCGACGTCGTGCCGAGCGGAGAGGATCTCCTCGGCCTCGAGACCGCCAAGCTCTCGGTGGCCGTCGCCCAAAGACAGCCGCTGCGCCAGCCGCCCGCCGTGTGCGACGGCCAGCAACTGCGCGCCACGGCAGATCGCCAGCGTCGGCAGCCCGCGCTCGCGGGCGGCCGCGATCAGCGCCAACTCCCACTCGTCGGCGCCGGCGTCCGGATCGTCGACGTTCTCGGGCTCGGCCCCGTACGAGGCTGGGTCGACATCGCCGCCGCCGGTCAGCAGCAGGCCGTCGGCGAGTGCGAGCGCCGCGTCGACCCCGGCGGCCGCGTCACCCGGCGGGCGGGACACCACCAACGGCAGGCCGCCGGCGTCGAACACCTGCGCGGCGTAAGCCGGGTCAAGCGTGTCGAGGATCGTGCGCTCGCCGAGATAGGTGGGCAGCGGCCGGCGCCAGCAGGTGACCAGGATGCGGGGACGGGTCATACGCGCGTGAATACATTATGTGATTGCTCGGGCGCCCGCCAGCGTGTCGCGGACCTGTTCGGCTTCGCGCAGCCTGTAGCGCTGAACCTTCCCCGTAGGAGTGCGCGGCAGGTCCTCGACGAACTCGATCACGTGCGGGTACTCGTAGCGGCGCAGGTGCTCCTTGCACCACGCGCGCAACTCGTCCGCGAGCGCATCCGCATCCGCTTCCGAGGGCGAAGCGGCGCAGATCACGAACGCCTTGATCCGGCTCAGGTCATCGACGTGGACGCCGATCACCGCCGCCTCGGAGACGGCGGAGTGTTTCACCAGGCACCCCTCGACGTCCGCGGGCGAGACCCATAGGCCGCCGACCTTGATCATGTCGTCCGAGCGTCCTTGGTAGACGTAGTGGCCCTCGGCGTCGACGATGTAGCGGTCGCCCGTATGGAACCACTCACCGCGCATGCAGTGGCGGGTCTTCTCGCGCTGGTGCCAGTAATAACCGGCGCAGCTGTCGCCCCGGACCATCAGGTCGCCGGCCTCGCCGGGCGGGACTTCGAGCCCGCGCTCGTCGACGAGTCGCAACTCGTATCCCGGCACGGGTCGTCCGGACGTCCCGGGCGCGAGGTCGCCGAGCGTGTTCGAGCAGTAGATGTGGAGCATCTCTGTCGAGCCGATCCCGTCGAGGATCGGGACGCCGGCGAGCGCCTGCCAGCGCGCCAGCACCGCGGCCGGAAGCGCCTCGGCCGCCGACACACACGCGCGCACGGACGAGAAGTCCGTCTCCGAAATCTCGGGTGCGCGCACCATCGCCGCGTACAGCGCCGGCACCGAGAAAAACAGCGTCGGCTGGTAGCGCGTTACCGCCTCGAATATGCGTTCCGGGACCGAGCGCCCCTTCACGAGCCCGGCGCACGCTCCCACCGACAGCGGGAACGTCAACCCGTTGCCGAGGCCGTACGCGTGGAACAGCTTCGTCGTCGAGTAACACACGTCCTCGGGGGAGATCCTCAGAACGCCACGGGCGTACTGGTCGACGGTCACCCCGATGTCCCCGTGCGCGTGCACGACGCCCTTCGGCCGCCCGGTCGAGCCGGAGCTGTACAGCCAGAACGCCATGTCCTCACGGTGCGTGTCGGCCGCCGGCGGCAGCTCAGCGGCTGCGCCCGCCCGCCCGCGGCTGACGGCATCGAAGCTCGCATGAGGACCCGCGTCGCCATCGACGACGAGCACATGCAGGCCGAGCCGCGACTCGAGCTCCGGCTCGAGACCCGGGAGCAGCGACGCCTCGATCACGAGCACGCTCGCGTAGCTGTCGTCGAGGTAGTAGACGTAGTTGTCGACCCGGTCCATCGGGTTGACCGGCACCGGGACCGCGCCGATCCGCATCGCGCCGAGGAACGTCGCGGGGAACGCCGGCGAGTCGTCGAGGATCATCAGCACCCGCTGCTCGCGCTCGACGCCGAGTTCGACGAGATACGAAGCGACCGCCGCCGTCAACGAGGCCAGCTCGCGGTAGGTGAGCGAGCCGTCGGCGGTCAGGAACGCTGGTTTGTCAGCGCGGCCCGCCTCCAGGTTGCGATCCAGCAGCGTGCCCGCGTTCAGTCGCTCCGCTCCGCTCACGGTGCGATCGAGTCTAAACGCCGGGTCAGGGGCGCGCCTGTCTTCGCGTGCGCGGGCGGACAACGTCGTGCCGTCGGTTCCACGCCAGGATCCGCTCGTCGTAATCCACCGCCTGGGACGGGGTGCGCTGGATGTGGAAGCCGCCCGGGTAGCGCACGAGCTCGGTCGTCTTTCCGAGCAGGCGCAGACCGCTGTAGAGCTCCTCGCCCTGGCTGATCGGCACGCGCAGGTCGCCCTCCCAGTGGACGACGAGCACCGGTGCGGTCACGTTCGGCAGGTACGTGAGCGGAGAGCGCAGCTCGTATTCGTGCCGGCGCGACCAGGGCAGCCCGCCCATGTTGAACACGTCGAAGTCGGTTATCTCGGTCGTCAGCGCCATGCTCGTCTGGTCGATCACAGCGGCCGAGGCGGTCGCGGCGCGGAACCGGTCGGTGTGGCCGACGAGCCAGGTCGCCATGAATCCGCCGTAGGAGCCGCCGCTCACGAACATTCGCTCGCCGTCGGCGACGCCGCGCTCGATCAGGTCGTCGCAGCAGGCGACGATGTCGTCGGCGTCGCCGCCACCCCAGTCCCCGGTACACGCGCTCGTGAACCCCTGGCCGTAGCTGGTGCTGCCGCGCGGATTGGGCAGGACCACGGCGTAGCCGGCGGCGGCCAGCGCCTGGTGCAGATGCAGCCACCGGCCCGACGGCCACGAGGCGTGCGGACCGCCGTGGATGTCGACGTGGAGCGGCAGCCGCTCGGGCTTGCGACCGGGAGGCAGCAGCTCGAAATACTCGACCTCGGTTCCGTCGGGGCGCGCGACCGTCCTCCGCTTGACCGGAGCGAGCTCGACCTCGGCCACGAACTCGCCGTTGAGGTCGGTGATCGTCACCGGCTCCGCCCCCGCGGTGGTGCTCGCGTACAGCGCGCTCGGCCGATCCGGCCACGAGCCGGTGAACGCAACCTCGCGCCGGCCGGGCCGAGCGGCGAGGCCGTCCATCACCAGATCGCCGCCGACGACCTCGCGGCTCCGCCGCTCGCCGATACGCGCCCGGTGCAGCGTCACCGCGCCACGGTCGGCGACCAGCATCAGAAGCTCGCGATCGCTGATCCAGGAGATCGGGGCGGGCAGGCCCGGGAACAGGACGACCGGTCGATCGAGCTCCGGCGCGACGGTCTCGGCCGGGCCGCTGCCGTCGGCGGGAACCACGAACACGTGGTTGTCCGTGTTCCAGCGGTCGTCGACCTGGCCCGCGAACGCGATCGACTTCCCATCGGGGGAGAAGACCGGAAACGAGACCCGGCCCTTTCGGTCCGTGAGGCGCCGCGGCCGGCCGCCGGTGGCGGGGATGACCCACGCGTCGCCTCGGAACTGATGGTCGTCGCGCCGCGCGCCGCGGTCGGAGGCGAACACGATCGTGGCGCCGTCGGGGGAGAACGACGGACCGTCGTGGTCATACTCGCCCCGGGTCAACTGCCTGGCCGATCCGTCGGGCACATCGACGACGAACAGATGGCGGCGGCCGTCCTGCCATCCGACGCCGTCGAGGCGTGCCGCGAGCCCCCGGACGACCCGGGGCGCGTTCCGCTCGGCGGCGCCGGCCTTGGCCCGGTCGGGCACCCCGACTCGGCACACGACGACGACCCGCGTCGAGTCCGGCGACCACGCGAGTCCGCTCACCGGACCCGGCAGGTCGCCGAGCCGCGCCGGCACGCCGCCGTCGAGCGGCGCCAGGCGGACGTGGGCGGGGGCGGCGCCGTCGTCGCCCGTCGAGATGTAGGCGAGCCAGCGGCCGTCGGGGGACCAGCGCGGGCTTTTGTCCGCAGCGCCCTCGCTGAACCGGCGCGCCGGCGCGGAGCCGTCGACCGGCGTGACCCACACCGACCCGCGCGAACGATCGCGCTCGACGTCGGTGTCCGTTACCACGAACGCGACCCGCCGTCCATCCGGAGACAGGTCCGGGTCCGTCGCCGTCCTCAGCCGGAGGCCATCCTCCGGGCGGAAGCCTCGTTTGGCCATGCTCTATCCCCCTCCAGCCCCATATTTGTGAAACGGCCCGGGTCAAATCTACACAGTTGGGCGGGACGGTGGCGGGGTTTGGCGAGCGTGAGCTGGATGTCGCAGATGCGCCGCTCGGCGAAGCCGGCCTCGCAGTACTTGAGGTACAGCGTCCACAGCCGCCGGAAGCGCTCGTCGTATCCGTGGTCGGCGAGCGCGCCGGCGTGCGCCGCGAAGTTCCGCTCCCAGGAGCGGAGCGTCTCGACGTAGTGCGGGGTCAGGTCATCGAGCGCGACCGTCTGCATGTCGGTGCGGCGGGCGACGTTGCGGGCGATCACCTCGAGCGAGGGCAGACACCCGCCCGGGAAGATGTGGGTGTTGATGAACGACCTCGACGCCTTCTCGATCTCGTAGGCGCGGTCGTCGATCGTGATCGCCTGGAGCAGCATCGCGCCGTCGTCGGCGAGCAACTCCGAGCACTTGGCGAAGAACGCGCCGATGTGGCGCCAGCCGACGGCCTCGATCATCTCGATCGAGACGAGCTTGTCGTAGCGCCCGGTCAGGTCGCGGTAGTCGCGGAGCAGCACCGTGACGCGGTCTTCGAGACCGGCGCTGCGAACCGCAGCGGCCGCGTGGTCGTGCTGCTCGCGGGAGATCGTGGTCGTCGTGACCCGGCACCCGCGCGTCGCGGCGGCATGGACGGCCAGCGCTCCCCACCCGGTCCCGATCTCGAGCATGTGGTCGCTCGGGCGCAGCGAGAGCTTGTCGCAGATCAGCTCGAGCTTCGCCACCTGGGCCTCCTCGAGCGTCGCCGCGCGCTCGCCGAACACCGCGCACGAGTAGCTCATGGTCGGGTCGAGCATCCGCGAGAACAGCTCGTTGCCGAGGTCGTAATGAGCGGCGATATCGCGCCGGCGGCGGTGGCGCGTGCTCCGCCGGAGGTAAGCGCGGACGCGTTGAAACGGGACGCGCACGGGGGCGATCAGCGCGCGCAGCCGGTCAAGCCCGGCCGCGTTGCGCGCGGCCAGGCGCACGAGCGCGGCGAGGTCCGGCGACTCCCAGAGGCCGTCGGCGTAGGCGTCGGCGAGGCCGCGACTTCCGCGGAGCGCCATCCGCCACATCGTCGCCGAGCGGACGTGGATGGTGGCCGCGGGCGGGCCGGAGCCGTATACGCGGCGCGCCCCGTCTTCGATCACGGTGAGCGTGCCGGTCCGGATGCGGCCGAGCAACAGCGAGACGAGCCATCTCGCGACTCGGTCGATCACGCGGCACCGCCGGGTGGATGGCGGTGAACCTGGGCCCCGGCGAGCTTCAGCCCGATCGCGTGACCGTAGATCAGCGCCAGCACGCGAACGTTCGCGGCCGGGTAGCGCAGGACGAGCCGCGCCGCCGAGGTTCCGGTGAGCTCGCGGCGGCGCAGCGCGAGCGTCGCGTCGAACGCGAGCTTGCCGTCTCGGCGGCTCTCGATGTGGAGCGCCAGGCGCTCGCCCGGGGTGCCCGCGCGGGCGGCGTACCGGTGATCCATCCCCATGAACGGGGACACGTGAAGGGCCTTGTCGAACTCCGCCTCCCCACCGCTCAGAACGTACGCGTGCCGCTCGCGCCAGGGCGTGTTCGTGACCTCGGCCACGACCGCCTCGGGGCGCTCGCCCGTCCGATCGAGGCAGTAGTAGAAGCTCACTGGGTTGAAGCAGTGCCCGAACGACCGAAGCTGGGTGAGGAGCCGGACCGGCCCGGGCGGACGGACGCCGGCCCGTGCCTGCACGAGGTCCCGCACGGCCTGGTCCAACGGCATGCCGTCCGGTCCGAGGTAGTCGCGACGGCGGAAGCGCAGCAGCCCCGGACGCGCCGCCACGAGCCGGCCGCCCAGCAGCGACGGCAACTCGTCGAGGTCGAGGTAGAACAGCGCGAGGCGGTGTTGGAACTCGCGCCGGGGATGCGAGCGACGGTGGCGGATTGTGCCCTCGTAGATGCAGCTCGCGATCGGGCTCACAGGCGGCCGCCCAGCCTCTCGGCCACACGGACCGCGCTCCGCACGCCGTCCTCGTGGAAGCCCCAGCCCCAGTAGGCGCCGCAGAAATGGGTGTGCCGGTTGGCGTTGATCTGCTCGAATCGCCGCTGAGCGCCGACGCCGTCGACGGTGAACACGGGGTGCGCGTAGGAGATCTTCTTGATCACGCGCGCGGGGTCGATCTCGTCGGTCCGGTTGAGCGTGACACAGAATTCGCGCTCGGAGCGCAGCGACTGGAGGCGGTTCATGTGGTACGTGACGGTCGCGCGTCCCGGCTCGGCCGCCGGACCGGCCGCGTCGGGCTGCAAGTGGTAGTTCCAGCTGGCCCACGCCCGGCGCCGGCGCGGCAGCATCCTCACGTCGGTGTGGAGCACGGCCTCGTTGTGCTGGTAGGGAATCGCGTCGAGAACCTCGCGCTCGCGCGGGTTTGCATCGTCGAGCAACGCGAGCGCCTGGTCCGAGTGCGTCGCCATTACGACCTCGTCGAACCGCTCGGGCTCGCCCCCGGCCGGGCGCACGAGCACTTGGTCGTCGCCTCTCGTGATCCCGGTTACGGGTGTCGCCAGACGGAGCCGGCCGGTGAACTGCCGGGTCAGCGCGTCGACGTAGCGCTTCGAGCCGCCGGCGATCACCCGCCACCGCGGGCGCCCGCGAAACCCGAGCATCCCGTGGTGATCGAAGAACTCGGCCAGGAAGCGCGCCGGGAAGCTCCACATCTGCCGCGGCTCGGCCGACCACACCGCGGACGCCTGGGGCACGATCAACCGGTCGATGAACGCGCGCGAGAAGCGCTGGCGCTCGAGCCACTCGCCGAGCGATGGACCACGCCCCGCGTCGCCGAGCGCCAGCAACTCGCGCGCTGCCCGGTTGAAGCGCGCGAGGTCGGTGACCATCCGGTGAAACCACGGCGTCAGCAGATGGCGGCGCTTGGCGAACAAGCCGTTGGGCGAGGCGCCCGAGTACTCGAAGTCGCCGACGCCGTCGCTCACGCTGAAGCTCATCGTCGACGGCTGCCAGGCCACGCCCAGACGCACGAGCAGGCGCTCGAAGCTCGGGTAGTTGCGGTCGTTGAACACGATGAACCCGGTGTCTACCTCGTGGGTCTCGTTCGGGGTGTCGACGCGGATCGTGTTGGCGTGGCCGCCGGCGTAGCCGGCCGCTTCGAACACCGTGACCTCGTGGCGCTCGTGCAGTAGGTACGCCGCGACGAGCCCCGAGACCCCGGCGCCAACGACAGCGATCTTCATCGCGTTACCCGAGAGCCCATGACAGAAATTCGCATCGCAGCCGGATTCGGATCACTCGTCGACCGCGACCGCGACCGCGGCCGCGAGCCGCCGGGGGGCCGCGATCTGACCTATGCCGTAAGCGATCAGCAGCGCGATGACAGCGCCGCCGGCGACCCGGGGCAACTCCATGACCCGCACGATAACACGTTATGTTGAAATAAATCTCTATATCTTGTTCGCGACGTCTGGCTGCGCTACGGTCCGGTCCGTGCCGTCCTCACCGCCCGAGCCCGGCCTGACGATGCGCGAGATGTCCGCGCGCAGC
>Ga0335072_10008780_pt1 | contig 14619 bp, 11 predicted proteins | sample Lox_Sample_21_FD_206725 | JGI IMG/M metagenome (GOLD analysis project Ga0335072, IMG submission 206725) | Soil microbial communities from Loxahatchee National Wildlife Refuge, Florida, United States - Lox_Sample_2.1 | ecosystem: Environmental > Terrestrial > Soil > Wetlands | place: USA... | reverse complement strand
GACCGGGCCACCCACCGCGTGCAGGGTGATGCTGGCGCCGTTCGGCCCGATCAGCAGGACCCCGCCGAGCGGGTCCGCGCTTAGCGTCCCGGCCTGGGGCGGAGGAGGCGGGGCCGACGTCGTCGGCGCGGAAGTCGGGGTGGGCGTCGGGGTAGGCGTCGGCGCCCCCGGGGGAGCCGGGGTGGTCGTGGCACCGGGACTGCCCGGCGTGCCTGGGTGCCCGCCCGGCGTGCCCGCTGGCGCGGTCGTCGGGCCGGGTGTCGCCGCGTGCGGCGCCGTGCCCGCCGGGGCCGTCGGGCGCCCCGTTGCCGTCGGGGCCGGTGTCGTGGCCGCCACGTGCCCGCCCGGAGGCGCGGCCTTCTTGTGCGGTTGCCCGGCTGAGGGCGGCTGCCCGGGCGTCGGCGCTACCGAGAAGACGGGCGACTGCGGGCCCGAGCCCGACACCTTATGGTGGCCGGAATTGTCGGCGGTCAGTGCGAGCGCGGCTACCGCAGCCAGCGCCGCCGCCACTACGACCCCGGCCGCCACGGCCGCCTGGCCCGACCGGGACGTGTGCCAAGGCGCGTGGTGGACCGCGCCCTTCGGGCCGTGCGCTGACCTGGGGAAGCCGCTGTCCCTGAACGCCCCGGCCGACTTGGCCACGGCGGCCCGGTGCGCGGCCGCCGCCGCCTCCTGCCCGAGGCCCAGCCGCAGCACCTGGTCCTTCAGGCCGGCCGGCGCCGCGACGTACGCAAGCGCCATGGCCGCGGACAGGTCAAGCAGCGCGGCCGGGGCGAGCACCAGCGCCCGGCGGCCCGAGCAGGTGCCGCAGTGCTCGATGTGCCGGCTGACCCGCTTGCGCAGCAGGATGGTCAGCCGGCCATCCCAGTCGGCCAGCAGCTGGCCAAGCTCGTGGCAGTCCTCGCGGCCCGCCCGCCCGACCAGCAGCACCGCCAGGCCGGCCTCCAGTTGCTGCCTGGCTCGAGACAGCAGCGAGTGCACGTGGTTGCGGGAGACGCCCAGGACGTCCGCCATCTCGGCCGGCTCAAGCTCGTGCCGCAACTGCAGCTCGATGACCTCGCGCTCGCCCGGGTTGAGGCCGTCGAGTGCCTGCTGGACCAGCGTCACCTTCTCCGCCCGCTCGGCGTCCGCGCTGAGGTCGACGCCAGTGTCGGTCAGCTCAGGAACCTCATCCGTGGCCTGGGTGTGCTTCATGTCGCGCAGCAGGCGCAGGCACTCGTTGCGGGCGATGGCATACAGCCACGAGCGGAACTTGTCGGGATCGCGCAGGGTCTCGATCCGGGCGGCGGCCAGTATGAAGGTGTCCTGGACCGCGTCAGCCGCATCGGCTGGGTCGGGCACGATCGACCGGCAGTAGGTGTAGAGGGCGGCGGCGTACCTGTCGTAGGCAGTGGCAAGCCCTTCAGACTCGCGCGCCACGATGGACGCGACAACCTCGCTGTCGCGCATGCCTTAACCGTAACTGTGGCCTGGTTTGGAGGGGAAAGGAGAAAGGGCTTTGTCGGTATACCTACTTCTGGGGCGGTTGATCCGACTATGCCACCACTACGTACATCCGGGACACGACGCGCTGGTTTCCTCAGGCGCATCCGCCTGGCCTCCTCCACCTCTCACTGCACACCTAGACATGAGGGCGGGGGAGGGGAGATGCCAACGACTTTCCAGCGAAAATCTTGCTCCCGGGGCTTAGCGGTTGGTGGCGACCGCGGGGGAGCCGTTCATCTCGCCGGGCGCGGGGCTGCTCTTGATGGCACTGCCAGGCACCCGCGCCAGCAGCCGGACCGATATCACCTGCCAGGGCATGTGGTTCAGCGCGGAGGTTACCGGCGACTGCAGGAGGCCACAGCCGTCGACAGGAAAGGTCGGGCTGAGCGTCGAGCCATCCTCGGCGATCAGCACGATCTCCGGCGGGATCACCGCGATCATGGGGCACATCGTCCCGGCCGGCTCGTGCCTCGACGGCTGCCGCAAGGCCGCGACCAGGACCGACAGGTCGCTGGTGGCCTTCTCAAGCGTGGCCGAGTAGTACAGGCCCTGGCCAGGCACCGCTGTCGTCGTCGAGACACAGCGCAGCACTTCCACCGGAATGAACGAGGCGGTCAGCTGGCCCTTCCTGGCGCCGGCCGGCCAGTCGGCGCAGGCGGGCTTGCCATCGACGGGAAGGGGGCCTGAGGAAACCGTCGGGACTGGGGACGGGCTGCCAGTGCTCCCCGGGGCCGAGCCGCCGGCCGGTGCCGAGGCGGCCGGAACCGAGCCGGTCGCGGAGCTGGCCGAGCCGCTGCCGGCCTCAGGGGAGCCCTGGTGGCCCGAGCTGACGGTGCCGCACCCGGCGGCCGCGAGTGCCATCGCCATCAGGGCCACCCCGGGGAGCGCGGCCCACATGCGTCGCTTCGACATGATGAGTGCCTCGATTCTGCGGATACCTCTGAGACGATGCGGGCAGGCTACAACGTTGCGCCCGGTGCTTGCCGCCTCATGCCGCTTTGCTCGCTGGCCTGCCAGGCCTTAGGCCAGGCCAGCCTCAGGCAACGTCCGACCGGCTGATCGAGGTGGCCCCGACGGCGGCCAGCGCGACCCCGTACCCGGCCAGCACCAGACCGCCGACCCACCAAGGCGGGGCGTCAGGGAAGGCCTTGCCCGCCGTGATCATCACGTTGGACGCCTGGACCGGTGCCAGTACCGCCAGGCTTAGCAGCCACGAGGCTCCGAAGGCGTCGTACAGCAGGTGGATGATCAGCTCCACCGCCAAGAAGCCGCCCGCGTAGATCGCGATGGCTACCACGACCGCGACCACCTGGTTGCGCAGCACCGCGCCGATCCCCAGCCCGAACAAGGCCCACAGCACGAACGCTAGCAGCCCCATCGCCGTCGCCCGCACCACCACCGGCGAGCCGAACGCCGACGCCGGCAGGTGCTCGGCCGCCAGGAACAGGGGTGTCGCCACTGCGTCGAGCGCGGTGGCGATCGCCCAGAACGCCACGCCGAACAGGGCCGACACGATCACCTTGGCCACCACGACCCGCGGCCGCCGCGGCTCGACCAGGAACGTCGAGGTCATGGTGCCGCTGCCGTACTCAGTCGTCGCGATGTGCACGCCAACCATCAGGGTGATCGCCACCAGCAGGAACTGCCCCGAGGTCATGATGCTCGTAGCCCGCGACACCGCCCCGGCGGCCGTCCTGGCCAGCGCGGCCTGGGCCAGGGCCGCGTCCCGGCTCGCTCCGGCTGGATAGTCCGACAGCGTCGGGTGCAGCAGGTTGTCGTTGCTTCCAGAGTTGAACACCGCGGCCAGCACGCTGGCGGCGGTGAAGCCGCCGATGAACAGCCACCACGCCCGCGTCGTGCGGATCTTCAGGATCTCAGCGGCCACCAGCCGCGTCGCCACCTTGGTCACCGGATCCCCTCCGTCCCGGCCGTTAGCTCAAGGAAGGCTTCCTCGAGCCCGGCGTGCCCCCCGACCACCGAGGCCAGCGGTCCCGCCGCCACCACTCGCCCGGCCGCGATGACCACCAGGTCATCGGCCATCTGCTCGATCTCACCGAGCTGATGACTGGACACCAGCACGGTCCGCCCCGTCGCCGCCAGCGAGCGCAGGAAGGTCCGGATCCACCGGATGCCCGCCGGGTCAAGGCCGTTGCCCGGCTCGTCGAGGATCAGCACCTGCGGGTCTCCCAGCAGTGCCGCCGCCAGGCCAAGCCGCTGCCGCATGCCCAGCGAGTACGCCCGGACCCGCCGTCGGCCGACCCGGGCGAGCCCCACCGCCGTCAGCACCTCATCAGCCCGCGACCGCGGCAGCCCCGCCGCCTGGCACAGCACCCGCAGGTGGTCCCGCCCGGTCCGCCCCTCGTCCGCCCCGCTTGCCTCCAGGACTGCCCCCACCAGGCAAATAGGCTCTTCTATCCGGGCATAACGGAACCCTCCGATCTCCGCGACGCCGGCCGACGGCGCTACCAGCCCCAGTAGCATGCGCAGCGTGGTGGTCTTGCCAGCCCCATTCGGTCCGAGGAAGCCGGTGACCCGCCCCGGTTCGGCGGTGAAGCAGACGTCATCGACGACAGCGACGCCCGAGTACTCCTTCGTCAGTCCGCGGACCTCGATCCGCCCGAGGGGCCGGCGGCTGGCGGCGACCGGCTCGCCGTCGTAGGTCGCGGATGGCAGGCCCGGGTTGGTGACTGCGCCGGCGGGCGGCGGGCCCAGCCCCCGGCCCGCGTGGCGGTTGCGCTGTAGCAGCCAGATCAGGCCCCCGACCACGAGGACCGCAACCACGATGACCATCGCGCACCTCCCCATCCATCCCGAGCTAAACTCTATATAGGTAGAGTTGGTCACGCAAGGGTAAGGTGGAAGCCGTGCCGCGAAACCGACCGCCGTCCCCGCAGACGATCAGCGTGCTGCGCGCCCTTGCCTCCGACCCCGGTCGCTGGCGCTACGGCTACGAGCTCGGCACCGAGACCGGCCTCAAGGCCGGCTCGCTCTACCCGATCCTGGTCCGGCTGGCCGACCGCGGCCTGCTCGAGGCGGCCTGGGAGGAAGGCCCTCCGCACGGCCGGCCGCCCCGGCACCTGTACCGCCTGACCCAGCAGGGGCGGGAGCTGGCCGCGGCCACGGCTGCCAGCGCCGTTCCGGCCGCTCGGCCGCGCCGCAGCCCCATCGGGCACCCTCAGCCTGGCAGCGCCTGAGCGATGGCCAGCCGCCCGCAAGCGACGCTCGCGCAGCGCCTCGTGACCGTGGCGACCGCGCTGATGGCGCCGTCGCGTCGCGACTGGGGCCGGGCCCTGTCCGCCGAGCTAGCCTGCGAGACTTCGGCCGCCGGGCGGGTGCGGCTGGTGCTCGCCGCCATCAGGATCGCCGCCCTGGCGCCGCCGGGACTCGCCGCCGCCCTGCCCGAGTACGCGCGGGCCGCGGGCCGCGCGGCGGCGGTTGCCATGATCGGCTACGTTCCCATCGGCCTGGTCCTGTACGTGCTCAACGTGGTGATCCCGCCCGCCCAGGTCGCCGTCCCCGGCGTCGTGGCCTGGGGGTACCCGCTCGTGGTGCTCGGGACAGCCGGCGCCAGGGCGCGCCGGGGATCGGCAAGGACCAGCGCCCTCGTCGTCGCCGGACTGATCGCGGGCCTCGTGCTCGCGCTCCTCAGCGTGGCCACCGTCGCGCTGCTGGACATCCACGCGGACCTGGAGCTCCTTGCCCCGATCGTCATTGCCGTCGCGGCCGTCGCGGGCGCCGTCTTCGCGCCGCTCGGCCCAGCCCTGGCCGCCGCCCTGACCTCGGCCGCCACCCGGTCCCCGGCTCGCCGCCACCGTATCCCCGGCCGGAAGTAACTAACCGCCCGCCGCCGTGCGCGGCTTGCTGTACGCTGCCCCCGCCATGATGTACCGACAAATCACGGAATTCCTGATCTGGACGGCCGACAGCCTGAAGCCCAGGTGCAGGAATGGCCGCCATGTCTTGTACACGCCGCGGGTGCGGTTGCAAACCCCGATGCTCAGGGATCTTCAGGCGGTCTATGCCGGGGCGAGTGACCCCGAGGCCCAGCGCTGGCTTGAGTGGCCGGAGGACTCGCTGATGCCGGCCGGTCAGCGAGGGCAGTTGCTGAAGGCCTGGCCGGGTGGCGGCGGCCCAGTCCCGCCAGGTGTGGACCCAGGGGTGACCAGCCTGGTCGCGATTGACCCGGTGGCAGGACGGCTCGCGGGCCTGGTCTCAGCGAACCATGAAACCGGGGAAATCGGCGGCTGGCTGGTGCCCGAGTACCGCGGCCGGGGCCTTGGCACCGTCCTGTTCGCGGCCGGCCTGGAGCTCGCGCATCGTCACCTGGGCATGGACGTCGTCCGGGCCGGCGCGCATCCAGACAACGCCGCCAGCATTGGCGCCCTGACGGCGGCGGGCTTCACCCTTGTGGAAGGGCCAGCAACCCACGTGCAGCCCAACGGCCGCGTCATTCCCACGCACTGGTTCGGCCATGAGTGCCGCGAGCCGGTGTACTGCGGCGCCCGCCGCTGACGGCTGGGCCGGTAGGTAACGGCTGCTGGCCGGGCACTTGCGTGCCCGGCCAGCAGCCTGTCGGCGTTCTAGCGGGGGATTAGTAGGAGAACTGCTGGACCTGATCGTCGCCGGGGGCGAACATGTAGCCGGTCCTGGTCGCCGGGTCGAGCTGAATCCCCGGATTGGTCGCGAACGGCCAGCCATCGATAGACGGTGAGTTGAAGTCCCCGATCGTCTTGACGATGTTCCCGGTGCTGGTGTCGACGACGTCGATCACCGACATGGCATTGCTGTCGGTGACATTGATGCCGCCGAGCCCGCCGATCTTGGCCGGGCCCGCGGGCAGCGCGTACAGGACCAGCGCCAGGTGGTGAACCGGGTCGGCGGCTAGCTCCACTGGTGCCCCGGTACGGAGCGGGTACACCGCGTCGCTCGACGGGCTGGCCTCAGGCATCACCACCAGCGAGCTCGACCCGGCGATGTTGACCGACGCCGACCGGTAGTTGACCGACAGCAGGTTCCCGGCGGCGGAGTCGACCGCCAGGTCGGTGTCGCAATGCGTGCCGCCCGTGGTGACCGTGGCCGTGGCGGCACCCGGATCCACCTCGGCGATGGATGTCCCGCCGCCGGCGCACAGCAGCGAGCCGCCCCCGCCGCTGGCGTACACCTCGCCGGTCGCGTCGTCGGCCACGATGTTCACCAGCGAGCGGGCCGCCAGCGTTCCGCCGTCCGCGTTGGTCGTCGTGGTGACAGCGCCGGTCAGCATGCTGACCGCGATTACCGTGTCCTCGCCGGATGAGGTCGCGTCGGCCAGCAGGTCGCCGCGATCATGGGCCGCGTCTACCACGCCGCCCTTCAGCGTGTAGCCGGACAGGTCAGCGGTCCCGATCAGCGCCCCGGTCTGGGTGTTGTACAGCTGGACGGTGTCCATCCGGCTGCCATCGTCGGCTGTCGAGACGTCGTCGACCAGCACCGTATGGGCTGACGGGTCGACGCCGAAGACGTAGAACTGGCCCCCGGCCGAATCGGACGCGATGACCGAGCCATAGGTACCGGTGGCCGGGTTGTAGTTCACGACCTCGGAATTGTCGGGGCCGACCAGCGAGACGACCGAGTTCGGCCCGGCCATGGTGAAGCTGTCAACGCTCGTGCCGTCAGGGGTCAGGCCGTCGTCGACTTCGAGCAGGGACGTCGGGGACGCCTGTCCGGCGACCGCACCTGACTTGCCGGTGGGCAGGATGCGGACGTCGTAGCTCAGCGAGGTGGGCAGTCCCAGCGTGAGCGCGCTGAACGTCTGCGATCCGGCCGCGGCCGGCAGCTTCTGGTAGACAACCGAGCCGGTGTCGTGACCGTCGCTGTCGCGCTGCGTCCCGTTGAGGTTGCTGAAGGTGTTGTAGGAACCGTAGACAGTGGGAGCGGGGGCGGAGATCTCCATGATCGCGCCCGTCGCCCGCGAGCCGGCGTTCCAGGTCAGCCGGAAGTCCGGGTTGGCCCGGCTGACGGCCGCGTCGTGACCCGGCGTGCCGCCGGCCGTCGCCAGCAGCGGTGCCGACGGCCGGGCGATGGTGGCGACCCCGGCCGGGAAGCCGGTCACCCGCACGGGAGCGAACGTTCCGTACAGGTTGCTCTGGCTGTCCTGCTCGATGCCGACGCCGTAGAGGCCGCCGCCGTCGCCGAAGGCCGAGGCGGGCAGCGTCACCGTGCCGGTGGTGCCGGACAGCGGCACCGAGTAGGCCGCGTTGAAGTCCGGGCCGAGCGTTGGGTTCCAGTGCCCGGCCGTCGAGACGACCAGCTCGGGGTGGACGACCGTGGAGACACCGGTCAGGTTGTAGGAGACCGTCACCGACTGGCCGGACGCTATGACCGGCGGAACGACCGGGGCCGGGGCCACCGACGAAGTCCCGTCGTACGGACTGAACGTCAGCGTGTCGGCGGCCTGCGCGAGCACGTGCCCGCCCTGGCGTACCTGGTAGGTGACGGTGACGGTGCGGCTCGAGGCGGACTCAAGCGGCTGGCCGGCCGCCGCGAGCAACTCGGCTGGGGTCACCCTGACGTGGTCCGAGGTGCTAGTGAACGTGTGGCCGTCGACCAGCAGGGCGTAGCTGGTCCCGCGGGGCCCGGTGATGTCGGCCGCGAACGTGATTGGCCCGGTCGCGCCCGCGCCGTTCACACTGGCGGCCGTGCCCGCCGGCAGGTTCTGAAGGTCGATCTGGCCGGGGTCGGTGAACTCGACGAACGCGGCGCCGGTGGCGTCGGTGTCCACCCGGTGCGCCACCGACAGCCGGACGATGCTCGTCGTCGCGGGCAGCGACGGGTGGCCGGCCCGCAGCACCTGATCGACGGCCGCGGTGAGGTCGATCTGCGGTCCGACGTTCAGATGCTGGTCGGCCTGCGGCGGCGTCGCGACCTGGTGGCCGGTCTCCTGCAGGACCTTGGTCACCTGCGCCGGGCCATACCGCTGGTGGGTGAGCCGCGCCGCCTGCAGGACGTCCGCGGCGGCTGCCGCGATCTCGGGGGCGGACGCGGACGTCCCGCCGTTCAGCACCACGCGGACCGAGTCAGCCGCCTTGCCAAAGTGCTCGAAGGCCGGGATGTTGTCACCGGGAGCCGACAGGGTCACCCGCTGCCCCCAGCCGCTGGCGAAGTTGGCGCTGCCATCGGCGCGGGTCTCGGCGTAGGTCGGGTTGCGCCAGGCGTTCCCGCCGTCCTGCGGCGGTGCGGCCAGCGTGTCGTCGGTGGTGGTCGCGCCCGCGTCGATCGACCCGCTGTTGATCACCTCGCTGGGCGTGGTCGAGTACTGATCGTCGAGGATGCTGGTGGCCTGGCGCGGCGAGGCCGCGACGTTGGTCGGCGTCGCCCCGCCGTCCGGGCCGACCGCGGTCGGCGTGAACAGCCGGGTCCCGTCGTTGGCCGAGTCCACCACGGTGATCCCGTAGTGCTGCACGATCGCCGCGATGACCGTTTCCATCAGCGGGTCGTCTTCTAGGTAGCGACCAGGGAAGCCCTGCGTGTCGGTACCGAAGCCGAGGCTGGCCGTGATGACATTGGGCGGCGACTGCTGGCTGGCGGCGGCGATGAACGCCTGCGCTATCTCGCTCGTCGTCGGCACCGAGGGGACCACGAGGCGGTAACTCGCGCCCGGCGCGACGCCGAGCAGGTCGGTGAGGCCGGACCCGGTGTCGCCGGCCCGCTGGTCGCCATCCGGGCGCGGCGCCATCACGCTGAAGTCGAGGCCGATCTCGTCGAGGTACGGATCCCCGCTGCCCTCCACGGACGCGGACCCGCTCAGCGAGCCGTCCGGCTCGGCCACGTAGGCCGGGATGAGCGACATGGTCGGCAGGTCAAGGTAGCGCTGGCCGCCTTGCAGGATCGTAGTCGGGCCGTACTCTGCGACCTCGGAGTCCTTCATCGAGGCGTCGGTAAGGTCGCCCACCGAGATGTTGGTGATCGTCTCGCCGGTCCCCGGGAGCTGCCCGAACTTGTCCTGCAGGGTGGCGTAGGCGCCGCCGACGTCATCTCCCTGCGCGTTCAGGTAGCTGTCGAAGGAGGACTCAAAACCATAGTTCGCGGGCAGCAGCGCGGAGCCGGGCGTGACCGCCCGGACGTCCGCCGCCTTAAGCGGCGTCGGCGACGTGCCTGACGCGCCTGCTGCCGCCGAAGTGAGCGCCTGGCCGCCGGTGTCCATGGTCTCGACGTACCGGTCCGGCTCAGCGAACGAGATTCCGCTGGTGTCCGCGAGCTTCGCGGCCGCCGCGGCGGCGCTCCCCTTGACGTGCACGAGGACGATGTCGCCGAGGCTCAGCGTGCTGGTGCCGATGCGCTCTCGCGCCGCCGAGCTCAGGGCCGCCGCGGTGCCCGACGACAGGCCGCTGAACAGGGGCTGGATCGAGGTGGCGTCCAGCCGCGACAGCGCGGCGTTCACCGCCGCGCTTGACGTCTTCGGTGCCAGCGCCGCACTGTCACGCTGTAGCGCCTGGCCCGTCACCGACGCGCCCGACAGGACGGCGATCACCGTGTTCGGGACGACACCGGTGTGCTCCGTCGGCTTGACCAGCCCCGAGCCCGTTCTGTCATGGGGGGCTGATGGCTCCGCGGTGGTCGGCGATGGCCTGTCCGAGGCCACGGCCGGGCCCGCTGCCGCGGCCCCGAGGCCGGCTACGGCGATCGCCATCACTGGCGCCACGATGATTTTTCTGCGCTGCATCCACCACGTCGTCCTCATCAGCTTCCTTCCGACCGAAGATGAATGACAAGGCACAACATCGCAGACCAGGCTGGTCGGAACAATGAATCTTAATGATGAGCATGTGGCGGATAGTTGCCACATGGCATAATCACGCCAATGACTACGCGTACTAGTACTGCGGCGGAAACGGTCCCGCGTGCTTGACGCGGTGGGCATCACCGGCACGGCCGCCCGAGTCTACGAGGAGCTCGTCGAGACCGACCAGCTCAGCGCCGAGCAGGTCGCGGAGCGCTGTGCCATTTCCGCCCGGCAGGCGGCCGCCGAGCTCAGAACCATAGCGTCGCTGGGCCTGGCCTTCCGGGTGAGCGGGCGCCCGGTCCGGTACCGGGCCATTGCCCCCGACCTGGCCATCAGCACGCTGATCGCGCAGCGGGAAGAGGAGCTCAGGCAGGCGCGGGCGTCGATGCACCAGCTCACCGCGGTCTTCCAGGAGGCTTCCCGGGTGCGGCACCCGGACACCCACGTGGAGGTCGTGCACGGCACCCAGAACATCGCCCGCCTCGGTGTCCGGGTCCATGAGCAGACGCAGCATCAGCTCCGCGGCTTCGACCGCCCGCCCTACTCCCATGAGCCGGGCACCAACTACGGCCTGGAGGGCAGCCGGATCGCCGTCGGGGTCGCCTACCGCGTCATCTATGACGGTGCGGCGCTGGCCATACCCGGCCGGATGGATAATGACATCTACCCCAGCTCATCGGCCGGCGAGCAGGCTCGTACCCGGCCTGAGCTGCCGATCAAGATGCTCATCTCCGACGACCAGTTCGCACTGGTCCCGGCGGCCGTCACCGCCCGCTCGATCGACACGACGTTCGTCATTCACCGCTCGCCGGTCCTGGACGGGCTGATCGCGCTGTTCGAGGCCGAGTGGGCCCGGGCGACCCCGATCCCGGGAACCTCATCGCCGCCCGTCGGCGCCCCGGACGCGGAGACCGCCACCCTCCTGGCCATGCTGGCCGCCGGCATGACCGACGCCGCGATCGCCCGGTCCCTGTCCTGGTCCATGCGGACCACTCAGCGGCGGATGCGGCAGCTCATGACCGACCTCGGCGTCACCAGCCGGTTCCAGGCCGGGGTGGCCGCCCGCGAGAAGGGCTGGCTGTAGCGGCCCGCGGGTTGCCGCGGAAATGTCGTACCAGGCTCATAGGGTTTCGCATGTCAAGCAGTCGAGGCCTGGAGAACAGCATGGGTTTTTGGGGCACCTACATCGTGGCCCGCGCCGGCACGCCAATCACGGAGCTGGCCGCGCTGGCCCCGTCGGCGGGCCAGGTCGTCTGGCAGGGAACGGGATCGGATGGCTGGCAAGCGGTCCAGATCGGCAACGGTCCCCACGGCTGGGACCGGGCCACCCTGCCCGCGCCCTGGGAGGCCACGCTCAGGGCGCTCATGGACCAGTCCGGGCACCCGGTCATCGCCACCACGATCCTGGACAGCGACTGCGGACAGCTCATCGGCTACAGCCAGGAAGCCGGCCGCTGGGGCGGCTGGCTGCGGCTGAAGATGGCCATCACCGCCATTGACCAGACGCTGAGCCAGGGCGACGAGGGCATGCTCTGGTGGGATCAGGACGGGCACGTCCATGCCATGGACGAGGAGATCACCAGCGAGAAGCGGGCGCGCTACCAGCAACGCTACGACGCCGCGCTGGCTCGGTTCCTCGAGGCCGGGCCCGATGCCAAGGGCGCGACCCCGCTCGCCGTCAGCTGGGCACAGGAAGCTGGCCTGCGCCCGGACCCGGCCGGCGTGCTGGCCGCGCTGAGCGGCCAGGAGGTCTTCGCCGAGGAGCAGTTCTTCCGCCTCCTGACCGCCCTCGGCGTCCCTGAGATCACCGCCGCCGGCCCGCCGGAGTAGTCCGGGCCGGGGCGGGATCACCGATCCCGCCCCGGCCCGTGCGTGGGTCATGCCAGCCGCGGCTGCCAGCCGTCGCGGTAGCGGATGCCGTCCGGCCGGAGCCTGACCTCGTCGTGCCAGCTCCCGGGAACCGGCTCGGTACGGGCCCGCTCGGGGCGGTCGGCCACGATGCACACGTCCTCACCCGGCCACCACCAGCCGGCCGACCGCGCCAGCGTCGCCCAGGAGCCGAGGTGATCGAGGTCGTCGGGCTCGTAGCGAGCCAGTCCGAGCCGGTGCAGCGCGTCGTAGTAGCCAATCCAGGCCGCGTCCTGCTGCCCGTACCAGCCCACCGGCAGGGCGTCGGGGTTGCCGGCCAGCGCGGAGCGGACCGGCGTTCTCAGCCCGGGGCCGAGGCTTCGGTGCAGCGCCGCGCGGATGCCCTGGTGAAGCACGACCCCGAGCGGAACCCCGGTCTGGAGCGCGTCCAGCGGCGGCAACTCGGGCCACGGCTCGCCGTGCTTGCCCTTCTTGGTGTCCTTCCTGGCCGGGGACAGCTCAGGATCGGCGTGGGCCACGCCGGAGCTGAGCGCGCCCCGCAGCCGGGAGACGGACATGGCCAGGTCACTGGCCAGCGGTGGTGCTCCGGGCGGATGTGGATCCCTGATCCACGCGTAGAGGCTGGCCAGGGTGGGCCAGCCAGTGATGAGGGGGAGTGCCTGATCCGGGGAGCCGACCCACTCGAACCGAGGCCGCGGGCGGGAGATCCGTGCGTAGATCATCGTGAGGCTGTGCTCGGCGGCCCGCCGGTCAGCTGGCTCCGTCGACAGGCCGTGGTCAAGCCACTCCTGCCGGATCTTGATGGCTTCTCGCCAGAGTCCGTGAGCTCTTGCGGCCCGGACATCGGCTACCGGTGCGGCGGCGTCATAGCGCCGCGCGGGCGCGATCAAAGCGCCTGGGCGTTACCGCCCTTTCCGTTGGAGATCATGTCCCCGATGATGGCCTATGCCCGGCCGGTGCGCAACTCCCGGTCCCGGGCAAGCTCTACGACGGCGGTCTCAGGTCGCCGGCATGTCTTGACGGCTGACGCCGCAGTCGCTATTAGCTTATAGGTGGTGCTAATCACTTGGAAGTTACGCACGTTCGGTCCGATGACAGGAGGGATCCAGCGCGATGGGCATTTCCGAGACGGCGATCACCAGGCGCGGCGCACTGACCGTGGGAGCGGGGGCGGTCCTCGGTGGCCTTGGCCTGAGCGGCGCGGCCCAGGCCGCACCGGACCAGCAGCCGGCCCGGCTGACCAGGGCGCAGCAGGCCGGGCAGCGGGTGATCTTCTCCTACCCGGGCCTCACTCCGCCCGCGAGCCTGCTCGACCAGATCAGCGCGGGCCAGGCCGGCGGGGTGATCTTCTTCGGCGAGAACATCACCAGCCTGACCCAGATCGCCTCGGTCATCGCGCAGCTCAACGCGGCACAGCAGGCCAGCCCGGTGCGCCTGCCGCTGCTCTTGATGACGGACCAGGAGGGCGGTCTCGTGCGCCGGCTGCCCGGTGAGCCCGTACTGTCGGAAAAGCAGATCGGCGCCTCCGCCGATCCCGTCGCCGAGGCCACCAGCGCGGGCACCGGAGCGGGACAGAACCTGGCCGGCGTCGGGATGAACCTCAACCTCGCGCCCGTCCTCGACGTCTACCGCCAGGCTGGCGACTTCGACGACCAGTTCGGGCGCTCCTACAGCTCCGACCCGCACGTGGCCGCCGCGTGCGGCGCCGCGTTCATCACCGCCCAGCAGAAGCTGCGCATCGCCGCGACCGGCAAGCACTTTCCCGGCCTCGGAGCCGCGACCGCGGCCCAGAACACCGACCTCGGCCCGGTCACCCTGGACGTGCCGCTCAGCGACCTGCGGAGCATTGACGAGCTGCCCTTCCGCGCCGCTATCGCCGCCTGCGTCCAGCTGGTCATGGCCTCGTGGGCGGTCTACCCGGCGCTCGACCCCAAGCTTCCGTCCGGCCTGTCGCCGGTGATCATCGAGGGAGAGCTGCGCCGTCGGCTGGGATTCCGTGGCGTGACGATCACCGACGCGCTCGAGGCAGGCGCGATAACGGCCTTCGGGACGCCCGCCGAGTGCGGCGTGCTGGCCGCCAAGGCCGGGATGGACGTGCTGCTGTGCTCGGCCCGCGACGTCAGCGAGGGGCAGGACACGGTGACCGCCCTCACCGACGCGCTGGATCATCACCACCTCGACCACGGCCAGTTCGACTCCGCCCTGCGCCGGGTACTGGCGCTGCGGCACAGCCTGAGCCGCGGCTGACCGGACCTCACTAGTCCGCCCCCAGCCAGGGCGGTCTTAGTCCAGGACGGTCAGGGGTCCTTCCGCCTCGGTAGGAACCTCGAAGTGATCGAAGTAGAAAGCCGCGAGCTCCGCGGTGAGCGCGAAGTCGTCCCCATCTCGTGCCGCCCGGGCATTGACGCGCTGGAGCACCGTGGCCCGGTCGGTGGCCAGGTACACCGTCTCAGGGATGACGCCCAGCGGCTTGAGGAGCTCGCGGTACTCATCGCGCATGGCGCGAG
>Ga0335072_10008778_pt1 | contig 14621 bp, 12 predicted proteins | sample Lox_Sample_21_FD_206725 | JGI IMG/M metagenome (GOLD analysis project Ga0335072, IMG submission 206725) | Soil microbial communities from Loxahatchee National Wildlife Refuge, Florida, United States - Lox_Sample_2.1 | ecosystem: Environmental > Terrestrial > Soil > Wetlands | place: USA... | reverse complement strand
CTAGACTCATCGACAGTTTGCGGTGGCTAAACAAAGGCACGGTTATTATCAGGTAAACTTTATTATGCAAACTAGATTCAGGCAGTGCATACTTCGAACCGACTACTCTGAGCGTCGGCTAGCTCTTCCGACTTCAGCACAGTGTCTTTTGCGATGACAAACTGCTTTATAGGCATGCTGACGCCCGGCATCTCGGACTGTTCATGCTGTGTCAAGCCTCCATGTCCCTTGCCTGTGGCCAGCTCCAATGGACGGGCATTCCCCCGCAGCGTCACCCTCTGCGGCACACTAGGTGCAGTTTTCTCCGCGTCAACACGCCCTAGCTCGTCGCAGGCTCTGCCGGGGCCTTCTGCCGCTTGATTCGAATGATGCGGCTTTCGGCGGTAGGGGAAGAAGAACAAGACAAGCAGGATCAGAAACAGAAGCACTGCTATGATAACCCCGAGGGCTATTCCCGCTTTCGCGCCCGCTGAGAGACCTAAAGCCGGGGTTGGTGAGTTGGAAGGCGTAAGCGAGAGGCTAGTTGAGCTTGACCTAGCGGAGGTAATAGACGGCGCCATAGACGACATGTTGTGCAAAGGCGTGCAACGGACTCATGTAAATCTGGAAAGGCAGGGTCAGTCAACTGAGTATATAATCAAGATAAAGAATCGAGGCCATGACATACCTGACTAACTCAGAAATTCTAAACATGTATATAGTGTGACTAAGCATGACTCACCACGTATGATACTAGTGTGGATTAATGCTTTCTGTATGGGTAGGAAGCTGACGAGTATTGGACTACCATCCGAGGAGGCCTACGCCGACTCCATGGAGTCAATTTAGACTTGGTCCGTGCACGTTAACCCTAACTCTTCTGAAATTTCAAGTTTGAACACTAATACTATTATATTTAGAGATCAGTTTGTATATAAAAGTTAGGTTAAGATATTGAAATCCTCTGTATTTCCAGCTTTCGAGTACTGATTTGATGTTTCAGGTGTTTCGGGTGTTTCGGGTGTTTTATTTTGTCTTTCAGGTCATTTTTGGATGCAGACGGTCGCTAAAACTCCAGCGAGAGATCGCTAATTTTCAGGGATGTTGTCGCTAAATACTTAGGCTGTTGTTCACTAATTTCAACGCAGTATTCCTACACTACCCCAAAACAGTTTTACATACAAGTTCACAATTTGTAAAGGATATCTAATTGAAATATAATTGACAGAAGAACTTTGCGGATAAGAATCTAGAGTTTCAGAAGCTGTTCGGGGCACGAGTATATTCATTGTTCCGTCCAAAAGCGGACACATAGTTCTCGGTAAATGGGGCACGGACCGAGTCTAAATTGACTCCATGGAGTCAGCGTAGCCCTCCTCACTACCATCCACACCCCTTTACTAAGAGATAACAAACAGATGACACTAGTAGAAAACCCAACTACAAGTTATCCCGAAATTCTAAAGGAGTTTAAGCTCAAACTCCATAATTTAATTACTTTTGCAATGTTAAGAGCCACTGTTGCGCGGTACGGTCCCTATGCCCTACCGTAGAAGCCTTAATTACCAGGGCGTTGGCATAACGACAGTAGATGCAAGCGTCGAGATCGATGCAACTACAGTATTAATATAACCCTATATTAAAGTCAGTTTTTCTATCCCGACGTATCAGTAAGGTCCTGAGTTTTTGGAGGAATTGTTACTGAATTATCTGTCTATACAAAGGTAAGTAGGGGCTAGCAGGAAGTGCCAAAGGACAGTCATTAAGCATACTAGGCAGCAGCAGCAGCCTATTGAAGGGGTGATTTGTGCATTGCATAAGACAGCAGGAAGGGCAGTAGAGACAGCAGAGACAGTAGGGAGATAAAGAGCCTCTCAAGTGCACTATCCGTACAATCCCATGCTTTGGGCAGCCTTATTTACAATGCCGTGTCGGTGGGAGCCCTGGACCATATACTATTTTACGGGCGGCGCCGACACTGAGTTATGGACCAATAGGAACCCTTGTCCAAAAAAACTTAGTCTCGTCGAATTTTGACCAGGCGCTTATTGGTCCAGAACCCGGATTCAGCCCTGCACCCGGTAGAATATTCAGCAGGAAAATTAAAGCCTTGTTTCCGGCACCGTTGGAGCCGTATAGGGCGAAGAGGGTAGAGGCTCCGAAGAGATATGTTGTGGATCATGAGGTAGGGGAGAGGAAACACTAGTACTCTAATTGGTAGATATATGAGCTAGAAGTTTAAGTGATTTATCGGTCTTCTTCGAGTCAGACGAGTGATGTGTCCATGTCCCCTGGTGCTTGAACTTTGTTTCTCTTGCTCTCTTCTAGTGCTGTTGTGAAGCCTAGATATCATTTCAGGCACAGCCGTGTTGGTGGCTCTCTCTCCTATTCCCAGTATTCTTTTCTTTCTCAATCTCTTCACCTGAACAGGAGAAGAAAAGCGGTGACTTCGAACACTGCTCTAAAAATATGACATGGGATGAGATGGTTCCACTAGGTGGCTCCCTTTCAACCCCCTTAAATTGCGAAGTGCAACGAAAGAGAATAAGGGAGGTGAAGAAGCAGGGGTGTCTAACCAAGGTTATATTAATCGAGCAGATAGATCGGAGGAGAAGGTTAAAGGGAGTTGGTTGCGATTGTCACTGAGAACTAGGGGTTGTCAAATTATAGATGCCCTTGTATACTTATCGAAAAGTCAAAGCGCTACGCTCCTAGAAGGTAGAACTTAGAAGCTATGTTGATAGACTTATTGTCCAAGTCAGAATGGAGGTTCTTTTTACTCTATGCTCTTCCCGCCGCTCGTGCTTCAAGGCGAGGGCTTGTACGCTTTATATACCTGCACCGCTCCCTCAATTCTCTGAATAAGACCAAAAAAGAGCGTCATGCCAATGGCGACCCAAAGTGCGTACCACTAACTTCCTTCCCGTCGGTCGTTCCACAACTGGGAAACGGTTTTTGGCTGAGACTCATCGAACGCTTGTTCAGAATGAGAAGCTGATTATGCCAGAACTTGTATTTCTCGATTTTCCGATAGTCGTCACGGAGGTGACCACAGTATAAAACGCCAGAATCCAGCTCTTCTGAGTTATCTTGCTTGTAGTACCATCTTTCTGTGTCCTTGTCTCCTTGTGAGAACAAGAGAGCGAGAGCTCAGATCGTTTCCTCAATAAGGCCTTCGGGAAATAGTGAACTCCTGCAGGCTTAGGGTCAAATGTTGATTCGTCATATAAGTGTAAAATGACACTTATTTCCGTTGACACCGCAAGAACGAAGCATGATGAAACATAGACACAGTTCTGTCCTCATATCTCAAGCGAAGATGGTCCGCCAAGTTAGTAGTCAACTCAATTCGGAAACCCGTCACACGATCCAAGTTACGAGCTGTGAGCGGTGCGCCCAATTTTATCCCACCGTGGCTCAAAGATATCTCGTCAGAGAAGATATTTCGAACGAATTTCTTGAAGCGAACCGTCAACCTAGACGAGTCGCCTACCACCAGAGAAGGCATTGCGAAGCTCTCCAATATCTAGCATGAGGGCGAAGCGTAAGGCGTGTTGGAATACAGCTATCGTGGCTGCTGATCCATGGTTACACAAATCATATCGGACTGCTGGACGTCCTCGGACTCTTTAGGAGTCTAAGGACTACCGGTTGTGGACTACGGACTACAAACTTCAATCTGTTCGGAAGTCCTAGGAAATCCTAGAAAGTCTTATACTTATTATGTATAGAGGGTAAAGAACCCGTTCAGTCGAGCATCATTAAGCAATGGAATCTTTAAAGCTGCGCACTTAAACACTGCTCTTTTTCCGTGATTCCAACAACCAGTACTTCTAATAATACTATACAGCTTGCACAGGGCAAGCAAGCCCTATTAAAGCTTGCAAATGAGGCGGAAATCAGAGCTTACTAGCATAAAGTCCTAGTCTATATAGTTAGCATTCTACTACATGATTTAGGAGCAAGCTTTAAGCAATTCAATCAATTCAATGCTGCGCACACAATCGCTTATTATAACCTCGTGATTCTAATGTTGAGAAACTGTACCGGCCGATTCTTTGTCCTCTTTTCTGGACGGTGCCTTGCTGGATCAGTTGTTGCAGTTGCTGTACACGGCCAAGGCTGCCGATCCAGTTTAAATTTCTGCTCCTTTGGTGGTAAGCACATTTGAATCCATCTTAGAGGCATGCTTCCACAGTCGGCGCTTTTGGGCAGCTTTCAACCCGCAGCTCCCGTGTGACTTGCTACTGGACAAGCAGTGAGCAGTTCTCCGGAAGAGAATTGTGAAACAAATAGCCAACAAATGCTGTCTCACGTCTAGGTAATGTTTCCCCTGTGTTTCTTTTCTCGTAACAAACTAATTGCATAAGCAGTGTTTCCAGCCTGTCAACGACTAACTTTGTTATGGCCATCTAGCCTCTAACTTAATGAACTCATCCCTCAAGTTATCATACAGTCTCAGAATTACGAAGAGGTCTCGGCTGTCACACTAGTGGCCATCAGGACAGTGGCTGACACATCGATTCGAAGTGTGGACGTTGAGGTTTGTTTTCTTAGGTAAGGCTCTTTGTTAGTCAAGTACAAGTCCCAAGAAGAGGTCGGACATCTAGAGAGCATAGACATCTGTTGGAATCACAAGGTTATAATAAGTGATTGAGTGCGCAACATTGAATTGATTGAGTTACTTAAAGCTTGCCCCTAATCATTGAGTAGAACGCTCACTGTATAGCCTAGGACTTCATCCTAGTAAGCCCTGATTTCCGCCTCATCTGCAAGCCTTAATAGGGCTTGCTCACCCTGTGCAGGCTGTATAGTATTATTAGAATTACTGACTCATGGCCACGACAGCTGTAATTCCAACAACATAGTCTCTAGAGGCCTAGCCAATTTCCTCTACTAGTATGCTTTGTTTACAAAAGCTTCACAGCGGCCGGTACCACCGAACAAATTGGCTGTCTAGATCTTCTGAAAACACTTGTTTCCCAAGCTCAGGGTGCCTGATGATGGCAAGACAGTCATTGAAAGCTTGCTAACTCTTAACACAGCAACCTGGAAGCTCATGGCTGATATCATCGTCCTTTTAACAAGGGACGATAGGGAATAATACTAGCAAGTTATAAAACTCTTAGCTGACCTTGTACAGTACCTGCCACCTAAAATAATGAAAAGCCCTGCTGCTATGAACTTCCATTCGAATTTAATAGAAGTGAAGCAGTCCTATCATCTATGGGCCAGGTCAGGTTGAAGAACTTATCAAACACTTGTTACCTGAGCTTTTTGTTCAAGCATCTCTTTATGAACATCTCTTTTCGTGGCTTCATGCTTAAAGCTAGCCTGCTTGATAGTGGCACTTCACAAACGCTTCTTTACGAAACACAGAAACTCTTCGCCTACATGCAGAACAGCTCCGAATGCTATGTGGGCCTTACAATCGTTGCGGCCTCGATTTGGACGTATAACAATACAGTAATTGACTTGGTAGTCCAGGAGGATGCTGACGAATTCTAGTATCTGCTGTTTGATCGCTGGGAGAACTAAATTCTCTCCGCGACAGACAAGCTGGCCTTCAGATCTTTTTATGTTGGACAGTTAGTTTATCGGATAAAGTCAAAGGAGTGTCCGCATATCTCTAAACGCTTCGAACTCTTCTCAGCCATACAATGTGACATAAAAGGCAAGACATCGGTTCAAGAGAGCTTACAGGCTTATGTTGATATAGAGGGTATAGAAGGTTGTTCATGGATCCCTCAAAGCAGAAAATTTATAAATGAAGCTGACCACTTTCAGAAAACAAGTATAAATGCTCTACATGCGATTGTTATGTAAATTCAGTAAGAAGGTTAGTAGAAACGACTGCGGTGACTATGTATAATACTAACAAATGCTAGAACCTGTCTTAGGGATATCCCAGATAATTCGATTTTCCGTCTGAAACGATTCCATTTTAACCTACGCACCACGCAGCAGAGCAAAATCAATGATTACTTTAGCTTTCCGCATCGTATTGATATACAAGGCTGATTTAATGGAATCACCTGATTAGATAAATACTTATATCTACTAATTTGTTCGCATTTTTGTGCATGTTGAAACGTCGGAATTAGGTTATAACTATTCCTACATTTGTGAAAGACCTATGTACGAACAACCAGCTAGTTGGTTCGAATTCAACGATGATACTGTCAGCTCATTTGATCCTAGCTGCATTGAGGCCAATTGTTTCGGGGGCCCCAATCTGTCTGACGCTAGAACTCTTCCATTAGATAAGAATTATAGTGCTTATATGCTCTGCTCTTCTACCAGCGGTCGGCTCTGCTAGAGGCGCAGCAACGAGAGCTTGATGCAAGCAGTCTCAGCAAAGTTCGCGTGCCACTTTCTTGAGGACTGGGCACATCGCACGGGAGAACGAGCTCTTGATACGGAAATACTGTCTTTACGATGAAGGACACGCTCCATTCGTTTTACGAGTGTTGGACAACGTATAGCACATCAACAATGGCCGTTGCTCTAAGGATTATGCCCTATAGAAAAGTGCATAGTTTACGATACTAAACCATTCTGACTAGGTCGTCTCTTGCATGAAAGACCATCCGGATCTTCCAAGCTATATATTAACATTAAATAACAAATTCCAGGCCGGTGGAGAGTGATCGCTCAATTTTCTGGAATGGATGGTCCGCAATCCTGAAGCATTTCGTCAGCTAATTTTTCACAATCCTGACTAGTGTTGGTGCGTACGGTCAATGCCAGACAAGGATAGGAGACTACGTCTCCACGGAGATCAATCCTTGGGGGCAGTTCTACAGAGGACAGCTCCGCGGATGCGAATCTCTTGTATGAACAGTTCCTTGGAGGACCGTTCCCATTAACACGGAACTCCTCGGGGTTATACCTGTAGAGTAGTATATATAGGGGGCCGCATGTCCCACTTAAACGGGCAATCAAGGAAGTTATCATCGCCCTCATTTACAACTAGGTGGTCCGTAAGAATAGCGCTTCAGTGATAATTCATGCCCTTAACAAGGCCAAACATATTCGCCGTCGTGTACAAGCTGTCAAGCCAACTTTCTCTAGCATTCAAGCAATGGTCGATAAATGTTGACAATTGTCCGATGAGCGAAGCGATGATGAAAAAGACACGCAATTCTGCAATTTGGTTTCAGGTAAGTTTCTGCTTCTTGCACGATCTTTGAGAACCGAATTAACATGAATATAGCCTTGTTAGAAAACTGACTTTCAAGTTTGCTAATAATGGTATAGCTAGCACAGGCTGCGTGTAGGTTAGCATTAGTTGGAAGGGTGTAAGGTGGGATTAATGTGTTGTTTTATGAAGCAAATCTCTATTTTAACCCCTATATATTGAAATAGCAGACTCCATGACGCTGGCCAGTAGGGGTGTAGAGTTCCAGTAGCGTGCCAAGGCCATAAAATAGCGCAAATGACGTAATTCCATCGCTGCCCCCATATATTATGTATGGTTTTCCCATAAATCATGTATTAAACACACTACCACAAAGCGGGTATGCTTAGAAACAAGATTATAGTCAATCATCTAGGACAACGAGATCCAGTTGGAGAGAAACATACCTATGGCATCCACCGCAATTGACTCTGCAATATTCCGCGACATCTTCAGCTCTGAGGCCATGCGCCGCATCTTCTCAGACGAGCATCGTGTGCAATGTTACCTTAATGTTGAGGCAGCACTAGCGCAAGTGCAGGCTAAGCTTGGTCTCATCCCCCATCGTGCTGCCGATGAGATCAAGGCCAAATGCACTCTCGATAGTATTGACATGGCGAGGCTTAAGAGCCAGACAGAGTTGATCGGCTATCCCGTTCTGCCGGTAGTGCAGCAACTGGTAGCTGCCTGCTCGGACCGTCTGGGGGAATATTGTCACTGGGGAGCAACCACCCAGGACATCACCGATACAACCATCATCATGCAGACCCGGGAGGCCCTCGCTCTGGTTGAGCAGGATTTGGCAGCAATCGCCGATTCCCTGGCTGACCTCGCCCGTCGTTACCGTGATACACCGATGGCAGGGCGCAGCAACCTGCAGCAGGCGGTCCCGATCACCTTCGGCTACAAAGTAGCCACCTGGCTCTCCGCCATCAAGCGGCACCAGCAGCGACTAGCAGAACTGCGTCCGAGGGTGCTGGTGGGCGAGTTCGGCGGTGCTGCTGGCACGCTTGCATCGTTGGGTGACGCAGGACTCCAGGTTCAAGACGCGCTGATGGCAGAACTCGGCTTGGGCCAACCCGAGATTGCCTGGCACACGGCACGCGACCGGATCGCCGAAGTCGGCTGCTTCCTTGGTCTAGTGACGGGGACGCTGGGCAAGATCGCGACCGACGTGAAGCTGCTGATGCAAACGGAGGTGGGCGAGGTCTCCGAACCTTACGCCAAAGATCGCGGCTCCAGCAGTACTATGCCGCAGAAACGCAATCCCATCTCCTGCAATTACATTCACGCCTGCATGGCGATAGTGCGCCAATTGGTTCCGGGCCTTCTCGAAGCGATGGTCGAGGATCATGAGCGCTCGACCGGCCCCTGGGAAATCGAATGGATCGCTGTGCCCGAGATCTTCTTGTTGAGCTCGGGTGCTTTGCAGCAGGCTCGCACCCTGCTTGCAGGTCTGGAGGTTGATGTTTCACGCATGCGTGCCAATCTGGCCATCTCCCGGGGTCTGATCTGTACTGAAGCCGTGATGATGGGACTGGCGCCGCATCTCGGGCGGCAGCGGGCCCATGACCTGGTGTATGACATCAGTCGGCAAGCCAGCGTCAGCGGTCGGCCATTACTCGACCTGCTAGCGGAGAACGCGGAGATCTCCTCCTTCCTTGACCGAGTCGCTCTAGCAAATCTGCTCGATCCAACCAAGTACATCGGTAACTCCTGCGAAATGGTTGATCGTGTCCTAGGGTGATACGGGGCGATAGGAAAGAATGACGCTCGAGGGCCATTCAGATTTTGTGAGGGCTATGCATTCTCACTGGACGGCAAGTTGGTAGCGTCCCCGCAGGATTCAGGGTTAAGGCTCCGGGACTGTTACGGGTGCAAGTGATGGAATAAGCAAGGTGCCTTGAATTTGCAAGACGTTATGGAAGAAGGAAGAATATCTACAAAAGAGGGTATTATGTACTGTATGTTATGCGGTGCTAGGGCCTACTAGGAAGCCGCTAAGCAAGCGCAGCAACCGGTGACTATCCCTTAGGGGCGCCTTGCTTCCGTTATTTAGCGTTGACAGAATTTAACGCGATTAGGTAAGTCACGTACATGCAATATCAGCAGCGGATGGCTTATCTTCAGGCGGTTATGCCTGACACTCGATTGATTGTATATTAATTGACATGTTGCATCCAAAGTGCTCCGGATGCTCCCCTATATGTAGAGGTATCCCAGCCACCTCAATTATTAGGTAATTACCCCATACTATCCCCAGATTACGTAAGCACATCCTGACAAGCGTGAACAGGGATAATAAATCACGTGCACACGTCAAATATAAAGAAATAATTCTCAGAACGATTGATCCTTTGGGAATCCCCTCACGGTGCCTCTCACCTAAATTTTGCATGCTAAGCGTCCCCTGTTGGTGCGATACAATCAGTACATGACAGGGATCCCGACTTAACGCACTAAGTCTATTTCGGAATGCAATTTGATTAGCACCCTGCGATTGAAGTTACAGCAAATTACTAACCTACCACGCTTTTTGTTTATTATTACCAACCTACCACACTTTACTTTTATAATTACTGACCTACCACACTCACTAATTATAATTACTGGGCTACCACACTAACACTTGAAGCTATTCCCACCCACCCAGCACATGTCTAGCCACAATAGGCAATTAGATACTAATCCAGATCTTGTTTTTATGGTGGATTCGTGCGTTTCAAAGGCCTACTCATCTTCATACTTGACAATTTTTCCCGATCTAGTGCGCCTAGGACTGCTTCTAGCGCCCTAAATCGTCATTCTACTACTAGCACTACTACCCACATCTCCCTGACTATCCCTACCGTCCTAGCCGTCCTAGCCGTCCTAACCGTCCTAACCGTCCTAATCTGCAAAGCTACTACTTCCTGCAAAGCCGCCCATTTTATTGTCACCTAACTCGACACCACCTGTTTCAATGCCCTCCATACCATTAAATAAGCTGCTAGCTATTACTAAAAGCTCACTATCGCTCTAAATATCATTGTCTTCTACTTCTTCTTAACGCTAACGCTCTGCAATCTCTTTTGCTCGTACTATAACAAAGTCGTAATAATCTATATCTGCTTGCTATTGTGCCTCTCATAAAAGCTCTAAATCTAGCGATTCCTAGTTAGAACCATCGTCTTTATTGTTGTTGCTATCTAAGTTTGAACTTGAATCTGAATTAAGATCTTAGGCACACTCTTAATAAGTGTTCTTAGGGGCGCTCTTATAGGTGCGCTTATTGTGCTAGCTTTTTTGACTACAATTGCTGCAGGTTATTAGCTTCCACTTTAATGCTCCCTTTCTAATTCTCTTAGTTCTTAGTCGTCCTAGCTGCTTTTTGTATTCTAGTAGAAAGCATCTTAGTGTCAACTTAAAGTCTTAGATGCTAAATAGAATAATAAAATGTTTATACGACTTTCATAGTGCTTTAACTTTATAGTGCTAAGCAAAATATCTGTAAGGATCCTCTACCTTGTACTATAAAGCAGTAATTGCATGCGTGCAAGGCAAATAATAGTCTTAAAAGTAAGTGCAACTACACTCTCTTATATAAAAGTTAGTGATATATTTAACACTTATATTAGGGATTTAAACACTATAAATTCTATTATTAGACTTAAATACTTAGAAGTAGTAGGAAGAACGTAATTTCTCCTTAAATTTGGCAAGTAGAACATTTATAAGCTTAGTAGATTCTTATAGTTCCTTATTTCAATTATGTATTGTCTTTATAAGAAGGGTATAAATAGCATTAATCATTTAAATTAATAGCAGCCAATGTATCTCCAACTAAGCATTATTTGTTGACTTGTTAATGTTATTAGTGTTATAGCTATATTAAGGAAATAGGAAGGCATATTGTGCCTATATAGTATAGTCTAACTCCTTAACATATTGTCTAGTAGCAGCAGATACCTTATACAACTCCTTTAATGCTTTATCAAATGCTATCTTAGTCTTTGCTCTTATATATTGCTAAAAGAATAGCTTGCACTTATTCCTAAAAGAGTTAGCAATATTGTTAGTAATATACTAGTAACAATAAGAGTGCTTAGCCTCTAAAAACACTTTTACAACAGCTAAATCTAAACCCTTCTCTCAATTAGACATAAAGACAAATTCATCTTAAGTGTTAATGTTAAACGCTTACTTTAAGTGTTAGTAAAACTAGATCTACTAATACTTATTCTTAATTAGCACTATTGCTCATACAAGAAGTAACACTTTATTGTTAGTATTAATATTATAAGCAACAAGCAACTGCATTTAATATCTAGATTTTGTGTGTGCTCTATTAAGCCTAATAAATAGACGAAAATGCTACTAAGCGTTTTATATACTAACTAGTATAATAAATATAGCTTCAAACTTGCTAGAATTGCTGTTACATTATAATGTTACAACATAATTGTCTTTATTTGCAGCTTGAATTTGCTAGTAAAGCACTAGGATTTTCGCAAAGGCCTTAGCTTTATTGCTGTCAAGCTCTTTAATTAAAGCTTGTTTCGTCTAGTAAGCCTGTATATAACTAATCTTGTTGCTAAATTGTAAACGTTCATTTAAGCGTATTTGGGCAATAGTAATATTACAATTGTTTATAATAGATGCATAGTAGTAGCCAGCTAAATACTCTACAGATTAAGACTGTTTAGTCTTATAATAAGTTGTAGGACTACAAGTATATAGATCCAAACAGGTAATAGAAATAGGTGTTGTAGTTCTTCTTATTTTACTACCCTTTTTATAGAGAGTAGCCTTTATCTAGAAGCTGCATGGCTTGTCTTTGCATCAAATAATATAACGCGTTTTGTTAGAGGCTATAGTCCAAAATGACTCTCCTTAGTCTAAAACAAAGGCCTTAACTTCCTTACAGGCAGCTTCGATTGACTCAAACCGATCTCCAAGTTTTATAATAAAAAGCAGTTATAAAACTAAGTGCGAATAGCTTTAAAAACTGCGAATTTTACTGTGTGGGTGCGTAGGGCATGCAAGGAAAATTTTAGGGCACTTATACAGCTAATTATACAGCTTGACGATATAGGAATAGCTTCATTCTGCCTACTTAATGCAACTAACAGTTACAAACGCATAAATCCACTATAAAAACAAGATCTAGATTAGTATCTAATTGCCTATTGTGGCTAGACATGTACTAGGTGGGTGGGAATAGCTTTAAGTGTCAGTGTGGTAGCCTAGTAATTATAATTAGTAAGTGTGGTAAGTTAGTAATTATAAAAGTAAAGTGTGATAGGTTGGTAATAATAAACAAAAAGCGTGGTAGGTTAGTAATTTGCCGTTGAAGTTACTTGCATTTTCAGCATTTTCAAATTCCAACGCTTTTTAATTCATCAGTTAGTAACCATACAACGGTATAGGCCTTGAAGATAAAATGGGTACCTACTGTGCTGGGGTTCCATGGTCCCCTATAAAATCGCATGACTCTAGTTGTTCCTGCACCGAGGACTTTAGTGTGTTTAGCTAGTCCGGGGACTTTGTTCTCATGTACATCTACAGTTATCTTTATAGGTCGGACAGGGTTTTGCGGGTGCTTTACAGGTTTACGAAAGCACATCAGTTTTGCAGGTTTTAATAAGAAGCTATCCGGACATGGAATCCAGCATTTTCTTTTGAGCATTGCACTGAGCGCTACCATCGTCCTCATTGCCAGCTATTCCGTGGCTTTGAGCTTATACGCTGTCCTACCTGTCGTCCTAACGATCACGCACCTCGACGGCATATTCATTCATTCCCTCCACACTTCATAGACTGCTGCTATGTATTTCTTACTGCCTTTCCTTATCTAGATACTTCGTTGACCCCTTCTTATTGCAGACCCTTCTTACCTTACATTTATCATGTCTACCCTCTCACGCTCCACTAGTCCAGGGCCTTCTTTTGAACCCAGAGTCGCATTTCTCAGTCAATTTAAGCCAATCCATTGAAGATGCTATTAATATATATCGTCGGCGAGACTTTCGTATAACCGACAGCCCTCTTACCACTCCTGTGTCGTTATTCGAGCTATTTTGGTCCGACCTCAACATTGGAAGGACTCCTAACCACCTAGGAAAATAGAGGGCTGGAGATTTTGAGAGGCTGGATGTGCCTTAGTTTAGTGTATAAATAGGGGGCTTACGGCCCTACTTGAACTATCATCATCATCAAAAAGTTCTATTCTATACTACGCACCAAGTCACTATTCTAATTACCTGTGATTTCTAACAGTTTTTGCCACGCTGGCTAGTCGAACGGTTCGTCGTATAGACAAATCAACGGACTGATAACCAGCATACTAGCCAATATACGGAATTGAAGAAGATCTCAAGGGTCAATGAATGAATCGATGCAATAATCTTCGAGATTTATTTATTCTTCGGTATCCTAATTTACATTGGAATTCATGTTGAATCAAAGATACAAGACTATTGGAGCGTTTAGAGGACCTTGCTACCCGTTCACTCGATTTATAACGCTCCATCGATTTCAAGCGTTGTATCGAAGGTTTTGTACATGGAATCCAGCTTCTGGTTCTGTTTTCGATAAAGTCTCTATATGGAATAACCATTTGAAAAAGGTCTTATTGGAAGTTCATACTCCCAGCTCCAACATCTCTGTAGACGAGTGTATAGTCCGTTATACTGGAATAAGCCAATGACGCTGTTACATTGAAGAATAACCCTATCCCAACTGGATACAAGATTTGGGCTGTTGCATAACGTGGTTATTTCATGCATTGGTTCTTCTATTCAAAGGGCAAAATAGGGCCTATTGATATTGATGTTCAACCAGGATTATCCAAGACTGAGAGTGTTGTTATTGCTTTAATTATAATTTTATCTTCGGCTTATTACCATATGTTCATGGACAACTAATTTTCAATTGTGAGGCTATTCACATTTCTCAGATCACTTAATCCTCCGATAGCGGTAATAGGAACAGCCAGGGCCTCGATAGAGTTTTATCCTCTATCTATTCAACTGAAGAAGAAGGTTAAAAAAATTTGATTCTCTTAAATGGAATGGCTCCGTTCTGCCTTGGGCTTAGACTTAATGACGGTTGGCATAAGCAATCCTGTTGGAATTACAGCTGCCGTGGTTGTGGAAATCCCGAATCCTAATCCTTTGGATCCTACAGCTGAAAAAGAGCTTCAGCTATAGCTGAGGCGAAGAAACACGAATGCGTATATATATAGGGGCTGTGTGCCCGTCCAAATTGTTGGGGTATCAAGCAATAGAATCATATTAAGCTGCGCATGAAATTATCACTTTATTCCTGTGATTACAACAATTAGGAAGAAGTTCACATTTTATAACAACAACGGCAATTTGGTGTGCAATCCAATTATGTATATCGTAGCCTTAGCCTTCGCGGATAATGCGTTCGAGAACAATTTCACTCGGCCAGAAGAGATCTATAGCTTAGTCGTCCC
>Ga0335072_10008777_pt1 | contig 14621 bp, 10 predicted proteins | sample Lox_Sample_21_FD_206725 | JGI IMG/M metagenome (GOLD analysis project Ga0335072, IMG submission 206725) | Soil microbial communities from Loxahatchee National Wildlife Refuge, Florida, United States - Lox_Sample_2.1 | ecosystem: Environmental > Terrestrial > Soil > Wetlands | place: USA... | reverse complement strand
CGTGTTCGCGCGGTCGCCGTAGTCCGCCAGCACGCGGTTGGCCGCCGAGATCAGGCGAGCCAGCCGCAGCAGCACGAACACGCCCGCGCACACTCCGATCGCGAAGAATACGGCCGCGACGAGCTCGGCTATCTGCCCGGCGTTCATTGGGTGCTTCCCGCGCGGCCGGCCCTTGGCTGCGCCGCCTGCTCTGACGTATTTCCCGCTGGCTCACGGGCCGCCCGCCCGCCTCCCGCCGCCCCTTCACTGCACCGTTTCACTGCACCGTCTTCCCTCGTCGCTCGGTCGCAAGCTCCCTCGCTCCTCAGTCCAGACGCCGCCGCGCCCCTCCAGCCCGCTCATATCTGCCCGACCTTATCGCTTGGGCTGCGGCGCATTCGGCCGGATCGTTGAGCTACTCGCCGGGCTCGGGCGGTTCGCCGGAGGCGGGATGCTCGGCGGGCGCCGCCCGGTCCGCCTGCGTCGGCTCATCCCCGGGCGCGGGCTGCCCCGGGCCGCCGTCAGCGGCATCCGCTCCGGCGTCGGCGCGGCCCAGGATGGCCCTGATCCGCTCGGACCGCTCCGCGTACCTGGCCTCCGCGCCGTGCCGTGTCGGCTGGTAGTACCGCCGGCCGGCGACCAGCTCGGGGGCATAGTCCTGGGCGACCACGCCCTCGGCATAGTCGTGCGGGTACCGGTATCCGGCGCCATGCCCGAGACGGGTCGCACCGCGGTAGTGGGCGTCGCGCAGGTGCGGGGGCACCGAGCCCGCAAGCCCCGCCCTGACGTCCTCCGCCGCGGCGCCGATCGCCTGGATCACCGCGTTCGACTTCGGCGCCAGCGACAGGTGAATGACCGCCTGCGCCAGGTTGATCCGCGCCTCGGGCAGCCCGACGAACTCGACCGCCTGCGCCGCCGCGATCGCGATCTGCAGCGCGGACGGGTCGGCCATGCCGACATCCTCGCTGGCGTGCACGATCAGCCGCCGGGCGATGAACCGCGGATCCTCTCCGGCCTCGATCATCCGGGCCAGGTAGTGCAGCGCCGCGTCCGCGTCGCTCCCCCTGATGCTCTTGATGAACGCGCTGATCACGTCGTAGTGCTGGTCACCGCCCCGGTCATAGCGGACCGCCGCGCGGTCAACGGCGCGCTCCAGCGCGGCCAGGCCGATCTCGCCGCCGGACGGCACGCCCAGCGCGGCCGCCTCGAGGTAGGTGAGGACGCGGCGGGCATCGCCGCCGGCCACCCGGATGAGCTGCTCGGCCACCCCGCCGCCGAGGGTCACCGCGCCGGCCAGGCCGCGGTCGTCGGTCAGGGCGCGGTCGATCACGGCCCGCATGTCCTCGTCGGTCAGCGGCCGCAAGGTGAGCAGCAGCGACCGGGACAGCAGCGGCCCGACGACCGAGAACGACGGATTCTCGGTGGTGGCGCCGATGAACGACACCCAACGGTTCTCCACCGCCGGGAGCAGCGCGTCCTGCTGCGCCTTGTTGAACCGGTGCACCTCGTCGATGAACAGCAACGTCTGGGTGCCGGTGAGCCCGAGCTCGGTGCGGGCGGTGTCGATGGCCGCCCGCACGTCCTTGACCCCGGCCGATACCGCCGATATCTCCACGAAACGCCGCCGGGTCACCTGGCTGATCACGTAGGCGAGGGTGGTCTTGCCGGTCCCGGGCGGGCCCCACAGCAGCAGCGACATCGGGGCGTCGTTGTCGGCCAGCTTGCGCAGCGGCGACCCCGCGCCGGTCAGGTGCTGCTGCCCGATCACCTCGTCGAGGGTGCGCGGCCGCATCCGGACCGCCAGCGGCGCGGCGGCCTCCTCGGCGTCGGCAGCCGCGGCATCGAACAGGCTGCCGGACTGGGCCGCCTCAACTCTGGGCACGCCTCGACATTACTCGCTCTGCGTGACCTTCCCGCGCCCGCGCGAGACCGCCCGGCAGGGCGGGCCAGCCGGAGGCGGCGGCTGATCAGCCAGAGACGGCCGGCGGCTCAGCGTCGATGCCGGCCTCCTTGCGCTGCTCCGGCGTGATCGGGGTGGGAGCGCCGGTCAGGGGATCCAGACCGGAGGCGGCCTTGGGGAAGGCGATCACGTCGCGGATCGAGTCGCGGCCGGTCAGCAGCATCATCATACGGTCCCAGCCGAACGCGATGCCGCCGTGCGGCGGCGGCCCGAACCGGAGCGCGTCCAGCAGGAAGCCGAACTGCGACGTGGCCTCCTCGCGGGACAGCCCGATCACGTCGAACACCTTCTGCTGCATGTCCGGCCGGTGGATCCGGATCGACCCGCCGCCGATCTCGGTGCCGTTGCAGACGATGTCATACGCGTTGGCCAGTGCTCCGCCCGGCTCGGAGGGGAACTTGTCCGCCCACTCGGGCAGCGGTGCGGTGAACGGGTGGTGCACCGCTGTCCAGCCGCCCGATCCGTCGTCCTCGAACATCGGCGCGTCGACCACCCAGGTGAACGCCCACGCCGACGGGTCGATCAGACCGCAGCGGTGCCCGATCTCGAGCCGGGCCGCTCCGAGCAGTTCCCGCGCGGCGCCCGGGGTGCCGGCCGCGAAGAACACGCAGTCGGACGGTCCGGCGCCCGCGGCCGCGGCGAGCCCGGCCCGCTCGGCATCGGACAGGTGCCGGGCGACCGGGCCGGCGTCGGACACCTGGCCGCCGGAGTCGATCAGCACATAGGCCAGGCCCTTGGCCGCGCGCGAGCGGGCCCACTCCTGCCAGCCGTCGAGCTCTTTGCGGGTCTGCGCCGCCCCGCCGGGCATGACAACGGCCCCGACGTACGGCGCCTGGAACACCCGGAACTCGGTCTGCGCGAAATACCCGGTCATATCGGTCAGCTCGCAGCCGAACCTGAGGTCGGGCTTGTCCGAGCCGAACCGCGCCATGGCCTCGGCATAGGGCATCCGCGGGATCGGCGTCGGCACCTGGTAGCCGGCGATCTGCGACCACAGCTTCGCCACGAGGTCCTCCGCCACCTCCACCACGTCCTCGCGGGTGACGAACGACATCTCGATGTCGATCTGGGTGAACTCCGGCTGCCGGTCGGCGCGGAAGTCCTCGTCCCGGAAGCAGCGCACGAGCTGGTAGTAGCGTTCCAGGCCCGCGACCATCAGCAACTGCTTGAACAGTTGCGGCGACTGCGGCAGCGCGTACCAGTTGCCGGGGCGCAGCCGGACCGGCACCAGGAAGTCACGGGCTCCTTCCGGGGTCGACCTGGTCAGGAACGGCGTCTCCACGTTCACGAACCCGCGCTGCCGCATCACGTCGCCGACCAGGTAAGCCGCGGCGGACCTGGCCCGCAGAGCGGCCGACATCTCCGCCCGCCTGATGTCGAGGTACCGATAGCGAAGCCGCACTTCCTCGTTCAGCTCGGCAGCGCCCTCGATCGGGAACGGCAGCGGATCCGACTCGGAGAGCACCTCGATGTCGGTCACCGCGACCTCGATGTCGCCGGTGGCCAGCTCCGGGTTCTCGTTCCCGGCCGGCCGGGCTCGCACGGTGCCCGTCACCAGCACGCAGAACTCGGCGCGCAGGTCGTGCGCCACGTCCTCCTGCCGGAACACCACCTGCACCACGCCGCTGGCGTCGCGCAGGTCGATGAAGACCACGCCGCCGTGGTCGCGGCGCCGTGCCACCCAGCCCGCCAGCGTGACGTCCTGGCCCTCGTCGGTGAGACGCAGCGAACCCGCGTCGTGTGTCCGCATCATGATTACAGTCCTGTCGGCCGGGGGCCGGGAATAGTCGGGACGGCGGGCTCCCGGTCGCCGGGGGCGACCAGACCTGCCAGGAACGGGTTGGAGCGGCGCTCGGCGCCGATGGTCGTTGCCGGACCGTGACCGCACAGCACCTCGGTGTCGTCCGGCAGCGGCAGGCACACCCGGGCCAGGCTGTGCAGGATCGTTGCGTGATCACCGCCCGGCAGGTCGGTACGCCCGATCGATCCGGCGAACAGCAGGTCGCCGCTGAACAGCGTTCCCGGGTCCGCCGCAGCGGGCAGCCTGAACGTCACCGAGCCCGGCGTGTGCCCCGGCGCGTGTTCCACGATGAGCTGGACCCCGGCCAGGTCCAGCACGGCGCCGTCGCTCAGTTCCCTGACGTCGTCGGGCTCGCTGAAGGTGATCCCGCGAAACAGTTGCTGTCCAGGCCGCAGCGAGAGCCCGCGGCCGGGGTCGGTGAGCAGGCCGCGGTCGGCCGGGTGGATGTAGGCCGGGATGTCCCGTGCCCCGCAGACCGGCGCGACCGACCAGATGTGGTCCACGTGGCCGTGCGTCACGAGCACCGCCGCGGGCCGGAGCCGGTACCGCTCCACGATCTCCTCGATGCCCTGCTCCGCATCCTGGCCTGGATCAATGATCAGGCACTGCTCGCCTGGGGCGGCCGCTACCAGGTAGCAGTTGGCGGCGAACGACCCGGCCGGGAACCCGGCAACAAGCACGACTGGCCTCCTTCAGGCGGGGCGCGGGATTGTGCGTACAGGCTATCGACGCGCGCTGCTGCGCGCGGCGGTGGCCCGTCAGGACACAGAAGGGACACGGACAGGATGCGGTTGGTGCGGCGAACAGGTAACGGCCGCGCCAATTTGCCCTGTGCGCAGGTACGATTCGCGAAGTTTCGCTGATCAATCTACTCGGGTGGGAAGGGGAGGTCTGGCACCGGTGGCGGGTAAGAAGCAACGCCAGCGCAAGCTCGCCAGGGAGCGTCACGAGCGTCGGCTGGCTCGGCAGGCCCAGCGGGACCGGCGGGCGCGCATCTGGTCGATCGGCGCCACCGTCGCCGTCGTGGTGATCGGCGGCACGGTCGGCGGCGTGGTGTTCGCGGGCCGGTCAACCGGCACGGCGACCACGCCCAAGCCCAGCGCCAGCGCCACCCCGACTCCGAGCCCAACGCCATCCACGGTGGCCGAGCCGGCGACGCACTGTACCTACACCGCCAACCCGCCAGCGGCGCGCAAGGTCAACTTCCCGTCGGCCACGCCAGACTATAAGGCCAGCTACGAGGCCACGATCACGACCAACCGCGGCCCGATCGTGATCGACCTGCTCAACAGCAAGGCCACCTGCACGGTGAACTCGTTCGTTTCCCTGGCCAAGCAGGGCTTCTACAACAGCACCCCGTGCCCCCGGCTGAGCTCGTCGGCCAGCCCGTACATGCTGCAGTGCGGCGACCCGACGGGCAAGGGAACCGGCGGGCCCGGATATGAGTTCGCCAGCGAGAACCTCACCGGGGCGACATACCCGGCCGGGACGTTGGCCATGGCCAACACCGGCGCGCCGGACAGCAACGGTAGCCAGTTCTTCCTCGTCTACCAGAACTCGTCGCTACTGCCTGACTACACACCGTTTGGCAAGATCGTAAGCGGACTTAATATCCTCCAGAATGTGGGAAAGCGGGGCTATGGGCCTCCGCTGAGTTCCGCTGGGGGCGGGGCGCCTAAGGAAAGTGTCGAGATCGAGAGCGTGACCATCAAGCAGACATGACCGCAGTGATGTCGCCCGCAAGGTGACCAGCAGGGGTCAGGGGATTCGTCTCCCCGGCCAGCATGAGCAGGAGGTTCGCGGTGAGCACGGCCAGCGATGCGTGGGGCAGGGTAGCCGACGACGGCACTGTCTACGTGCGCACCTCCGCGGGTGAGCGGGTGGTGGGCTCGTGGCAGGCCGGCAGTCCGGACGAGGCCCTCGCCTTCTTCGAGCGCAAGTTCGCGGCGCTCGAGACCGAGGTCAGCCTGCTCGAGCAGCGGATGGCGACCACGGACCTCTCCCCCGCTCATGCCCAGGCAACGATCAACCGACTGCTGGCCACCGTCGCGGAAGCGCACGCGGTCGGCGACCTGGAGGGGCTGCACGGTCGGCTCGAGGCGATGACCGGCCTCGTGGACAGCCGGCGCGAAGAGCACAAGGCCGCGCGTGAGCACGCCAAGGTCCAGGCCCACGAGGTCAAGGAGCGCATCGTCGCCGAGGCCGAGCGGATCGCGGCGGAGGCGACGCACTGGAAGATCAGCGGCGAGCGGATGCGGCAGCTACTCGAGGAGTGGAAGGCCGCGCCGCGCGGCGACCGCGCCACCGAGACCGCCCTGTGGAAGCGGCTGTCAGCCGCGCGCAACGCCTTCACCAAGCGTCGCAAGGCGTACTTCGCGGGCCTCGAGGAGGAACGCGATCTGGCCAAGGAGCGCAAGGAGAAGCTGTGCGGCGAGGCCGAGGCGCTGGCGTCCTCTACTGACTGGGGGCCGACCGCGTCGGCCTTCCGCGACCTGATGCGGTCCTGGAAGGAGGCGGGGAGGGCCGACCGTGGCGCCGAGGAAGAGCTGTGGACGAGGTTCAAGACGGCTCAGGACCAGTTCTTCGGGGCCCGGGCACAGGTGCTGCACGCCAAGGATGCCGAGCTGCGCGAGCACGCGAACGTCAAGACCAGGCTGCTGGCCGAAGCGGAGAAGCTCGTGCCGGTGACCGACCCGCGCTCCGCCCGAGCCGCGCTGCGCACCATCCAGGAGCGCTGGGAGCAGGCCGGCTCGGTGCCCCGTGACTCGCACGAGCGCCTCGAGGGCGGGCTGCGCCGGATCGAGGAGGCGGTCCGCCGGGCCGAGGACACGCAATGGCGCCGGTCGAACCCTGAGGCCCTGTCCCGGGCACGGGGAACGGTGGAGCAGATCCGGTCCGCGATCAGCCAGCTCGAGGGCCAGCTCACCCGGGCGCAGGAAAGCGGTGACGAAAAGGCACAGCAGCGGGCCGAGGAAGCCCTGGCCGCCCGCCGCTCCTGGCTGGCCGAAGCCGAGCGCACCCTCGCCGAGCTCAGCGGCTGACCCGGGACGGGTGAACCGGACCCCGGGTCAATTCGTGATGCGGTAGACGTCGTAGACGCCGTCGACCGAGCGGACGGCGCGCAGGACGTGGCCCAGGTGCTTGGGGTCACCCATCTCGAACGTGAACCGGCTGACGGCGACCCGGTCCCTGGTGGTGGTCACCGAAGCGGACAGGATGTTCACGTGCTGGTCCGAGATTGCCCGGGTCACATCGGACAGCAGGCCGGTGCGGTCAAGCGCCTCGGTCTGGATGGCCACCAGGAACAGTGAGCCCTCCCGCGGCGACCAGTGCACCTTGACCACGCGCTCGGGCTGGGACTCGACCAGGTGGCGCAGGTTGACGCAGTCCGCGCGGTGGACGGACACGCCATTGCCGCGGGTCACGAAGCCGGTGATGGAGTCGCCGGGCACGGGCGTGCAGCACTTGGACAGGCGCGCCCAGACATCGGCCGAGCCTTCCACTACCACGCCTGAATCCCCGGCGGGCAGCGGTTTCGGCGTCCGGGTCAGCAGCGTGGTCTCGGCCAGGTCCTCCTGTGCGCCCTCGACGCCGCCGGCCGACTTGACCAGCTTGGCCACGACGGACTGCGCGCTGACGTGGCCCTCACCGATCGCCGTGTACAGCGCCGAAAGGTCGACATAGCGCAGGTCGTGTGCCACCGCGAGCAGCGCGTCCGCTGTGGCCAGTCGCTGCAGCGGCAGTCCTTGCTTGCGCATGGCCCGCGCGATCGCGGCCTTGCCGGTCTCGGCCGCTGCCTCCCGGCGTTCCTTCGAGAACCAGTGCCTGATCTTGTTCCTGGCGCGTGCGCTCTTGACGAACTGCAGCCAGTCCCGGCTCGGCGCGGCGTCCTGGGCCTTGGAGGTGAAGATCTCGACGGTGTCGCCGTTGTTCAGCGCGCTCTCCAGCGCGACCAGCCGCCCGTTGACCCTGGCCCCGATCGTGCGGTGCCCGACCTCGGTGTGGATCGCGTAGGCGAAGTCGACCGGTGTGGCGCCTTGCGGCAGGGCGATCACCTCGCCGCGCGGGGTGAACACGTACACCTCGCCAGCGCCGAGGTCGAACCGGAGCGACTCCAGGAACTCGGCCGGGTCGGTGGTCTCCCGCTGCCAGTCCACGAGCTGGCGCAGCCAGGCCAGGTCAGCTGTGCCGCGGCCGCCGCCCGAGCTCGTCTCCTCCTTGTACTTCCAGTGCGCGGCCACGCCGTACTCGGCCCGCCGGTGCATGCCCCAGGTCCTGATCTGCAGCTCGACCGGCTTGCCCTCCGGCCCGATCACCGTGGTATGCAGCGACTGGTAGAGGTTGAACTTCGGCATCGCGATGTAGTCCTTGAACCGCCCGGGAACCGGGTTCCACCGGGCGTGGACCGTGCCGAGTACCGCATAGCAGTCGCGCACCGAGTCGACCAGCACGCGGATGCCCACCAGGTCATAGATGTCATCGAAGCCGACATTCCTGGCGATCATCTTCTGGTAGACCGAGTAGTAGTGCTTCGGCCGTCCGGTAACAAGGTTCTTGATCTTCGCATCGCGCAGGTCGGCCGACACGTACTCGATCACGTCCTGCAGGAAGACGTCCCGGCGCGGTGCACGCTCCGAGACCAGCCTCGCGATCTCGTCGTAGCGCTTGGGGAACAGCATCGAGAACGCGAGGTCCTCGAGTTCCCACTTGACCGTGTTCATGCCGAGCCGGTGCGCGAGCGGCGCGAAGATCTCGAGCACCTCGCGGGACTTCTGCTCCTGCTTCTCGCGCCTCAGGTACCGCAGCGTCCGCATGTTATGCAGCCGGTCCGCGAGCTTGATCACCAGAACCCTGATGTCGCGGGACATCGCGACGACCATCTTGCGGACCGTCTCGGCCTGAGCGGCGTCGCCGTACTTGACCTTGTCCAGCTTGGTCACGCCATCGACGAGCGAGGCGACGTCGTCGCCGAACTCGCGGCGCAGTTCGGCCAGGGTGTAGTCGGTGTCCTCGATGGTGTCATGCAGCAGCGCAGCGCACAGGGTCTCGCTGTTCATGCCCAGCTCGGCCAGGATCGTGGCCACGGCGAGCGGGTGAGTGATGTACGGATCGCCGCTCTTGCGCATCTGGCCAGCGTGCTTGCGGGCCGCGACGGCGTAGGCGCGCTCGATCAGCCGGATGTCGGCCTTGGGGTGCGTGGCGCGCACCGTCTTGATCAGCGGCTCGAGTACGGGGTTGGCGCCTCCGCCGCGGGGCGCGCCGAGCCGGGCCAGGCGGCGGCGGACGGCCGCGGTTCCGGCTGCGGCCGCGCTGGTGTCACCGGCGGGCAGCACGCCGCCGCGGGAGCGGGCCGACGCGCCGCTGCGGGACCGGCCGGAGGCGGGCGCCCGGGCTGGCCGGGGACGCGGCCCGGCGGGCGGCGGGCCGCCGGCCCCGCTGGCGGGAGAGGCCGGCTCGCCCGGTTCATAGGTGGCAGGCGGCGCGGCCGGGTCGCCCGACTCTTCCTCGGCGGGCGGTGCGGGTGAAACGGCCGGCTCGGCCCGGTTCTCGTTGGCGAGCGGCGCGGCCGGCTCGGCGGGTTTCGCGGACGGCTCGGCGGGTTTCGCGGACGGCTCGGCGGGCAGGACGCTCTGGGTCAGCCTCGGCTGACCCGGGCGCGGCTCGTCGGCCGGCGTGCGGGCAGCCCTCGCAGACGCCACCCCGTCTTCCGCCGCCGGCAGCTCCCGTCCGTTCTGGTCCCGCTGCCCGGCGTCGGCCTGGGTGACGTCAGTCTCGGCTGATCCAGCCGTAGCTACGTCACCGGCCACATACGCTCCTCACGTCCGCCGAAGCATCCAGTCTATCGGCGGTCTATTCATGACGTGCGCGGCTCCTTGCGGCCCGTCATACCGCCAGCAAGGAGCGGACCTCCAGGCCGGGCAGGCGGGTCCGCCCGTTCAGGAAGCCGAGCTCGAGCAGCACCGCGATCGCGGCGACCTCGGCGCCGCTGCGGCGCACCAGGTTGGCGGCGGCCGCCGCCGTCCCGCCGGTGGCCAGCACGTCGTCAACGATCAGGACCCGCTCGCCGGGCTCGAACGCATCGGTATGCACCTCGACGGCGGCCGTGCCGTATTCGAGCTGGTACGTCACTGAGTTCACCTTGGCGGGCAGTTTGCCCTGCTTGCGGACCGGGACCAGGCCCGCCCCCAGGCAGCAGGCCACCGGGGCGGCGAAGATGAACCCGCGCGCCTCGATGCCGGCCACCTTGTCGATCGGGCCGTGACCGTCGGACAGCGCCGACACCACGGCCGCGAAAGCTTTGCCGTCGGCCAGCAACGGGGTGATGTCCTTGAACACGATCCCGGGCTGCGGATAGTCGGCAATGTCGCGGATCTTCGCTTTGATCAGCTCGGGCAGAGCGGAATCTGCCGGGGCCGCTGGGCCGCTGGTCACGGCGTCGTCTACCGCCGTTTCTTCTTGCCCGCCGGCCGGCGCCTGGCCCCGCCGGACCGCCTGGGCTGCTGTCGCGGGCCGGGCCGCGGGCCAGGGCCGCCGCGCGGCGATGACCCGCCCGCCGCCCGGGCGGCGCCGACCGGCTCGCCCGGCGCTGCGCCATCGGTGTCCTCGCCGGCGCCGGAGTAGTCGTCGGTCAGCTCGGCCGAAGTGGCGGGCTCGGACCCGGGGGACACCCCCGGACCGCGGCCGGTCACGGCCTGGCCCTCGCTCGCGTCGCCGGCGTCCGGCGCGAGCGCGTCCGGCGCAACCTGGCCGCGGCGCCCCGCTGCCCTGTCCGCCTTCTCCGCCCTGGCCTTCGCCCGCTGCGCGGCGCGACCGCCAGAGTCCCTCAGGGCGACGCGCTTGGCAAGCTGCTTGAACTGCGGCTCGCGTTCCTTGAGCCCCGACAGCACCGGCGTGGCGATGCAGATCGAGGAGTAGGTGCCGGACAGCATGCCGACGAACAGCACCAGCGACAGATCCTGCAGCTCGCCGGTCCCCAGGTAGGTGACCGCGACAACCAGGATCGCGGTGACCGGCAGCAACGCGATCAGCGAGGTGTTGATCGATCTGACCAGGGTCTGGTTCAGCGCGAGGTTGGACGCCTGGCTGTAGGTACTTCGCTGGGTGGCGAGCAGGCCCGCCGTATTCTCTCTGACCTTGTCGAAGACCACGACCGTGTCGTACAGCGAATAGCCCAGGATCGTGAGCAGGCCGATCACCGTGGCCGGGCTCACCTGGAATCCGGCCAGCGCGTAGACGCCGGTTGTGATCACGATGTCGTGGATCAGGGCGACGAACGCGGCGACGGCCATCTTCCACTCGAACGCGATCGACAGGTAGATCACGATCAGCGCCAGGAACACGAGCAGCCCCTCAAATGCCCGGTGCGTGATCGAGGCCCCCCAGCTCGCGCTGGTGAAATTGACGCTGACGCTATTGGTGCCGCCGCTCACATGCAGCTTGCTCGCCAGCGCGGCCTGCACGGCGCCCTGCTGCCCCTGGGTCAGCTTGGCCGTCTGCACCTGCCACGCGTGCTGGCTTGCCACCCCGAGTTGCTGCACGACCGCGTCATCGCCGCCGCCCGCGTCCTTGACCACCGAGGCGATCTGGCTGGTGGAGACGCCGTTGGCGTTGAACTTGAAGAGATCGCCGCCGGTGAACTCGACGCTGTAGTGCAGGCCGCGGAACGCGAGGGCCAGGATGGCGATCACCAGGATCGCGCCGGAGATCGTGTACCAGAGCTTCTGCCGGCCAACAAAGTCGAAGGAGACCTCGCCGCGGTACAGCCGACCGCCGATCGCGCCGATCGCGCCGAGCCGGGACATCACGCCTCCTTCGGGTTGGTCCGCGACGTCGCCGACGCGCCGCCGGCCTGCGGCCGGGGCGACGGGCGCCTCGAGCCGCGCAAGGGCGAGCGCATGCCGAGCCGCGCGGGATCAAGCCCGGACAGCCGGTGCTGGCCGCCGAAGAACTTGGTCCGGGCCAGCAGCGTGACCATCGGCTTGGTGAACAGGAACACCACGATCACGTCGACCAGCGTGGTCAGGCCGAGGGTGAACGCGAAGTTCTGCACGTCGGTCACCGCGAACTTGTACAGCACCGCGGCGGCGATGAACGACACGGTGTCGGACACCAGGATCGTGCGCCGGGCCCGGACCCACCCGTGCTCCACGGCGGCCCGAAGCGATTTGCCGTCCCGCACCTCGTCGCGCAATCGCTCGAAGAAGACCACGAACGAGTCGGCGGTGATGCCGATGGCGACGATCAGGCCCGCGATGCCGGCCAGCGAGAGCGCGAAACTCTCGTAGTCGCTGAGCAGGACCACGGCCAGGTAGCTCAGCAGCGCGGCGACCGCCAGGCTGGAGATCGACACGATGCCCAGGCCCCGGTAGTAGAGGAAGGCGTAGATCACCACAAGGAGCAGCCCGAACGCGCCGGCGATGAGCCCGGCCTTGAGCTGGGATGAGCCGAGCTGCGCGCTGACCGACTCCACCGACTGCGGCGTGAAGCTCAGCGGGAGCGCACCGTAGTTCAGCACGTTGGCCAGGTTGTCGGCCTGTTTCTGGGTGAAGGTGCCCTGGATCGTGGCCGTCCCGGTATCTAGGACCGCCCCCATGTAGGGGACGGCGACCGGCGTGCCGTCCAGGTCGATCGCGAAGAAGTCGAGTTCGTTGCTCGGCTGGTTGCTGCTGGTGTTGAAGTAGTTGTCGTACATCGACGTGCTCAGCGCGCCGAACGCTTTGGTGCCGGCGCTGTTGAAGCTGAGGTTCACCCACCAGTTGCCGTTGCTCTGTAGCTGCGCTGAGGACCCGCCGAGCTTGAGCATCTCGCCGGTGACCTTCGACTTGTCGAGAGCGTACTTCTCGCCCTGATAGCAGGAAACGGTCTGGATGTTGGGGTTGTCCCAGTTATTGGGGTTCTTGCCGTAGATCGCGGTCCGCCACTGCGGGTTGGCGCAGTTGACCTTGTCGAACAGGGCCGCAGTCGCCGGGGAGAGCAGCTTCGCGTTGCCCTGGGCCTCGGGGTCGGTCGTTTTGGCCAGCGATCCCGGCGCCGGCGTCGGTGACGGGCTCGGCGTCGGGCTGGGGCTGGCCGTCGGCGTCGGGGACGCGCTCGCCTCCGGCGCGGAAGCCGCGGACCCGCTGCCCGCCAGCCGCTTCGCGGCCAGCGAAAGGCCGGTGGCTCCCGAGCCTCCGCCCGGCGCGCCAAGGGCCGCCGATGACGTGCTCGGAGTGGGGCTCGGCGTGGTGCTGGCCTTCGTGCTCGGCGACGAGCTCGCCTTGGGCGTGGGCGACCCGGACGGCGTGGGCGTCGGGGTCGGCGTGGGCGTCGGGGTCGCCGACGACGCCGTGTTGGGCGCCACCAGCAGCACCTGGCGGAACCGAAGCTGCGCCGTCGTTCCGACCAACTGCTCGACCTGGTTCACGTTCTTGCCGGGCACCGAGACGTTGATCAGGTTGGTTCCCTCGGTGGTCACCGATGCACCATTGAAGCCCGCGCCGTTGATCCGGCTGTTCATGATCGACTGCGCGAGGCTCAGGTCGCTCTGCATCTGGGTCGACGTCGTCGACGTGTGCGGGGGCGTGACGGCCTTGAGAGTGATCGTGGTGCCGCTGGAGATGTCCAGACCTCGGCCCACCTTGAACCGGGTGCCCCAGTGCGAGGGCTGGAACAGCGCCCCGCCGAGGACCCCGATCAGCAGCACGACGATCAGCGCTGCCAGTGCCCCGAGTAGCCGTCCCGGATGCGAGTTGCTGGATGGGGGTGCCAATGCTCGCTTGTCCTTAGCTCGATCGGGCCCGTCGGGCCGCTAGACGTTGCGGTCCTGGGGGTCCCGGTCCTCGGTGTCGGCCTCATCGGTGCCGGACTCGCTGCCGGTCTCGGCCTCGTGGCTGGCCTCCGGGTCGTAGTCGGGACCGGTGCCGTTGGCACTCGCCCCGTTCGCGCTCGGCCCGGTGCTGCCCATCGAGGCGTCCATCGGGAGCGGGACGACCGCCCGGCGCATCATCCGGATGTTGACCCCGGGAGACACCTCCAGCGTGACATCGTCGCCCTCCACGGAGGTTACGGTGCCGTACATCCCGGCGGTGGTCCGGGCCGGTGCTCCGGGGACCAGGTCCGTCTGCGTCTGCTGAGCTCGCCTGGCCCGGCCCCGCCGGGTGAACGCCATGTAGACGATCAAGACCAGCACGCCGATGAAAAGGATCGGCACGATACTGGTGCCGCCCTTCGAGCTTGACGAGGCGGCGAGAACGATGTTCCCCATAGCGGGGCTTCCTTCCAGTTGACATAAGCAGCGGCCGCAACCGGCCGGGGCTGCCGGACCTTTTCGAGGTCCGCGCCCGCGGCATGCGGCTGTCGGAAACCAACTGCCGAAGTGTAGCGGCGCGCACGCGGCTAACCAACAGGCTACGGGGTCCGGCAAGTGATCGTGACCAGGCTGCGACCGACTGTTGCCGGACGGAGACCGCCCTGGCCGCGCCGGGGCCGAACCTCAGCCGAACAGGGTGGCCGGACCGGCCGGATCCTCGGCGCCGGCCGGGCGGATCAGGCCGAGCCGGTCCCATGCCGCGGGGGTCGCGACCCGCCCCCGGGGGGTGCGCGCCAACAGCCCCTCCCGGACCAGGAACGGCTCCACGACCACCTCGACGGTCTCCGGCTCCTCCCCCACGGCCACGGCCAGCGTGGACAGGCCGACCGGCCCGCCGCCGAACCGGCGGACGAGCGCGAACAGGACAGCCCGGTCAAGCCGGTCCATACCTATTTCATCCACTTCGTACAGTTCCAGGGCGGCGCGGGCCACGTCCCTGGTCACCACCCCGTCGGCCCGGACCTCGGCGTAGTCGCGGACCCGGCGCAGCAGCCGGTTGGCGATCCGGGGCGTGCCGCGGGAGCGCCCGGCGA
>Ga0335072_10008775_pt1 | contig 14622 bp, 12 predicted proteins | sample Lox_Sample_21_FD_206725 | JGI IMG/M metagenome (GOLD analysis project Ga0335072, IMG submission 206725) | Soil microbial communities from Loxahatchee National Wildlife Refuge, Florida, United States - Lox_Sample_2.1 | ecosystem: Environmental > Terrestrial > Soil > Wetlands | place: USA... | reverse complement strand
TCGGCCATGTTGAACAGTGCTGTATATAATCTGAGTGAATGCTCCCTCGCTGGAGTGCTTGATGTCGTGGAAGGGAGTAGGGGGCAAGTTAACGGGCCCACGCTAAAATGAGAAGCGATTCTTCCTCCAACTGGTTAGCTGCCTCGGAACTGGTGACTTTGTGTCCCGCATGATCTGCTCCACCTTCGAGCTCCGCGCGCTCGTCTTCATGCCTTGGCCGAAACTCTTTGGCTTTCTTCTCCGCTCCAGCGAATCCACCCTGATCGATATCAAATGCGAGGACAGAAGCCATATGTCTCTTCAGAAAGTTGATAAGATGGCCGCCGACACTTGAAACGCCACCGAAAATCAGCATGGAACGCGAGATCGCGCCTACCGCGAACATAAGCGCTGGGCGGGCTCGCTCGGCAATTGAGGCCTTGATTAAGGACAAAATTGCATCAGACGCGGAGTCACGGAGTCAATATCAAACGACAGCGGCAGCAATGGCCCGAAGCAGCAGCAGTAGCGGCTCGTCGCGCGTCTACGCAGTCCGCACGCCGACCAAATCACCGTCCAAGTCTCGCTCCTTCTCCGACTCAACTCCAAAGCTCTCTCCGTCACCAAGAATTAAGGAGAACTCCCGAGCTTCCAAAGATGATCATAACGTCACAGCCACACCAAAACCGCATAAACGATCGGGCTCGGATCTCGCAGGTGGTTTACTTTTGCAGATGCCACCTAAGGACAGTGAAGGCTTTCAGACTCCGCCTTTCGCGAGCAGAGTGCCTTTATCGCCACAACTGGACAAGAGCACTTCATTTGGATCTCCAGCAAAGGTGCTACCACGCCATTCCAGAGGCCTGGATTTCGCACGCGCGGCGACAAACCTGCACCACTCGACGCTCGCCGAGCAGTCCTCACCGGACTCTTCGCCTACAATCACGCAAAAGAGCATCATGATACCTCATCGGAAGATGTCTGTTAGCTCAATGGCCATAGACCCTCCAATGCTGCAACAGTGGTCATCGAATACTTCTGAAAAAGGAGGGATTGCTAGCTCTCTGGGGAGCGTCAATATGTTGGGATCCGAGTCCTCTGGCAGCGACTCCGAAGACTGCGATCCAATGGATCCCGATGAAGCCGAAGACGTTTTGCTCACTACTCCACAAGTGCAGAAGCAAAATAATATCGCAGCGGCGACACCGTTTTCGGGCCTTCCAGGGCCAAACGGGCCTTACAACGCCGGCTGGCCAAACGTGTTTTCTCCCGGCGGGTCGAACTTCACAAACTACCATCGCGCACGTCTACGGAGCGGAAGAAGCAGAAAAAGTTCCAGTAGTGCCAGTGGACATAGTTCGCTGGCCAGTCCGATTCCTGCCTCGCCTCCACCTGGTAGAGTCGTAGAAGGGTACTTTTCAAAGGACGTGCCGTTGCGTAAGCCGAGCTCGAGAAGAGAGAGTATTTCTCTCGGAACCAGTGATCTTCACATATCTTCGGGCAACGACAGCGGAGACGAAGCAGTGCTACCAATGACGCCTGGTGTAGTTCGACGTCCTGTTACGAGACGTGGAAATCTCCTGGTTCGTTCTGTGATGAGTCCTACACATTCAGTGTCAGCGGCTAATGGTCTGCAGCCGAAAACGCGTGCGTTTGGTCGCATTCGAGCGGAGCTACTTGAAGAGAGCATGCCAGTCGACGCCGAGATCAAAAAGGAAGCTGAAGTCATTCGACAAGTCCGCGAAAGTGATATTGATCTCGACCGACGCCAGTCATCTACAGCTCAATCGTCACCAACGCTGCAGCCCGTTGTTGAATCCCTAGAAGGAATACCCGAAGATGTTCCTGGTGGCTTAGAAACCCCTGGATTCGGGTCCAACGCGAAGGGCTTGTTTGGACTTTTCGGGCGCAATCCGTCTGTTGGTGCAACGAGAGACTTCTGGAACAATTTCAACGCCGACACCCGTACTCCTCCGCCGCCATTTCCGCGTGGCAGCTCTTCCACGGTCAGCGACGACATCAACATGGACTCGCCGACCGTGTCGACTCCTTCCACTACGGTCTTCCCGCTGTCGCTTGCCCCATCGAACTCAGATGCGCCTCCTGAGACTTCTTGCGCAGCAACTCCAACAGTCCCACAAACTGCAGCGCCTCCACCTTCGGCCGCAGATGGTTTGCGTAAGCAGAGCAAGCGGAGGAGAGACGACGACCTTGAATCATTCAGTATTAAGCGACGTGCCGTGAGCCCCGGAGTCAGCGTGCAAAATAGTCCCGTACTATCGCAAAGCCCAGGCCAAAGGGGCGACTTGTGGGGCCAACCGACACCTAAGCCGAATCGCGAAGGCACAAATGGCGCAAACGGACAAACCAACGGCGACAGAAGTAACAGCAACGGGAGCCTTCCGGGGTCGACAACGCCATCATTAGGGCCAAAACGAATTGGAATGCAGGGCATGAACGATATGCAAGGAATGACTGAGAAGATGAGCATTGAATGAGCCCATTATGTGAATTTGCTGCATTTCGTGTCGCGTTCTGAGCAAAGGTGTTCTGGGCTCTGGGATTGTTGCCATACATTGGCTAGGAGATTCCACCACTGAGACCCTATGTATATATGCCATCAATGAAGCACGATAAGATTATTAGTTCATGTGAACCTCCTGCGCTTCGAGGACGTTTCTCCAAGACGTTCACGAAGACGTTTTGCCTCAAGGCTAAGGCATCAACATTTCGAAACCACAACGCGCAAGCAGCGGAGCTACGACATAGCAATATTGAGACCAGACCGCGCATCTTCGCTTGACTTGAGGGATCCACAGAAGAGCCACCATGTCGAGGAATGCAGATATATTATCGTCTTTTATACAGAGCGCACCACCCGGAGAGGTACGACTCAGGCAGAACCTAGCAAGCGAACATACTAACAGGTTAACAGCTTTCCAATGTGACGACGGGTACAGATTGCACTCTTCTCGGCTGAATTTTAGCTTATCTGTGACGTTAGCGATCGAAACCATAACTCGTCAGGACCCTACATCAAATCTGGGACACGCATATAAGAAGTACAATGAGGAGCAATTCACCACCGTGAAGCTGCCGGGCGGAAGCCAACAGGTACAAGGACGATGCAAAATATGCGCGGCATGCAGGACACTAACTCACAAATTAGGTTATTGTGAGCTCCTTCAACGAGTTAGACCACGATCGCTACTACGACCCCGAGAGTCAGAGCTCCTTCGCATTCGACCACGGCACACAGGTATGGAATGCTCGCAATCCAGTGTTTCAAAAGACTAAACATGGCGTAGAAAGCGTCATCGGTCCAATCCCACGTACCAGAGTCGGCACATTCTGATCTAACGTATATATCCGTCGTCTCCGATGTCCCTCCAAAGCTGACATGCCTAGTAAATCCCTCCTCAAATCACTCCGAGCACACGTAGATGAACACTACCCATCCGCATCCATAGGCGCCTATGCCACAGAAAATGACTCGCAGATCGCCATTGTCATAGTAGCTAATAAATACAGCCCAAGCAACTATTGGTAGCTACGACCCACTTTGGCTTTCACTTCCGTCCAGCTAACATAGGTTCACAGGAACGGCCGCTGGCGCTCTCTGTACCTGTACAGCCTTTCCTCGGGCTCCTTAACGGGCTCCATCAAAGTCGACGTGCACTACTACGAAGACGGCAACGTGCGACTCCTGACCGAGCGGCCCATATCTTCCTCTTTACCTTCAGCGTCGGCATCCGAGCTCGTGAAACAGATTGCAGGAATCGAGAGACGGTACCAAGAAGAGTTGAACAGAGGCTTCCAGAATCTAAGCGAAAATGCATTCAAAGGGCTGCGAAGACAGCTGCCCGTCACACGGCAGAAGGTGGAGTGGGACAAGATTGCTGCGTACAAGGCTGGGTATGTGATACATTGGCAATTGCCGTCTGATAGAGCGATACGCGGATTTGCTAACGGTCGTCTAGACAAGACATCGGCGGAGGTCGGCCGAAATAAACGCCGACGACAACCAGTTGGTGCCCAGAGACTTGATGTGACAACGTGAAGGGTACGTTTAGCGGCTTGATAAGAGCAAAGTGATGGATCAAGCGATGCTGAAAGAATAAACCCGTGTCTGTATGGCGTATATGTTGATCAGCTGAACGTGGTGAACAAGTCCGAATTTCAAGAGGCAAACCCAGAATCAAGCCGTGTCACTCGGCGCATTCCTCATCCGGAAATTTATGAAGTGGGCACGTAGACGTATTATTCAGACCATCTTGAGGAAAAGCTTTGTAAGTTGTTGAACGCGTTTTGCGATTTCTGTTATGTCTGCCAATGTGTTGCTACCGTCAGTACTTCGACAAGTGCGTGTCGCACCGAGGATATCAATTTCATGCCATGGTCCTCATTCCGACCGACGCCATCCATACATGGCCACGCTGGCCACGCGTCCCGTAAATGCACCTCTTTTTCATATTCCCATCATCCTGGCCCAAGCCTTGTCAGGTTTTGGCCTCCGACTCCGAGGCGCCGGATGTCTTTTTATCTCGTCCAGCATGCTCTCGACCTGTTTCCATTGCTCACTGTCCACCTTACCTGTAGGACGAAGAGCCGTCAGCCAAAGCTGCACCACCAAAAGAAAGGACCGAACACGCACGGCGTGTCTCTTTCGCTGCCAAAAACAAATCGAAGAAAGGCGTATTAAGACATTACATTAGAAGGCCCCCAAACCACGCACCGCACTCACAAAAAGGAAGAAAAGAGCGACAGGGCAATCAATAGTAAAACGCACTAGAAATGCTCTGCGGCCTCTTGCGCAGAACGGTGCCATTGCTGCGCACCAGGTCGGAGCCCGCACGCCCAACCTCACTCGACACCTTGCCCAGCGCCGAGAGGCCGGTCGCCGTGCGCGCCACCAGCGCGCGCGACGTCGACGGCCGCGCCGGCTCCACCGCCGCCGTGCTCGCCGTCGCTGCTGTCGCCCCCATCCCCGCGCTCGCGCTGCTGCGCTGCCCTTTGCCGCCCTTCGGCGTCCCCTTCCGCAGGTTGATGAACCCGGCCTTGGCCCGCAGGCGCCCACCTGTCGTGGGCTTGACACCCCGCGGCAGCGACACGTCCTCGGGGATGTACAGGTCAGCGGCGGCGCCTGTCGGGTACTTGGAGGTGAGCGTGAGTACCAGCGGCGAGTCGGGGGTTGGCGCGATGGCGGGGGTGCGCTTCGGGCGCGGCGTTGGCGGCGCCGCGTACTCCGTCTCTGGGATGGAGTCCTGGGCTGGAGCGGGCGAGGACGTCATATCTGGGCTCGGGCGCTGGGTTGTTGTCGGTGAGTATGTCTCGAGAGTCGAGCGCTGGATTGTTGCCGGCGAGTATGTCTCTGGAGTCGAACACTGAATTGTCGTTGGCGAGTACGTCTCTAGAGTTAAGCGCTGGGTTGTCGTTGGCGAGTACGTCTCGGGAGTCGAGCACCGGGCTGTTGTTGGAGAGTACGTCTCGGGGGTCGAGCGCTGGATTGTCGTTGGCACGTACGTCTCGGGAGCCGAGCGACGCGCGATGGCAGGTACGTATACCATCTCTGGCGTTTTGGACGGAGCCGCAACAAACGTTGGCATTTCTGTCATGGGCGAGCTGGGCATAACGAAGGTCGGCGTTGGCGATGTTGGTGCCGAAGAGATAGGTGTAGACGGTGGTGGAGAGCTCCGCCCAGAAGCAGAGCTGCTGTCGGATGTGAGGGAGTCTGGATCAGATTCGATTGTGGGCGTGCGGCGGTGCACGTGGAATATCGACGGTTGGATCGAATTCATTGAGAGAGTGCGTTCGGAGTCGTTCGGGACATTCAGCGGTTCTGGTACAAGCGATGGTGACGGCGGAGGTGAAAACGAGCGCGCTGGTATGGACGGCGAGACCCCTGAGAATTCACGGAACACGTATTCTTCGTCAATTTCAATCTGAGCATCAGATCGGTAGTCTTCATCGATTTCGGGTACTTCATCCTCTGTAGTCGCCAGCTCCAACTCAGTTTGTGGTACTCGCTGCTCTGGTATAGCGGTTGCTGGTCTCGACAAAACAATTGATGAAGGGAAGAAATCGGTAGATGTTTCCGGTACATCTAGACAGAAAGACATAATGCGCTCCCATTGAACTTCAGATGTCTTGTCCTCTGCTTTCTCAGGTTGAGCTTCCGGTTCTTCATGATTTGCCACTGGTTCAGGCTGTTTGTTTGTTTCTCGCTCCGCGGCTCGAAAGTGATGGATTGGCAGCTCAATGGCGCTCCTTGCCGTGAAGCTTTCCCGCCTGCGGCGAAATGGCATGCGATCGAGGAAGCTAACAGAGGACTTTACAGACATGTTGTCCGCAGGCAAATTGTTGGACCGTCGTGCGAACCGCATATTGAAGGGAAAACGCGAAACTGCCTAGCTTTTGTAATCTGCGAGTGAAACGCGAAGACTCTGTAGGACTTTACTCTTGCATTAGATTCTGAGCTATTATCTTGAACGCCGTCAAGAAACACAAAAAAACGACCGGATGACTGGGTGCGGCAAAAAAAGAGCAAAGGGGGCACTTTAAACAATTTACTAAACCGAAATTCGAGGACGAGGGCCCAGTTGGTTAGTCGAGCTATCGACACTTGGCAAGGATGCAGCTACTGAGCGTGGAGATATAAACTCAGGCCAGAGACGGGCTCTCGGCTAGCTTTGGCGTGCCGACGAAGCTCTCATACGCCGGCTCCCATGAATGGAGGCCTTTCCAGAGAGTATTGTTCCGCAGCAGATGGCCTCGTGGTGCGTAGCGTGGGCGATGGTGAGTGCCCGGAACAGGCATATCCTCGCACAGCACAGCAGCTCACGACCAGAGAATGGGTTCGTCTGACAACTATCGATATCCGCATGGTGGAGAAAATGCTCGCTTGGCCTGCAGGATCCCCCATGCCAGACGTCCAGACAATACAGGCTTGGTCGTAAGGGGGATGGCGCAGATACGATAAGACGGGTAGTGATTGGCTTGACGTGGCGGAAAATAGCAGCAGCGATCTGCATCTGGAACTCTTTCATGCCACAGACTATTGATTTCGTACTTCACCCTGTCTTGCTGCCAGCGACTCAGAATTAGTGGACGAGTCTGGTGCCTATGGATTTGGAGAAACCCGCGCATGATATGCCGGCGAAAGCTAACACGATGAGATGACCGCGGTGGCGAGCGGTGCAAATCTACTGCTTATGGAGCCAGGAGAGTGGCGCATTGGCAGCGTGCACGGAATCGTCGAGTCCGCTCGCCGTCTCCTCAAGCTTGTTAGCACTGTGGCCGCACTTTGATCTTTTTGCCACCATTCAAACCGGTTGAAAGTCGCAACAAGTCACAAGCCGCGGAGGGAGTGACACGTCGGAGAATTCAGCATGGCGCATGGCGCCAATCCGGGTGGTGCTGGAGCTTTGCTTGGTTGACTGTTTGCGTCCCCGCAGCGTGCGTTGTTCCGGGTCGGTCCAAATCGGGCTGCCATTTTTGGAGCTTTGGCTGAAGTGCGCCTAAGGCCGCGGCAGCATCTTGTCTTAAGATAGTTACGGAGTGCGTGATCAACTGCGAGACCGCAATGCTCAGGCGAGCGTCAGAGAGCGATATGAGACTGGAAGAAGGTGTTAACAGCAAAGATTCGTCGCGGCAGTTGCGCTGAATGAAGAATGACAAGTCACGTGAAAAGGAAGCCTGAGGCATCAACGGCGTCGACAACTTTGCGCACGTCGAACTGAAGCTGATCCGGATCACAGATGCTGGCGAGAATCAAGAGGCCTTTTCTAGAAGTTCAACTGCCGTGCAGCTTTGTCCGAAGCTGAGCATCCTCTCCTTGGCCTTGGGCTGTGGAAAATCGGCGTTTCGGTGACAGCATCGTCCCGGCACCCCCAAGAAGCCCGTTGATCGCTGGACCGATTTTCGCCGGCGTTAATTTTAGCCACCAGCTCAGTGACAGCTTCACTTTGACAGCCCAAAGTTGAAGTCCCTTTCATGTTGCGCCGCGCATTTCAGATGCTATTGCAAATAGGCATCGATTTTGCTTCTCAGGTAGGCAGCTAGACGCTTCAAATACGCTGCGTCGTCGGACAGCAGAAGCATTGACACACAACGACATGATGATCGGCAACGGGTGGCGGAGAGAGAAATGGTTCAAGCTCACACCCTGTACGCGCTCTCCTGCCGATTTACGTCGTTTTCATTGGCTCTGCCCAACAGTCTTACATTGTATTGTCGTTGATCGACGCTGTTGTGACACGCTACTCGTGCAGTTCTTCAAGCTCCACGGGGAGGTTCGGCCCCGCGATATACTCCGAGTGAAGATATTATCTTACCCTTCGAGGTTGTACAAGACAATATTCTCTTTTGCGGCTTTTTGTTTCGTTCCATTGGATTTCCTCAGTGCTCTCTTGTTGCAGAAAACCGCGATTCGAAAGTCATGGCTTCGTCGCCGGGCTCACCTCAAGCCCATGGAAAGGTGCAACGTTACTATTTCCTTACCAGCCTCTTTGCTAACTCTTCTTACAGCCTCCCGGCCCTCCATACGCGCCGCAAATACAGTCGCTTGGCGGCGTGCCCGCAGTTATTCCTGATGTGCCGATTTCTGCAGTACTGCTGCTTTTCTTCGCAGCTGGCGCGGCATCCCACATGGCCATTTTTCGGCTCAACAAGAAGAAAGGCCGCAAATTTTTCCTCTCAATGATGGTATTCGGTACGGTGAAGTCTTTGCGTTATGCGGACCGCAGTCTGAACACGACTCTGATACTCACTGCTCCCTTGATTAGGCTTCTGTATGTGCCGAGTCGTAACAATGGTTCTCCGAATCGCGTGGGCGAACTATCAACACAACGTGAGCCTTGCCATGGCCGCAAACGTCTTCGTCCAAGCCGGAACCATTCTGCTGTATATTCTCAACCTCGTCTTTGCGTTGCGTATCATTCGCGCCCAGCATCCCAGACTAGGCTGGCATAAATCCCTTTCCGTGGCGGCAAGGGTCTTGATTGCGGCCGTCGTACTCAGTCTCGTCGCACTGATCGCTTCCGTGGTCCAAGGAGCATACACCCTAAACGCTAATGCGCACCGCATCGACCGAGACATCCAGCTGTACGGCACGACCTTTTATGCTTTTGTGGCATTTCTGCCTCTGCCCATGCTCGTCGCCGGCGTCGTCATCCCTCGCCGCATCCGCACCGAGAAGTTCGGCAACGGCCGCTTCCGCTACAAGATCGCAATACTTGCAACAGCAACAGCGCTGTGCACCATCCGCGCCGGCTACGCCTGCGGCATAGCATGGATGCCGCCACTGCCTCTCGCATCGCCGCTGCACCGGTGGCAGCTGTCGAAGGAGGCGTTCTACGTGTTCTACTTCGCGCCAGAGATCGCAGTAGTCGCGCTGTACGCCGCCGTGCGGGTAGACCTGCGGTTCGCAGTGCCAGTCGGCCAGCGCGGGACGTACGTGGTAGCGCCGGCGGAGCTAGGCGGCGGCGTGTACGGCGTGCCCGAAGCCGCACAGTCGGAGGTCCTCAAGATCTACTCCGAGGAGGAGCTGTTCGACGATTCGGCGACCCTCGCAGATACGCTTCGCTTCTCGCAGACCAGCCTTGTCCTCGACGCCGAGTCCGGCAAGTGGGCCCTCAAGCGGCTCTCCGCGCAGAGCTTGTATTCGAGGGATTCCATGGCCGCAAGTCTGCTTGAAGGGAGAGACTCGTGGGCGCCGGGCAATGTGAGTGCTAGGGACTCAATTGCTCCCAGTCATCTGAGTGTTAGGGATTCGTTGACGCCGAGTCGTTTGAGCGCCAGGGATTCCGGGGCTCCTCCAAGCAGGCTAAGTGGTATGGGGAGCATTGCCGAAAGCTCGTGGAGTTATGTATAAATTGCTTGACGAATCTACATATGTTATCGGCGAAATAGCTTCATGACGTTAACGAAAAAGGTCGCTGGAAATTGTCTTGGGTCAAGCTCGGCATGGCATTGGAGTCACCTGCGGAGAACTGCTTTGGCACTTTGCGCCGCTTCGTCATCACATCTAAAGTCCTACCTTAGAGACAGCTTCATTTGTCTGATTCGACATAATATTTATTACTGTAGTTGCTCCCTCAGATAGTCGCATTTTCCGGTTTATGTTTTGTTAGTCTCCCTTGTGGTCTTGGATGAAAGTGGATCGTCCAAGACTGCCGACGTCACGCACCATGGCGCAGCTCAGCTTCGACCAGGAGCGACGCCAATTCGATTTCAGCGCCTACTTCAGCTCAGCCAGTGCTATCCGTTCCTAAAATCCATTCTACTACGAGTCAATTCACCTCGTTTTGGCATCTTTACCGCAACAGTTACCTCCTCCCCCTCAACCCTCTCCGCAATCTTCTTGCACGCGGCTCTGTCTCGAAGAATTCCCGACCGAATTCCACACCAAAGGCCTCCCTGAAACGTGAGCTAAAGGCAACCAATTCTCTCCAACGTACGGTTCGCTAACATCAATTATAGTTCTGGGCCTTTCGTTCTCTCTCCTCACGATATACGCCTCGACGTTAGTATCTTAACCACCGTCTCTGACGCCAACACCAACACACGAAGACAGTCCCACATCGGCCGAAGAGAGAGCATCATGCCTGGATCTACAACTAGCAACACCAGTGTCGTGAAGCCAGCCACGGGTGTTCATAAACAGGGCTGCATAGCCTGCCCGGACGGCGATGGCGGCTGGTGCGAGTGCTGTATCATCCCTTGCACGGTGATGTGACGGGACAGAACAGTACTGGATTCAACTGGATGAGACCGGACAATCGGCATTAGCGCTGTGGTGAATTGCACACCCTTTTAAAGGTGACGTCGCTCTAGATGCTGAGGAAGAGGGATGCGCGTGTTATGGCTTGCCTCGGAGTTTGTTGATTCTATGACAATGAACGTCAATATCATGCCATATTCAAGACATCCAATTTGGCCTATTCGGTTCTTCTTCTATTGCTAACGTCGAATTGTTTCCAGTAAGCCGGCTACTGAGCATGTTCAGACGCAATCTCAGTTCTGCTCCGGCTGAAGAATCACGCGCATGGACATTCCTGGACTCGTTTGTTCTAAAGTAGCCCAGCTTGTCGCCACTAAAACAGCAGCTGTTTATGACTAACGGGCTAACAATTTTAATAAAGCGTCGTCGGATACACGGTCGTCTCAATCTTCTCCGGATACACCAAACCACCCTGCTTCCTCACCTCGTCCATGACCTCCATGATTGTGACGCTTTCCTCCCAATTTTCGTACTTGCCCTCCAATCTTCCCTCAACCAGCGCCGTTGCCGCCTCATCAGCCTCCCAAAACATGCCATGGCCCTCTCCTTCCGCATTCATAAGGCCCCCAAAGCCATTGTACCAGCCGCTGCCCTTTCCAGGCCCGGGGAACGGCGTCCAGTCCTTCTCCTCGACCGTGCCATCCCTTAGCACCAACCTCGTCTTGGGCGGGCGATACGCCGGCGGGAAGATCTGCACCTCGCCCTTGTCGCCCTGCACACGACAGCACGGCGCGACGCCGCTCGCGCCCGCAGGCGCAGGGTGAAGCCGTATAGACGTGGACGCGATGCCATGGGCGTCGCCGCCGTCGCCCGCGGCGCCGGGGAACGTCAGCACCATGGTAGCCATGTCGTCGGCGGCGCCGGTGGGCGCGTAGAGACGCAGCGCGCTCGCGACACGCGGTTTGCGCCGCGTCTGCGGGTCCTGCGTCGTGTACAGCGCCTGGAACACCCACGTGAGCGCATAGATGCCGGCGTCGAGCAGCGCGCCGCCCGCCAGCTGCGGGTTCACCAGACGGTGCTTGCCGTCTGCGAAGCTCGTCTCTGGGTCTGTCGCCATGCTGTTGTCGGCCTGCACGCGGTGCACCTTGCCCAGCGTGCCTGACGTCACGAGGGACCGGACGTAGATCGACAGCGGGAAGTAGCGCGTCCACACGGCTTCCATAAAGAAAAGGTTCTTCTCTTTGGCTTTGGCGACGAGTGCTTTGGCCTGGGCGGCGTTGGTTGTCAGCGCCTTTTCGCACAGCACTGGCTTGCCTGCTTCCAAGCAGAGCATTGCATTTTGATAGTGGTGACTGTGCGGCGTGGAAATGTACACGATGTCGATGTTTGGATCGTTTACGAGTTCTTCATAGCTGCCGTACGCCTTGGCATCAGCCGGAGCTCCGACTTCCTTTAGAAAATCTTCAGCTCTCTTTTGCGAGCTGGACGATGCCGCTGCAGTCACGGTGTGTTTGATGTGAGTTACGCCACGAGTGGTCGGGTCGACCAGCAGGTCTCTCGTGAATGTCAAGGCAATTCCCCCCGTGGCAAGGATTCCCCAACGGATGGTTTTGGGAGACATTTTGCGCAAGCAGTAGTGGAACGAGTTACTAGTTGCTTCCTAGCTCCTGACCGACAATGTGAAGTGGAGAGAAAGCTGGCTTCAAGTTGGCTTTCACAATCGCGGGGCTGATCTGCGACGTTAAATATGACACCATAAAGCCGAGTATTGCGGTTTCGCCGGCCCAATTCTGCGGTATTTTGACGCCGCTTGACGCGGCCTCAAGCATTCACTCTCAAAATTCCCAAACTACTCCTAAACTTCCGTTTTCCTACCATGTAAGATCACATACACGCCGCGGCTTCCTCGTTGGCGGTACTCTAGAGTATACGACGACCGGAAAGCAGGGCGCTGCGCCACACCAGATTCGGAACCCCACGTCGAAGAGTAGCATCTCTAACACTACATTCAACAATATCGCGAGGATGACCCTTTCAAACTAATGCTCTCACACGCTTCCACGCTTTCAGGTATTTATTGACATGTCCTATCCTCTTCTCTTCTAGCGGGGCGAACCGTTTGACGCAGCTGGAACGTGTCCCGTCGAGCCGGATCGGCTTCTCAAGACAACAATGCGTCTCATTAACGTAAAAACTCTTGAACTAGAGGAATTCTTTGGGGACGATATCCCACCATATGCCATTCTTTCACACACCTGGGAGAAGGAGGAGGTTTCGTTTCAAGATTGGCAATCACCCAAATCACGCACCAAAAAGAAAGGCTTCGAAAAGATCCAAAGTTGCCTCAAACAGACGAATATCAGCAGCATCGGTCACTGCTGGGTCGATACCTGCTGCATAGACAAAACTAGCAGCGCTGAGCTAACAGAGGCCATCAATTCAATGTATCGGTGGTACAAGAACTCGAAATTATGCTACGCATATCTGTCGGACGTAAGTCTCGAGAGGGTGTATGGCTCACCGAACCTCTCTTTTCTCGAAGAACGTGTTGAGCGTATCGTGAAAAGCCGGTGGTTCACCCGAGGCTGGACACTGCAGGAGCTTGTTGCCCCTGGCGTAGTGCATTTCTATGATCGGGATTGGGTTTACATCATTTCCCGAAACAACGCAGCACGGGGTATCAACATTGCTACCGGCATCCCACTCGATATTCTGCGAGGCGGAGATCCCTCTACCGCCAGTGTCGCGCAAAGAATGTCGTGGGCGTCTCATCGGCACACTACTCGCTTCGAAGACCTTGCATACTGCCTCCTCGGACTCTTTGACGTGCATTTGCCCCTGTTATACGGCGAAGGGAAGAACGCATTTCGCAGACTGCAAGAAGAGATTATCAAGTCTTCTGATGACGAGTCGATATTTGCGTGGACTGACAAAAACGCCGGGCTGTCCTCGTATCGAGGTCTCCTCGCTGATTCACCCATGGAATTCGAATCCTGTGGAGATATTATTGCCAACGCTGAAGTAACCCAAGATTCGCACGACTACGTGCTGACCAACAAAGGCCTGCGGATGCACTTTCGGAAACTCCTGTTGACGCCGGTCGGGGAGTTTCTCGCATCCCTAAACTGCAACATAGGGAGCTCGGGGGCGGACGTCCGCTTGCTCATTCGACCAGTATCGGCACGGAAAGAACCGGGCCACTTCGTTCGCGTATGTCCCAATATGATCAACTTCCCGGCGATGCCCATTGTGGAGGAGGTCGACTTGGCTCCGCTCTATTTCCGGCAGCTAATATCCCTCCCTGCTAGCCATAGTCTCCATCGTGTACATTCCATTCTCCTTGACAGTCTTCCAATTGAGTGGGGAGGGGGTATTTTGGAAAGAGTCAACACGGAATTCACTACTACAACTGTCGTGAGCAACGAATCTTGGGCCGTTTCCCACGGAAAATCAATCACTTTAACCCCGCCAAAAGTCGATATACGGTATGGCTACGTACATCCGAATGATGTGACCATAGGCCTTTGGACTGTAGAGAAGAACCAACTTGAACGACGACGTAACCGAGCGAAGAGTTCTAGAATTGCCCATGAAACTCGGTCAAGAGATATTTTTGCACGGGTGTTAGTCTTCCGACTACATGACTGGACAGCAGTCTTTGATCCTGGGAACAATTGTGAGGGTTACAGATTCGGCCCAGGTCGCATCACAGCATCTTTATTCAGGGGGCATACCAAGGGCCTGCCGAATAAACTTGTGGAGGGATTCAGAGAGCCGGATAGTTCTATGACGGAACTAACACGACTTCCACTGAAGCTGAACCCCGTGGTGCTTAACGGGATGCTTCATTTGCAGGCGATCATGTTGCCGTGGCAGTTGCCGAGCTAGCCACGGCCGATGTCGTATCACCATTTGCTGCCTCA
>Ga0335072_10008774_pt1 | contig 14622 bp, 9 predicted proteins | sample Lox_Sample_21_FD_206725 | JGI IMG/M metagenome (GOLD analysis project Ga0335072, IMG submission 206725) | Soil microbial communities from Loxahatchee National Wildlife Refuge, Florida, United States - Lox_Sample_2.1 | ecosystem: Environmental > Terrestrial > Soil > Wetlands | place: USA: Florida... | reverse complement strand
AGCAACATCTTCATACTCGATGGAGCGAATGACCTGAATACCCTGTCAGGGACCTACAACTACGCGCCCGTCGTAGACGCCATTCAGGAGTTCAAGAGCCAGGGTCACAACGACCTGGCCGAGTACGGCGGCGCGGCCGGCGCCCAGGTGAGCGTGGTCACCAAGTCCGGAACCAACCAGTATCATGGCGCGCTCTGGGAGTACCTGCGCAACCAGGTGATGGACACGCGAGGCTACTTTGAAAACGTTCGCGCTCCCCTGCGGCAGAACCAATATGGCGCCTCGGGCGGCGGTCCACTCTCGATTCCGAAGCTGTACAACGGCAAGAACCGCACCTTCTTCTACGTCGCGTGGGAGGGTTACCGGTACGCTTCCAAATCGGAGACCGGTGCGCTCGCGCCGACGGCCGCAATGGATGCCGGCGATTTCAGCGGGGTTACGGATTCCAAAGGAAACATGATTCCCATCTATGACCCCGCGACAACGACTCTCGTGGGTGGCAACTACACCCGCCAAACCTTCACGCAGGAGTACAACGAGGGGCCGGGTAACACTGCCTTGTGCGGCGGCCACGTCAACTGCATCCCGGCCAGCCGGTTCAACGCGATCTCGAAGCTTTACCTGCCGTTGATCCCAACGGGCAGCACGACAGTGGTGAACGGGCAGAATTTCTTCGCCCCCCTGAACAGCGATGCCACCCAGAATTCTGGGACACTTCGCGTCGACCAGAACTTCGGCAACAACAACCAGGTCAATTTCCGCTACAGCCAGTTCGATCTCTTCAAGACAGCGCCGTCGGGGACAATCGGGAATAGTTTCGTGCACGTCCCGGGTCACAACTACATCGGACACTGGACGCACGAATATAGCCCGACAACCTTCTCTGACGTGTACTTTGGTAGAAATTGGGGATTCACCACCACCGGCACAACATGGGTTGGCGAGAATGCCGCGTTTTTTGCAAGCTTGAAATCGGCCGGTATGTCCCCCTATTTTATGGTCCTGAACAACACGACGTATGCCCCGCAGTATTCGGCGAGCAGCTATGTCGGTTTGACGGGTTCGCAGTTGCAGGGCTCCGGGTTGGGAGATGACTGGCAGTTCGGCGGGTCTTTCTCGAAGATCATTGGCAGGCACACCATCAAGGCTGGCGCCGATTTTGAGACGAACAACTTCACCTCGCCCATCGCGTACTCAAACGTGGGCTTCGATGTGGAGCAGACCTCCAGCCTTGGGGCAAACAGCACGGGTGGCATTAGCTGGGCCTCTCTATTGCTCGGCGTCCCTAACTCAGCCGGCTACCGGAATATCTTCGAGGATGTTTGGGGCGGCTGGATCGATGGGATCTACGTGGAAGACCAGTTCAAGGCGACTCCAAGGCTAACCATCAATCTCGGCTTCCGTAACGACATGGTGTGGACGCCGATTTATGGCACCGGCAAGGGCGGGAACTTCTACACGGGCAATGCCAATCCGATCACCGGCAAGTATCAGCTCAACGCACTTCCACCGAACTGCTCGGCAACCCAGGGTGCCCCTTGCATTCCGACCGGCATCTACACTGCGTCGAGCACGCCGGCTCCAGGCGGGCTTCCTGCGAACGCCTACGTCAGCCCGAGTCTTCGCGTCGTCAAAAACTCGCTGGCCGACTGGGCGCCGCGGCTCGGCCTGGCCTACCGCCTGAACGACAAGACAGTGATCCGCGCAGCGTATAGCCGCTTCTACGACGAGTGGGCGGACATTACACAACTCTCGCAGAACTTCGGCGGGAATTGGCCTGCAGTCAATACGATCCAGAACAACGGCCTGAATACTGCTGCTCCAACGGTTACCGCCGCCGATCCGCTGCAGTTCGGCAGTGGCGGATCGATCATTTACCCGATCAACGACTTCAGCCAGGTCAGCCAATGGATGGTGGATCCGAACTTCCAGACCCCCGTTTTCGATCAGTGGAACGTCGGAATCGAACGCCAGCTACCAGGCAATATGACTCTCGACGCGAACTACGTTGGCTCGAATGGCAGGCATGAGGACTGGGGGCCGACCTTGAATGTTCCTCCGCCGGGACCTGGTCCCCAGCAGTCGCGGCGGCCATATCCCTACATGCTGCAGCAGTGGTTTGACCAAAGCGTAGGCGACAGCCGTTACAACGCGATGCAGGTTACCGTTCAGGAACATACCAGCCATGGTGTGACTTTCCTGGCCGCCTACACGCTGTCGCACGCGAACGCAGACGGCTGCAACTTGGGTGCAAGCTGCGAGTCACAAAACCCATACAACCGCCATAGTGACTACGGCACCTCCGATCTCAACGAGGCCAACGTTTTTTCGGTGGCCTTCACTGCAGCTTCGCCATTCAACAGCTCCCCCAACCGGTTGACTCGCAGTGTGGGTGGCGGATGGGCGCTGAACGGTATTGTGCAGGAGACTTCGGGGCAGCCGTACCAGGTGAACGCCGGCGGCGATCCTCTGAATATAGGTTGCTGTCTCACGGAACGAATGAACGTCACCGGCAACCCAAACAGCGGAGCACGCACCCGGCAGGAGTGGTTCAATACAGGCGCCTTTGCGGCTCCGACCGGGTATACCTATGGTAATGAGAAGGTGAACTCCTATGTTTCGCAACATTTCAACGATGTGGATATGTCGCTGTTTCGCGACTTCCATATAGGACTTGGAGAGGAGCGATACTTTGAGTTCCGAGCCGAATCATTCAACCTCTTCAACAACGTTGTATGGGGGACACCGGATAACACCAGCACCGACACGAGGTATGGTCAAATCACCGGCCAACGAAATACCCCGCGTCAGTTGCAGATGAGTTTGAAGTTCTACTATTAGCCCGCAACTACGGTTGCGGCTCCAACGGCATCACTGCCGCGTGCAGCATCGCGGTGGTGATGCCATTTCCATATGAAGTCTCTATTGCGGCAGGCTGACTTACAGTCGATTTAGAATGAATCGCCGGATAACTTGGGGAAGGTTCTGCAGCGAAGCTCAATGACTACCACCAATCGCCGCCGTTTTATTGCCGCTGCTGCCTTGAGCGCGGCGGCCACGCGCTTGTGCGCACGTGGCGACGGCTCGGAGGCATCGGCGATTCGATTTGAGGACATTGCCCGGAAATCCGGCGTACATTTCGTAGTCGAGAATTGCCCCACACCGGACAAACACCAGCCGGAGACGATGCCGGCTGGCGTTGCGTTGTTCGACTACAACGGGGACGGCCGGCTCGATATCTACCTGGTCAATGGCGCCGAGATGCCATCCATGGTGAAAACGAGCTCCAAGTATTGGAACCGCCTTTTTCGCAATAATGGCGACGGAACCTTCACCGACGTGACCGAGGATGCAGGAGTCGCCGGAGCGGGTTATGGGATGGGCGTAGCGGTAGGCGATTACGATAACGACGGTCACCCCGACCTCTTCGTAGCCAACGTCAATGGCAATCAGCTTTTTCACAACAATGGCGATGGCACGTTCGCCGATGTCACCGCGAAAGCAGGCGTGGGCGGCGGTATCTACAACGGCCGCAAGATGTGGTCCATTGCAGCCGGATGGTTCGACTACAACAACGACGGACTACTGGATCTCTTTGTGGCGAACTACTGCCAGTGGGATCCGCGCTTTGAACCCGTGTGCATGGGGCTGGATGGCCGTGGTTATTGCCATCCTGACAGCTTCGGTCCGCTTCCCAATACGTTGTATCGCAATAACGGTGACGGAACATTCACCGATGTATCCGCGGAAACTGGAATCTCGTCGGTACTGGGGAAGGGAATGGGCGTCGTGTTTGCGGATTATGACGGCGATGGCTTTCTCGATGTGTTTGTGGCGAATGACAACAGTCCGAACCTTCTGTTCCACAATCTCGGAGGAAAGCGATTCGAGGAGGTGGGTTTTCAGGCAGGCGTGGCGTACAACGACGAGGGGACGGCACTTGCAGGTATGGGCGCTGACTTCCGCGACTTGAACAACGACGGCCTTCCGGACCTCTGGCATACCGCGATCGAAAACGAAACTTTTCCGTTGTTCCTAAATCAAGGCAAAGGCCTGTTTAAGAATGCAAGCCAGAAGAGCGGGCTCGCGAATCTGACCCGGCCAATGTCCGGCTGGTCGAACGGGATCGTAGATCTTGACAACGACGGATGGAAAGACCTGGTTGTAGCCCGTAGTAACGTGCTGGACAATATCGGCCAGATTTCACGGCATTTCCGCTATGCCGAGCCAAACTCCGTCTTTCGCAACCGTGGGAACGGACAGTTTGAAGATGTGAGCGCTTCTGCAGGGACCGACTTTACATCACCGGCACCGCATCGGGGCTTGGCTTACGGTGACCTGGATAATGACGGGCGGATGGATCTCGTCGTGACGGCGCTGGGCGCCCCCGTTCGCGTATTCCGCAACATCACCCAAACTGCAAATCACTGGATATTGCTCAAACTTGTAGGAACGAAGAGCAACCGGATGGGCATCGGCGCACAAATTAGGATCACCACCGACGATGGCAGAATGCTTTACAACGAGGCTACGACGAGCACAGGCTATGCGGCGTCAAGCGATCCACGCGTTCATTTTGGGTTGGGCAGTTCGCGTGTGGTCCGGGAGATCGAGATCAGGTGGCCATCGGGGATTCGCCAGCTATTGCACGATGTGACTGCGGACCGCATACTCGATGTGACCGAGCCCCGCGAGCAGAGTTAGCAAGGAATGTGGCCAAGGTGGGATTATACGCAAAGCGGATCCATCATGAAGCGATCACTCATTGGCTGTAGCGCACTTCTGCTGTTTGTCGGCCCAACCGCCGTGGCGCAACTGCCGGCCAGCTGCAAACCTCCGGCATCGGCAGCCCGCCCGCCGGCTGGAACGCCGCCTGCAAAGGTTGATGACGCGGTCGGCGTCTGGTTTGCTCAAAACGGTGATCTTTCCTGTGCGGTCGCGGAGTTCAAACAGGCCTTGCGGCTAGAGCCGCACCTGGCTGAAGCGCATTTCGATCTTGGGCTTGTTCGGCAAAGCCAGCAGCAGACTGCGGCGGCAATCCGCGAGTTTCGCCTGGCGCTGCAGTACGATCCCGGATTGCTCCAGGCGCACTGTGCGTTGGGGTCATCCCTTGACGACCCAACCGAGGCAGAAGCCGAATTTCGCAAGGCGCTCGGGCTGAATCCGCAACTGGTCTGCGCTCTGGATGGTATGGCTCAGGCATTTGTGAAGGAGAGACGATACGACGCCGCCATGGATTACTGGCAGCAGGCTCTCCGCATCCAACCGGATGCTCCCGATATGCAGCTGGCTCTAGCAACGGCGACATACAAGGCCGCCAAGGCCAGGCAGACCGAGGGGCTGCCAGCATTAGATGGGGCCGGCGTCGCTGATGCGATTCGCCTCATAACAGATTTGCTCAAAAGCAATCCCAAGCTGGCGGCTGCATACTTCACTCTGGGCAACATCTACGCAAATGAGCATCGTGATCGCGAGGCCGCAGATGAATATCAGGAAGTGATTCGCCTGAACCCGACCGACACCACCGCACTGGCTGCGCAGGTGAAGGCGCTCATCGATGCGTCAGCTTATTCCGAGGCGCTTGCCCCTGCCCGCGAGTACGCGCGCCGTAAGCCCGATGATCCCTCAGCGCATGTCATGCTTGGCACGGTGTATCAGCAGACGGGCGATTACGCCAAAGCAGAGCCTGAACTTGAACTTGGAGTCGCCAGAGCCCCCGATGACTTTGAGGCCCGGTATCAGCTCGGGCTCGTTCTGGCCCGCATGGGAAAACCTCAGCAGGCACTTCCGCAGCTGCAAAAGGCCGTCGCGCTGAAACCCGGTGATCGATCGGCCCAGTACCAACTCGTGGGCGTACTACGCTCACTCGGTCAAACCCAGGAGGCAATGCAATTTGTAGAGCAGCTGCGGAAAGAGCAGAGCCAGGAATCCGTGAATGGCCAGCTGGCTTCCGAGGGAACCAAGGCAAATGACCTGCTGCAATCTGGGAAGCCGGCCGATGCAGCGCAGATCTATCGTCACATGCTCGAAGAGAATCCTGATAGTGCGCAGACGGCTTACAATCTTGCGCTGGCACTGGAGGCCACCCGCGATACGAAGGGTGCGGAGGACGTACTCCAAAAGGCAATCGAGATTGATCCAAAGCTGGCGCAGACCCGCGCTGAACTTGGCCGAATCGAATTGACAGAGGGCGATCTCAAATCTGCGCAGAAGTGGCTTGAATCCGCGCTTGATCTTGACCCTCAACTCGTCGAAGCGCGTGGGAACCTGGCGATGGTCTACGCGAGGAACGGCGACCTGGTTTCGGCCGAAAAGCTTCTTCGCCAGGCGATTGAAGATGATCCAAAATATACGGAAGGACATTTGAACCTTGCTCTGATTCTTGCGCAACAGAACAGGAAACCCGACGCCCAGAAGGAACTGGATGAAGCCGTCGCGTTAGCGCCGCAAGATCCGGCAACATTATCAACGGTTGGGAAAGCCGAAATTCAGATGGGCATGTTGACTGAAGGGATTGGACTACTTCGGAAGGCAGTAGATCTGGCGCCCGATCTTGCCGCGGCGCATCTGGATCTGGCGCTGGCGCTTGCTGACGGTTACGACCTGCCCACAGCCCTGGTGCAAACTGGGGAGGCGGTTCGCCTTGCTCCGCAATCCGCCGTCGCCCATTTTTATCGCGGGCGAATCCTGTACGACCTGGGGCGCACCCCCGAAGCGCAGACTGAGTTCGAAACCGCCTGTCGCCTGGGCCCGCAGATGGCCGAGCCGCGCTATTTTCTCGCCCTCATTCACAAAAATGGGGGCAACTACCCGCTCGCCTCTAGTCTGTTCGAAGAAGCCGTTAAACTGCAGCCCAGCAATGTAATGGCATGGTACATGCTCGGTCTTTGCCTGGAGCAGGAGTCCGAGACCGCAAAAGCCCAGACTGCCTGGAGAACGGCGATCGAGATCGATCCGAAATTCAGCCAAGCCCTATTCAGCTTGTCGCGAGCGTTGCGATCAACCAATCGGGCTGAGTCGCAGCAGTTGATGGCCCGCTACATCGCTGTCCAGAAGGAGCAGAGCATTGTGGATCGCGCCCACATGCTGGCGAACAACGGTGTTGAAGCTGCATCCGCCCATGACTGGCCCGAAGCGATTCGGCAATTGCAGGAAGCAATCACCGCATGCGGCGACTGCGTGGCAAAAGCCGAGCTTCATAGAAAATTAGGCATCATTCACTGCCAGGCTGGAGATCTCGACAACGGCGAAAAGGAACTGCTTGCTGCGAAGGCGCTCAAGCCGGATGATCCCGTGACCCAGGCTGCGCTGGAGCTAGTAGCGAAGGCTCGGAGCCAGTATTCGCAAACTGCGACTGGAGACGCGCACTAGCCCCTACCTGACGAGTCAATCTCACTGAATCTGCTTGTCGATAGAATTAAAATCAGCGGCTCTCCGGAAAGATCATTTTTAATTCCTTCGGTGGCACAACCTCGAGTTGCTCATACGTGCAATCTTTAGGCTTCTTGTCCGCGCGCCATCGGCGAAACTGCGCCATATGACGAAAACGGCGGTTCTGCATATGTTCGTATGCCACTTCTGCAACGAGTTCCAATCGCAGTGGCTCCCACGATAGATCCTTGCCTTGGCTCCAACGGCTTTGGCCACCCGGCCTTCGACGCGAGACATCTCCGGCAGTAGAGTCCTCGTCTTCGAATGCGCTCCTCCACGGATGATTCACGTGCGCATTCTTGCGGTAAGGCTTCAGAAAGTTGACGAACTCGTAGCGCGTTTCAAGGGGAAAGCTTCCAACTACGCCCACATGCTGCAAAACCCCGGAATCGTCGTAGAGCCCGAGCAGAAGGGATCCAATAGCAGGCCTATCTCCTTTCCGGTACCAGCGGAAACCCGCCACGACGCAATCGCAATCACGCTCGTGCTTGACTTTGAGCATCGCCCGTTTGTCAGACTCATAGATGGATTCTTTATCTTTGGCTATGACGCCATCCAGGCCGGCGCCCTCGAAGCGCCTGAACCAGTCTCGTGCCAGTTCGCTATCGGTGGTAGCTGGTGTGATGTGAATCGGTGGCCTGGCGTCCGAGAGAATTGCTTCGAGCTTGTTGCGCCGCTGACGGAAAGGCTTCGTTCTCCAGTCGTGATTGGCTTCAGCAAGCAAATCGAAGAACACGATAGATGCCGGTGTTCGCCGGCTTAGAAGAGCAACTCTTGACGCAGCCGGATGGATGCGAAGCTGAAGCGCGTCGAAATCCAACGCGCCATCTATCGAGATCACAATTTCGCCGTCGAGAACGCACTTGTTGGGTAGTTGCTCCCGCAAGGGATCGAGCAACTCCGGGAAGTAGCGGTTCAATGGCTTCTCGTCCCTGCTTTGCAGCAGAAGGTCGTTGCCGGCGCGATAGACGATAGCGCGAAATCCGTCCCACTTTGGCTCGTAGAGCCACTCAGTGCCGTTGGGTAGCTTGCTTACGCGCTTGGCGAGCATCGGAAGAATTGGAGGCACGACAGGCAGATTCATGGATTTACTCGATGCGTCCAATGAGCGACTCAGGGTGGTTCGTCCCCGAGGTGCGATGCGGCTCGCCTCAGACACGGATGAGCGCAATTCCGGACTCCGGATCGATCTGCTTTTGCAAGTGCTGCGGGTTCTCGGTGATGATCAGCTCGCAAGTGGGACGAACGGTAGCGCTCAAGAGGTGTCCGCCGTGCGCGGTTCCATCCGCCCGGCCGACAACGAGGTGGGCGTGAACTTGTGGCTTTCCATCCTGAAGGGCGACGTCGCCAATCAGCGAGAGCAGCTCGACCTGCTCGTCCAGCTTGACAGCCGCCTGATACTTCTTGGTTTCCCAGTTGAACCAACCAAGTTCAACATGGCTCAAGGCACCGATTGCCTTGAAACTGCTTCCGGTAAGATGCGCGGTGCCCGCGAATTGCTTGAGCGAAGAAAGGAGCTCTTCGCCGGTATCGAGGATGACAACATAAGTCTTCGGGGTTTCGGCAAGCTGCCTGGAGCGCATCATCTCCTCCTGCAAATTCGGATGCAAAGAGGAGTGAGTGCGTTCACCTGCCGCCGGTCATTCTGGTACGCACGAACAGCATCCTTCGAGATCAGTGCGCAGGGCGCGCATCCTGGCAGGGATAGAACTTGGCACATTACCGGCAAGTCCAGTCTTAATCCAAGCTGTGTTCGTTCTATTGCTGCGGCGGATTTGCCGGTTCTCTCGCTCCAGACTTCGCGCCTCTCACGGCGCCCTTCGTCGTGTTTTCTGTCTTCCTCGCACCTTTCTTAATCGCATGTTTGGAAGAGTGATAGGCTCTCTCTGTCCCTTCCTTCGTGCCGTGTCCAGCATCCTTCGCGGCGTCCTTTGATTCCCGTCCAGCATCTTTCATGTCGTGCTTTGCAGTGTGGTCGGTATCATTTGGGTAGCTTTGAGACGTAGAATCTGGATGTTCCTGCGAGTGAGCGTAGACGGGGGCAGTGCCTGCTGCAAGGAGGACTCCTAATGCGAGCGCCGATAGTTTCGCGGTGGTTTCCATTTCGAATAGGATTCGTTATCTTCCTAAGAAGTTGGCTACTTAACTAGATTCCGAAAAGCTGCTGTCGCGACTCATGGCCTCACGGATCAACTCTTCAGCTCGCGGGCAAGAAGATGCCGAGTAATCGTTGTTCCATGATCGCGGGGCATTTGGCTACTTCTGATTCTGATAGTGCTCCGATATGTCTTGACGATCTCCGCGCACATCCCCGCACTGAGAAGACTTTTAGTCACGCACGATGATCCGCATCAGCGTTGAAGGAAGGAGCGCGTTCCGTATTAAGTGTGCACTCTTCGCTTCATGCGCCAAAGCAACGAGCGAGCCTGATGCTGCTCGCCTGGAATTGCTTGCATCCAAACCAAATGGAATGAGGGCGAGCATGCAGCAAACATTTACTGTTGTGATAACGGGAGCCTCCGCGGGGCTCGGGCGGGCCATTGCCCAGGAGTTTGCGAAAGTCAGAGCGCGAATCGGGTTGATCTCTCGCGATCAAGCCGCTCTTGATGACGCGGTAGCCGAAGTTCAGCGGCTTGGCGGTACGGCTGCGGCCTATGCGGCAGACGTGAGCAGCGACGCGGCAGTGGAAGCAGCAGCAGCTTACTTTGAAGAACGTCTCGGCCCCATCGACGTCTGGGTCAACAATGCGATGGTGTCGGTATTCTCGCCGATCAAAGAAATGGAAGCGGCCGAGTACCGCCGAGTTACAGAGGTAAATTATCTGGGCTACGTGAATGGCACTCTCGCTGCCCTCAGGCGCATGCTTCCGCGCGATTGTGGGCGGGTCATCCAGATTGGATCAGCGCTTGCACTAAGAAGCATACCGCTGCAGTCAGCGTATTGCGCCACTAAACATGCCATCGTTGGTTTCACGGATTCATTGCGCTGTGAACTGCATCATGACAAGAGCAGTGTGAAAGTCACGGTTGTTCACATGCCGGCGATGAACACACCGCAATTCACGTGGGTCAAGAGCCGGCTGCCGAACCTTCCGCAGCCTGTAGCTCCGATCTACCAGCCTGAAGTTGGGGCACGGGTGGTATTGCATGCTGCGCTGGCGAGCTCGCCTCGGCGGGAATATTGGGTAGGCGGCTCGACTGTGAAGGCGATTCTCGGACAGAAGTTGATTCCGGGATTGCTTGATGTCTATCTGGGCAAGACCGGATACAAGGGCCAGCAGCGCGAGACTCCCGACTCCCCGGATCGCCCTGATAACGTGTATCAACCGGTTTCAACTTCACTTGGCGCACACGGCCCGTTCGACGAACAAGCGCGCCCCGTCAGCCTGGCAGCAGAAGTGTCGAAACACCGCGGCTGGTTTATCTTTGGCTGCGCCATTCTGGGCGGCATTATCTCTGCCAGGAAATTTCTCTACCACTAAGCGATGCGCGGATTGCCTTTGAACCGGGTGTAGGGCGGACTGAGATCGTAGCGAATCACCGGTTCAGCGTGATCGCGATGGTTTGAGAAGAAGATCGCATCGCCTTGTTTGATCAGATAATCCGCCGTTCGCGCTGCGAGCGCCTGGATGGTGAGCCCGGGATTCGCGGAACCTTGTGTCGGCAGAATGCTTCCGTCGCAGATGAACAGATTGGGAATATCGTGGGTGCGGCCGAATTTGTCTACCACCGATGTGGCGGGATCCTTCCCCATGCGCGCCGCCCCCACCAGGTGCGCAAAGCGGGATTCCTGAACAACCTGTTTCGCACCGGCTGCCCACATGATCTCCATGACTTTGTTCTTGCCAAATTCAATCAGCTTCATGTCGTTGTCATGCAGATTGAAGGTGACCTTCGCGACCGGCAGTCCGTAGTGATCCTTCTCTTCTGCGAGTTCGACGCGGTTGTCCTCCCAGGGAAGAATCTCCCCCAGAACGCCGAGGGTAGCCCAATGGTTGTAGTCCATCATCACGCGGCGCATGCCCCATCCCCAGGCGCCCATTGCCGCAGTCATCTGCTTTGCGAAAGCTATCGGGAGGGGGCCCACGGTCTGTACCGCGAATCCGCGGGCAAAATCGCGGCGCTTGTCGGTCTCGTAGAATTCTTCTGATAGTGCATGCGCAGGCGGTGCTTTATACAGCCGTATCAACTCGTCAAAGCGTCCGGCGATGACATTGCCCGCCTGCGCCATAAGATATTTGCCGAGAGTCCCGCTGGAATTTGCAAGGCCGTGCCGATAACCGGGACAGGCAGAGTTAAGAAGCAGTCGCGGAGTCTCGATGGCATAGCCCGACACAATGACGGCTCGGCTCCGTTGGAAATGCTCTCTCCCCTCACGATCGATATAGAGAACCCCATCGACCCGGCCGTCATCGCGCAGGCTGATGCGGGAAACCATCGAGTGGGCGCGAATCTCCGCGCCATGCGCGATGGCATCGGGTACATGTGTGATTAATGTGCTCGCCTTTGCGCCAACCTTGCAACCCTGCAGGCAGAATCCGCGATAGATGCAGTGAGGGCGATCTCCGTGTGAGGCCGAGAGGATCGCAACGGGCCCTCCCGCGACGGAACGAATACCAAGCCGCGTGCAGCCACGCACGAGAACATCACCGACACCTCCGAGTGGGTGCGGCCCGTAGGGATGCCCATGTGGATGACCCCAGGGAAACCATACCGGACCGGCAACGGGGATTTCGCGCTCAAGCAATTCGTAATAAGGCTTTAGGTCCCAGTATGAGATGGGCCAATCGGCGCCGACGCCATCTTCGGAGTAGACGCGGAAATCGGATGGGTGAAATCGTGGGGTAAAGGCTGCCCAGTGGACAGAACCTCCGCCTACGCCTTTCCCGCTATTATTTGCGCCCAAGGCAAGCGGGTGTGTCCCGCCGGTAATCCGCAGGTCATTCCAATAGAGTTCATGGGAGCCCTTTTCGTCGCTAACCCAATCTTTCTCGGTGTCCCAGAAAGGGCCTGCTTCCAGGGCGACGACACGAAATCCGGCTCGCGCCAGCCGTTGCACCAGCACGCCTCCCGCTGACCCTACACCCACGATGCAATAGTCGACGATTTCATTTTCTGCGAATCTTCGCATGGGCGACGGAAGTGTCTGCATCGGACCGAGACGATGCACCATCAGTGAGTTCCTCCATGACCATGGAGCGATCCGTGCTCGGGTGGCACGCCCTCTTCGTCTAGCTCCGAAAGCGAATCCACAGGTGCATTCCACTCGTAACGCTGCTCATCTTTCTCCCAGGGCTCGGGAAGGCCGTTCTCGAGGCGCATATAGCCGCGTGGATATGCTGGACCACCGAATCCGATCTCATCCCATGCCCAGGGATGCGAATAGTACGCGGTGACACAGTCTTCCATCAACAACGCCCAGAACCGGTGCACCGGCATCCGTTTCCAGGCCGGATGTTGTGGATCGGGTTTTCCATCATGCAGCGATTTGAGAATAAGTTCCTGGCGATGCACGGTGAGCTCTATGAAGGGCTGCCCGAAACGCGACCGTGCCATCTCATCGATTGCTTGGATTGCAAGCCGGTATGCCTCCTGATCGGGGGGCATGTCGTCGTAGCGGAAGCCATTAAGTGCGTTCTTATAAAGTCGTTCGTCGATGACAGAAAGAATCGGAACTGTTCGCGTCTCGGAACGATCGTCTTGCGGCATCACTCGATCGATTACTGCATCGAGCAGTGCTGCCTCTTCTGACGAAAACAAATGAGTCGCAGGAATCCTCTCGACCCGTCCGTTGACAATATCGCGCGTCGCCTGGTCCCAACTCTTTTGCTGGGCCATCGTACTGTAGCCGGAATAATAGCCGGGTTGGTCGAGATCCCGGAGATCGCCGCCTGTAGCCCGAAATGGAAATGATTTGCGGCTCATCTGCGTTCCCGGCGAAGCAGGCTCGCCATCAGCCCCAGGAATCCGCACGCTGCGAACAACAGGGGCGCGAAGATCGGCGGTCCATAGAGCGTGTTGTAGAGCGGCTTTTTCATCCCGCCGGGCCGCCGCACAACGCCGCGCGCGTGATAAAAGAACCCGACGGCACCGTCGACCAACGCTAATGTGGAAGCAACGGGAAGCGCTGTGTTTGCGAGGCGGTGGCTTTGGATAGCCCCGCCAGCCGATGCCATCAGCACAGGTGTCAGCAGAACAGGGGTCCATTGCGCCTTGTAGCGAAAGTTCGTTTTGTAGTGCGAATAGAGCGCTTCGAATCCACTGAAGAAAGCCCACAGTATGGTGAGCGCCGAAAGGTGTTTCTGAAATCTTCCGTAGCGAAGATTGGTGCGCCAATCGGCACCCGCGGGAGTAAGATCTGCGACGATCTCTTGAATTTGTTTGCCTGGCTGGTGAAGATCTTCTTCGCGCCGAAGATACGAGGCCATCAAGCCGAGATAGGCGCTGGTCCCAAAGAGAAGCGGCGCGAAGATCGGCGGCCCCATGACGATATTCGTGACTGGAAGACCCCATCCGCCGGGTTTCCGCGCTATGCCGCGCACGTGAAAGAAGAATCCAACGATTCCATCGGCTAGGGTTACGATGCTGACCCATCGTAGGATGGTGCAGGCACCCCAGCGGCTGAACACCCCGAGCAAACCGGATCCTGCGAGTGCTCCGCTCAAGGCGACCGGGGTGTACATCACCGGATTGCTGTAACTACCCTTGTAGTGTTCATATCCAACTTCGAGCCCGCTGGCGACGCTGGTGGCTGCAACAACGAAGCACAAGCTGCGTTGAAAACAGCCTTGGTGCAAGCGTTTCAGTGCGGAAACGACAAGCGCATTCACGGGCCTCGGCAGATAGCGATTGGCGCCGCGCTCGAGTGCTGTCGACAGAACGAAACTCAAGCGATCTCTCCTTCGCCGCAAAGGACCGCTCTTTGCCGTTCTCCGCGGACCTTCCGTAGGTTACGGTGGCAGATCATGCGAGACCTTTCACTGCAAAACGCGATGCATCCTTGCGCTTGAAGATCAGACCCAATCCAGGCCGCGATCTGTCAGGAGTCAGCTGCCCGTTGATGGGTGAAATGAAGCCATCGAAGAGCATCTGCTCGATTCGCGCGTGATCATGGAAGTATTCGACATGGCGGAATCCCGTCACGGCACAGCCCACGTGCATATGAAGCGAAGGGGCGCAATGGGCCGAGATT